>Ga0179591_1336718_pt1 | contig 17613 bp, 15 predicted proteins | sample CZOMad2_1_08_16f_FD_182891 | JGI IMG/M metagenome (GOLD analysis project Ga0179591, IMG submission 182891) | Vadose zone soil fungal communities from Angelo Coast Range Reserve, California, USA - CZOMad2_1_08_16fungal (PacBio error correction) | ecosystem: Environmental > Terrestrial > Soil >... | reverse complement strand
TCCTCGCTGGTTCGCTTTCGGCTTCCGATACCGCAGTTTTTTCCTTCACCTTTTTGATAACACCTCAACCGTGCTTGATGGGTTTTTCCTGAGAACTTTCCTTTTTTTGATTCACTATGGGCAAAGCTGTACCGGATTAGCTTCAGAAGTGTTTTCTATTTCGACGGGATCTTCCCTTCAGAACTTTCTTCCCCTTTGGCCAAGCTTGAGAAAAGTCTTTTTCTTTCTGTCGAGCGGCGAGTCTAGCTTCAGACCAGCTTTTTTTCCCGCTCCCCGATTCTGTGACCTACGTAAGTTCTTTAGTTCCCCCAGAATAGACTACCCCCCTGCTACGTATCCCTGGGGGCCCTCAAAATCTCTTTTTCTTCCACTCCGAGTAAGACCCGGATAAATTAGACCTATCCCGATATAACTGGCTGTAATCTGGCGGCCTCTGAGAATATTGCCTTTTTTTTTGGAGATGTCCTCGTTTTTCTTTTCTATAACATTTCTGAAACGTGCGAATAGATGAAGGATTTCCCCCCACCTTCTTTGTTCCTCCGTCTTCGGAAACCCCAAGGGCCTTTAGACACCCCCCCCCCCCCCCTTCTGGTCTGTATACCCCCTTATCGAGCCTTCGTCTCCGGGTAAGACCTGACTTGGATCATTAAGTCTGGTGCCCAAGTCCCCTAAACTTTCAGGACGTTCCACCTGTAGTCGGGCCTGAACCTTCTCTGCTAGAACGTTTTTAAGCCTTCATTCGCTTCGCTAGCCTTTTCTTTTCTGACTCCTCCCTTAATTTTCGAAGACTTCCGGTCAGCTCCGCTTTGCCCATAAGCAACCCCTTTCGACGATTCCCGAGTCCCCCACCAATTCTGAGAACTTCTCAAGCACCCCTTTTTTTTTTCTTTTTTTCTAGCCCCGTCGAGTTGTGAATATCCTCGCCTCTTTGGGTTTGTCCATCACCCCAGATCTCTTTCCAACTTCTTTACGCTCCAACCATAGTCACACCTGATGGCTCCTTCTCAGGACTTCACACGTCTCCCACCCCTTTTCTATTTCGCGACTTCCGAGCACCCCCTTTTTCCCTGCCTTTCTTCATCAGAGGCACTCTTTTTCGAGTCTACCATACCTTTTCCTTTCGTCGTCCCAAGGACCCTCCTTCCCTCGCAACTCCTTTTCCAGATAGGATTCCCATTTTCTTGCAACTCGTCAGGGTTCCCCCACCTCCCAACCCTTTTTTCCGCGAAATTTCGTCGGATCCTTCGGAAGTTTTTTTCGTTCCTCAGGATCCGTTTGCGTTTGCCCCTCTCCTTCGGCACCTTCCCTCTTACCGGCTCCTTTCTCCCTCCCTCTAGCGACAAGCATGTGTTTTCCCCCACCACCTCCAAACCCTTAAATTTTTCAGCCCTTGAGCCCCCCTACTCAGGAGAAACTCGAGGCATCTCCCCAAGAATTCCTCGCTTGATACACGTCACCGACTTTTTGCCCTGTTATCATACTTCCTAAGATCCTCTTAAGCTTGACCGTTTGGGCTTTTTCCCAATCTTTTTTTTTTCTATGACGAGAAGGTGTTATAAGCAGACCCTTCTACTGAAGCTCGTCAAGTCTTCCTGGTGTTTCGTTTTCTTCGGAACCCCTCCCTCTTTCGAGAATTCACAAAGAAGCCAGATTTATTCAGCCCCCAAATTTATACCCTTTTATTGTTTTTTTTGACCCTCTTTGACCCAGGACACATTGTACTCCTGCCGGGAGGTCGAATGACCCCCCCACCCAAGTGTTGTTCCTTCCCCTCCTCCGGAGCTCCTTTTTTCGAATAAATCTCTCGATGCAGCAGACAGGAAATGGACTCTGGTTGTCTACCCTTCCGGTCTGCTGTTCTTCTTCGGAAGACTATGTCCGCTTTTTGTTGAGCTCTCGAACCATATATATATCTTTCATAATCTTTTTTTTTGATCTATTGTGTTAGAATCCCCGATCGCCTTCCGGCTCCCCTCGTTTTAGAATCCCCCCCGAGATGAACCCCCTCACGCGAGCCGATGGGCTTAGGTTTCCCAGGGCTTTTTCCTTTTATTGAAAAATTTCCCTGGTCTGTAGTTCGCCCCTGGAGCGACACAAACACCCCTTTGCACGCGGTCTTGCCCCTTTCACAGGCCTAGAATCCCTCAACTTTTTTTAGAAAGGGTTTTCCTCTAACCCGCCAGCGTCCCTTTACAAATGATAGTCTAAGGCCTCCTACCTGAGGGACCCTCCATAGCTCTATGAGTCATGTGCCTTCCATAACCCCCCTAGAAGTCCTTTCCCGAGTCGAACTCTCCCTTTTCCCTACGGAGTCTTTGTTCTTAGAATCGCCCCGGATTCCCTAGCAAGACCACATGGTTGCGCTGGCCCCTCTGTCTTAGAAACGGTTCTTTCCAAAAACCCCCTCTGTTTCTCCTTCCCCCTCTACAGAGACCATGAGGGAGAATCTTACTCGAAGCAACGGTCTGCTGCTCTTAGAGGGAGTTCCCTAGCCGGGAATTCGGTCTGAAGACTGAGCGCATGATGGTCGTTTCTGATAGGTTCGTTTCGCGCTTCTTTTCATTGTCTCCCCGCGAGGTTTTTACGCCTCCTCACGTGATTCTCACGGTTTTACCCGTCAGAGTTCCGATTTTTTATCCTTCTCTCCCCCCAAAAGCTTTCTTTTCCGTTTGGTTTTGAAACGGCGACTTCCCACGCTATAGATTCTTGTGTGTCTTTCCTCTTCAACAGGTCGCTGAGTTCCTCACCTTTTAAGTTTTGAAGGTTTTAGTTTTCCCCCACACTGGTCCCCACCCTTTCTCTAGGAAGATTTTAGTAGCTTTGTAGAAGGTAGATTCTTGATCCACGCTTAATCCAGAGGTGTGTACAGATCCTTCCTTGTGACCGTTCCCCTTCTAAGTCAGGGCTTCCCCCCTTAACTCCCCCCTTCCCAATGTCGGCTGGAAAACCAAGGCCTCCCGGAGATTTTCCTTGCTCGCTGTTCCTTCTTCCTGAAACGTCTCCGTTACTTTCTCTTTTAGACCTTGATTTGAGACAAGAACAGGCTCCGGGACGCTCAATTTTTCTTCTTTTTTTTTACGAATCCTAACCCCGGTCTTCCGCTTGGTCCCCCTTTGCTGTAGGTCTTTTCTAAGAAGGCTCGACTGTGCCGAAGTGAGTTGATTTTATCCAACCTCCCAAGCATTTTCTAAAGACCTTTCTTACATTCCCTCCCCCTTTTTTGTAGCTTTCTCGGCGCCGAGCAGGATTTCGGGATTTGATCCTTCTCTTTGCTGTAGCTTAGTAAGTCCCCTGGAGGCTCCCCCCGGCCCCTTATTACGTCCTCGACAGACATGGTGTCTAATACTCCTCCCGACCTGCTCCTCGGAATCCCTCTACAACGTGTAATGTTCATCGAGCATCCCGTGCTGGTATTTTGGAAGATATCCCCCTCGTTGTTTTTTCGCATCTCTTCCTCTTGGAGGAAAGCCTCTTAATATATTTCCTCTCTCGGATTCCTGGAAAAGGGCCCTCTCATTTGGGCTGTATCTTAAAATGCGTGATTTCTATTCCTGGGATTCTCTGGACCTTCCTAGATTTTTTCACAACCTTCCCCGAGGGTCTTGAGAGCCGTATAAAGGCGTTTTCTACCCAAGAACCTCCCTCAGTCCCGTTTTTCTTTAAGGTTTCTCCACAATTTTCCCAGGTTTTGATGAGAGTCAATTATTCCTTTATCGATGATATGCCTCTTTTCTGACCGCTCCTTCCCTCTTGGTACTTTCCTAGTGCCCCTCCCCAACTTTATATAGGGCTTTTGGGATGCTCCTGCCCCCCACGCCCTTTTTCTAAGAGTTTGAGTCTGCTAGTTTATCTGGTCCGAGCCGCATTCCTCCTAGCTATTTTCGGGCCAATCCCTGACCCCCCGAGGCCCCCTAAAGGTCTTCATACGTCCCCTAGTGCATTGAGAAGGACGGTAGTTCTTTGAGCCCCGCAGATCCCTTTTCCCCGAGACTCTGTTAAGCTTCCCCCATCAGGTCCCGGATACTTCCCCTGCGGTTCCCCCGTGGTGCACAAACCCCCAGGACATCCTGAAAGTAAAAGTGCGTTAGACGTCTCTCCTAAACATTTCTCCCCCCCAAGTGAGCTTTTTCCCCTCGATCTCCCAACCCTTTTTGTTCCAAACTCTGATAACCCTTATTTGTCCCTAACGGACTCTTCGCTCTTTTCCAGAGTTCTCATAAAGTCTCCTTTTAGAATTCCCTTCAGTATCCTTCCCCCCATAAGACCCCCCCGGCCTGTCGTTATATCTCTACACCCCTTAAACCCCCTACATTCCCAAGGACCTCTGCCCTCCTTCCTTCCCCTTGAAACAGGAGAACCTACTTCTAACCTCCCTCCCTTCTCTAACAGATTCTCCTGTGGGCGATTCCTTTTTTGGTGGGCCGTCTGGCCACTTACACTCTGGGATTCTTTCCTGGAGTTTAATTCTCCCCTTGAAGTCTCCTCTTTTTTCTGTGACTTTTCTTTTTCAGGGACGCCTTGTTGGTGCTAGCGAGTTAAGACGATGGAAGTTCCCGGCAGACCCGTCCAACCCGATGTTCAGATAGAATCAGAAAGCAACACATATCCCGCCCGTCGAGGGTGGCTTTAATTTTCCGGAAATCTGGAAGTGACTAAGACTACATTTCCCAACTTTCCCGAGCCTTTTCAAGCTTTTTTTCCCAACTCTTCCGCACAAGTACGATGCTTGTATTTTCGTTTGCAGTTCCCTCCCATTTTTTACATCCCTGACACCTTTTAGTAGAGCTAAAAAGTTGTTCCTCACTGGCCTCGATTAACTCCTTTTGCGAAGGTATATTCACGATCTTACCGACCCTGACTCCTTTTGCCTGAACCTTGACATTGTCGTTGACTTCTCCGCATAATGGGTCATTCCCGAGATGTCTCATAGTCCTTTTTCCGACCATCGAGCACCTTCTCCGGTCGTTTTTCAACTCATGGAGGGCCTCCTCCCAAGAAGAATCATTCTGATGCCCTTTTTATTTTCCAAAGACCGATTTATGTCCCTTAGCCCCCTCCTGTAAGGGTTTAGGGTAAGGGCTCCCTTTGATTGTACCTTGAGTCCTTTACTTGTTATTTCCCTTTCAACCCAAAAAAACCCGGTCCGTAGCCTTCTCTTCCACTCACCTTTTACCCTGGTGCTCTCACGGCAACAAGAGAAGACTTCAATCTATCACAGCATGATAGAATTCTCTTTAGAAAATCTTTGTCGCTGAGGAGTCGAGGAAGCCTTTCAGAATGAAGACCTCCTCCCGTTCCTTTCAAACCTCCTGCCCAATGGAGCATTCTCGAATGAGAACTCTGGATTCTATGCCTCTCTTCAAGACCTTCTTAATGATACCCCAAGCTGAACATTTATGAAGCACTTTACCCCTTCTGAGTTCCCCCCCCTATAAAGTCTTTCTCCCCTCTTTGAATCTCCCTTCATATCCGGGAAGGACGAGTGTCTCCCTTTTAGAGCCCCTATATGTCCCTAGGGCGGTTAGATGGTCCTGTATTTGAGGAGCTCTCACAGCCACCTAGAATTTTAATTTTCTAGTACCTATTGCGTTCCCTGTAGCTTTATTTTCAAGCTCCAGAGACAACACCTCTTTTTTTTTATCCTTTCTCTTTGTTCCCCCCCTGAGACTTTGACTTGGTAATGTGTCGACTTGCATCAGTCAACCGAAGACGCTTTTGCTTTCTCCCCTTTTCGTGATCCTAGCAGCGGAATTTCCACCCGTTTTTAGACACCCCCCGGGTACCTACCTCTGGTTTTCTTTTCTTCCAGCAGATCCACTCCCTTTTTCATGTAGCTTTTAGAGTACCCCAGTCGTCCAGGATTAGAGCAATACTCAACGAATGTAATGCTGAAGATTTTTTTTTTTTTTTTTTGTGTTTTTAGACCGTCCCTCTTTGGATCAGAGAGATATGGTCTTTTCCCACCGGCTACAAGCTCTCGAGTCTCTCTTCTCCCTCTTGAGAAGGATTCCTAGAAAGCCCTTCCTCCGGTAGGTAAAAAAGAACTTCTTTTGGTTCTTAGGCCCCGTTTCCTCGATCCCTCCAGTCCCTTGGTATTTTAGTAGTTAGCAAAGACCCAGAGGTTAGCCTTCTTGGAAGACCCTCGATCGGTTTCCCTAGCCACCCTTACGGATCACTGACGGCAATCCTAACTTTCTTTCCCTATCACGAGTTCCTTTTAGCTTTCTTTCTAAGATCTTTTAAAACTTCCGCTTACCGAGTTGTGTACCAAGCCGAGGTTCCTTCCCGGCTTCAAGCAGGATTCTCTGGACCTCCTATGTGAGATACGTCCCTTTTGTTCTCTACTACATCCCCTTTCGAATTGTTTTCACTCCCCCTTTTTTTACCCGATGCCTTTCCCGACAACGTGTAATGAGTTTTTCTTCTCCGTTGATTCGGAAGGTAAGATATCTCCCCCGTTGTTTTAGAAGACCCCCCCCCTTCAAACGTTCCTTTCTCCTGAAAGTTCTTCTTCGACTTTTTTTTTTTCTTTCACAACGGTAAAAGTGATAAATTACCGCCCACTTCCCAATTAGTCGTTATTTTGAAGGCCCCTGTTTCCTATGCATGCCTAATAGTGGGAGTAAAAGAACGCGGACCTTCTGGATTGGCTTTTTGTTTCTTTCTCATAAAGGTCTTTTCCTGCAAACACCCTCTCGAAGACCCCCCTGTCTATCTCCCCAACTTGAAGAACGGAAGTAAGTCCTTCGTCTGGCCCCTCGGATCCTCCCCTATGCCCGATAAATTTCCCTAGAGGGCCTACGAAGTCAGAACCATTTTTGCAAGATTGATCTTCCCCCACCTGGATTCCTTCCTGAAACTTTTTTTTTCTCTTGGCGTGATCTTTCCCTTTCGAGCAAGGCGCCTCAGCGCAGTCGGTTGCTGTTCACTCACACGGCGCTCTTCAACCTCTTAGGGCTTTCCAACCTTCTGTGATTTAAGGTATACGCCCAAGGACGGTCTTTACTACAAATTTATCTCGTGTCTTTAAGCTTGAAATACCCCTTTCCCTCTTTAGAGTCCCAATAGTTCTAGTTAAGACCTCTCCTCCCGAGACCAGTGGGGTATCTTCCCCCAAAGGGGGAAACCAGGAAATCTCTGCCCAACGTCTCCCTGCACTTCACTTTTGAGGACACTCTGGAAGATAGCATCCCCGACGCCCCTGCTTCCTCCACCTCTCGCTTCTTCGACTAAACGTTTTATTCGTCTGGGAGCGGACCGAGGCGGAACCATCTCCTTTCAGCTCAAGCCTCCGGCCCCCCGGCCGTTTTTGTACCATCCTCTAGACGCCTCTTTCCCAGTGACCTGTCAATTCCCCCCCCGAAGATTTTTCTCGCTCGCAAAAAGATCCTCGTCCATTTGAGACCTTGATTTAGACCAGACGTTCTTACCCAGAACAGCAGAAAGTCTTTCCCCGGTTCGATTTCCCCCGCTTACCTTTCTTGTGATTCACCCGCGTTTTCTTCTTATCCCGCGAATTCCTTGCAACGACCGCTTTCCGGTCTCTTTAGACCCCCTAGGGACCTTCGGTGGTTCTGGCCTCTGCCTTCCCTCTCATCCCCCCCCAGACCCTTGTAGATTCATGAAGCTGATTCCAGCAGAAACTTTTTAGGTTAAGTTCCCCCCCCAAAAGAACCCTTTTTTCTCACAATTCTTTTTTTTTTGCAGGGAAGGACTTTTCTTTAACCCAGGTTTCTCTAGACACTTTTCCCTCAGAAGTTGGTGCTTCCCTTCTACGTAAAGATGTTTCAGAACCCGCGGCTCTTCAAAGTTTTTCCTTCCGTGTCTCCCGCTACCTCGGTAATCATCTCCTCAGATGCTTGCGATCTTCCTTTAGACTGACAGTTCTCACTTTTTCAGAATTTTTTGACGTAGCCGGCGATTCGATTGCCTAGAAACCCTTGGATCCCCACTCCGTCTTTTAACTTCCAAATTCCCGATCCCCGAACGTTTCCCCTTTGTCTGCGTCTCCATAAAGGTAACAGTTATCATTTTTTCTTGGTATCTTTTCTTCGTCTTTTTCCCCGTCGAGCAAAATGGTTTCGCCGAGCTGGCTGATATTTAGGCTGTGAACTTCCAACAAAGGTACTAAACTCCTACGACACCCTCCGGGGGCCTGTGGAAATTTTGGAATATTCTTCCATCCCCCTTTCAGGAGAAGTGTAGACTTTCCGCTCGGCTTGAGAGAGCCTCCCGTCCAGACCAAACCGCATACTGCGACTAGAGAAGGTTTTCTTTGCCTTGCATGTACCACCTCGCTCTTAAACCCCTTTTTATGCCTTCTCCCCCAGGCATCATGATTCCGATCCAAACCCCCTTTCTTTGCTATCCAGTTCTATGAAAATTCCATATGAGAAGTGTTCACGCTTTTTCAGCATTCACTTTTCGAGTTTTCCCTTTCCTGGTAGTGGATTCCCCCTCGAGTGTTTAGTTTGTCTCCCTTCCTTTAACCGCGAGTCTGTTACTTGCCGGGTACTTTAGTGGAGCACTCTAGCGCATAGTAGCTTTTTCCTGCAGATCCCTACCTCTCCTCCCAACAAGTTTTTTTTTTTTCTGATCACGTTTTTAAGAAGAGGGTTACTTCCCTTTTCCTGGCCTTCCTCACCTCTCGGATTCTCTTCCAAATTTTGATAAGATTGAAGACTGTTTTCCTTTTCCCTCTTCTTTAGGTGTCCTTCCCCAGAATCACGGTCCCGTGGCATGGCATACTCCCTTAGGGTTCTTTTCTAAAAAACTTGGATCTCCCTTTTCCGATCGAATCTTGTATCCGGCTACCGTCCCTCGCATAATCCAGATACTCTATGACGGTCTAGCACTCCCCTTTCACCAATTACTCTGGGCGTTTTTTGTTTTTTCCTCTTTTTTTGAGCTTCCTCTTTCAGTTTTTTCCTTTTTCGTCCCGGAAAGAACACTCCCCCAAAAGACGTTTTCTATTTTTAGTTTAAAAGCTCTCTCCTCCAGTGAGCGGTTCAGCCCACTCTGGATAACAACTGAGACTCGTCAAAGTCGCGATCATCCCTTCCAGATGCTATTTCCTATTCCCTGTATCCCTGAGGACACCTTTTTTGTATGCAGTAGGGCCGCAGCCGATCTTGATTTTACGTTCCCTTTCCCGCCATTTTCTCAGAAATGCTTTTCCCCCTCAGAACAGTCCCCGAGGCTTTTCTTAGTAAGAGTTGAGCAGAAGGTTTAAAATCCTTTTTTCCATCTTCCCTTGCCCTCTAGGATGGTTTCTTCTTTCTTTTTCAAGAAGTTCGTGATCTTTTGAGAATCTATCCAGCAATTTTTCCGCAAAATTTCCCTCCCGACCGTTCCTCATGTCCCTTGAGGGACCCTCTTTTTTGGAGGCCTTTTCCCTTTGTGTTCTTGGAGTTGCTTTTCTTTCTGGAGTCCTTTTACTCTTTTTTTTTGAGGATTTCTTCCCTCCAGGATTCTCCTTTTAAGATTTAGATAGTGTTTCACCAGAGGTTTGAGTAAGGGAAGGGAGACCTTTTTGCTGTACAATTTTCTTGGGATTTTTCTATTTTTTTTCTCCTGATGTTTTTCTATGGAAGGACTCCCACAGACTGGGTTACCCAAAGCGCTTTGGAAGCCCCTTGTCTGTTTTCGAATTCATGCTTAAAGACGCTTAAACCTGTAATATTTCCACCTTTTTTCCTCTCCCATTCCTTGGCTGCCCTTTTTTTCATTGAATTCCGTCTGAACATAAGTCTTGACATTTGCGCCCGCTTTACCCCAACTCAGCGAAAGTTTTAACGAGACCCTCAAGTTTTCATAACGAAAGAGTGCTTTGGCTTCGCGCTCTTCTCTCTTTTTTCGAGACCCCTCCTCATCGCTTTTTTTTTTCGCCCCCCCTAACCTCCTCTGGAAAAAGAGAACTCTCGAATACTCCCCATAGTTTCTCAGGCTTTTTCTCTTCCGTCCCTCGACGCCTCATTTGCGGTGAGTCTGCTAGAAGTTTTCGACATCCCTTTCCTTCGTAACTCTTTCAAGAATTTCAGGTTCCCCTCGGTTTCGTTCAGGCGCCTTTCTTCCCCCCTGATGAGATTTTCGACCGAACTCAGACCTTTAATCTTCCGGGAGCCCCATGATACCTTTTTGCTAGCGTGGAACGATTAAACCCCCCTAGGAGCCTACCCGAATCCAGTTCTCTAGTATTCTCTTCCTATCCCTCAGGACGAGTCTATAGCGCTCGTATCAATTAGGTATGTGTTAAGCTTTCCTCCAGCGGCGGTTCTCTTTTTGACCCCATCCTCAAACCCTTTTATTCTCGTACGGAAACGATTTCTCAACTCGGGCCCCGAGACGCCTCTAGTGAGGGCCTGTGAAGAACCTCACTTCGGCCGGTATGTCCTTTTGATGTCTCTTTTCAAGAAGGCCCACCCCCCCCCCAACCCCCCCCCCCCCACAACAAATCGCCTTTTTTTCAACATACGCCCCTATGTCCTCTATATCACCCTTCGCGGACGTTAAACCGATGGTGTTCCCCCCCAGGCAGAGTCAACGCCTTCTCTGATTGTTCACGAAGCCTCTCCCTCCTTTTTCATTTCCGGTATCTTCTTGTGCTTGAAGGTTTCACGTTCTCCCCCCAAAGTTCCGGAACCTCGACATGCTTCCCCTTCCTAAACTTTTCCGAAAAAAGTTTCCGTTTAAGTCGGTCTGTCTCGAGTATCTTCCAGATCTTCAGTCCATTCTTTGTCGGTCTTTTAAGTACGTGCACTTTTTCAGGAGGAGACGACTCCTGTCTTTTTTTCATATACTTTTTCTGTGGAGATCTTCTGGAATTACCTCTAGATGGACCTTTCCAGAATACCTTCCCCTTTTTGAGAGACATTGGAGGCTCTTCTTCTATGACCTCCTCCCCCCAGATCGTTCCGAACACTGTGCGTCCCGCCGGTCGCCGATTTTCTTAGCCCCCCGCCGCCCCTTTTCCGGCCTTTCTTCCTGACCCGCTGACGCAGGTCGTTGTCTCGGCTTTCGTAACCCACTGGTTGTCGGATATGCTCGCTTGCCGGTTTTTGCCTTCTTCCCCATACATTGTAGTGGTAGTGAACGATCAATTTGAGATTCAATGATAGTTTTCTTGGCCTCTTGTTGTGTTTTCCCTAGACGTCGGGCCCCTCTACCCTCAACCTTCTCAGTGCTATTGACCCTAGCCTTTAGTGTAGAATAGCCGACGGACAGACATAGGTCCCCTAGTGATGGCTCCTCCCCTCGGACACCTTGCTCACTGAGCCCAAGGTAAGAACCCCCCAAGGTTCTGCCCTAAGCTTTCTCCCCCAAGAGTTTTCTCGAAGTTTTAGAATTCAAAGCCTGTTAGGCTTTCTCTTAGGATCGGAGGTTTACGTAGAACCTAGGGAGGTCCCTATCCAAAAAGAGAGTGTTGGTCCGCGAGCTCTTTGCTGCCGAGATTCTCGTACATTGTCTCACTCCTTGTTCCCCCCTCCAAACGCTTTTATACGTTGATCTGTGAGCTCCTGGCTTTTTAATTTTTTTGAGGGTCGAATATGGTCTCCGTTTCGTCCCCTCCCACTAAGGTTCACCTTAGAATTTCCCGCTGAGAATGTCTTTTACTTCTTCGACCCCCAACTTTGATATCGGTAGTGCCCCTCGCACGAACCCCTATTCTTTCTTCGTACTCCTCTCGAATCTGGCCCCCTTCGAGGTAAGACCCCCTGTCCCGTCCTTATATGCATGTGTTCTTGCTTCCCCGATGGTTGACCCTTCTCCAGATTTTTAGAGGAAAACGCGCAACTCCTACCCGTTCTCTTTGATTCACAAAGATTCCCCCCCAGGCGACCTCACCAGATTCCCAAGCGCGACCTTTTCTTCTTCGATTCTCTTTCGTACTGACCCTCCTTGGTTCTTTCCCTCTCTCCCCGAGGATCCTTAAGTAGGCCCAGAGACTCGACTTGAAGCTCTCAATTTTTTTCCTTGTAGCAATGCCCTTTTCAGAAATTCCTTAAGACCCCCTTCTTCTAGTAGATCTTTTGCGAGTGTAATACTGCTCGTAACCGCTACAACCCCCCCGAGGTGCTTTTCTTTTCCCAAAACTTTTTCTTCCATTGAGTCCCCGCAATCCCATCCGCGAGAACTCAGACCATAATAAAGTCTCAAAGGTCTTCCCTGGTCCCCTTCCCCGCACTTCTTTGCTACCTTAAAAGAGAGGAAGTCTCATCGTAAGAATTGTAGCGCTTCCCTCATAAGTCTTTCTCTTTATGGATAATTCTTCTTCTCCGTGCATTTCTTAAACTGCTTTTTTTTTTTAGTGATGAATCGTCAGGGGGTTTCATTTTTTGACATTATTCACCTGTGAACAAGGCTTCCTTCGTTTCTCTTTCTGACGGTTTTTTTGAGTCCTGGACGGAAACATGTTTGACCCCGAGGTGGACCAAGCGGGGACTCTTTCTACCAGTCACCTGCGTCTTTCCGGTCTACGAAATGTATTACCCACCCATTTCGCTCTGACCTCGACCGGGAACGGATCGTATGCCCCCTCCTCTGAGCCCCGATCCTTCTCTCAAGCTAACCATACGGGGCTACTATACCTTCTAAGTACCTACCCCCCACACTTTTCCCCTGTTGTTATCCTTTTTTGATCCTTGGTTTTGAGGCCTACTTCCTCAGATATTCTCATCATCTCTCCCGGGATTTCTTTCGTCACTCACGAGACATGATCTCCTTATAATCCAAACGGGCTTCAAAATTAAACTATTCTCTTATTTGATTAGGTTTCTGCCTCTCCCTTCTTATAGTACTCTTTTTATAGCTTTTTTTGGTTTTTCTGTTGGTTTTGTGGTGGGGGGTTTGGGTTTTTTTTTTTTTCTTTTTTTATTTGTGGGGGTTTTTTTTTTGTGGTCTCGAGAGACCGGTTCCCTAGACTCTCTCACTCTTTCTCCCAAGGACTTTTTTTTTTTCTCAGTCGAAGAAGTGACCATTCCCCCCCTGTTGTTAACTTTTTCCTAACGACACGGCTTTCCCGAGCTTCCACATCTCCTTTCAGTATTGAAATACCCACTTTTGCCACCCCCCCCGCAGAATCTTAGGACAAAAAGTTTTCCTCCCCGGAACCCTTGTGGAGTGGATGAGGATAAATAGATCTCCTCCTCAAGGCCTTCCAGTATCCCCCCCCACTGAGAGGTTCCCCTCATACGACGAACTCCAGGAACTTCAAAAAATTCCCCCCCGACGTTAATCTTCTTTTCCTCTCTAAGCCGGCGAAACTTCTTGATAGATGTTCTACGATCTGAGCCCTCAAACTTCCTACCAGGTCTCCCCTGAAGACCGAGCCCCTCTAATACTTTTTGCCGGAACTAAATCTTTCTTCCCCAGATGTGCTTATCCTCCCAGGAGCCCTTTTCTCTACTCTTTTTCTAGAGTGACCCCCCCCTTTATGTCTCGGGCCAGGGGTCGTTGAGGTCCATCAGATTTCCTTATTCCACTCAATCGCAGGGTCGGCCCCTATGCCCCCGGGCAACCCTTTTGATCAGGTTGCCTTTTAACCAAAACTTTTTCTTGCAATTTTTTCCAGTGCCTTTTCCTGCCACCGATACACTGTTCGTTACCTATTTCGACCTCACGCCTTTTGAAACTTTTCCAGAACTCCGCAAACGGCTAAGGAGTCCCGTCTTCCTCCAGATTTCCCGTTCTAGGTACTATATCCCTTTAGCATAGTTGTGAGACCATAGAACTTCCTTCTCTAGATATTCCCCATACCTCTGAGGAGCCGATTTTTAAAGGCTGGTAACCGCCAAACAATGAAGATTCCAAGGTTCCTAAGACAAAGGCACCTAGATTCTCTTAGAAAGCCCGTGGTTTTCACCCCTTCGGAAGTCAACATGTACGTTTTTCTCGCCGTAGATTTTGTCCAAAAAATCTTCTTCAGACGTTCTGTTTTCTTCCAAGGACCAGAAGTAGTACCGGCATCCCCTCATACAATAGACAACCGAGAACGCTCTTCATCCTAAGGCTTGCTCTCTTTTGTTCCCCGAGCCCCACAACATCCTGTCCTGGACTTACACCCAACCTTTAACTTCTATGTTTTTCCGATTTTTTGTACGGTCGTTTATATCGATTTCCCGTCACCTTTTGCCCAAAATCTTTCTAGTGAAATAGTTCCTCCTCCGATGATCCCCCAAAAAGTAGGAGTTGCCCCTCAGAAGCCTCTTCCCCATCGGGCGCCTCCCAGCTTTCGAGTTTCGATGAGAAGGTTCTTTTGGGGCTCTCGGATCAAGGGTTGCGATTTTTTTGGAACTCTTCCTTGCAGGGGTTCCCAATTCCTAAGGTAAAGGTCTGTCGTAGCTTTTCCGATACTCGAGCTGAGTAATTCCTTGCGCCCGTAGAAGAAAAACCCATTTTTATGATAACCGAGAGGCCCCTAGCTTCTCGGGATACTTTACCAAATTTCCGCCGAGATTTTTTAGGCCGTGGTCGCAGTCGTGGTGCACGTGTCTCGTCGAGATTTGTGGCCTCTTCGTCGGAAACACATCTGCCTTTCTCCGAGTCCTCTCAAGGACCCCTAAGTTTTTTTCAGAGGTATACCAATCGATCGTCCCCGGATAAGTATTTACGTCCTCTTTTATAAGGTTCTGGAAGTCCCCCCCCCCAGGATACCTTTCTCTCGGGTGAGCACAGTCTTCCTCTTGTCTTTCGTTTCCACAGGACTCCTCTCGATCTTCGAACATTCCTCTGCGCGCGCCTAAACAAACTCCCCCTCCCCCCTGACCTCTGCGTGTGTTTTCTTTCCGCCCCCCCCCCGACGTATGAGCCCGTCGGGCGAACGATGTGCCACCTTTTTTTAGATCTCCAGCGGACCCACTCCTTCTGATGGATCCTGACGTGCCCTCCTTCAGACCCCCCCTGCATGCGTTTTCCCTCAAGACACCCCCCCGGAACTAGATTTTCGAGCGTTTTGCGAGTATCCCCGCGGTTTTCTAGCAGAAATCCCACGCCCCCCCGTTGCTTGGTTTAAATAGACTGGCAGGAGTAGAAGAATCGAACATTTTCCGCTCCTATTTCTGCACCCCCCATGCCCCCTTTTAACTCACCAGAATTTTTGTCCAAGGGGACAGCTGGTCCCTGAAAAAGAGCCTTTCCCTTTGGGGAGCCCCTTCCCCTTCTGGAGGCCGGCCCCCTCTATTTTACTCCTCTGAGATACCCCCCCCAGTCACGATGATCGATGCTACGGACGCAGTCCCTTTAGGCCTCAGTTCCCAGGGATTTTTCCCCTTTTTTTTTGCGGCTGTACTTCTTCGAGCAGGAATTTTTTTCTCCTGGAGCTTATGCAGACTCCTCGGATTCGGTTCTCAAGCCCCCCTAAGTTTTTCGAAGTTTTCTTTCTTGGTCTCTTCTTTTACCTCACACTGATGACTCTCCTACCTGGTTACGAAACCCGAATGGATTTCGCAGCTGATTTGACAATGAGATTCTCCCATCCTTGGACTTCCCCCATATTCCGTCAACCCCCCTCATGAATTTCGTGAAACCCTATCCCCCCAGAAAGTTGCCCTCTTACGTTTCCTATATGGCTCGAGAGCCCCCCTTCTTTCGAGATGGTCAGAAATCTTTCCCAAATTGTCATTTTAGGAATCCACGATTTTCCAAAGAGAAGTCCCCTAGGATCCGTCCCGAAGAGCTTTTCTTCTCCATTTCTCAGCTTTCGAGTGCCCCCCCCAGCATACTCGCGGGATGAGCCAGGCGACCCGACCTTCCAGTTCCTCTCCTCTGAGCTTCAGACTTTTTTGTTAGTTTCTTTGAACCCGGAGAAAAACGTAACCCCTAGATCAGCCCTTCCGAACTTCTTCGCGGGAGTCCCCGTCTTCTCCCTTGGTACCCTTTCGACCTCTTTGGACTGTAGGGATAAACAATTTTTCCCAAGGGTTCCTCGTTTCCCCTTTCCTTACTACAGGTTTTTCCCTTGCTAGTATCCCAATAAATCCCGTCGGCAGGTCACCCTAGAATATAAGAGTCACCTTCCCCCCCGGTTTCCCCACAAACCCCTTTCCGTTAGACTAGGACTAGCCCGCGATTACGAACTTGCGGATCGGCTTTTCCTTTGCCGAACTTTGTTGTGTCAGAATTTCTTTCTTACTGCTCAACCTCAATGTCTCCTTTAAAGCGGAAGATCGAGCTTTCCCCCTGTAGAGTTTCGACTTTTAAGGCGCCCTTGCTCCATCTTCCCTCCATGTATGGAGATTTCCTGAACACGAACAAGTCGCCCTCTCCCCTGAAGCCCCCCACTTTCAACCCTCTCTCCAGAAGGTTTTGAACGTATGGTTGCTTTTTTCCCACAGGCCGTGCTTATTCCTTCGCCTTTTTGCTCGATTTCCCCCCTTAAAGTTCTCTCTGGACCCCTCTCTCGGAGCCCGTACCAGCGCCCCTCAATCCTCGAGCCCTTCACATAAGAGTCTTATTTCTAAAGTTTCTCTGGTTTAAGATCGGGTCGATTAAATCCTCCCTTATTAAGTTCCCTTCCCTCTTTTACGCTTTGTGGATTTTTTATGTAAAATGCTCGGGGTGAAGTCTCCATTCTTATCGAACGTAGCGTCAGCCCAAGAAAAAGGCAATCTATCGTCCAAACTATGACCTTCCAGCTCTTTATTGCAGGCACGTGTTCCCTTCCTCAAGAAGTAAAACGAATGAGCTTCACTTCACTCCTTCTGTTCCGACCCCCCCCGTTCCAAACCCCTAGGTATCTAAGAGTCGCCCAGGAAGTAACAGGGGATCTCCCTTTTCAACCCCCCACCCAATTGTGGAGTGTCTCCTACAATCCTAACTCCCTCCTTCTTAGGTGCCTGGGCAATTCCTTGCCTTCAATTTTTCTATGGGTCCCACCTTCTTCTTCCAAGAGAGATCTTTCAGCCTTTCGCAGGTTTATCTTCTCATTCTTCTTTTAACCCCCCCCAAAACCTGCACTCCTGCGATATGTTCCCGTCTTGAGACCCTTGGACTTTCTCCTCGGAGTCAAATGGTCTGCTTGAGATTCTTCCCCTCCCCGGGACCTCTCCCGGTGTCGATAAAAATTTTTCCTTCCCCTCCCGGAGCCTCTATAAGTCACTTCGCCGGACCTTCTTCTTTTACCTCTTTTCTTCAGTACTTACGGACAGCTGGTCTTTCCTCTTTTTTCGTTTCCAGGTGATGATTTCAAGATTCTCCCCCGGACTTCGAAAGTTTTCTCGCTTCTCGAGATAGGTTCTCTTATGAAGAATTTCTTTACACCCCCAATTCTCCTCCTCTTTGGTGGTCTTTAGGCCCCAAGTTTGGAGGATCCATTGTCCCTTGAAGATTTTTTCTCCCTCAAGAATCTTTCTTTTTTACATGGCTCAGCCAAGTGGCATAGGGTTACCCTCTCAAAACCTTTTTCTCTGAGGTATCTCTTCGCTCCTGAGACCTCGAAGTGTGGCGCCTCGTAACCTCTTTTCCGTAGCCTCAAATGTGAAGTTCTTCCCCTATCATTTATATCTCCATAGAGGATCACTCAGATTGTCTCTGTTCTTTTTTTCCTGGAGGCCCCTTCGTTTTCCTCTCCCCCTCTTTTTTTAACAACCCCCAAACACGAGCTCTCTTGGATGCCTA
>Ga0179591_1260232_pt1 | contig 17613 bp, 24 predicted proteins | sample CZOMad2_1_08_16f_FD_182891 | JGI IMG/M metagenome (GOLD analysis project Ga0179591, IMG submission 182891) | Vadose zone soil fungal communities from Angelo Coast Range Reserve, California, USA - CZOMad2_1_08_16fungal (PacBio error correction) | ecosystem: Environmental > Terrestrial > Soil >... | reverse complement strand
TGTGTGTTTCTCCTGAAGTCTCAAACCTGTTTGCTTCATATTTTAGTTCTGCGAACCCCCCACCCCTTCCTTTTTTTGCTTTCTCTTTCTTTTTTGGGAGCCTGTTTCAAACCATGATACGGGTTCGTGCCCCAACTGGTTTTGGCAGGTCTGTTTTGGTATTTTCCGTTGCACCCATTCGTCATTTTTCGCGGTGCTTTTTTCGTCTTAACCCTTCTTTGTTTTTTTTTTTTGCAGCTGGTCCTCATCCCCCTTGTGTCCCCTGGTCCCCTTTTAACCGAATCTTTCTTTTTCCCCCCCTCCTCCCCCCCGGCTTCAGCGTATTTTTGAACGTTCACGGCCCAAATTGTTGCTTTCTTTTCTATAATTTCCTGTTTTTCTGTCAGGGATTTTGTAGTAAGCCTGGGTAGGCATTTCTTCCGCGGATGATTACCGCTTCACTGCCACTCCCCCCCATTTCACCCCCAACCTTCGTTTTGAAAGAATTCCTCTCTTATGCTTTGGTAGTTGCATTTTCTATCCGACAATTCTCCCGAGATACTCACCGTCCCGTCCCCCCCCCCCCCCCCCCCCTCCCCCCCCCCCCCCCCCCCCCCCCCCCCGTTCCCGTTTTTTTGTTCTACCCTTTCTATTTACCTGCCCCATTGGTTTGAATAACTTCTCGAATGCATCGCGCACCCACCCTGCCGAATCCGCCGGATTGAGTACTCGGTTCCCATTACGTGTTCAGGTTTCTGGGTCCCCATTTGATTCTTGACTGTGTAATGCTCGAGTTATTTGTGTTCCTTTACATGGTGAACCCGTTGCGTGATAATGGCCGGCACCCTTGCCAGGCTCGTGTTTCGTTTTACTTTACTTCCCCCCTTCTTCTCTTTCGTTATTCGTCACCCGGTTTTGAAGACGAACCATCCTCATAACAGTTCCACTCCCCGCGCACCCCTGCGATAATTCTCCTTTTTTTTCCTTCCTCCTTTTTCTTTTTCGGACGATTTAGGTTTGCGCCTTCGTGCGTTTTTCTGGAGGGATTTCTTTCCCCTTTCGGTCCCTTTTTCTTTATGGTTCACGGGGAGCTTGTACCCCTCCCCCTGATCTTCCGAAAAGTTCCTGTTCCTTTTTTTCTAGCTTCCCCCAGACGCTTTTTTTGGCCTGACGATCTCCAGTTTTGCACCCCATTTTGTCTTTTGCACCCCCACCCCCCCCCCCGTCGATAAAATGAGTGTTGTCGCTAGTTTGTGTTTCACGAATGCAGCTGCTTTTTTATTTCCGTCTTTTTTCCCCCCTCTATTACCTTTTTCTTACTTCCCGTCTCGGCGTTTTTTGCTGCGAGTTGCCCTTTCTCTTTTTGAACCACTGTTGGGCCTTTTTTTATCGTTTTGTGTATGGCTGGTCGGTTGCGGGAACTTCTCTCTCCCCTCCTCCCTGTTTTCCTGTTTCCCTCTATTCTGTTGTTTTACCCCTTTTGTTTAAGCCTCCTCTTGCCCCCTGCCCCTTGCATATTCCAAATCTTGTGGCTGGTTTTCTGGGATGTGACCTTCCCCCCCCATTGTTAGATCCTCCCGCCTCCGCCAACTCTTTCCCGGCCCCCACCTTTTTTTAGCACCGTTGGAGCGCCTGCTACACCCCCCCCGCTCCGCTTTTTTTGTCCTGCCGTCCCCCGTGCAACGTTTTCGCTGTTTCCCAGAACGCTTTTGCCTTTTCCCCATCCCTTCTTCTGTTTGACACTCCCACATCCACTTCGTGCGACTACTTGTTCTCTTTCTCCCCTGCCACGTCCTCCCTCCACTGATCTCTGCGGCCACTTTTTTTGACCTACATCGTTCCTACCTTGTTCTGCAGGTCATATATGTGGTTCAGCTTATCCTTGTTTTTTTTTAACCGCGCCCCGGACTTTTTTCTTTGTCCTCCGCCAGTGAAACCTTTTGTTTCATGTTGTCGCGAACACCTGTTGTCTTTCTTTATCTCGCATCTTTTTTTTTTTATTTTGTCAAAAAGCCCTCTTTCATTTTTGTTTCTCTACCCCCGTGTCCCCGTTCCGGAGGTTACACGTTGCACAGTACAGGACGTTCTTCCCCTTGGCCACCTTATGATTCCCTTTTTTTCATCCATTCTGCGCGTTGGGACTCTTGGGAGTTTGAATTTTCGAAGACAAATGAGTGAATGGACATAACGTCTTCAGACAAGGCCACTGTCTGAGCACGGGATTTCTCCGCGTTTGGTGCTGTTCTTCAGTACTTCTTTCAACTCCCTGCCTGACCCCCCCATATTGGTCTGAACAATTCGCACCCCCCCACTTTTCCCCTCCCAATTGCCTCACAGGCGTGCTGTCCACTGGCCTAGTTTCCCTCGAATTTACTGAAAACGCTGCGGGCTTTCCGGGTGGGTCACTCCCCTTGCCTCCTTTCTTTCTCTTTTTACAACCCGAATTTTCGCGCCGTCCTATTCCCCCCTCTTTTTCTTTTTTTTACCCGTTTTTTTCGGCCGGCAATCCATTCGGCTCTCCTTTTTTTTCCGAACGGCACTCGTTTCTCCGTCATCTCACCCCAATGGCCCCTTCGGCCCAATCAAGGTTTTTTCTGGCATAGATTACGGTTCCCCCCAAAAAACCGAACCCTCCTGCCGTCACCCCCCGTCCGCCTCTGGCTTCTGTACCTGATTGTTTAAACCTCATGCCTCGTATGCAGGGGTGTTTCTTTGGTTGGGATTATCTTGCACCCGCCCCCGCTCTCTTTGTTCAACCGTTTCCCGAGCATTTTTTCCCCTTTTTTTTCCCAAGCTTTTTTCCCTCCAACACCGCAGACTCGGGTTTTTTTCTTTTGTATCTGTGTTAAGAGTTTGAAAAGCGTTCTCCCTCAGTCCCTCCATGGCCCTTTGACGTGAGGCGGCACTTTTCGTACTTTACCCTTAACTCCAAGTCCTCTTGATTTTATTGAGTCATCGTCATATAGACGTTGTGACCCACCCGGCTGGTATAGGCCGTTTTCGTCCCGGGACGATTCCTCCACCCCTTCCTGCTTTTTTCTTCCGGAATTCTTCTCCTAACAGTAATCCCACCCCACCCACGAGGGATATTTATCTTTTTCCATCTCCCGGCCGTTGTTTTCCCCTTTTTTGTGGTTTTTTTTAGGTTTCTGTTATTAAGTCCTTATTGCCGTGGTTGTTTGTACGGTTAGAGGGTTAATTGACATGTCTATCCACTCAACGCTTCCTTGTGCCCGGAAGTCGCAGTAAGGTCTTCTTTTCCGTCTCGCTGCTACGCCCTGTGGGTGTCGGCTTGCGCCATGGAATTTCACCCCCTCCGCGATTCTCCCAAACCCGTCCCCTGCCCTTTTTCCTTGGGTCCCCCGATCCCGTTTCCAAAAGGCTGGCAGGTTTTTCCTTTTTCCCTCTTAAGGTCATTCCTGTGGGGCTCGGCGTTGCGACCGTTCCGTGCGTATCCGTTGTTGTCCTCTCGACAACCGTTTTTTTCGTACTGTAAGCGCCTTTTGCGTATTAATGCTCCCCCCCACGTTTCGTTTTTTCGGTCCATGCGGTGATTTTGCCTCTGCATTCCCTCAAAAGTAAGTCCGGCCACAGGTGTCTTTCATCGTGCCAATCTTGCCCCTCTTCTGCCTGCCTTGGTCTATTCGTTCTTAGGCGTGGATCGAAATGCCCCCTTGTATGTCTCTCTATCATTTCTTCGTTTTTTTTTTGTTTCTCGTTCTCCCATCTTTTTTTTGCTTTTTAGAGTACAGGTATAAGTTTTCGTGCTTTTTCGTCTTTCCCCAGCACCCGAGTCCTTCTCCCTTGTATAGCTGGCTTCTCTGCCTGGTCCTTCTTCCGTCCTCTTTGCGATTCGCCGTTTGACCTCCCCTCCCGTCCAATTCCCTCCCCACAACGTCCTCCCTCCTAACCCTGTTTCTTTACACGATAGCCGATTACGTTTTTTGCCCCGCCGCGGGTCCAAACGATTCTTACCCCTGACCCTCCCGCTACCCTTGTCCCCCCCCTTTCTGCCCGAGTTTCCCTCCTTTTTTGCGTTGTCGATTCTTCCCTTCCGTCTGTTGTGGTGGACGATCTCGGGGGAAGCTTTTTTTTTGCGGTTGCCTTGGTCCCCCCACATTGAGCACCGCTCTGCGTTTCTTCCTTTATTTACGCGCATCCTTTCTGGCGTGCCTTTTTTAGCTTCGTGATGGAAGTCAAGCCAGATTTTTTTTCCGTCTTCCTATGGTTCCAACATCTCTCTGCTCCAACCTTCCGGTCAGACCGAAGAGTTTTCCATTTTCCCCCCCCCCGTTATCTTTTTTTCGATATTCTCTTACTCCAACTTGATCTTGGTCGGAACCCCGGCGCTTCTACAATTCCCCTAATCTTATTTGTGGCCACACCCCCCTCTGCTTCTTTCCTTTCACACCAATAATCAGCTCAATTTCTGATGGGCGTTCTGTGAATTTTTCGATGCTCCCCAGACGGAGCGTGGCCTGATCTTTTCCATGACTTCGTTGGGTTTCAATCTGTTTAGCGCCGATCCTAACCGACCTATTCCGCCCCTTTTGAATGACACTGCCTACTTATAGTGTGCTGCGCTTTTGCCCCAAGCTCCTTTCGAGTCTCCCTCCCCCCACCCCCCCCTGTCGAAATTTTTCAGCATGGCTTTGACACAGTTACTTCCATGTTTCCTATTCGTGGCCCCCGGTCTTTTGGGTTTCCCTTTTGTACTTCCCTTTGCGTATCGTGCTCCGCCCCATTGTTTGGCTTTTCGGTTTTCCTGTGTTTTTTTTTCTTCCAGTCTTAAGTTTTTGCGTTTGTCCAAAAGCCTCGTTTGCGACTTCCGGTTTGAGCCCCAACCCTTTCTTCCCTCAGTTTTTACTTGTTCGCGCTTCCTTTTGTTTTTTCAGCGGATTTTTTTCCCCCCCCCTTCCAAGTCCTTCGCGTTTCAAATCGTTTCAAGGTTGTCCTGACCCAACTTCCCTTTCTTTGCCTTGTGGGCACAGTCCGCACCTTGTCTACCCCTCTTCTTCCTTTGGAGGTCTTTCTTCCGCCTCCACCCGTTTTGCCAAGTATCTCCCCCACTTCTATCCACCACTGGCATCAGCCTGCACCTGTTCAGAGACCGTCCATTTTTTTTTTTAAACAGCCCTTTCACGCCCCTCCCCCGCTTTCAGGCCCGATTCCTTTTTGCTGAACCTCTGGCTTTTCCTTACTCATCAGGATTGCCTGTCTGTTTTGCCTTCCGGGCGGACTCCCGAGAGGACACACCCCCCCACATATTCCTCAATTTTTTTTGGCCGTCCGCTTGTTTCCTTTCGTTCACTTTTTTTTGGACGCCTGCACCCCCCCCCTCCCTTTGTTTTTCCGATTTTTTTCTTCGACTAACCACCCTTCCCCTGGCAGTTGCGCGATGTTCCCCCAAAAGCCTCCCTTCCGCGCGCCCATCTTTTTGCAGTGTGTGGACTGCCCCTTCCGGAAATTCTCTTTTATTTGTCGCTTCTGTTTTAGCGGCCTGTTCCGTAGTCGCAGCTTCAAGTCCATTTTTACTTTTCCCCCGGTTTCATTGGTCCAACGGCTCTTTTTTTCCCATCCCCCGCCCGTTAGCCGAGTGTTTTTTTTCACACTGTGTATCTTCGTCGCGGCGTGAATTATTCTGTTTTTATGGCGCTCCTCCCCCTTTAAGTGACATGCGCGGGCTGACTTCTGGATCAACATTTTTCACGAAGGTTTTTTGTCACGACTTTTGCCTTTCACTGCCTGTCCTCTTTTTCTTTCGGGTTCGTGCGTAGGATTAACCTGCGCAGGGTTACGGAGATCCGACTGACCCTGCCCCTTTCCATTCTCGGACCGGGACGTCCTCCGCCGTTAATCCCCCCTCTCCCCCACATGTTGCCTCGCCTCAACTCCTTCAACTCTGCGAAGGCCTTATGAGTATTGTCTTTTTTCACTACTCCTGACCTTTTTTTTCAGGGGTTCCCCCCCCTCCTGCCACTCCTTTTTCGAGTGTTGGTCTCGTGGTGGTTCTTTTTTTTCATTTTTTTCATCTGCGATTCACCCTTCAGAGTCTTTTTTTCCTGTTCCCGTCTTGTTGCCCCTTGCTCTTTGTAATCTCCGTTCCCCCTCAAAACCCACCCGGGACCGAAGGGAAAACCCGCCCGCACGTCCCCCCCCTTTGTTCTACCCTTGCTTTTCTCTTTTCCTCCCTTCTTGTTTTTGTTCAGTCTCGAGGATGTTTCTTCTTCCTGTTCATGGCGGGGATCTCATTTTCCCCGTATTTTTTCGGGACGTCGAATTGTCACCCCTTTAGTTTCGGTCCGCCCACGCACTGTCTTTCTTTTGCGGGTTTCCCGCTTCCCCCGCTGGCTGCAATTTTGCTTTATTCGTTCGATTGTCATCCCTGCTGAACCCAATTCCACGTAGGTTGAGCCTTATTTTTTTATTGATGGAAGTTGCGTCATTTTTTTCCAAAAGTCCCTGGCCCCTTTTTGGCTTTTTCCGAAGATCGTCTGCCCATTCGCGTTTGCTTTTTGATTATGCTGACCCAGTATTGGGCCTTGTCGCAGAGGCTTATCGCCCGCGTTGTACGGATAAATGCCCATGGTGGGTTTCCTTTTCTTCGTCGGCGCTTTTTCCCCCCTCGTTACTTTGTCGTGCTAAAAGGAGCCGTCAAAGCGACCCCCTTTCCTTTCCCACCCTTCCCACCGGTGTTTGTTTTCCATGTTGAATCGCCATTATACATCTTTTCCCTCCTCATGTCTTTCTTTTACCACCTACCAGTCCAGCGCTGGCCTCCTTTCTCTAAGTAACCCTGTCTGCGACGGTCTTTGGTACCTCGAGAGTTCCCAGATGAATTGTTAGAGTTGAACAACCCTGCCTCTTTTTATACTGACCGCTCCCTCTACCCCCTTGGCGTTCAGAAATTTTTTTTTAGCTGCTTATTGCCTCCCGTATCCGCCTTTTTTCATGCACGCAGGCCTTTTTTCTTTCGTGCCCCCCTTTTTTTTTTTTTTTTGCTGCCCCCTCTCCCTGATGGTGATTAGTTTTGTGCCTTCCGCCATCTTAAGAAAGGGGTGGGCTTTTTCCTCTCAAACCCCCACTCTTTTCTCTGGTGCCCCCCCTACTCTCGCCATCTTTCCTTGGGACCGCCCTCATTTTTTATTTTTTTTTTTGTGCGGTTTAGTTCTCCTCTTCCGCGTTTCCGGTTTTATGGTTTACCCCGACCCCGGAGTCGTTTCCCAAGTTCTCGAGCTCGGCTCCCTTATGACTTGGCAAGTTGTCCTTTGCAGGGCCGCGTTGGACAAATGAGGTACTTTTTGACCAGGTTTTCTGCCTTATGTTTTTTCCTTGCTCGCGTGCGCTTTTGCCCTATTTTGTGCCAGTGGCCGTTTATTTACAGTAACCTTTTTCCCAGAACCTTCAAAATGTTTACCACTGTTTCGTCCCCCCCCAATGCAAGGGGACTTCCCCTCTCTGTCCGTTGTCGCGTCCCAACTTTCCCTCTTTTTGCCCCCGGTGCTTTCCTTGTTTTCTCCACTCCCTCCCCCTGGGCTCTTTGACCCCAAAACAAGTTTCATCTCCGTTTCTCCTCGTGAGTCACCTTTTATTTTTTCTTCCCCCGGACACCACTTGGCTTCTCTTTTTTTCCGAAGCCAACCTGCTGTCCTTTCTCCCAGTTGACAATCACCTCCCATCGCCATGGGTGCCAGGCAACGTAATGCCAATCCTCCACCGCCTTGCATTTCCCCCAACCGGGTGCTGCTCGTTCCCTTTTTTCACCCTTAGGAACTTTTTGTTCTTTCCTGTTGGGTTGATTTCTTGGGGTTTTCCCTCCCTGGACTTATGATTTTTTTTTTTCGTCCCTCCTTTCCACCGCCTTTTTTCCCCCTTTTTTCGACACTCCGGTTTTGTTGTGTTCGTTCCTCTTTAGCTTTTGCTTTTTTATGAACCCTTGCGGCTGTCCTTCCCCCAGGCTCTTCTTTCTGGAGGGCCTTCGTAAAGTAATTTAGTGCCCGGAGCCGTCCCCACCTCTTAGACGATGTTTTTTCCCGACGAGCTTCCTTGGTGCCCCCCCCCATGTTTTTGGGAATCTTTCTTTTTCGCGGGCACGCCGAGCCAATCGCTTACTTAAAACCCTTTTTTGAGCCCCCGATACCCGCTTGATCGGTCTGTTTCGGGCGTCGTCTGGGATTTTTGTTTTTGGGTCCGAACTGTCGGCGTGAGTATGAATCCCGTGTATCTCTTCGGCAGAGGCTTTTCCTCTTCACCCCGGGCGTGCTCACGCCCTTTGCGCGTTAATTTTTCTTCGGGACTTTTCTCTTATGTCATTGCTTTTGTTGTCGTCACGGGCATTCCCCCCCCCAGATCTATTCGCCGCACCCCCCTCCGCCCTTTTTCCCTTGTCAGCACGATTTCCGCAAAATATCTCCTTTCCCCCGTTTTCCGTTCCTCTAGGGGGTACATAATCTTCGGTGGTGGTTGTGAGGTTTTTCTGCGGGGGGGGCTTGAGTACGACGTCATTCTCGTGTCCTCATTTTTTCGTTCCTCGACTTTTTTTCGTTTCCAGATCATTTTTCTTTTCGGACATTCCGTCCCCCCCCCCTCTGCTAAGCCCTCCCCCTTCCTCGTAGTGCTCATGGGCGTCCTCTGCCGCAATGCTCCCTGGGTGCTCCCAGCTGTCCTTCCTCTTTACTGGCCCCCCTGGGTCGCGCTAAACTGGGACGTCCTTTATTTCCCTACCTTTCTCTCCCTGGAATCTACTTTCTCCCTCTCTACGTTGTTTTAGTGGTATGATGATTCCTAGGTAGTCTTTCTTTCTTTTTTACGTATTAGGATTATCTCCCACCGTTTTTCCTTTCATGCTGCTTGCGACTATTGCCTTTCTGTCTCCTGCCACGGTTGTTCTTTGTCGCTTCTTCTCCCCCCCCGCGGTGTCTTATTCCCGAACAGCCTTTTCTTCATATTTCCTCCCCCCAAGGGTTCCTACGCCCTTTCTTTTTCATTCCCCTGACTTTCCGGCTTCCTTTCTTTGTGTCCCTCCCCCCCCGTCTACATGCACTTCCGAGCCCGGAAAACGTTTTTCCCGAGTATTCTGAGACCCTTGTCCCCCAGTTCCTTGCGATTTCGCGGGGTGTTTGACTCTTAAAGCTTTGTGTATCTTTCCCTCCTCCCCCCACTTTCCCGTCTTCACTCCTATCCTTCCCTCTCATTTCCCGTTGGCGGGCCAATTGTGCTTAGTGATATTTACGGACGCGCTTGACTTTTTTTCTCCCCTTTACACTTTTCCTTCGTGGCGCTCCCCCCCCCCCTTTTATTTTTTCCCCCGTTTCCTACGCCGAACCGAATCTCAGTTTTATCCCAAGCTTTCGCCCCTACCCCATGGCTTTGTTTCTTTTCCCGTGATCTGGTTTTCCCCTCTACATTCCCTTAGTTTTGGTCCCCCCACTCGATTCTGGTTGCCCACCCGATCTCGTCTCTTTCAATCCTTCTGGATGAGTTTCTCCTTCTCTTTGCCCCGCTGTTTTCGTTTGACTGCCCTGCTTCCATTCCCCTTTGCGGTCGGTTTTCCAGCTCTGTTCTCTTTTCCCTTGCCGGTCTCACACGTGACCTACTCTCCAATTTTTTTTTCGTTTGATCAGTGCGGTCGGTGCGCCCCCCACCAGTCACTTTCCCTCTAGCCCCACGTCCCACACACCATTCTCCTATCTTTATTTTCTTTGACCTCCTTTGTCCCCCCGAGGTGCACGATTTTTTCATGCCTTCCCCCCCCATGGTTGTTCCTTCTTGTCATTTTCTTTTCGGATACGATTCTCCCCCCCTTTTGCGTCCCCCCGCGGCCTGGTTGTACTCTTCCCCCTTTGAGATTTCCTTTCCGTTCCCTTGGCCCCCGGTAGTAGTGTCCGGCGCCCAACACTCTTCGCACGAGTGTGATACCCCCCCTTCTCTCATTTTTTTCCCTGTTTTTGTCTCCTACAGTTTCCCCCCCCCCCCGGACGGTTTCAAAATTTTCAAGTGTCCGCGACCCCCCGCGATTTTCCCCGCTGTTTTGTTCTTGAAAGGGTCTCCCCCCCCCCCCTGCTACCCTCTGTTCTTTTGCTCTAGGGTTCAAAACTACGCACCCCATCCCCGTCCCCCCGTTCCTCCCCCCCCGTGTCGCCCCCTTAGGAATCGCCCCGCCCGGTGTCATTTTTTGAAAAGGTTTCCCTACCGTTCCTATCCCGGACCGCAGTTTTTCGGTAAGATATTCCTCCTTACTCATCCGTACCTTTCCCCTCTGGTTGTTTCAACCCCTCCAGTCTTCCCTGAGCGGAACTTTCCCCCCCCCCAGACCCCAAGGCGGGCCTGATCTCATCGGTTTTAGCCCCCCTTGGTGTTGACCCCTTTCGACGCATTGCCCCCCCTTTTTTCCCCCCTTTCACTTTGGATGATCACAACCCCTCCTCTTTCCCTTGATGCTGTCCCCCTGATACATTTTTTTTTGGTCCCATAATTCCGGGTGAGTTTCCTTTTTCTTTTCGATTTTACTTTTTCCTCTTATCCCTTTTTTTCCCTCCGCTTTATCTTGGTACCCCTCCTTTCTTGATTTAGGTCTTTTTCCTCCCTTCATTCCCTTTTTGGTTTCCCCCGCCTTTTTCATCTGTCCACTGATGCCCCCCCCCCCCCCCCCCCCCCCCAGTTTGGTTCCTTCTCTCATGACTTTCGGCCACTGCCGTTGCCTAACCTCGTGCTCCTTTGTTGCCTTTTCCCTGCGGTGTAGTGCAAGCTCTTTTTTTTCTTTTTCCTAATTTGTCGTTCCTCTTCCTCGGGCTTTTCCTTTTCCCCCTTGGTCCTCAAGTAAATTTCGTTCCCCTGGATTTATGGTGCATTTTTGACGAGGGGTTTTTTGCGTTTGAGTGACAACCCCTGTGCCCAGGCCCGTTTTTCCTCTGTCACTTTTCCACGGGTTGCGTACGTTTTTTACCCAGGGCGAGGTTGTCAGGCTACTTGCCCGAGTCCAATGGCATTTTTTTTTCTGCAAACTCTCCTCGCGTGCCGTAGAGCGAAATACCCCCGCCCTCTGCATAGTTCAAACTCTTTTTTTCCTAATCCTCCCTCTTTTTTTGGTTTGAAGTGTTTTTTCCCCCCCGGTACATTTGTGTCCCCCCCGGAGTTCCTTACTGATCTTTTGGTCCGAAGAATTTTGCGGCAGATTTCTTGGTGCTTACGTAATCACATTCGTGACCTCGTCCTCTTTTTTGTTTTGTTGTTTTTGAGTCAACATTTCCATCAAGGATAACTTTCTCCCCCCCTCCTGGCCAACAGGCATTCTCTCCCTCCCCTGTTTTTTTTTTTTTTGAGGCCAATTCGTTTTTTTTTGATTTTTCGTCGGTCGTTTTATTTCTTGATGTTCTTCATTTTCCGTTACTGTTGGACTTCGCTTGTTGACGACCCCCCTCTTTTTCGGCCGCCAGAGCGAGGTTTTTTTTTTTTTTTTTCCCCCCCCGTCCGTAACACTGGCCTTTCATACCGCCGAGCCCAACATGGATTTCCCCCGTGTGTCAACAAACCACTGAGATACCTTCTCTTTCTTTGGTTGCTTGCCCTGTTTGCCCCCAAAACGTTGCCTGCAAGCTTTGTTAGAAGATTTTCCTTTTTTCCCCTACTTTTTCCTTGTCACGGGTTGTTTTGTCAGCTTCATTTCTTTTTTACATTTTTTCTTATTTCGGTTTTTTTTTGTCTCTGCCCCCCGGTTTTTTCTTGCGTTTTCGCCCGTTTTTTTCTTGTTTGTTGAATTCTGAGAGACCTTCGACAAGGTTCTCGAAGGTTCTCACCTCCACCCCCTTTTAGACATTTTTGCTCTGATACCCTTTGTGGATCTCTTTGGCTTCGACCCCTGCATCCTGCCCCAGCCTTATCGACCCCCCCTTCCCCTTACGCCCCCTTTCCCGGACTGGCTCACTTTTCCCCTTTCACGGATTCGCGTTTTTTTCCCGTGTTCCCTTTTTTCCATCTTTTCTGCCGAACTTTCTCTTGGGACCATTTGTTCTTCCCTTTTGGTGTACCCTAACTCATTTTTTCCTCCCGATGGGCCCTCCCAAATGGCGAGCTTTCCTCCCACCAGGCCCCGGTACTGACTTCCACATGAGTTTTAGTCATTTGGCCACGCGTGCGACCCGTTACCCACGTCTCCCCCACCTTCCGGTAGTGTTTTTGTGTTCGCCTGCATGTATATCGGGTGTTTTTTTCACATGTCTCCCCCCTTTCCAGGATTTGGTGTTATCATCCTTCTCAACTCATTTTGAGGGGGTGCATGCCTTTTTGAACCCAACACTTTTGGTTTGGTGGCTTTGTTTCCCCCCCTCTCTAATCGTCTTTGCTCTGTCCAGCCCTTTTTATTTCTTTCCCGCCCTTTCCCCCTGTGGTTTTCTCCACCCCCCAAAGGCCAGCGCCCGACAATGTGCTCAACGGTATATTCGCAATCTGCCCCCTCTATCCAGTGGGTTTGTTGGTGAGTTTATAATGGACGGGTCCTGTGACCCAACTTATATGTTGGCATCTCCCCGCAAGTATCGGATTTTGCGTTGCACTTCTGGTTCTTTCGCTTCCGTTCCTCCATCGACCTCCCCGACCCAATTAGGGTTTCCCCCCCCCCCCTTGTTTCCTTCCTGATTCCCCCCAATCCCCAGTTGTACTTTTGTATTTTCCGATTTGGCCTCTTTTGGTGGACCTTTTCCCTCTTTTTTACAAACTCGTGTCTTCTTTCCAGTTTGGCACACTTCCCACTTCCCTTCTTCGCTACCAACAAGTGTTCCAACTCGCGTTATCCCACCCCCTTTCGTTGAGAAATTTTCTTGTTTAGCTTTCCCTACTTCGGTCCTTTCCCTTTTTTTTTCCCGTTCCCCCGTTTCCGCCAACCCCCCTTCCCCCCGCCGTCGGAACCCTGCAATTTTTTTCCTCAGCACGTCTCCCCTTCAAACCTTCTTTCCTTCAACCCCATGTTGTGCTTCTGTGTTTTAACCAGAGTCAGCCTTTGCTGCCCGATCTCCCCCCACACACCTTTTTGGTGTCGTGCTTTTCTTTGCCCTTCGTTCCTTCCCACCGTCCTTCAACTATCCCCCCCCCCAGTTAACTTCGTCTTTTTGTACGTTGTTTTTGGCTCCCTTTTCCGTGTGCGTCAGATTGTATTTACCCCCCCCCCGTCGCTTACTTCCATTACACCGCCTTGGGGTTTTTGCTTCGCAATTTATTCGTACCGTACCAACAAGTTCGATTGCGATGGGATGATTGTAAGGCGAGTTTTTTTCGTTTGCAACACACTGTTTTGTGCACTCCCTGAGTTTTTCCCTGGATTAACAGAACCCCCAAGAGTTTTGACTTTGTTTTACAGTAGGACCACTCGTAGGCACTCTCAGATCATTTTGGAATGTTCTTCCCTGAGGGTTTTTGTCCCTCGCTCTGAGAGTTTCAAGCTCTTACGTTAGTTTTCCCTGTCTATCTTCGATTGTCCTAAGCCCGAAGGCGATTGAGACTTTTGACTATTTGGAGCGGAACCCTGGTACGATCAGCTTTTCATTTCTTCTTATTTTTGGCTCACAGCTCCCCCCCAAGATTAGCGCACCCCCCCCCACAGCCAGGAGTACCCTTTTGCTGGAAACACTTTTTTAAACACTTCGGTTTTAAGGTAGTTACCTCTTCATTTGGTTTTTGGTTTTGTCCGGCCGTGGGGGGTACGGCCCGACCCGTAACCCTCTCTTTTTGTAGTACGCGAATTTCTTGACGTTTTAAGCGAACCAGTTTTTTTTATGGGCCTGTTCCGGCCCCCGTGGCGCTTCTAAATTTCATCCAACCCAGTTTATCCTTACGTTAACAAACACGATCTTCTGACACCTCTTCTGCCCGCAACTTTTGCCACTTGTTTATCCCTCCCTTTCTTTTTTTTTTTTGCGAATCGTCCCAGATGTGATCTTTTACCCTCTCCCCCCTTTATTTTTTTTTTTGTTTAGGACCTAGCTTCCCTGCTATAATGTAGTTAGGACTTCCGTTCGCGGCTTTTTGAATGCCCCGTCAAATGCGTCGTTGACCTGCTTCTTCTTTCCCTGATTGCTTCCCTGCGCGAATTTTCCCCTTTGTGTCCGGATTTAATACTTTTTGGTGTCCAGTCCTTATTTTTCTCTTTTCACCGGGCTTGGGACGCCTGTTTCCACGTCCCTCCCCCCCCCACCCCAAGTTTTTTCACGACGCCTCACATTTTGCTTTACTCCCCCCCTGACCTTTCTAGTATTTTTTTATAGTTTACGCGGTGTCCCTCGTTTTCCGCCCACAGACTTACTTACCTTTCCGACAGTGACTTTTTTTTGTTCCCCGATCCTTTCTTGCTCCAATTTTGAGTTAGCCTTTGCGTGGAGGGGGGCCTGCCGGTTTGATTTTTGTATTTCTTTTTTTGCCGCTGCCAACGACCCCGCTTGCCATCCGATCTTCCCTCGAACCCTTACTTCGCCTAGTAGGGCTGCACAAGGCGCTTTCCCTTCTTCTTTCCCTTTCTGCTCACGCGAACTAGGCCATTGCACTCCTATTCCGCGTCCCAACCTCCAGCCGTGCGACTACTATTCCCCCTTCACTTCCCCCCTTCTGCTTTTTTTTCGCTTTCCCCGTCCCCATTTTCCCTGTGCTTTAAGTCAGGCCCGTGCGTTTCATTCAAGTTATTGGTTTTGCACATCGTTAGTTGGGATTGTGGACCACTCCGCATACTTTCTGATCTTCTTGTTTCATGGTACGACATCCAAATGGCCATCTCTGTTCGTGCTTTTCCGCGCGTTTTTCAAACTATTTCAGTGACGATGCTCCCGACACAAGTCTCCCAATTTTTGCGGGTTGTTGTTCTCAGTTCTCGTTTTGCGCCCAAGCAACCCCCCCCAGTATTCCTCGTCGCCCCAAAAATCCCCCCACTGTGAATCTCAACCTGCGTTTACCCCTTATGGTAGGTCCCTTCCCCTAGCGTGTGCCCCTTTTTTGTTCATCCCCAGGCGTGGACCATGACGTTTTTTGCGTATCCGTGGTCTTCCGCATGCTTTTTCTAGTCGCCTTTTGACCCTGCAGTGCTAAACGTTTTTTCCCGTGGTTAGCCTTTTCCCTCTTTTCCAGGCGCCCCAATCTCGTCACGGTATTGTTGATATTTTAATTGCCCGTTTTTTCGCGAGTGTGTTTCCCCCGTTGCCCAAGCCGACGTCGTTTCAAACGTCCAAGATGCGCTTCCTCTGGCGATGCTCCGGGTCCTTTTACCGGCCAACCGGTTTTCACTTCGTACCTCTTTTTCTTGTCCCGGGGTGGACCCATTCCCCGCACACCATAGTTTGGTCCTCGCTCCAACTCTTGAAAATGCATTTCCCCGCTGTCAGCGTCAATGTCACCTCGGCACGGTTCCCCGTGCGATTTTCGCGCTTTCTTTCTCTGTGATTTACGACTCGTTTCGTTGGAGTGTTTTCCCTTCACTCGGGGCGGGCCCTCTCCCAAGACACCTCCGGAGGTGGATTCCTAGATGGTCCCCCAGACCACTCTTTTTCCTGAGTAGTATGCACCCACTGTGCAAGGATTGGGTTTTGCGTTGCACCCCTCAAGAAGAGCGGTTCCCCCCCCACCTTAACCAGTTTTGCCCCCCTTGGCGTTATTTCAGGGTAGGTCTCACGAGCACCATTAGCGCGCATCTGTTTCTTTCTTATTTCGTCCTTCTCTAGTGTTTTTCCCCCCCTCGTTCCGTTTACAGTGAGGTTACCGGGACCATTCATCGGAACGGACTATTCTGTCCATTCGGCACCTTTTCTTTTTTTCAATGTGTCTTCCCGGCATATTTCCCTCCCTTTGCTCGGTTTCGCCAAGCTGCGGTTTGGCAGCTACTGGAGTGGCGTAAGCACTGGGTGTTTTATGCTGGCTTGCCTCCCTCCCCCGCGAACACTCCCCCTCTTTTTATTGGTGCAGGGCCTTTCGCTTTAGGCTTGTCGTGCGCCGGAGATCGACTGCGGCCAGTGTTTGACTTGTTTCCCGCCCCTCTTTTCGGGGCCGTTACAAAAAACCCGGGCCCTCTCTCCCTTTGCCGGCCAAGACAAGGTCCCAATCTACACTGGCATCGCGCCACGCCTGACCCGCGCGGATCTGTTAGAATGGTAAATACCCCCAGCTGTCTTCTTTTTTCAACTTTCAGGACCGCATCATCTGATAGTGTGAGCTCGATTGTATTGGGGTCCCCGGCCTCCCCTGGTTCATTCCCTTCTCCTTTGCAAGGCAGCGCCTCTTTTTTTTGACGCGACGCTCCTTGCGGCCGCTAGTTTGTACACTCCGTTCGGACATATGTTTTTCTTTGTCCTCCATTTTTGAAACCGAACGCCACTCGCCACATCGATCATCTCCTCTTTAACTCCCCCTCCGTGTTTTGTTTCTCCAATCTTTTGATTTAGATTTTCTTGGAGGCGGGTTTCGGCCGGTTTTTTTTCCCTGTTGCTTCATTCCGTCACGGGTAGTCGGGGATCCGGAAGCGTCACAAAACATCCCGCCCCTTTTTTCCACGCACCTAGTCGGCGGAAACCGAGCTTTCTCCGTGGTTTACTGCATGATAGCGATGGCACCCTGGTCCTGCGTTCACCAACCACTTACCCCATGCCATACCACTTTTGGATGATGCGCTTAGTGGAAAACCTGCCTGGCTCGCTTTTTCCCGTTATTTCCGTTTTTTCCTCAGTCTTTTTCCCTTTCCTGTCGTTTCCAGTGTTGTTCTGCGCCCTATCCAGTTGAGTGTCATTTGTCTCCCCTTGGATTCGTACGCCGTTGTCGCCGGCTCCAACCCGTTGCGGGGCGTCTCTTGTCTGTTTTTTTTCTTTTTGCAGTTTTTCTTCTCTTTTCCTCTGTTCACGACGCCCCGGACCGTTTCAGCATAACCGGGGTGGGCTTTCTTTCTTTGTCCCCCATTGACCTATGACATACCATCCCCCGCCTTCCATTTACTCCCACCTGCCCCCACCTTTATGAGGCTGCTGCTTCCCCCCCCTGCCTTCTCCGCCTTTTCTTTCTCTGCCCGTAACCCCCTTGTTCCCCCTTCCTTTCTGCTTGTTGCCCTGGAAAAGAGTCCCCTTTCCATTTTTCCCCCATGTCGGCCCCCTTTTCACCACTTTTTTTGCTTTTTTTTAAATACTTTCGCTTTTCCCCCCCTCACCGTTTTGACCGACTCCCCGCCTGCGGAATTTGCGTGCGACGTACTCTTCCTTTTTTTCACTTCCCCCCCCCCTCATTTTTTCCTTTGCTCCGCCTTTTTATCTTGGGGTCCCCAAACCTACATGGTTTTAATATTTGGGGTTTTCTCTCCCTTCCCCCTGACACTGAAAAAAGTTTGTTGGCCTCTCTCTTCAGACACCAACTTGTGTTTTCCCCCGCATTTCGAGGATCTGGGAACCCTCTTGTTGGGATTTCTCTACTGCGGTTCCCACTCCCCTTTCTTTTAGGGTGTGTTTGCGAAACAGACGGTCCCTCATGTGGAGTGTACCCAAAGGTCATAGACGCCCCCTGGAATGTTTTCCGGTTTCAGTTGGCCGTTATGTTCGTTCCACAATAGTGGTGAAACCGTTTACGTCTTCAAGAATGTCGAGTCCCTGTCTTTGCCTTTTGTGTTTCCCAACCTTTTTTCTG
>Ga0179591_1375183_pt1 | contig 17615 bp, 18 predicted proteins | sample CZOMad2_1_08_16f_FD_182891 | JGI IMG/M metagenome (GOLD analysis project Ga0179591, IMG submission 182891) | Vadose zone soil fungal communities from Angelo Coast Range Reserve, California, USA - CZOMad2_1_08_16fungal (PacBio error correction) | ecosystem: Environmental > Terrestrial > Soil >... | reverse complement strand
GCCCACATTTGTCGCCCTTTCGGGAACCTTTCTTTACGAACACCCGCTGATCTTGTTGCTTCTGCCTTGGCAGCTGGGCCCTGGCGAAGTCACGGTGATGTCTGAGACGTAATCACTTTCTGATACGTTGCTCCAAACCGGCTTGCCCTTTCCCCCTGCTCCTCCTAACTTCCCTTGGAGGACTATGACCGGAATCCCGTGAGTTAAGTTTCAACGGTGTTAGTAATTACCTCCCCGGCGCGCGTACCTTAAAATTTGTTCAGCGTATTTTTCTTCCTCTCCGTCGTCATGTCGAGAGGGCGCGTTGACCTCTTTGATCGTAAATCGACGCAGCGATCTTATGATACCCGCCTTGTGGCCTGTATCTTTTCGTTCCTCGTCCTCCCCCCTCTCGGCCATCACCCTCCCAATCGCTCGGGTTTTTTTCTGTTAACAAGTCCCTATGAGCGATATTTTAAATGTGACTAGCCCCCCCCTTTTGGAAAGATGCTCCTTCCGAAGCAGGAGTTCCTTCGGTCTTCCCAACGCATTCGGCCTTCGGTACACCCCAAAGATTCGCTTTCTAAAACAATAGGAACTGATTTTTTACCCCCAAACGGATTGTTCACCACGGGCGAGTTGGTGCCGAGGGCGGTCAAACTCCGTCCTACTTTAGAAATGAGCGTCGAGGTGCTCACCTCCAGCTAGGCGATCTTCTGGTCGTGTCAGGCCCCCCGGTCACCCTTTTTTTTTTACCTTTGTCTACGCCTAATGACCCTTGGGAATTGTTCCTTTTAACCATTTATTATTCCGGCCCTTTTTCAGCCGACGATGGACGGTATTCCGTTCACTTTCGCGGCAGACCAGGTCTTTCTGCTTTGGAGAAGCAAACTACTCTCCAGGCGATTGTTCGGCACACCTCAAGGCGGAGGCGATGAAGGTGTGGCTCCCAATTCTCGAAGATATCGTGGACTTCTTAGTTGCCGAAAGATATGGGCTTCACAGCAGATTGTCGTGAGAAGGCGCGAAGAAAACGAAGAGCGCTTTACATAGGAGGAGAGGGCGGACTGCAGGGGCCCCCGAAGAAAACGGGACCGGAGAACGAATTTTCCCAGAGGTTGTCTTGCGTTTTCCGATAAATAACGGTTTTTTTTTTCCCCCAACCGGAGCTCCAGATTGGCATTGAAAGTCACCCCCCCTCCATCCAGTGCAACACCCAGACCCCGGACCACTGCACCCTTTTCTTTCCCTTTTTCGGACACATCTTTTTCTGGAAGACAGCTTCGGCCGAGTTCAATCATCGTCCTTGGTCAGCTTGAATCTGGGTTCCTGTCAGAAATCTTCTAGTTTCTCCGTTCTCCACCTTCAATCGGGTTTTCGTGTTTTCTGCGACACGCCAGAGCTTTGTGTTTTTTTGTTTCATTTCCAACCCCGTTAGGCGGGTTTCTTTTCTTAGGGGGCTGTCTCTCCTGAGAGGGGTTTTCTGCGGCCAAGTAACGGTCCTGGCGAAACCTGAAGGTCACGCCCCCATGAAGCCGCGAACCTGCAGGCCGAAAATCCCCCCCATTCTAGCCTCGATTTTGCTTCCCGAGTCTTTTTGGTGTAATCCTCGGGAACTTTTTATTCCAAGGATAATATCATCCTTCCTTTTTAATGGGGATTTAATTGGCCCCTCGAGTGTAAGTACGTCAGCGGTGTTTACCGTTTTTTTAAAGGTCTTTATGAAGATTTCCCCCCCCCGTGCGTTCGTGTCTTCCAGGCGTGTGACTTGAGAGTTTACCCCCGGATATTGTTCAGTAACAAGAATGAAGACCAATCTTCTGTGGATAAAAAGTGTGCCCGGTGTTAGACGATTCCTGGTCCCTAGCAGTTATAAGAAGAGCTATATCTTTTTCTCGCGGAGAGTCAACTGTGAGACCCGAACATGTTTTCGCAGTCGACTGACAATCTTTTTTCCTTTGTCTCTTTCACGCAGAGTACGCGCCTCATACGGGCATCTGTCGTCCCGCGCCATGAATACCCTCGGCCCCCTTGCCTGGGCGGCTGACTAATAATTTGCTGCATGTAACGTTTTATGGCCCATCGATATCCCCCCAAGGAGCAGAGGCCCCCTAGACCTGGCAAGAATTCCCCCTTGCCCTCACCCCTTGTTTTTACCGCCTCCATCTCGGTGGGGTTATTTTTTTTTTTTCCTTGCTGCGACTTACGCCGGCAATTACTGATTTGATGTGGGGCGATGAGTCGCATTTCCAGGGCTACGTTCCAGACCGATTTAGTAGGGATTTGACGCCGGTGTGCGATGATCCCTTTGCAACATCTCCCTCTCTTTTCCCTAACCTTGTTGTTTTTTCTTTTCCAAAGAGTGGACCGCGCCCCCCCCCTCCTTTCCCCCGCCACAACCCTTCTGCCGCCGCAATCAATCTTTGTTATTTTGACGGTAGAACGGGCCCCTTCCGACTCCGCCAATGAAGGCACTTTTCCTATTTTCCCAGAGCCCTGTTTGGACACGGCTTCCTTTCGCCTCGCCGCACAGGGCACCCAGCGATGTCGGGGCACCCCAAAAACCCCAGCTTTTGCTGGAAGAAGCCATCCTCCACCAAGGTCAGTCTCCCCTGAATGTCCCTTTTTTATAGAAGATCGATGGTCACGCTTGCATGAATAAAGGATCAGCATGAAAGTTCTTGAGCAGCCAGTCGCCAACCCTCATGTACTTTCCTGTCAGATTGTGAACCCCAACAGGATGCACTTGCTATGATGTCTTTCTACTTTCTGCAAGTCGCACCAGCGCCAAATCGTTCGTAGACTCCTCAAAACCGAAGACGTGTAGCCTTCCCGACCGGCCTTCAACCCCCCCCCAGTCGAGGTCCCCCGTAACCGGACTGTCCGCCGCGGATTTACCGCGAAAAGTGAACCCCCTTTTGAAGGGAAAATGAATTTGTAGTGGGGGCCAATGCGGCTGGAAATGCCGAGAGCTTGACTTTCGACTCCATGACTACACACCTGCTTTCCACGACCCCCCCTTGCCCGATCCCCTAACTTTTTTTCCCTCAAAACTGCGATCATATCTCGCCTTCCCTTCCAGACTTCATCCCCCGAAGTAATATCTGCCTTGCATTGGACCCTGAATTTTTGGCGTCCAAACCCCACTCCCGATTAACCCCCTCCCCAATCGAGGCCCTTGGATTGCTCTTACCCCTTGTGTTCATTTCCGGCTTCGTTTGTTTGCTCTTCTTCTTTCATTTACAGCCTTGAAAAAGGGCCTGTGCGCAAGAATCCCATATATCGGAACAGTCCCGCCACACGCTCCCCCTGAACCGGGCGACCCCCCCCATGAGGACCTTTTCTTTGGGGGATCTACCCACGAAAAGCTTCCTTGAAGTGGGCTTCGACCCCCCCCCCGCCCTCGCCGATGTCGGCCAGGCACCCCGTATCTAATCGATCACCCTCCTGTTGAGCCATGTTTTGCCGGGCCCTCCCCCCCCCGCGTCCGCAGATGTTGGCCCCTCCACGTTTCCCAGAAAAATTGCATTGGTCCCAATTCAGTTTGGTTTTTTCGATCCCCCCGAGGAGGTAAGGCGGGACACAGTCTCGAAGCTCCGGACGGACAGTCCCCCACAAACAAATCTGGTGAATACATGGCCCTTTGCACCACCGATTCTCCGGAGAATTTTTTTCTGTTCCTTGCGTGCCCCACCCCTTGAGAGCCGGACCCCCTTCAGAATCTTGTGAGAGGTTCTGTTTTCTTTTCCATCCTACGTGCAGAGCGTCATCCCATTATGAGACCAAATGAGTCCTTTTCAGTTTAGTGATGGCGTTTTAGCTTGTGGGAACGTATGAGAAGTCTTCCCTCCATGTAGTTTGACGGACACCACTTGGCTCGCTTTCCCTGTGGAGAACCGGCCGACCAAAGGGCATCCCGCATCAAACCCGTGGCCCCCGAGAAAGGTAGTTACGTCGGGAGGATTCGGGGAATCTCGGTCCCCCGGAGATGGGGAAACGTCAAGAGCTTTCCCTTTCCCTTCGAACGGTCCTTTGCTTGTTCCCTTAAAGGCCGTCCGCCTATTTTTTTTCGCCCAAACTCCATCGACGTCCTCAACTGCCTCTTCTAGTAGTCGTGTTTCTTTCCCTTAGGACCCCCGCAAGCAGCGGTGCTTCTACCCGTGTAGTTTTGTCACCGCAGCCATGTTTTTCGCGAGCGGGTGGGGGGACCCTATGCGGGGAAAATGACTTTTGTTTCACCGAAGCCAAGTTTCTGAAGGTTGATTTCTTTCCTACGGTAGGGGGGTTTCCTTAGTAACCCTTCACTCCAGTCTGGATTTCCCTCACTTTTCGTTCTACCTCTTCTCTTCTCCCTCTTCACTTCTCCCGGATGGCGGATGGCCGTTTCAGCTTTGGTGATTTTTTCGTATCAAGGAAATGCCAGCTTCCCCCAGCTCCCTTTTCTGCAGGAGATGTCGACCCGAGAGTTGAACCACGCGACTTCCCGTATGAGGACCCCTTCTTTTCGGACCTTCTGCAGAACCTATTATTAGACGTATTTTTTCTTGCCTGAAGTAACCCCTCATTCTCTTGTTCAAGCCCCCAATGGTGAGTCCATCAGTTTCCGACATATGAGGACTTTCCATACGGCATAGTCCCGTGAGACGGGCATTTTTTCCCCGATCTCAGGGACTCCCTCAGCGTTGAACCGAGCCCGTAGCCCTCGACTAGAACTGTAATCCCCCCGATAGAGAATTGTTTTGAAGGTTGCTTCCCCTTAGTTTTCAATCTTTTCCAATTGCTGCGGCACAACACTGAAAATGTCACCGAAACCCACGGTGTGATATTCCGTCGCCGCGCCAAGTTCGGTACAAGGTGTGGTTTCCCGCGTTACCTAGTCCTAGCTAGATCGCCGTGAATTTTTTAACTAATAGTTGCTTTCTCCCTTCCTGCAGTGACGACGCTCAACAGGCCGGACCTCTGGTTTGACCAGGAAAGTAGCGGCGGCGAGGGCAAGGCACCCCCCTTAGGCTTAATCCCCCGATTCGACACTGTGCGTACCTTCCCCCCGAACGCTCGAAACACTCCAGGCCCACTGGGGTCTGTGTGCACTTTATCATGCCATTCAAGAAATCCTCCCTTTGATTTTTTTCCCCTCCGAGGACCGTATTTTCGCGTTTCTCTTCTACCCGGTTAAATTGATCCCGCTTGTTCCCCCGCGACTGTCGGAAAGGGATCTTTCCCCTGGAAGATTGCATATTCTTTTACAACCCCTTATTTGCACCGGCTTCGCAACCTTTCTCCTCCGACGAAAGAACGGACTCTTTTTTTAGCAGGGCCACTTCAGTTCCTGGGTGGTTCCCCATAAGCTCAGACGTTATTCTTGTTGTGCGTACTTGTTTTTTTTTTTTTTTCGGTCGATTGAGGGAGGTCCAGATCTTTCTTCCCCTGGTTTTGTCTTGCACCTTGAGCAGAACGTTCGACTTTTCTTCACCGATAAAGTTTTCGCTGAGGTCTTTAAGCATGACCACACAGTCAAACCTTCTGGATGGTGTTCTAGGCCTGGGAGGGTGGAGTAGTGCATGGAGGTCTGTCCTTTTGTGCAATTGGTGGCCAGTTGAGAGGTAGTGGCCCGCGGCGGGACTTGCCGAATGGATCCTCCCCTTTAGAAATGTTTTTGGCCGGGGTTTTGTACCTTTGAACAAGCTGTCAAGCCCGACAGGCTGCCTTTTTTTTTTTGTAGACCCGCGGATGTTTGCCCTGTTTATTTTGTTTCCACGAATCGTTGCACCCTCCGACAATTGACTTGATTCTTTCAGTCACGTGATGTTCCTTTTTTGTCTGGCGCTTTTTAGGAGAGAGTCACTGAGATTCAAAGAACCTTTTCAGGGCAAAGAACCTTCCAACGATGTCTTACAGATTCCTGAGTTTTCTATCTATATCTCCCCACCTTGTTGTGATAGCTAAGGACGGAAGATTCCAAAAGTCCCCCCCGTGAGAGGTAGTTGATAAGGGGAAACTTGAATGGTTTTACGCCATAACTGCGATTCGCCCCCCCTTCCCAATACACCTTTGAAACAGATTTGCCCACCTCCAGCAAGTTGTGCCGGCCATCTGGGACGAACCTCCCACGCCGCTGGGAAAGACAATAAAAATCCAGCAGCCGAGACAGTCGAACCCACCGTCCAAAAGAAATCGGAACACGGGTTGAATATTGGCCGCTGAGGAGCGCACCTCCCAAAACCAAAATGCGCCCGTCTTGGAAGTAGAGACAAAGTAGACCCCGACGGGAACCCTCCTACTGACAAGAGACGACTCTCAAAGTGAAAAAAGTGTTTCAGCAATCCACCCTCCAATATCACGCTTTCCCCCCGGCATTTTCCTCACAGACAATACAATAAGTGTTTGTTCCCGGCCCAGGATCCTAACAGAGACACCCCCCCGGGTATGGATGTAGACCCCTTTATTCAGCTTGAACCACCCCCCCCTCTCCAATTTTCGCATTGCTTTTGACCCTTCTGCCAGATCAGACACAACTATGCACGAAACACTCCCCAGAGTAAGAGGGTCTTTGGGTCCCCTCCCCAACTTCTCTTGGGCATCAGAAGCAGTTTAGTTCTGTGTTATTCTCAATGGTGTTTTCTCGGCGGTTTCCAATCCGTGTTCCAAGAGAGCGTCGCCGTTCAAACCGGTTGGCTTTTCTCTTTCGAAGAGTCGAACTTCCATTTTCTGAGCGACCTTCCTATATTCATTAGGCGCACCCCCCTCTTTCGTTTTCGTGATAGTTTCCTGGGAGAAGCCAATTGCACACAGTGTGCATGTATGATGAGCGTTCGGCACTCCACAGATAGAAAGAAACTCGTTTTCCTTCCCTTAGAGGAGATGACTGATCTTTTCGTTTGTTGCCATCGCCGCCGATCTATTTTCCGGTGCTCGGCACTTCCGTTTCATGAGAGAGGAAGTCAGACACTTTCTAGAGGGGACACTGTCTTTTTCCCCCCACAAGGGAATTTTGAGAGTGGTCCGGGGACCCTTAATAAGCCGTTCCCCTGAGACACGTAATCCGGTGGGGATCTTGGCACGGTACCGGAGACCTTTCATCTCCTTTGGATGGTTTGGAACCTTAGTCCATCCCGGGTCTTTTTCACCTGCCCTGAAATTGGTATCCCCCCATCTTACTATGTCGGTAACCTTAGCCACCAGTCTTAGTGGGGATTCTCTCTCGCCGTTGTATTTTCGACTGTCTCTTTTAGTTCCGATTCCCAGAATTCCGCCTTTGGAGCTTGCCCCCTCCTCCCGGCCCCCGGCCTGTCTTAGGGATGTTCTAACCTCAAGATGTTGGCGGGTTACTTTTGCCTCAATGGGAGACGCCCCGAGGTGTTACTGCATTATCATACCGGCCGGGACCCTTCTCCGTCCGGAGAGTGACTGGATAGTATCTACCTTTAGATTATTTTGGTCGTCAGTTTGCTTCTCCAATACCAGCTATTTATTCTCAGATAAAAGGGCCGATTCTTTTCCCGGATGTCCCCCCTCCCACCCCCCCACGTCCTTTGACATCCGCCTCTTTCACCTGCTGAACCCTCTCCCCTACGAGCCTAGTAGTTGACCTCTCGACTTCGCTCGTCCACCCGGGCCAGGCCATAGTCGCACCACCTCAAGACTCCGGAGTTGACTTCCCTGATGGCCGCAACCATTCATTAGTGCCCGGGAGGTACCCCCCCCCCCTCTTTGTGGGAACCACGGCTTGGCGATGGACAACAACGATTCCATTAGAACTAGGCTGAGTGGGACCCTTCCTTCGGGCCCACAGCTCATACAACTTCATTCGTGCCGATTAGATTTTCACCTCTATCGCCCGACTCGAGGGTAGACTCTTGACAGCCAGGGCCAATGTTAACAGAGGAAGTTATATCTTACACTGACCACTTTGATCTTCTACCCCCCATCCTGCCCGTCCGCTCACCCCTCTTTTCTGCCGGACCGTCGTCGACTTTTTCGGCTTTCAGGGGCCGCGGACAAGACAAGGACATTCTGGCTCTGGATGTGATACTAAAATAGCCATTTTTCAATCGCTTCCAAATGAGAGCTCTTGCGAATGACTCTCCAATGTCGTCCAGAAGACTTGGTAAATACCGCAGTTTGGCGTAAGCCCCGATCTTTGATAACGATGGAGTTCGACTCTTACCTTCCGACGCTCGCATCCATGGTGATGGCACTTCTCTTTTAAACCCCCCGCCAGCCGGAACTTTGATCTCTTTAAACACATGGTTTTTTTAGTTCATCGCTTGCACCCGGCTGCCTTTTGTGGCACATCATCCGAGATTGGACGGTTTGGTACTTTCGTCCACCCTCCTCGAATTTTACCCCCAGAAGTAGTTTTCCAACACTGAAAATCTAATTGGGACCCAGTACCCACGCGCCTTTTTGGTTCTTTTCCGCACTATGTGGCACGTGTTGATGGATGTGACTGGTTTTTCCGACGAATCTGGTGTTGGGATTCCTTCCCCACCACTTCAAGCTGATTTTCTCTTACCCTATACCTATCGTTTAGGGTGGCTGTTCTCCCAGTTCGGGTTGTTTTTTCAGTTGGGATCGTGGCGGGATGTCCCTTTTTACGCAATGTTTTTTCTCCGTTGAAGTCGGAGTCAGTCACGTTGCACTCGGGCCGACCCTCCCAAAGCTGCTTTCAACACCAATCGACATGACCCGGCCGTCTCCCGAAATCCCCATCCGCTATATCTTTCCTTGTACCTCCCTGTGTTTTTGTGGGTGTCAGCGAAAGGTTTCAGGCGATCTTCTTCTTTTTCCTTCAATGGCCTTCTTTAAGGCACCCCCTTTTTTATATGGGGGCCTTTAATCCTAGGTTTAAAGGGTGACCTTTTTCTTCCTGCCTTTATGGGCACTGTAGTTGTCGCGCAAGGGGTGTGGGGGGAGGGATTTGGAGCCCCTTATTCTTCAGGTCACGTCTTTCCCCATTGGCTGCACCTAAAAATTCTGGTGACAATGCTTGCTGATTTGTAGGTTTTTTTCTCCGGATTTCTGCCTCCTGGCTTCCGCCCCCGTTTTGAAGCCCTAATTCTTTTTGAGACTGCTTTTTTGATCGCGTCTCCACTTACTTCTGTTGTGTCCCAGCCTACGACCACGCGTTCGCTTCTTCTGGGTGGACCTGGAACGGAGCGGACGCACTATCCCCCTCCCCCCGGGAGCGAGCACGCGGCTCTGGTGTTCCCTTGCCTTTGGCGGATAACGACCTTGGGGCAAGTCCTCTGGTATCTTGACCATCCGCTTTGATAAACAAGGAACTTTTTTTCCTACCAAGACTTTCCGGCCCGAACACATGCTTGGTTTTTGGACCCCCGTAGTTTTGTGTTTTGGTATTGCTTTTGTTTGCTGCGACCGACACCCGGATGTTCCCCCTGTCCTTGTCATTGATCCCCGGTTGCGTTTTAGCTTCCCTGCCTGCCTACCGCCAGACCCAGAGGATGAGATTTGTTATGTAATGGTGGGTTGAGTCTGCGAGATGACACTCTATCATACTCACCGTTTTTGTTGTGAGACTGGACCCGGTCGCCGAACCACCAACCTTTTGCTCCCTGACTCCCGGGGTCTGACTCCTCTTTGCAGCGATGAAAGCGCCCCCTCCTAATTTCCTTTTTGATATCAGTTTTGAAACTTTCGTTGCCGGGTCTGAAGTCCGTCCAGCCTAACCACCCTTCCGCTGGGGTTCTTTCACAAAAACCCGAGTGTGGTGATGTTCGAACTTTATTCCAGGTCTTTCCTTTCTTGCTCGGACTGATCGAGGGTCACGGTGGCTCTCCGTACTTCCGACGTGAACCCCTTCCGGAGCCGACCAACCCCGACCTGTCACATTGCATGGCTTGGCCTCCCGTATGCAGTGGCAGATGCTTTTCGTTCACTAGTCTTCGAACCGTCTGAAATCTTGTTACGCCCCAAAACAGAAAGACGTTCCGAAGACCCATCCTGAAGGCCCCTTTCAAAAGTTGATGAAGTCCGCCCCCCGACGAGACGAGGACAAATCGCTAAAAAAAACCTTATTTCTATAAAAAGGCTTTCTTGAGGTTTTCAATTTCGAGTGCCCATTATTCTTTAAGCTACGACAACCTTCCCTCAGAACCCACCTAATGCGAAAAATGACAACCCCCCCCCCCCCCCCCAACCACCCCCCCCCCCACCCCAGACCCACCATCAACACTCCAACGGGAAACTCCGACTCTTATCTCTAGTGCATTACCGCCAACTTCACCTTCAGAAGACCATGCCTTGCAACGAAAATGTCTGTAACTTTTTCTCAAAACCCCCCGCGCATTTTCACGCCAAATCGACTTTAGCGTGTTTTTCCGGCTGCTGCCTGTCTCTTCTTTACGATTTGCCTCTTTTTCTTGTGTCTCGGTCCCTTCCCCGGGACTTTTACCGCTGACCCCTAGGGGAACAACGCCCAGTCCCCCCTCGCCTTGGCGACCCCATGGCCCCCCGTCTCGGGTGTGTCTCTAACACTGACCCTTCTGACTTGGGTTTCGCTCACGCCCCGTCACCTCATCGAGTTGGCCCCCGGACCAATTACGCTGAAAAATTTTTCCCCCGCTCAAATCCGGCTTCCCACCTTCCGTGCCCATAGTGCCACGGGCCTACCACATTCCCGACCACGGAACTTTTTTTCCCAATAATTCTGGTTTTTTTTTTTTTGCGGTTTTATTTTGAGTTAGTAGATGACGAATGATAGCCCGCTTTCAGTTAGGGACTCCACCCCCCGCGACTCCCTTTTTTTTGACCTAGATGCTGAGCTGTTTCCGCTTCTCCTGCTTTGGGAGGGTTTACGGAGAGGACTTTTCCGCACGATCTTTGCCCATAGGTGTCTCGGTTCTACTCCATGCTCGTTACTCTTCCACCCTGAGGAGGAGGCCCCCAACGAGGCTAACCGGCAGGCGCACCGTCTTCTCGGAACGGACTTCTGAGTCCGCAGTCCGATTTTTTGTCAGGCAAGCCGCGAGAATTGTTACCGATGTGATTAGACTAAGCCCCCCCGCACCCTTGAGGCGAAATCCCTCACGAAATTGAGCGTATGGCGCTCGTGAGAGCGAGGAGATGTGTAACAATAAGGGTAAGTATTCAGACCTGCAGCGGCCTTTCCCCTGTTCAAGGCTGTCGAGACAGTCCCAGATGAAATATCATCGATTCTAAACTCAAGCCTGAGCCTTCCGGTTATTTGGCCGACGTTTAACGGGGTCAACAAGACGGCAGGTGCTGCATAGGGTGTTTACCTTTCTTTCCCTGGGGATGGGGGTTCCCCAAGCTCTCTGGGTTTTGGGGGCCCTCCGTTTGGGACCCACCTTCCGTGTAATACGTCATAACACGCCTTGGGTGATTCTTCATGGTCCCACCCCTCGGTAGTCCGGCTTCGATCCCCCATTGAACTATAGAGGATCGAATTTTTCAGCCGTCTGTCCCTTGATGCCCAGATGGGTTCGGTACGGGGGACTCTCAGGCCCTTCTGAGGCAAAGAAGATCGCTGCCCCCCCTTTTTAGGGCAGCGAGAGCCACGAGATGATCGTACTTTCGTAAGACGTTTTTAAGCTGCTCGCCGTTAACACAGATGTCGTCCGGCCGGTGTCTACGTCCGTAACACTCATTGTGGTCCGTTCCCATGGTGTGTCCCCCCCCCCTGGTAGTCGTTCCCGCCCCCCATAGTCACGTTCAACTTCATGGGGGGAAGCGGTTTTGCTAACGTTGACTTTCCGCGAAGAACTTTTTCTGGTGAGTCAGCTTAAAGCACCTAGAACAGTAGCTCAGTCTCCCCTTCCCTTAGAATCATAAGTTTTAACAGTAAGATTTCGAAGAAGGGGGTCAGTGAACGAACGACATAGTGGACCTGCAAGGGCGCACAAAAACCGTTGTGAACGGACGTCTGCCCCCGGATGGCGAACAAATGCTAGAAACCCCGTTCTTCCAAAAGAACAGTTGCCATCGAGCCTCGTTTTATTTCGCTTCAAGCCAGAGGCTCCTCAGTTCTTTGGATAGTGTATGAAGTTCGGTATTGAAGATGTCCCCTTTTACAGCGGGTTACTAGTGATCTCCCCTCTTTGCCCAGATAGAACTCGTGACAGTAGAGAATGACGGACCGGCAGCTGAAATCTTAAAGTGGAGCGGCGGCCGCGTGAAACCGTTTACCAGAAAGGGTAGAATTTCCGAAGAGCGATTCAGGCGGGTAGGCATGAGAGGTATTGAAACAGCACCTCCCCATGATCCAATTTTGCCCACGTCTCCCTCTCCTCATAACCGCCTCTGCCTGCCGAGGGACGATCCCGTCTCGTCCCCTTTCAAGATAAGGCGTTTTACTTTCCTTCGAATTCCCGGATTCCTGGCCCAACCTCATGCTCTTCTTTCCCTTCCCCACGGATGGATCCCCCTCTCTCAAAAAATTGACCCCTAACCCCCGACCCTCCCCTGCTCGTAGTTAATTCCGAGACAGTGATTGTGGCACCAATCCGCCTCAGACGCTGCTGTGCTTTCCGAGTTTCTTTTCGTTCCTTGGGGAGTTCTTCCGTCACTCACGCTAGTCGTTTTTTCCCGTCTTCTTAATACAGTACTTTGAACTATACGTTTGGTGCGCTGCTTCTCCATCCGGACCCTTTCCACCAGCAAAAAACCTGTGATGAGAAATGCCTTGAGAGCTGCGATCTGTTATTTTTCAAGTGTGGACAGTCCTCAGGTACTAGGATCTTCCTCCTTAGGTAACTTTCATTTTGATATATCCGGACGAGAATTTTTTTTTGGAGGGTCCCGCAGTAATCTGGCCAACAAGCCTGTCCTGAAGCCGCACGCTGCTGAAGTTTCTTTTGGTTAAAAGAATCTCCTCTTCTCCCCAGGACCCCTTGATGGCTATCCCCTGGGTCGTTTTATGGCAGTGGGGAGTTCTCCCTAGACTGGAGTGATCATTCCATGTACTTTCAAATTGGTATAGAACTAACCTAGTGCCGAGGCCGGACCGTGATATATCTCTTTAATCTCCCCCCCCTTCTGCTGTGGGAGAGACACTTTCCGGCGTCCAGTAGTTTATCTTGGCAGCCCTGGTCTCTTCTGCATGGAGACTTCCCCCTCCCCCGCCAGAACGCTCCCTCGCCCAAGCGCACCCCCCACCCGATGCCCCCCTTGACACCGTGTGCGTCGGGATCCACATTGTTTCACCGAACTTTTCAACCCGCAGTGAGCAGCAACCCCCATTCGGCGTCCCCTATTGGAAAAGACCCTTTTCTTCTTTTCTTACCATAACTCGGATAAGAAGGATTCCCCATTTCTACGTCGCCCCCAGAATCCAAGAATATCCTCTTCCCCCTTCTCGCCCAACCCTGTATCATAAAAGATGTTCCACCCAGGTCACAGTTCTCACAAGAAACTGCCCCATTTTTTGCGGTGGTTGAAGTTGTCTCTCCCTCCCCAAGCACCCCCACCGTTCTCGGTTGTTCACTCGGCATTCGCTCCCGATGCAAGTCTCACCTCCACCTACCATCGCAGGGTACCTCCTCAGCTAAACCTCCCCCCTCTGCGACACTCACATTCTTAGCGCGTGGGTTGGGCGGCCCCCATCACCTCATTTCCCCTGTCATGCAACCTCTCTATTTCTTGCGTTCGGGCTTTTTCCTCGTCTCCAATTGTTTTTTTTCCCTGACTCCGGGCTTTCCCCTTTGACTGAAGAGCAGAGCCTTTTTGCCCCGGTGGCTCCCTCCCCTCTCCTTTCGCAGGAGTCACATCCCTAATATGCCGCGTTAGTCACCTACGCTCGTCATGCCCATAAGGTATGCTGTTTGTAGGTTTCTATGTCATGGAGGCCCCCCTTCCAGGGTGGTTCCTGGCTCGGGCGCCGACCCTTAGTCCGCACGAGTTGCGAGATTTTCCCCCTTCTGCGCCTGACTTAGGGACTTTTTGGAAATATGATCCATTACCGATTTTCCGGTTGCATTCGGTACAGGCACCTTCATGAATCGCGAGTACGCCTTTTTTCTAGAGCGGTAACCTTTTGGAAAACGGGTCAAGGATAGGGGGGACGGTCCCGAGTACCTACAGAAACCTTTCGACACGCTCCCCAGTTCCCCCGGGTGCGAGTGGATAGGTAACAGACCACGGTTCTTTATACTGGCCAGGGTGCAACGAACGTTTGGAACCCACAAAGAAGGCAAAGGGGGGGAGAAAGAGAACTTCGTAAATATTGTCCCCCCTGAACCTGAACCAAGTATCCTCTCTTGGGTTATTCTTTTGTTTGATTGGTACACAGTTTTTTTCGGCTGACGTGGCCTTCTTCTCCTTAAGCCCCTGGTTAGCTAACGTTAAAGGACTGCAACCTCCTCCCTTTAGCCGGATGCGAACGTAATCCTCTTATGTCGGAACTCACTCATTTTTCCTCACACTTTTATTAACAAGCTGACCTTGCCTTACTTAGATACTATCGACTATGTCCCCCTTCCAGGATAAGGACTATCGATACTACTCTCCCCTGATCTCCCCCGTAGAGTTGCACTCGCATAGGTAAATTAGATCTCCTTGTAGTTTCCAGCCCCTGAGTCTCGTCTCCCGCCCCACTTCTGAAGGACATACGAATCTCTGGATTGAAGTTCTTTACCAGTACCTAAGAGCTTTTATGTCTGACAGGTTGAATTCTCATCTAAATGCCATCGGAAACCCGACGTAGAAGTAACCTTTCACCGACCAAGGCGGTATCTGGTTCCGCAAGTTGCATGTAAACTCCCTGACCGACGGGAAAAAAACTCTCGCGCGAGGGCGTAGAAAAAGATCACGTTTTTGGTGAAAACCCAATAATTTAGAATAGAACCCGGGATAGCCTGCCCAAGTCACTTCCCAACCCGAAGCACCGAAGAAAATGCTGCGCCACCCTGATAAATCGATCTTGGTTCCCTTTGCCGCTTTGGAGCTGGCAACTGACACCCGGTCCGTTAACGCCCCCCAGAAGGACCACTGGAGTGTAGGCCCCCCCCTGAGTCAAGAAGGAAAGGCGCCGACACGCCCGGGGAGGCGCGTGCTGGCCCGGAAGCCCCGGGGAGTCGCGTAGGAACCCCCTCTCCTAGAAATTCCGGAATGCCCCCCCCCAATGGTTTTCGGCACCATGGGTACCCCACCGTGACGCCTCTTCTTTCCTAAATAAGTTACCCGCACCCCTTTGTGAACGCGCTGGATCTCACTAAAACGCTCTCACCAGATTAGGCCGGAGCGCCTTTAACCCCTCTCACTTGACCGGTCGCCGACGTTGGTGATGTTCCTTTCCCTACTGCAACAGAGGGCGCTGGTGTTTGTCGGCCCTCCCTTTCCTGCTCGCGATACCGGCCGAATCCCTGAGAATCTCCCAAGACAGGCCCACACACCATCCCCAGGAGGGGCACCAAAGCTCGGTTAATGCCGGCCCCACCCCTGAGACGAGGTTCCGTCTCGGCACTTCTGGTCACTTGCGCGCTCTAGTCTGGTTCCTTCCGACAATTAGCTTATGTGAGCGTCCACTCACCCTTCATTCGTTTTTTCGAGGACAACCTCTAAGTCATGTTGGATTTCTTTTCCAGTTCGCGGCTGCTGAATTTTTGTGTCTTCGGTTCCACTAAACTTGTTCACGACAGAACCCCCAAAGAGACTTTCCCCTCGAAACCAAATGCCCGGGGATCCCTCGAGCCTCTCTTTTGACCCCGCGTTTATGGGTTGTTTCCGCGCCTGCCCCCCAGGAATAGACCACCCAACTCTTCTTTAAGGTTCCATTGGACTTTCGCGTCTTGATATTTATCCCTCACGAGTTTAACGGGTGACCTTTCGATTTTTTGGTCTGTGTCGCCTTCTTTGGTGCTGATTCGTTGAGGCACTTGACTCTCCATCAATTCCGTTGCCGACACACAGGCCTGTGGGTACTCGGTTGCAGCTGGGTGTTGTTCGCCGATCCCAATGCCAGATTTAATCTGAAAGGGTGTCAGTTTAGGCTTTGATCAGGATCCCTTTTCCTGCTGTTGCGGGCGTCGACGACTTCTGGACGATGTCGCCGCCCCGACTTACGACTCCAAGCATTAGACCTTCCTCCGGCTTAAGAGCCCAATGACCGTTGCCAGTGGCCTCGGTTCCGAACGCGTGCAGGCTTATAATTATTCTATCAACGAAATATCCATTTAAGATCCCAGTCGGCTCTTCGACGCCCTTGAAAAGTTCTCAACCCCCACTGCTTTTCCGACATCTAAGGTGGGGAGTTTGCCTTTTTTTTTCTGAGCCCCGGCCCCAGCTTTTCAAACCCCGAGTCAACGTCGCCAGGCTTCTTTGTCTCTTCCCTTTTTTCCGATATGGAGGATTCATTGAAGGTTTTGGTGGCGCCTTCGGCTCCCCCCTCTTCTCTTTTAATCCTTTTTCTTTTTTGGATTTTTTTGATGTGGCCGACTGTTCCTCGCAGCGACCACCACCTCTGTTCAGCTACGGTAGAAGGATTACTTTCTCACTCCCCTGAAGAACGGGTGAAGTGTCCTTCAGTTGGCAAGCCTTTTCACTGCAGCCACGCACGGCATAGGGTTAGTTCCACCCAACATAAGGTTCGATTCTTATAGGTCCCCTATGACTTCCTGCGATTGTGGTCCCGTTGGCCGGAAAGGCTAGAATTCAAGAGCTCAACGGAAACATTCTACGGGCATTTTCTTCCTTCGCAGGATGAATGACATTTGGACGTCGACCCAGAAAAGTGCCCTCCTTCTGCCACACCCTCAGCCTTTAAGCGATCACCGCAGTTTGACCTCACCCCGCCGTGCAGTCCCCCCGCAGAGAGGCAGATAGGAGAAACCTCCCCCAGGGGTTGGACACTTTTCTTTAGGTGTCGGCCAATGGGCTTACCTGCCCCGAGAGCTACCTGCTGACCCCCCGCTTGCATACATTACGACCACGAAACTGACCATCTTCCCTTTCCACCTGACTTTTTGTGATACTCCATTGCAGCACTTTGCCCCCGGCCTTACGTGAAATTTCGACTCACCTCCTCTTCAGGCCTTTCGCCCTATTTCCCCCACCAAAGCCCTGCTTTTCCCATCGTCTAGCGCTGTTTTGACCCGCAGTGTCCGGCTCTATTGGGGTTTTCGTTACGGGACACGGGTTTGCCGCCGACTCCCCATTTCAGTATTCCCCTCTCAGCCCCGAAACTTCTAAACCCAACAGAAGAAGGGAGAACAAGGATCGGAGGGTTCACCTACCCCTCACACCTGAATGGGGAGCGGGCCACAGAACCACTAATCGAGAGATCGTGAAGTCCACCCCGGAGAACATACAAAGCACGGGACAAAGAAGCGTTCCACGGACCCGCACGGCGTATTGGACGACCCATCTCCACTCCCAAGGTTGAGGCTCCCCCCCCCCTAAGTTATGTGGGTGAGTGATGCTTTCAGCTGCCCAACCAAGTCCGCCTCTGGGCACACCATTAGGTTTTGCATCCCTTTCCGCCACAGATGCCGTCTGTTTCTCCGGCTTCTTTTTCAAAGTAAGTCCCCAGTCAAGAATCCTTTTATCTGAGGTTCGGGACCTTTCGTAAACGCTTTTCCTTCAGCCATCCCTTTGATCCCCAAAGTTGTAGTGCCATGCAGCTCTCCTGCCGTGGCTAATCGTAATGGCGCCGACTTTTT
>Ga0179591_1290530_pt1 | contig 17618 bp, 19 predicted proteins | sample CZOMad2_1_08_16f_FD_182891 | JGI IMG/M metagenome (GOLD analysis project Ga0179591, IMG submission 182891) | Vadose zone soil fungal communities from Angelo Coast Range Reserve, California, USA - CZOMad2_1_08_16fungal (PacBio error correction) | ecosystem: Environmental > Terrestrial > Soil >... | reverse complement strand
TTAAAAATGAAATTTTAACCTTCCTCTCTCTAGATGAGACTTTTTTCCTTTCACATGTCGAAATCCCTGGAAGAGATCCCATCTCCCTTGACTAGAGCAGCCCCTGAGGGCTGAACGGCACAGCCCTGAATCTTCCGCGTTCATTGTCTCCCGTCAGACCTTGCCACTTTCCTGATTGTGTTGAGCCCTGGTCTCTAATGGGTCTTAGGAGCTCCATTATATCTTCGCCTTCCATAATTCATATATATCCTTCTTCCATATAGTACAATTTTGGCATTTCTTCTTCCCACTGAAAAACAGATCTTTCTCCTCCCCCCTTCCTTTGTATTCTAATACCCTTCTCCCCCGTCAGGATAGACTTTCCATCCCTCCAGAGTGAATCCCATACCAAAGGGGCCTGAGAATGAGTTTTTCCCCCTCTTCTGAGGGACCTGCAACCCCAAAATGATGGTTTATGTCACTCTTCAAAATCCCAGGACTGGCTCCTCAAAGTCCCCATCCTCTTTCTCTTTTCTTGTTTTTTTTTTTAGAGAGATAGGATCGTTCCTTAGACAGTCACGCCGCTTTGAACTAGCTTTGCGCATAAAACACAATTCTTGCTGTTCTTCCCCGCCTCCTCTCGTTCCCCGGCCGATCCCCTTTCTTGACGTTGAGAGAGCGTCTCTCTTCTCGGTCCTGAGAGATCTTCCTTCGACTGTCCCGCCTACTTTCCCCCTTATTGCAGCGAATATGGGACATGTTTTTAAGTCTTAGTAACCCACTTCGCCGGTTCCCGCGGGATGGGAAACCTTTCCCCAGTACTTGTCATTTTTCTATTTTTCTCGCGATATTATCATGCTCGGATAATCTCCTAGTGGACCCCACTCCAATTACCATGGCCCTGTTTGATGTGTCGACTCCATTCAGGATACTTCGGGTTTAAAAGGGAACGGCGTCTCCGGGTGGAGATTCCCTTTCGGATGACATCTTCCACTTATTTTCAAGAGTTGCATTTCTCATAGCGAGCATCTCCGAGGCAGTTCCCTACGGGACACTCTATATGATATCCCCTTCGTAGCACCCGTCCTACACCTGCGGCTCGTCTCCAGTCACCCTTCTTTTTTCTCTGAGGCCTTCACACCCCATATGATCCCCACGGTTTGTTGTTTTGTGGTAGCTCCCACCACGAAACGTTTTTGCATCGGTGCCCCCCCTCTCTCGACACTCTTCAGAAAGGCCGCGCCCCCTCCATGGGGAAACAGGTCACTGAGTGTAGAAAGTGCTTCCATGAAATAATCCCCCCGTCCCGGCAGAACTCTAAGAGAGAGGTCTTTCTTCGCGTCGTGCTGTGAAGGGGTTTGGAAGGGTGCGGGCTTATACCCCCCTATATTTCTAAAAGATCGATACTGACCCCTCTTCTCCCATTCCTTCCGTTATAAAGGTAATGGTAGATAAACCCTTATAAGACCTTCCTTTTTCTTTCCTTCCTTCTTGACAGCCTCCCTTTCCCGCTTCTTTCGCAAGGTACCAGCTGTGTATCTTTTAAGGAATGGAGGTCTAAAGGAACTACCGAGGATTAAAGACTTTTTAGCTTCTTCTTCAGATGAAAAATCACTTCCTTCCTGGCTCTGAGCGTTTTTTCGGAAAGAAAGACCTTCTTCCGGCGACCTCAATCTCGCAGATGAATCTACACCCCAAAGGCCATAGTGGAGATACTTAAGAAAGATTTATCCCCTTCGCGTGCTCCTATCTCACGTAATGACGATCTAGAATTCGGCCTCGAAACTGATTCGCCGGAATTCTTTTCAATCGAGGTGCGAGTCCCCCTTGCCGCCTGATATACGTTAGAACTGACCGAGGCAATGTGATTTTTTCTTTTGAGTTACCGTGATCCGGTGTCCTCATTACGGATTGATGTTGAGTCGAGCATGCTACCTTCACCTAATGAAGCCGTAATTCAAGAGGCTTCGTCCTGATTTAGTCTATCGTTTTTGTTAATGTATGCTCCCCGGAATGTTAAGTCGCCTACTGGAGAGGAATTGGATCTTCCTCTCTCGTTTGACCGCGCCTCCCTGATCTGTTCTCTGGACTTTCTGAATCATTCACTAACCCCAGAGTCGAGAGCGGGTAGGTGCCCGGCGCCTCCTTCAGTTACTCCATCATCCGCCATGACCCCCGAGAGGGGCGGTCCAGATTCCCTTCATGAAAGATGAATAACCATGGGGGTAGTAACTAACTTCCCCCGTGTGATGCGTCCTCCATTTTTGGAACCGCTTTTTTTAGTTTTTTTTTTTTTCATTTGTTAGGCTGTCCAGAATAACTTCTTACGGCCAGGGCCCCCCATGTTGAACCGCGACTTTGGCCGCTCTAACCTCAAATGCTCTAGGGCTCGCGAATTTGTCGTACCGGATCATCTGCCCGACGCCCATAAGAATTGTTTTTTTTCCACGATGGGAGCAGGGGACTCAGAATTCTCCCTCGATGGCTACCGACTTAGGAAAGAAAGCTCTTTTTTTTTTAACCTGATTTATAAGGGCTCTGGTAGTTAAGGATTCAACCCACCGGTCTAAACTCCCTGTTTTAGATGTTTTTGCCTCACAGCAGTTCTTAGTCAGTCAGGAGCCCTTTCCCTCCTGCCCGATCTCCGGCCCCATAAAGGAGGCGCTGTGTATCGGCCCTTTTCTCCAAGCCCTCCCGCCCGATCCGGGGCTCCGAGAGAGACGGTTAAGACGAAGCCTCCCTTTTTATCATCAAGTACTTTTGTAGCGGGCTCCTTTTTTCATGTAGTCTTATCATGCGTACTGCGGCAGTTTACATGCGTATCGACTTCTTTAGTATTAGACGCCGGTTAATTAAAATAAGGGTGGTGTCTCTTTTAGAGGATGGAGTGGTTCATGAGGTTATTCTCCTGTTGAGTTCTTCGCCAACCTTATACGAAGAGTGAATGTCTTTTATTACCGGTATTTTCGGGGTTGAGGGCTATCTTTCGAGCAAGCTCTAATTTCATCTGCCCCATGCAGAATTCGTCTCAGTATCCTCAGCCACCCTCATTGCCAAAAGAGACCTACTCCTCTTGTAGAATCATCTTGAGGCCCCTCTCTTCCCGAGACTTGTCTCGTCGATCCCCGTCAGGTGTCCTTCTTCCGAATATCTTGAGGCTTGTTCGGACTTCATTTTTTAGAGAGGATGCCTTAACTTTATGCAACTCGAAGCTAATGCGGCACGTGCTTTCCCTTGCTCGGAGGAAGTTAGTCAGCTTAGTCGGTGGGAAGTCCCCCCTCTTTTTCTCTTTTGGAATGCTCTCCTAAAAGTTAGACCCGTCACTATGGTCGATTTTGAGTCGGCGCTGCCAACGGCTTAAGACGAAGACCGTCTCCTCCTGTCCGTGCACGGAGCGTTGACAGTGGTCGGTTCCGTTTTCCCCTCCTATGTGTTCTGACTCAGGTCCCGACGTTCTATGTTTCTGGATTGGGGTTCTTTGTCCCCATTTCTTTCTTTACGCCAGCGGTTCTGGATTGGTAGCCTACTCTTCCCTATGAAACCCCGGGTAGTAAGGTAATCTTATTCGAGATCCTTTTCCCAATGCTTTCCTCACGGACAAACTGGACCACTTGAAGCTTACTCCTTAAACCCCAACCAATTACGGTAGACTATCCTCTCTTCATCTTCTCGTCGAAAAATCCTCTTCGCTGTGATGGCCACCTCTTTCTCCTAGTGACCTCTCCCCTCTTGACCGACATCTTTTGAAACAGAGTTTTCCTCCATCTTTCTTTTGACTTCCAGATAGACCTCCTTAACACCATTTTTCTTCGGATGACACCTTCCGCCTGGATTGTCTGGATGAAAAGGATGCACACCCTTCCTTCCTATGCCCGGTTAAGTTCCTGACCACGTGCTTTCCGTAGGCTCCTTTCCAGTGCCGATCACCACCCCCAAGTCCAGGTCAGTTCCTCTCTTTCGAGAGAAAACGACCAGCGGCATCATCGCAGTACGTCTTTCCTTCTCTTTTCCATAATAGTTTTTTTTTTTTATCTCTATCTGAGCCACCTTCTCTCTGATTAGAGTTCGGTTTCTCCCTTATATGGCTTTTTTTTTTTGGTAGTAGACTCCGCCTTGTTGAGTTTCCAGATAACGGGAAGTGCATCTCTATGAGGTCCCCCGATCCGTTTTCCCGTTCCGCTAAAGGCCACTCTAGTGATAATCGCCATGTTTCGATGAAGTCTATGTCCTAACTCTCTTCTGAAAGTGTGTTCCCTTTTTTTCCTCACCGGCTTTCCCCGGGACTCACCTCTATTGGCACGCTTCCTCATATTTTTATTTTCGCGCAGTTCCTCCTCATGAGTCGACCCCCCCCGGAGTATTCTCTTCTTCTTTCGTGAACTCCTGTGTTTCCCCCAATGTGCTCGAGCCTTTTTAAGCGTGAGGCCCTCCGACCCTCAGGCCACCTTCTCCTTGATGGTGCTCCTGCAGGAGAGACCCCTCTCCCTAGCCGGATGGAAAATGCTTTCAATTCAGACCACCCTTTAATTCCCAATTTAACTCTCCCCCTCTTTCTCTCAGAGATAGGTTTTTTCTACCGCCATCAGCAAGGAAATTGATCATTAAGTTGCTTTACCTTCCTCCGCTTTGAAGCCGGTTACCCTCAGCACTCCCCAACCATATCAGCTCTTCTTCATGTGAGAGCCCTGCATCTGAAGGACTGCCAAGATAGTGCTCCCGCCTCCTGACCTTTTCCAACGGCCTTCCGATTAATTTTTTCCGTACGACCTTCATTTGAGAAGACGACTTGGCGCAAGATCCTTGCAGTAGGCCCCCCCCCTGTAGATTCCCCCCCCCCCCCGTCACTCATCTCGATTCCTTCCAACCTTGATCGCCCTCCCACGATTCAGTTCCACATCCCGAAGAGTCTTTTTCTCCTGCTGAGTCTTGTGTAGTAATACTCGTAGAAGGCACTAACAAGGTGATATGGGTCAGAGCACTCCCCTCCTCAACCCCGCCCAAGGATCGACTACAAGCCGTACGGGTTAAGATGTGCAGTTGACAAGCCGTCTCTCAAAAAATCCACATCTTCCCCATCTAAATTCCAGGGCGTTGCCTTTCCCCCGGGTGGTGTCCGTCGCTTCTGAGAAATGGCCGCTGCTGCCATTCCTTCTACTCGGTAATCCCTTCTAGATCTGAGAAGGTATACAGCGGTCTTCGTAGTAATTCCGTCCCTCTCTCTGTATATCATCTACTTGTCTGTGGCGGAGGTTCGAGCTGCATTAGACAGTTTCTTTAATCTCGGCTGTGATCGAGCCCTGGTCTTAATGAAGATACTCCCCCCTTTTTAATTGTCTCCACCTTCACCTCTCCCCCGTCGGCTAAATTGTTTTCCTGATCAGCACAGGTCATAATGATCTTCGCCCCCCGAGCTGAGATTCCCTTACGGCGGCGCGACCCATTCCCCCCGGAGGACTTTCCCTGCCTGATCCCTGAGACCACCTGTCCTCTTTGTGCGGCGCCCTCTCGTAGACAAGTCTTTGCGCTGTCCTCGTTAAGATTCCTTGTGATCGCCCAGCTGCCCCCCTCCCTTCCCCTGGCACTTGTTATTTTTTCGTCCGCCTTTCCTTCCTGCTTTTGGCATCAGACATTTTCTGAAGGAAGGCGCCGTACGGTACCTTCCCATTCCCCGGGTCTGAGTACTCTCCCCAGCGAGCTGGGGCCCCCGGGTGCCTCGTCCATCAGCGAACTCGCCCTTCAATTAGGTGGTTCATGAGTTCACCCCCAATTGATAGCAATTCACAAGAACCTCTTCCCTCGGGGAACCTTCTCGGTCATACCCCCCCTCGCTTGTAGGCATTGATGCTCCACATAGAAAAGCGCCTTCTTCCGCGCACCACTTTGATCCCTTTTTTCTAATCTTCGAGAGGTCAACTAGATCCTAGGCAGTGCACCCCTTCCCAGTCCGTCACGAAAGCCTTTTCGGGACCCTTCCCCGGAGGTGACGTGCAGGCCGTTCTTCGGCTCTTCACACCCCGCTTTTCAGCGTAAGGCACTTCTCCCCCCGACTCTGGAGGAAAGATCTTCTCTCCCTCAGTCACTTTAGGAATGCGCTTCCCTCCTTCCTGAAGATGCTAGTTGTCCCCAGGCGAGAATTGGCAGAGTCCACTCTTGTAGCGCGTACGTGGGCCCCTACTAGGACATTCGCTTTGAAGCTAATTATCTTGTATTTAAGCAGTTCTTCTGCTCTTCCGCCGGCTGCCACTTCCATTCCTCAAGGACACGTAAGTAATTCCCTTTTGTCCTGCTGAGCCCCTGCAGCTTACCCCCGTTGAGCTGATTCTATTGCGCCTTACCTCCCCTTTTTCATGTCCCCCCCCGAAAATTATGTGTCTCCGAGAGCGAATGGTTCTGTCCCCCCCCCTCCGTGGACTTAATACCACCGGCTTTCCCCCCCTGCGTAGCCGATGTTGTATGATTTCCCCCTTCCTCAGTTCCAGTAATTCGGCTTGTCTGAATCGTATCTCTGGTTGAAGCAAGAGCTCCCTTTCGTATTAGTCGCCCAGCCTTTCCCAGAAAATTCTCTTCTGACCTCCCTTCTTTAAGACGCGCGCTCATTGCATCCTGCAGTAGTGGATACATTGTCGTAGGCAATGCCCCCTCTCTCCTTCGTTGACCGCGTTCCCCTTGGTGCTTACCTGCTTCGAAGAGCTCCTCAATCCCGCCGCAGGGGCTAGTCATCCACAGTGAGATTCCCTCTTACGGCTTGTTTTTTTCCCCTTCCTAAAGCCCGCCTTAGCTTCCGAGCCGAACCGTGAAGGGTGCTGCGCCTGATAGCCCGATGATGCAATGACATCTTTCGCAAAAGGCCGCGTCTGCACAGATGCCGCTATTCTCCCTGCCTCTGGACTCTTCTTCCATCACCGGACTGACCATGCCAGTACCTGTTTTAGACGTTCCCCTTCTAACAGCCTACTCTTCTGCTTTTGGCTACCCTCCAGCCATTTCAATTGTCATGCCTGTGGTCCCTCCCACGCGCTTCGGTATTAAGCATGTCTATTCTTAGAACCAATGGGGACGCCTCCCCTATTGTTCCCACCTTCTATTTTTCCTTCATACGCTTTCTTCTACACTTCCCCCTCGCTGAGACTACCAGTTGCAAGAATTCGTTCTTTTCTAGGGCCAGGTATTTCTGACTTAGCGCAACCATCCTATCTCCCTCTATACACCGACGTTTCTGTGAAGGAGAGGTAACCTCTATCGGCTCCCCCCCCAAATGCTGCGCACTCATGGTATGTCGTCCCTCTCCTCCCCACGGCCCGATACCGATCCGCGATCTCTCTTTTTTCTCCTAATATGTCGAGATCTTTTCTTTACGTAGCCCGTCTCCAGGGCCGCCGCGTTTAAGGTTCAGACATACCATTGTTTTTTCGTAAGCTGTTAAGCTACGGCAAGTGCCCCCCCCCTTTTGCTTTCCGTTGGTATTCTTGCCGAGCGTGCTCTTGGAGACGACCCCTCTTAATAGTCTCAGCCTTTCTTATGGGAGTCGCCGGTGTGGGCCTTCTAAGAGCCTTCCCACAAGTAGAAGTCGAGTACTAGCTTACTCCGTTTTCCCCCCACTACCCTTTTATCATGAGAGGTCTTATAAAAGGAAGCTAATGGCTGGTACAGAAACCCTTTTTCAAATGGAACCATTCTTTTTTATGACTCGCCATATTCATCTCGGCTGTTATAGTTACTGGGGACCTGCTGGGCCTCCAGGGTAGAGACTGTCTCTCCAGTCCTCGAGACGATGATCGCTGCCGGTCTACCCTCCTTTTTTTTATTGGACCCCCTCTATTGACCTATTCCCAGGAGAAGAACCAGTCTACCCCTTTAGCCGAATGATTCTGCGCCCTACAATGACCCAAATTCCATCTGGTCTATTCCTCCCTTTTGTAGATAAAGAAAAGCGTTTGCGAGTCCGCATCTCTCTCCCCCTATCATAAAGGACGCGCCGCCCTTCAACGATCACTACTGGCGATTTGTCTTACCCGGCGCTTTTCTTCCACTGAAGCATGGACCCCCACGGAAAGCGATCGGCGGCTTTACGTCGGGACGTCGTGAAGGGTTTGTGCTGTTCTCAGAGTATCTTCCTTTTCCAGTCTTCCCGCTCTCCTATACTAGTCCAGCGGTATCGACTGAGCCTCTTCTCCTGCCCTGGCACGTTAAGTGAAAGGGCCTCTCCCAATTAGAAGCTTCCCCTTTCCGTTTCAGGAAGGCGCTAGCCAGGGGACAAGGAGTCCCCGCCGATGTGGTTATAGTGTCCATTTCTTCATCTAAGGAGATCTCCTCCTCTTCCCAAAGTTATTCCCCTCCCTTCTCAAAGACAATCCTCCATTGAAGGTAGTGCCTTAATTACCTAAAGGATCCGAGAGAGAAGCTCCCTTCTTGCACTCTCCGTCACTCAGACCGCTCTCCTACCGGATGTCCAGACTTTGACCGCGTACCGATCTCATCCTTCCCCAGCGCCTTTACTTGTTTCTCCAGTGTTAATTCTTTCTGCGATGCTGGTATATCCTCTTCCTTCTTTTCCTCTCTTTTTCACCGTGTTTTTCCTTTGTTTGTTCTGTGCCGGAGGAAGGTGATGCCTTCCCTCCTGCGTCCCCAAGGAGCTCCGACGCTTACCGTTAACGAAGGCTTTCGAAGATGTAGATTCTCGTTTTGGCTTCCGTAACTGTCCTGCTTACTTCTCGTTCGAGACTGCCTTCTGGTTTTCAAGCGTAAGTCGATGTATCTGGTGATTCTCCTCCTTTCACCCGTTCAAATGCATTTTCTGGGACCGAAAGTCTTCTGGGAGGTCTCCCTCACAGGACCCATCCCAATTTAACCTCTCGGTAGAGTAAGTAAAAAGCTTGGGGAGGCGTTCCCCTCCTTCCCCCTTGTTTAGTCTTCAATTGAGCCTTCTATTCGACCCGCAAAATCGGAAGAGTCCGTGAAAGTACTAGTTACCCTCCCCTTTTTCGATATTCCACTAACTTTCCCCATATTTTTTCATTCCAGACCAGGCAGGTAAGGATCCCGAGGAAAGAAGTAAACTCACCATAGAGACGTTGTCCTCATTGGGGTACTCTCTTTTAATGCCTCGCATTCAGCCCCGTTTGTTCCCTCTTCAGGATCAGATTCTTTTTCTTATAAGGACAACATTTATATCCCTACGTTTAGTTTGGACACATCATGCCCCCCCCATGTTGCTCCAACCCGAGGCTCGGATCTACCCTTTCACCGGAAAGCACATTCTTATCATGGTTTCTGTATAGAACAGTTCCTATTCGATGTCGAATTCATCTTACCTCAGGATCCGTCCCTGCAAGCTTCTCTATCGAAGAAGTATCGCCTCTTCTCCTTCTGAAGAGTCCACGTGCCTTCTTCCAGTATAAAGAGCTCGGCCTCCTACCTTTTCACGAAATGGATGTTTCCAGATGTTTTTTTCTAATTGGTTCCTTTTTTTTTTTTTTTACCTCCTTCCCCTACATATACCTCGGAACCTCTTCTCCTTTTCGGCTTCTGAAAATTGTTTATCTCGTCATCGTTTTTTGATCCTGCCTGCTTGACTTGTCTTCCCCCTGTAGTAGTCTTCTGAGAGACTTATTTTTCGACCTCGCCCCTCCTTTTTTGCCCCCTCTCCCGCCTTTTTAGATAACCTTTTGTTAGAGCGATCTCCGTTTTCCTTCCTGACGTATCCGCTTCTTTTTTCAGGGTTGGGAAGATTGCGCTTCCCCGAGAGTCTCCTTAACTTATGAGATAGCAAGGCTTTTTTTACGGGCCATTTTCTTTTTTTTCTTGCAAGCCTTCTCTTCCGGCCTTTTACCGGGAAGGGGCTCTTCTTTACCTCTATTTTAGAACATTACTCCCAGTACAGCTCTTATGGTCGAGTTCATGGGCTCTCGTTCCCACGTTCAGTAGAAAGACGCTATGGCCGGCCTTCTATCCTTTCAGACTTTTTTCCCTTGTGTCAGACCCTATTCGGATTCTCTCTTCTTTCTGAGTTTGGGACTGGTGATTTTTCCGAACGTATTCTTACTCCCGTTTCCCCTCGCTGGATTTGTTCGCAAAGAGAGGAATATCTTCCCCTCCCCCCGACGAGACTGTGTCTGTCCCTATTCTTTCAACTTCAACGGCTCTTAATTTTATCCTCTTATCAGACCCCCTTTCGACCCTCGTGATTCTCTCAGAACCATCAGCCAGTGTTTCTTTAATTCTCTATATCACATTCCTCTAGAGGATTTCTTCTGACAAACTTCCTATCTGAAGAGAACGCCCTCGTCGACATCTCTCCCCCTCCCCAGATTCTTTATAGTGACCTCTCATTTAAAAACCATGTCTATGCTTTCTTTCCACCCCTGATTAGCGACTCCCTTTCTTTCTGCTCCCGGCTCTAAACTAATCGATCTTAAAGTTACGGAAACCTGATTTCTTCTTCTATACCCAATCGCAAAAGCTCCAGACGGAGACCCCCCTACCCTCTTGCCATCATCGAATCCTATCATTTCTCTATTTTCAACATTCCTTTTTTTTTTAGAGAGATTCTCTCTACAGTAGAGTCTCGTTTTAGCGTTTATACCCCACTTCTTCCCCCCCTATTCTGATTTTGTGAGTAGGCCGGTAGTAGCATACCTCCATCTCTTACCCACCGGATTTCTATTATGGAGGAACTTCCTCCTCCCTTACTCAGAGATTTTTTTTGCCCTCTCATCTCCCGTACAAGGCTTTCTTCATGTCCCCCGATAGGATGCCAACGAGAGGGCTTACTTCCGACACAATCTCGCTGTTCTTTCTCTTCTATCGTGGGATCATCTAGTCCCTCTTTCTTTCCTATCCTATTCTTAAGTCCTAGAAGAGGGCTTACCTTTTTAGGATACGTCCTTATCGAAAGGTTCGAAAGGCGAAGCGTCATTAGAGCGAATCCTTCCATTATCTGAATACCGTCCCCCTTCTAGTTATGGTGTTCATGAATATTGTTCTAGACCCAATCTCCGAGATGTCCTCCCCAATCATTTTTCCCCACTCTCTCCCACAACTCTGAAACTCCATCTTCTCTTCTAGCTAGTATACCTATATGCGCCGGCCCCCCATGCCGAACTTCTTCCCTCCTCTCACTTAGATCTTGATTTCTTTTCCTGACGTGGACCAGAGTGCCTTCAAAAGCCCTCTAGTGAGGGAGAACTGGGAACTCCTTCTCCCTCTCGTGGCACAGCCCCCTTTTTGCCCTGTAACGTCCGGTTCCTTTATAACCAATGAAGCCTTTCTCGTAACTATGCGCAGAAGTTTTTTAGGCGATCTAAAAGTTCATTTCTCCTCCCCCCCTAACGATCTTTTCTGAATTCCAGTTTACCATTTCCTGGATCAGATGTCTCGACCTGATGAGAATTGCCATGCTGTCATGCAAGGAATAAGTCACTTACTTAGCTCCCTCTCTCCTAAATTTTCCTCTCAGAGTAAAGACCCCCTGAGATCTCTCCTCAAAACGTTTCTGCTCAGTATCCTGATACCCTTTTCCTCTTGTAGGGTTCTAAGATTTCTTAAGGAGGACCCTCATTATTTTTTCACCCCATATACACATACCATAATTCATAACCAGTGCTTTCTCATGCGATGAGTCTCTTCAGGCCCGCGCTAAATGATCAATTATCCGGCGCTAGGCTCCTACTTCCGCAGGATGGCCTTCTTCTGTAAAATTGAACGCGCTTTTTCCTTTTCCTCGTATCTTTCTTCTTGTTGCTCTCGCTTTGAGGTCTGCTGAGATAGCCCCATCAGTGTCGACCCCTGAGGCCGTCCCAACGAAATCTCCACCACACGGGGCGTAACGGGTTGGCCAAAGCCCCCCTTTCCCCAGATAGTCCTTTACCACTACTGAAGAGATGCCCCTTCTCTTATCGCGAAATAGAATCCTCCTGATAAGGCCTTTCCCCAATAATTTGACACGTTCGTCTGCTGTGGGTGCTTCCGGTTATAGAACACCTTCTCCTTCTGTTTTTCGCTCTTCAGAATGGAATGGTGTACTCCATCTGAGGTTATCCCGATGTCCCAATGTTAGTACCCTCTTCATTAACACGCCTACCATTTCAGTAAGAATCATCTTCACTTTCGGAACGGTTACTGTTATTATCCCCCCAGCGACAGGTTTCCTGTCATAGACCCCTCCCTCGCCGTAACGACGGCTCTTTTTCTTCTCTTCATGATGGCTCCTTAACGAGTCTTGGTCCCCTCCTCGGACTTTTTTATCCTGAAATCCACAATGACATTCTTCCTAATCCCCTTCCCCCCTGAGATGATCTTCAACTATAGAACTTTATTTCTCCTCATTCCCATCTAGCATAAAGCTCTCTATCATTCCCTCCTTTGGTACCTTCTTGAGTGCTTTCCAAGTAGGCTCGAGAATCTAAAACACTTTGTCCCCGGACCCTCTTAAGAGTAACCGCCTCACCACTTTGCTACTCTGCTCCTCTTAAAATCTTTATGAGTCTCAAGCCCTCGACCTGAGTCGCACCTCACATTTTCCTAATAAGTGAGAGTCCCGGCCATTATATCTTTCAGTTGGGTCAGTCGAGATATCTCGCGCAGTCAGTCAATCCGGACATCTGATCAAGAGGTGACGTTAGATATAAGCAGGAAGTTTCTCGCTCCGCCCCTCCTTTCCGGTACGTCCGAACGAAGGGGCCGGCAGTAGGGTGACCTGGCGGCATAGAGCGGGATCTAACCTGATGATCTCTTTGCTCCTTAGATTACCCCATTAATGACAATCGTCTTTTCGAAGAGATAGACCCACAAGGATATCCCCTTCCTTCTTAAATGAGGCTGTATCTTGGTGCCCAGCTTTCCTTCCCCCTTTCACCTTTAAAGAACCTTGCTTCATTTTCATTCAGTATCCTGAGAGGCTCTCTCTCAGATAGAGTAGCCCTACCCTCTCCCAAACATAGCTTCCTCCTCCGAGTAGCTTCTGAGTTTTCGATGCTTCTTTACCTCATTTTTCTGCTCCCTTGGTCACTCAGAAGTATACTTTTAATTCGAGAGTTCATTGAGATTCTTTCTCAGTATCTAAGAGATTGAGACACCTACAAAATGGTGTTTTTTATTTATTACTACACCTTGATCCATAGTTTTCTGTCTTGTCATATCTCAACCTATTTTCATCTATCTACCTCCCCTTGTAGAGTTCTGATTATCGGTCATTATCATCACACATTGACCATTTTTTTCTCAGTCGCTCTCGAGAGCTCCTCTCCCTTCCACTGAAATAATTAATCCGTTCCAGCCCATTCTTCTCTGCCCTCCTGAAATCTTCCCAACATTGCTTTACACATCGAGCAGTCATCTTAATCCATTGACCCCCTTAGTGCCATAGTTTTCTCAATCCATGGGAGTTCCTTTTTTCTTAAGCCGGATGATCCCCTCTCTAAAACCCCACTGCCTTACTGTATCTCTCCTCCCTCTTCATAACTTTTGCTCTATTCTTCTACCTTCAAACATCTGGCTACTACATCATTCCTCCTTCCTGCTGCGATATCTTCCGGATAGATTAGCATTCAGCATCTCTTCCCTTTAACTTCCTAAAAGGGTCTCGTGGAGGGTCCAGTCGCGTCGTGCTTTCCCACTCAATCGGTTTTTTCTTGTCTCAAGAATTTAATTCCGTCTTCCTCACGGACCACAATCATCTACTTTTCCTAATAATAGTTTTCTATCTAGGATCTCTCTATCTAAAGGCCTTCCTCTTACTATAACCCTCCTTTGGTTGTCAGCCTCCTCTAATTAAATGCTCCGAAAGAAATTTTCTTCATTTGAGATCCTCTTTCTATCCCTCCTCTCTTTCATTGCACTTTCCCCCCCCTTCTCAGATAGGGTCCTGCCATGCAGGACATTCGTCGCCCGGCACAGTGAGATGCCCACCCCATTTCGCGGGCTTTCCCTGCTACCGTCCGGCAGTTCAAGTTTTTTCTAGCGTTTTTTCTTCTCATTATGGGCATTGAACCAATCCCCTCCTCTCCCTTGGAATTTTCCCCCAAGAAATGACCACCTTTCCCATTGATTTGTTGCCCTTGATCCATTTCGGCAGCTCATATCTGGCTTTTTCTGGAAAGGGGAATCCGAGGAAGAATCCTTTCTATTACGAGATTAAACCTATTCATTGAAGGTATCCTCCGCTCCAGGATTGAACTCCTTTTTTCCATGTTTACCAATCTATATGAACTGATCATGGTCTCGGCCCCCCTTTCCTACTTTTTTCTCTATAATTCCCTTTCTGTCTTCGGAACCACCAGAAGTACTGCTACCTTTTCTCCCTGACAAACAACCTACCCTTGTGTTTTCTGCGTCGTATTAGCTCTCTACCACTATAAGTCCAAGTTACTCCTGACACGCGGTTCACGATATCTTCCCTGTGGCCAAACAACGCTCCATCTACTATCTCTCGGGGAGTTTTCCTTCGTGACTTTTCGTGGGAATGCTTGCGGCTGACCTCCTCTTCGATTCTCGAGATCTCCCCCCTACTTTGGAGGTAGTGCCTCTCGTAAATCCTGCCCTTTTTCACGTAAAGGGAACCCCCCCCAGAACTAGCCCATTTCCCCCTACTGTCCTGAAGGAACGTTCCTGATCGAAAGGAGATTCCCTCACCTCGTTTTGTTCTCCTTTTGAGACCCTTTCTTCTTCGTCGTGCTCCTACCTGCATCCCTCAAAAGTTTTTTCGAGCTTCCTCTCTTCCAGGCTTCCTGTGCGTCCTTCTTTGTTTTTCTGCCCCTAAACGTCATTCGGAGTCGAACCTGCTGTCAGATAACGTCAACCGGCTATAAAGTTCATAAGTCCACTCTTAGCGTAACTATATAGACCCCAGAATATCTCACTTTCAGACCTTCCCTTCTAGACCATTTTCTGCCAATGCTCTTCGAGTTTGTTACCTTTATCGTCATATCCATTGTGGACATCGTCTCTCGGTACTTTGTCTTGTGGAGGGCTCCTTATGGTTATTACTCTTTTTTCTGATTCTCGAGAAGCCCTTAACCTTCATTCCTCCAGTATCGCTTCTCCTCCGTTTCGTTCGCAGTTCCTCTCTCAGGAAAGGCGGGCTCCCGGCGGTGATGCGCTCCTGCGCTGATCACGTTTTACTACAGTCGCTTTTTTCTTAGGGTGTTTTCGTCCGCCTCTAATAAATTAGTAAGAGAAGGGTTTGGTTCACGCGGGGAGTGGTCATGAGAAACAGCAGACTACATGTCAAAACCTCTCTCTGTTAAGGCTGGATGTCACGCGAATGACCTTGACAACCTACCCCAGGTTCGTCTGGGAGCGTAAACTCCTCAGTCCCATGCTTCCGAAAGTTAGACCCTCCTTTCTTTTCTCATTTTCTTCGGACGCTTGTACTTGGATTTCACACAAAGTGCAGTAAGCCCGCAGAGTAATGGACTATACCAGTGACAATGTGTACTCGAGACATACCGTCCCTTGGAGCTCCCCCCGAGTCCACGCCCAACATGCAAGTTTTTCATCCGGAGACCTTCCTTCTCGCCTGGCGACTCTCCTTTCGAACGAGCTTGCCGCAGCTATTCGTTCGACCTACTCTCCCCGTTTGCTGTCTATGCACAGTACAGGTGCCTATGCCGCCCGGGGGGGGTTGGGGAGAGGCGACAGAGCTGCGGGGTGTTGGGGGGGGTGGGGGGGGGGGGGTTGTGGGGTGGGGGGGGGGGGGGGGGGGGGTGGGTTGGGGTGGGCGGGGGGGGGGGGGGGGGGGGGGGGGGGGGGGGGGGGGTGGGGTGGGGGGGGGGGGGGCTTGTGGGGGGGGGGGGGGGGGGGTGGGGGGGGGGGGGGGGGGGGGGGGGGGGGGGGGGCGGGTGGGGGGGAGGGGGGGGGGGGGGGGGCGGGGGGGGGGGGGGAAAAACAAAAAAAATAAACCCCCCCCCCCAATAATCCCCCCCCCACCCAACCCCCTAACAAACGCGACAAGCCAAAAAAACAAAAACAAAACACCACACCAACGAACAAAAAAATATACACAAAACAAAAACCAAACCCCGACCCCCTCCGCACCCACCCCCCCCAAACAGAAAAAGACCCCCCCCACCCCCAAAAATACACCCAACAAACCCCAAAAAAAGCAACCCCAAAAAACCAGCACCCCAACCCAGAAAAAACCAAACCCCTCCCCCCCAAACAACCAACCCCCCCACCCCCCTAAAAAGATAACACCAAGAAAACACCCCCGAAACCAAACACCACAAACCACCCACCCACCCGGTGTCTTCTCCCCCCATTGAAAAGGTACACAACCCCCCCCCCCCCCCCCCTTCTCATGGGATTCTACATCTTCAACGATCACGGATTATCTGGTAGAGTCGCTCTCGAACCCTCTCCAGAGCTTATATGATTTATAGACGCTTTACGACTCCTGACTGGTAAATTTGCTCACTTTACTTGAGACGATTTCGCCGCCGTAATAGACAGGTCCCTTTAAGATGTGAACTCTACGATCTCAAGTTCTCCAGAGTCATGTCCCATCCTTCTCTCCACTCCCTTTATGTTGGAGTTTTTTTTTGCTGAAGTGTGTTTGCAGCGATTTTATCTATTTTTCCGATCTTCTCCCCCGTCGATTTCAACGCATTCCCTTCCGCGAACTTAGTATTAAATTTCTTTCTGAGGGCTCTCTTTTGGTACTTGTATAAAATTGCGTCGAGACCCCCCCTTTCTGCCGAGAGAGAGTGAGCCGGCCTCCTCATTGCGCCCAACGACCTTAGCTCCTTCCTTTTCCCACCTGTCACTGAGGGTGTCCTTGCGAACAAATCTCTCTTTTTCTTCCCTGTGTGATGAGATGAAGCCCGGTGTCGCTATCGCCGGGGCCTTGAGACTTGCCGGGTCGGAGGTAGTTTTCCCTCCTTTATTTGCACTCTTTGCACCGTGGCAGAGGAGGCTTTTCCACGCTTCTGGAGACTTCAGATTCTCCCCTTTTCTCTGCCCTCTAGAGCTTTTGGGCTCCTGTTTTCCCCACGGCTTCCTCCCCTCCTCCCCTACTAGTCTCCTTTCCCTTCGAGATGGAAGATGTTCCCGGTTTCTCAGGGCTAAGATCTTTTCTCCCTCGAGCGATACTTTGCGTTATTTTTTGGCTTCGGTCGAACGTGATGATGACGACTTGCCTTTTTTTCTTCGCTCTGTTTAGATCAAATAGAGGGATTTTTTGCCCCTAAATCGACCGGTGGCTGACTGCCGGATCGGATGCAAACCGGCGAGAATAGACGCCCCCCCCGGTAGGACCCCCACCGTTTCCTTTTCGCGTTCTTCAGCCCTCCCGAAGTTCCCCCCCCCTAGCTATCCTGTTTCATCCCCTTGAGAATCATCGGCTGGTTGAGCTGCCATATCGCCTTTTAGATTGTGACCGCGCCGACCGATTTCTTTTTCGAACCCGGTTGAACAGCTTTTTAGAGCTTGAGCGCTTCGCGGGAATAGACTCCCCACAGCCCCGATTTTCCTTTCCCACCGAGCTTGCGGCCTGGTTTCGGCCGGAACCGGCTCTGCCCTTTTTTTAGCTGCGAGCGTTAGTGACAACTGTTCATGGTTTTTTGATCCCCCCAGGGTCTCGCCTCCCCCTTTTTTCTTTGTCATTTTTATGTCTTAGAGACTCCTCATATTGACGGTTTTTGCCG
>Ga0179591_1311690_pt1 | contig 17619 bp, 17 predicted proteins | sample CZOMad2_1_08_16f_FD_182891 | JGI IMG/M metagenome (GOLD analysis project Ga0179591, IMG submission 182891) | Vadose zone soil fungal communities from Angelo Coast Range Reserve, California, USA - CZOMad2_1_08_16fungal (PacBio error correction) | ecosystem: Environmental > Terrestrial > Soil >... | reverse complement strand
GTCGGGTTGAAGAGAAGGTCTTGCTCCCTTCTGTTCCCTTCTTTTTTCTCTGTTCCGTGCGACCCAGCCGTTCCTTTTGTCTTCCTCCCCTCCGACGCTGTAGTTCTGGACTCCTTTTGATATCGTTTCTCTACCTGAAATGATTATGCTTATTCTTACCTGTTCGGCGCTGACGAGGCTTCACTCTTTTGAGCACGGGAAGGCTTGGGTATCGAACTTCCCCCCCCCTTTTCTGCTATCTTTTTTGGTAGATTTTGTGTTGGTGTATAACCCTCTTTTCCTCCTATCCAGTGCTGGCCCCCTCCCCACATCCGTAATTCGCCTACGTGCTTTTTCTTTGGACAGTCGATCGTCGTCCCTTTTCTCGTTTGTAGTTTCTGCACCAGTGCTCGATGGCCTCACTTTTTTTTACACTCCTTAGTAGTCTCCTTTTTCCCTTCTTCCCTCGCGAAAGGTTCTAACTCGAGACCAAAAGTTTCTTACCTGTAGTCCAGTTTATTTTTGGTCCTTCTTTCAGGGGCGCGCGAACGTTTCCCTTCCTCGAGCCACGCTTGATCCCTCATGCGCAAAGTAGTTTGTGCGCGCCCGTATACTCCTTTGAAGGTGTCTTGACTTTACAAGCAAGCCTCGAACTTGGGGCTGTCTCGACCTTTCTGGTGATGAACATTTTTCCATCCCGGAGGAAGGTCGTACTTGTTTTTCTTCCGCTAAGAAGTTATCTTTTGATAATTAGACCCCCCTAGAGACACCAGTTTCCCCTTTTCTATCTTCGTGGGTGACCTACACTAATGTTTTTTCTAGGATCCCTTATACTGTTCTGAAGCACCTTAGATAAAGGGCTTGCCCCTGTTGTTGCAGCCGAGGAGCACCTTGTGCTCCTCGTAGTGTATTCCTTCAAGTTTTTAGTGACCGCAAAAAAGAGGCTTTCAGTAGATGAGGACTTTCCCCAAAGCTCTGAGTTGGACATGAACTGCGAGGTCCTTTTTCTCAGAATTGAGCAGCTGAAAGTGTTCCTTTTCCCTCTTTTTTTCTTGTGCCCACAAACTTCTTTCCCCCCTCGACCGGATGAAGGGAGGCTTCCTAGTCGACTGGCGTCTTTCTTCCCTTTTTTCCCCGGTAGATTTCTCCTAAGTGATTGACTGGATTCCCTCTCTCCCTCCTGATTTCAGCCTTTTACTGGGTCGAAAAAAAGTTCGAGTTCTCTCTCCTTCCGCCTCCAATCTTCTTCCAAGCCCGAAGGCTCTTTACCCCCTCTTGAATTCCTTTCTACCTACCGCGACGACCCTGGTCCTTTCCTTCGGAGATTTAAAGAGGACGTGGTTCAACCATTGACCAGAGCCCCCAGATAGAACGTCCCCTCTGTCGTTAGTTAGTAGAGTGGCTAGCTGCGTTTTTTGAGCCTCTTTGTTGAAACGTCCTTCCTTCTCCTCAATCTCGTGTGTGGTTCGAGATATACTAGTTTCTGAAAAGAGATATGTTTAAACACTTTTTCTCTACTGGGAGAGACGTTCTTTCCCCTCTCAATCTTAGAGTACGGAGTGATATCCTTCCATTCTTGTGAATAAAAAGTACTCGTTTTTCTCAGTTATTCCTCTTGATGAGTACGTTCCCTTTTTATTCCTTTTCCCCTATCCGCCAAGATTCCTCTTGAACGCGGTAGAAGCTCTGATTTAGCTTTTTTGAAAGTTTAGGCCTGATAGGATCTTTTTTCCCTCCCTCTCTCTGGTGTTGATCCACGAAGACTCTAATTTCTATAGGGCTCTCAGAGTCGGCCCTTCCTTTCAATTGGCATGATTTCTAATACTTAGACGAGGTATATCCTAAGCCTCTCATTGGCCTCTATGAGCAGCACCTCAACGTAGCGATTTGGTCCCCCCTCTCTTGACCCCCGCGGTCTCTTTGTTGCAACTTCCTTCCTCGGGGTTCCTCCCTCATTATCCAACTTATGAGGGCTCCCCCCTTCAGCAGTTGAAAGAAGAGACCCTATCTTTTTTTCGCGCCCACACGAACTGTCTATTTCAACTGTTTCCCTCTCCCCCCAATTTGAACCACTATTATGCTTCCCAACCTTTTCACGAGTTGGACTCCTCTTCCGCTTGTCTAACGCTGCGCTCACATCTCGAAAAATCCACTCCTTCTCGTTCTCAAGGAGCGCGTCTTTATCGGATGTAGAGCTCTGTGTTGTTCCTTTTCCTATCGCCCTCTCCGTGGAGTGGCTATACCCCCCGCACCGGCCGAGTTAACCCCCCTTGCCCCATCCGAGAGTCTTTCACCACAATGGTCATCTCTTTATATTCCTTTTTCTCTCGCCTCCACCCCCTGCTCTGAGCGGCGGCCCCGAGCACGACGTTTCAGGGCTGATTTTCCCCAGCTTTGTGCTCCCTCTTTGTTGAGTTAGCTCGCCGACGTCTGCCCCTACCTGGTCGTAGACAGAATGACCCCTTTTTTTTCCCTCTTGTTTTTCCCCCCACGTCGACCTGGCCTTCCCCCCGCTGCAGGTGCGACGACCCCCCGTTCGTTTTCCTTTCGAAGAGGCACTGTGGAATCCATTTCCCCTCACCCACCTTCCCTCCACGGTTCCCTTTTTCCCGATCGACTTCGGCTTTTTTTTTTTTTTCAAGTAAGTCTGGTGCTTGCTTTCCGCCACTGATTCTTTCTTTCCTCTCCCGAACCCCTCGCTTGTGATATAAACCACCACGCTCCAGTTATTCTAAAAGGCGACCTTTTAATTCTCAAGATCAAAAGAACTCGTTCTCTTCAACCCCGTCAGAGCCAAGCACAGTAATCCCGCCTCGATATTTTGAGCTAAAAGATGATCTCCGAATTCCTGCAGACCTCGTCGCGAGTGCCTCTCTTTGACACGTCTACCGGGTCGCAAGTACGCCCCCTTTTCGAATTAATGCAGCAAGCCTCGTTCCCTTCAGAGAAAATTGAACGTCCCGCCCTCCGTCTTCCCGCCCTCCCCCTAGTGCGGCCAAGCCTCTAGCTCTCCTTTTCAATAATTTAGAGATAGCCCAAGGTTTCAGTCTTTTCCCCGCGCCCTTTTCCTGCGGCTCAGTTCGAGTGCACCGCTTCATTTTCTCTCTAATTCTCAGAAGATCTCTATATTCCGGCCAAGAACTCCCTTGTCTCGGTTTTCCATAGAGGAGAAGCCTCTTCTTTAAATGCCGTCTCCAAGTCCAAGCCTCAACGCTCCTCCCTTCCGCGATAGCCGCCAAGTCTCTGACTTCCTTCCTTTTTTTTGAACGCTGACGTCCTGGCCGACTCCTCTCCTCATGGCTTGGCGACAACCCGTCGTTCGATCCCTTTGCGCAGTTCTCGAGACCCACCTGTTCCCCCCTTCTTCGTTCGAGAAGAGACCTCGCCAATTCTACGTCTGAAGAAGGCCAAGGTCGAAATGCTTTCTGCAGGCAGGTGTACTCTCCTCTTTTCCAGTTTTTGCACTTCCCTTCACTCAAGCTACGTCATCACCCTTTGATTTTCTTCCCAAAGCAGTAGGACCAAGAAGCGCAGACCGTGATATCTCTTCCCACGCTGGGAGACAGATCCTCTTACCAGTCCAACATCCTCTCAGCGCTTTTTTTTCGTACTCCTTCTTGACAGGTCGCAGGAGATAGAGCATATCACCTTTGGTTTTCCCCCCTGGAGATCTCACGATTCAGCCTTGGTAGGACCCCCCCTGACATACCGGTACGGCGCTTGCTCGTTCTTTCTTTTCTATTTTAATCGTTTACTCGACCCTTCCCTTTCCTCCAAAGCACAGGAGACATTTTCCGTCTACTCTTCTCAAATAAGTTGTTGTTTTCTATAGTCACTCGTGCCTGGGTCGAGTCGATCTTCTGATCTCTCTTTCGTTAACCATGATAGGCAGATTTACAGTATTCCTTTTGTTTTTCAGTCCAGTTTTCCCCCAGTGAAGTTTGGTCTTGTGGGTTTTTCAATGATAGCGCCCTCTCATCTGTCCCAGTTGTGATAGAGCTAAGGTCCTGTTTTTTTACCCCCCAGAGCGCTAGCGCATTCTTTGCTTTCTTTACCCCTTCTGCGGAAAAGATCGTTCTCGTATTCCTGAGGGATGAGATTCTTTCTTCTGCCTCTCTCCGTTGACAGGAGTGTCGTGAGATCCTTTCTTACTCTTTGAGAGGACGAGTTAACCCCTCTCTCTATGTTTTCAAGAAGGTAGACCATTTCTCCTCAGTCCGTAGTAGGGGTTATTGTGGAATCTTTCTTCCCGCCTGTGGTATTATAGGTACTCCCTTTTCTTCCTTTCGAAACGGGTTGTCTACTTTTTCTTCGGTACCGAAGTTTTTTCTCTTTATGTTTCTTTGGAGAGCGCGATTTTTTTTCTGATTTTCTTTTTCCGTGAACACAGGATGTTGCCTGGACCCTTTCTGAGCCTCTTTCCTTCAATGTAGTTGGGCATGGAAGTCGTAGATCTGCTTGCTCTTCTTTTTCAGATTTTTTCCTGCCCACGAAAAGGCCTGCCGCGTTCATTTTCTTCCTTTGAAAGAAGACACTTGGTCTGCCTCCTTCGGTCTCGCCGTGCGGATCGACTCTCTTATTTGGCTCCATAGGGGATGTTTTCTTACCTTTTCATTGCGTAGTTCTAGGGGTATCCTCTCCTTCTCTTTCCGGATCTGAGCGGCGGAGGTTTTAATTTTCTTTTTTAGAACGCGACTTGTCCCCCTCTGTCGTTTAGTACCTTACGCTGACGAGGTAGTTCTTATGCCTTCTTTCTCATCATTGTAGCTCGTCAAGGACCTGCTTTTCTTGAGGTGCTGGCGCTTCCTTTTTTAAGTAGAACAGGTATGAAGGCTTTCGATGTTTGATCGACAGGTCCTCTTGAGCTAGTCGTCTGTATCCTTTTTCTCCACCGCGAAGAGCCGACAGAAAGTTCTGGCCCAGACACAAGTACTTACGCTCTCCGTCAGCCAGTCCCTCATAGTGAGTAACGTAGTTCATTGTCTTAAACCCCCCCTTTTTCTTTCCCTTGTATTGGAAAAAGATAGTACCGCGGGTCCGCCCCCAGTCCATTTATAACGTTTTCCTACCCCCCCTACCCGTGTATGGATTCCCCTCCCCGTAGGGCGAGACAGGGACTTATCGAGACACCTCTTCCTTTGAGAACCTCCCCCCCCGACCCCTGATCCCTTTTTTTTTAGGGGCTTACCTGATCCCTATTATAGGGAAGTGAGGTCTCCGAGGATCCTCCCCCCTATTCTTTGGTTATTGGCCGCGACGTCCTTTCTTTATCGCTAAACTACCCTTTTGTACATCCCGTCTGCTTTTATTGTCTTCTATTCTATCCCTTCTCGGGAGGAACTTCTCCCTTCGATCGACTTCTCTGTCAAAAACCTGTCCCAGGGGGGAAGCACTCCCACTTTTCTTTGATGCCGATAGTAGTTTTTTTTTAAGAAACACGACTTTCATCGTTACCATTCTGACCAACGATTTCCGACCCCTTCGGTGTCCCGGGTGCTGCCCCCCTAGTTTTTATCGAGACTCGGATTTCTTTTTAACTATCCCCACAGATCCTTATCGCGTCGCGGATTCCCTCTTGGGAGGTTAAACTCATTCTTCCCTATCCCCGTCGTGCGATTTTTTTTGGTCGCCGAGCGCATCGAGGCAGAAGGCGTCCCCTCCTTTTGCAAACACCATCTTCTGGAACCTCGCGGACGGTTCGTTGTTTGATTTTCCGGAGTCCCCGGAGGGAGTCTAGAATTTTTTCCTCCATGGATAGATTTTCCCGTTTGCGGGGTCGAGAGGTCGATTCTTTTTTCCGGCTACATTCTTACTGGTTCGTCTGTCCAATATGAGTATATCCCCTAGACCCCCCCTTCCGAACGTACAACGCAGCCTAGTTTGTGTCCCAGGGATTTGAGGTCATGTCTTCTTCTTGAATACGCGGCAGCGTCTTCGGAGACTTTACTCTTTTATCTCCATCTGGCCGGAGCCGGAGACTCCTCCCAGGGCTAGGTAGGACGAGGCCTTCTTAAGCCTTAGTGGATTAACAGCTTCTCATGATAGATAGTGGAGAACTATCATATTCCATCCTTTGTTGTTGTTGATCTCCTATACTTTCTCCACAGATTCCTCGTTTTAATGAGAGCTTCCCCTCCACTTGGTATCCTTAATATATGCACCTTTATCAGGCTTGATTTCTCCTGGTCAACAAACTCCTCGCTTCCCTCTCCTCTCCTAGCTTGCCCCGAGTAGTAGACGGTCTCCTTCCCTACTTTCAGAGTCACAGCTTTTTTTTCGCCGGAGGCGCGGTGGACTTCCCCCTTTCCTCTTTTGATGAGAGAGAGAAGTAGCTCCCTTTCCCGACAAAAGAAGCCAGACCTAGCCTCGGCGAGCTTAGAACCCTTTCCCCCTTCATCGGACCACTAGAAGACTTTAGACCCTCCGTTAGACCTTCGCCGACCCGACCCGTTTTGACCCTTTTCCCCAGTAGATGTTGCAATCTTTTTTTCCCCCCTTACGTGAGAAGGCAGCTGCTGAGTATGGCGACCCCTACGGCCTCTATCCACGCATGCGGGTGACCACTTCCCTATCCCTCCCCTCCCTTCTCTCCCTTCCCTTTGTGTGTTCAGGTCATCCCAATGTATCTGCCCTCCCCGTAGCACCAGGTGACCTTCTAGTCCTTCTCCCCCCCGACTGCTGAAGCCGCTTTTTTTTTTTGAGGACTGTGTTCGTCAAGAGGACTTAACGTTCTTGGCATCCCTTCTCAAAACCTCCTTGGTTGGGACCCCCCCTCCAGGTCGCCCCCTTTTACCCTTGTGCTAGAATAATCGGTTCTTCTCATTCCTTATAGCCGTCTTTTTGATTAGGATCTCCATCTCTCTCCTCTGTTCCCCCGTTTAGGTAGTAAAAATTAAGTGGAAGATATTACCCTCCACAATTTAGCCCCCGGCCTCTTTGTCGTTAACGTCAACATTCCGCCCCCCCCTTTTTGAGGTGAGCACCCGGCGAGGACCCTGTAGAAGGCGTTCTCCCCCTCCGGTGCTAGCTTCAGTCCTCCCTACGCCTGTGCGTGTCCCTTTCCCTCTCCTCTTCCGGTCTCGCGGCGTAATAGTTAGAAAATGGAAAGCGTATTTTTCCCCTTCCCTGCCGGGCTCCGACCCGTAGCTTTTCGACTAGGGAATTGGATCACCCCCTTTAAAGAACAAGAAGAAAAGGTCCTCAGAGACCGTTTAGCTACATAGAAGAGCTGATTCCTCTTTCTTTTTCGCTGATTTTTTTCGTGCTTTCGTCCATAGGCGTCGCGGTGATAATACCCCCCCCTCTTTTTTCGAAGATTTTCACCCTCCGACCAATAATTTTTGCTTTCCCTCCAATGACTGCTAGGTCATGCCCCCCGTGAGAAAGCAAACGAGTCCTCGCCCTTCCTCTGGTCGGTCGAGCATTACACGTTATTTCCTGAGTAGCAGAAACGACCCCTTTCTCTACTACAGCGGAGAGCAAGTCCCGATGTTTTCTGTCTTCTCAACCTAGCCGCGACAGACTCAACTTCGCTAGTAACCCAGTACCCAGTTCCCATTCTCAATTTCTACGTCTCAGGTCCACTAAACCTTGAAAAGGTGCCTCAGATCGCGACTTGCCCACGTCTAGCCTCTGCTATGACGTGGTATGTATCCCTTCAAAATTTTCGACCCATCAAGTCCTTCATCCGAGTTTCACCTCGGCCATATAGTCCTCTGTTTTCCCGATCAGTTATTCAAGATTTCCCTTGCCACCTCCTCATGGACCATGAGTTACTCCCCTTTCTTCAAGGGAAAAATACTGTCGTCCTTCCCCATCTCCTCTAGTTTCTCGCGAAGGCAGACAAGCCTGCTGAGTCTCCTTTTCCCGGACGTTGGCGACGCCCTCCTTTTCCTTACAACCGTGAGTCTGCTTTTTTTAGTTACCTACGAGAACGAAGAAAGAGATCGAGAAGTCCTAGTCACCCCCCATAATCTCGAGAAGAAAGGCCCCCTCGCCCCCTTCTCCCTTCCGGTTTTCAGATCATCGTCTGACCCCGGATCTTCCTAGGAGAAGATTCCACTCTCGGCCGTTCGAGAAGTACACCCCTCCCTTTCTGACCTTTCTCCTCCCCAGTATATACCGTTCCCTTGATGGTTAAGCCAGCTCTCCTCGACCCGTCCACAACATACTGAGATGAGCGTTCTTCTTTTCCTCAGCCTGCTCGAGCATCTCCCCTTTTGTTTCAAAAACAAACCCACCCCTTTTCTTTTGCCGTCCCTCAAGCGGTTGTCTCCATCCTCACATGTAACGGTATCTGACTCTCTCTCTTTCTTCTCTTCACCCCTTCCCTTCTCGTTTTCTCGCCCCTCTCCTAGCCTAGACGCGACCAGCCTCCACGTCCTTTAATTTTGTTTTGTGTAGTAGGAGGATGGTCGTCTTCTCCGAAGCGGTCGAGAACAATCTCAGTCCTGCTTTCTCTCACGAGACGATCGACGATCCGTCTCCTTTTTTTGAATTGGGCGAACGGATTTGACGCGTCGAGAAAGCGAACGTTTTATCGGCGCACATATGTCTTTTTCTTGACTCTTCTGATAAGTTTTAATTGTATTCTCTCCCCTTCCTCGGTTTAGTAGTTGTATCCCGAGAAGGGTTTATCTCTTGTTCAATACTGATTGTCCTTCTAGTCTTCTTTCTCTTCCGTAGATGGTCTTAGTCTCTCCCTTTCTAACTACGAGTCCTTTTATCCTCTCCCGCATTTTGCAAGCCAGGTCGACATTTGTTATTTTTCCTAGTCTGCGGTTTTGTGGGGGACTTCCCTTACTATAGATTTTAGGTTTTCTCTTTTTCTAGACCTGCGTTTGCGTTCCCCGAAGGGTTTTTACCTCACCCCATGTGATACTGGACTTTTTCCCTGTCCCTCTTCTTCTACTTCTTCAAGCTTACTACGCTTTTTTTTTGAGTACCCTACCTGGTGTCTCTTGTTTCTTTTCTCTGGTACTTTACCTTCAAGTAACTGGATCTTGACTGCCTCCCCCCTCTGGTCCCGCGACCCGTCTTGGGATTCGTAGCCTTTTCTCGGACCCCGCTTTTGTTGAATAGGACTGAAGCGTCGGGAGTGCATGATGTCTTCTTTAGCACTCCTTTTTGGTTAGAATATCGTATTTTTTATTTTTCCCTGTATTCCCTTTTTTAGTGGCTGGGGTTCTTGACCTACGATGACGTTATAGGGTTTACTTTTTCTGTGCGGCCTCTGCGCGGCGAGGTTCTCATGTCTTTCTTTCCTTGTGATCCGTCTGGTCAGTCTTTCCTCTCCCTCGGTGTTAGAGAGGTCAAGTCTTACGATCACGATGTAGCTAGTCCAGTCTTCTCTCTTCTTTTTGTACCTTGTGCTGGAGCTGACTCGGCTTTTCCGGTTCCTAGAAGGTATGGGAAGTTTTCTCCCTCTTTTTTGAATGCTATGGTCTTTGTAGAGTGACTTAGTCATCCCTTGCGATAGACAGAACTGTGGACTCCTCAAGCCGTACTAGCCTTTCGCTGTATTTTGACTGGTAGATGCTGAACTTTTCTTCTTCTTTCTTTTCCACCCTTCATAGATTCCCGACCTCTTTTCCCGTAGTAGCCCGGATTTTCTCCTTCCATTCGCCTGAAACTTTCTATTCCCAACGAAACAGTGCCCTTCGGGACCCTTCCCCCCCCTTCGGGGAGTCCAGTCGGCGTCAGCGTCCTCCCCCCTTGACTAGCACCGACATGTACCGCCCTGAGAAAGGTCCTCTCCGTTTTTTTTTTCCTCTCTATGCATTGACTTTTCTGCTCTCCCCCCCAGGATATAAATCGCTGACCTTGGTGGGATGTGGTCGCCGTTGATGTTGATTGTAAAACGTGGGTGACCCTTCCTTCCCTTTTAACTTGTCGTAGAAGCCCTTTTCAGATACGTAGTCCCCTTTTCCAAATTATGCGCTGCCCCCCCCCCGTGAACAGCGTTCCTTGCGGGGGAATACCTCACTCTTTCGTTCGAGGATGCCGCTCGCTTCTTGACCGAACAACGGACGTCGATCCCCTTAAGACAGCTTTGAAGTATCTCTAGCCCTTCGGTTCGCAGAAGGACCCTCAATAGCACAGTTCTCGTCCCCCCACACACACCACCACCCTGACACCAGCCCGTTGCTCTTCGGATTCCCTCTAGGTTACAACAACCTTTTTTTTTCCCAGTCCGGAAGGAATCTCTACGAGTACGCGCTTCTTAGAAGACCTTAGCCCTCCTTTGTGTGCTTACACATCAGGCCGAACATAGAGACCTTTGATTCCTTCCGTACCCTGGGTTCTTCCCCCTTCTCTCTTTTGAGAAATTTTATCGACTCATCCCGTGTAGTTAGTTAGAGAGAGCTCTCTTTCTTGAGCTCGGCGGGTGAGGAGCCCCCCCTTTAAGTTCGCTAGTCTATCTTCCCTTTTTCAGAGGTCCCACCGCGCCCGCCGGGGGCTAGATTAAATGGATGCACTTTCTCGCCCCGCGAATAGAGGCCCTCGCGTTTCCTGTCCCCGAGTCCCGCGGAAGTGTGTTTTTTTCCCCCCCTTTTTTTAGCCTGAAGAAAGCAGCCTCTACTGTCGAGTTATGAACGTCGAAGAGTTTATCCAGTTCTATTTGCATGAAGAGACCGCAGCTTACCTCTCTCCTCCTCTTATTTCCTATAATACTTTTGTTTGTCTCTCCTTTAACTATTCCACGAGATGCTGCTCTTCTTCCAAGCGCCTCTCCACCCCCACTTGACTAGGACTAGTGCCTACCTGACCCGTCTCTGATCCGTGCCTCAGAAATTCTTTTTTGTGGAATAAAAAAAGTCCACATTTGTTTGCGATTCAAGTAGTGTCGGTCTTTCCTTCCCCCCTGATGCCAAGCGGAAGAGTTTTTCGCTCCTACAGTAGGCGCGTGGACCCGCTTCGCCCATATGACTTTTTGAGCGGTAGACAGCGGTTTTTTTTGATTTCCTCCCTCAGCAAGTAGGAGATAGACCTCTTGAGTTCCCCTCAGGAAGACGTGCTGGTTTTTTGGAGAGAACTTGTAGTCTCTACGAAGACCTAAGGGTCATTAATCTCCCTTAACCCGTCGCGATGGTCCTAACCTGATGGTTTCCTATTTTTGAGAAGGCTGCTCGAGTTATTCGTATGGAGGGAAATAGGACGTGCCGTCTACTGCGATGTCGGTCTTTCCTTACCCTTTCCTTCCAGAGACTGGAGAGGGGGGGAGGCAGTGGTCCCTACTGTAGAGTCCGTCTCAACCCATCGGAGAGACAAACCCGCTCCTTTCCTTATTACGAGTTTCGCAAAGGCTTTATAGAGGTGCTGTCCTCGTCTCAGCTCCTGGTCATACTCGCCAACATCATGTCCTTTTTCCCCCAAGGAGCTCTTTTCACCCGGTTTTGTGTCGCAGCAGTGTGAGATAGAAGAGTCCTCCAATCTTATTTTTAAGCTCGTGCTACTCCAGGCCCCCCTTCGGGGGGGAGTTCCTTTCCACTCCTTCCCCTCTTTTCCCCTTTGTAAAAAAAAAGGTGCAGGGAGGAGAACTTTTGTTGTGGTCAGACACTTCCCCTCTACCCCTTCCTCTATCGGCGAGCACACTGCTCTTTTTTCCTTAGACTGGATTGGGTCCCCGCGTTCTAGAGAGTAATAGATTTTATTCGGTGGGGTACCCACGGTATAGTACGCCTTCCCCTTTAGAGGTCCCTGTCAATCGTCCCAGTTGAACCCCCTGGCAAGAGATTTCATTTTTCCCCCTTTTTGGCGATTTCCTTTTTCCCTCCGGCTTGTCCCTCTTTCCCTGTGAAATCCTGCCCACTCCAAAAGATGTCCCTTTGGTCCAGATTCCCCCCCCCCCCCCCCCCCCCCCCCCCCCCCCCCCCCCCCCCCCCCCCCCCCCCCTACTTCACAGCGCAGGATCCCTCCCGCGCTGATGTACACTTTCGTATCTTTTTGGCAGCAATGATCGTTCTACCAGCCGAGATTTCTATATTTTAACAGCAGAAGATTCTACCCCAGGAGACCCTGCTAGTAAAGTTTCTTCCCCTTCTTTTCTCGGTACGGCATGGTTTCCCCCGTATTTCCTTCCCTCCCGAGTCCTGCCTTTCTCCTCCCTGGTCTGTCGAGCTCACACCTGGATAGAATCCAGAAATACCTCGTCGCGACCCCGTTTCGACTCTTCTTCCCCTTCCTGTTACGCACGAAAGGAAAAGCGGAAACCCCCCTTGACGTTCAGCGCAATTCCTTTGCTCTTCAAGTACCCCGAGACCCCCCTGGGTTTTTGGTGCTCTTCCTTTTTTTTTCTGTTGTTTTTTTTTTGTTTCGGTTTTTTTACGATCCGGTAAAGTAAACCGCCTTGGGCCTCTCCGAAGCAACACGTCACTCTACAAAGTCTCTTCCTTTTTTCTGCCCTGCTCAACAGCAGCGAGCTCCCTCTCGAAGAGTTAACCTATTTCTTCCATATGCTTTTCCAAGATAACGAATTCCAGGGCCCTCCACGTCCCTTGTTCCTCGGTGACAATATAGCATTCCCCTTCTGTTTTTAGGGTCCCCCCCACTGTCGTTCACGCAAGCTCAACCGAATCAAGGTTGCCCCTTATTGTCGCTTCTAGTTTGAAGAAGGAGAATCCCTTGGTTTCCCCCCCGACATCATGATTGGGCACCCCCTTAGTCAGACCTTAGCACACGCACTATCCTAGCCCCCTTGCCGCGAGGAACTCGGCCCCCCCTGTCCTTCGCACGAAGGGTCCATCCCTTTTCCCAAGTATTGACAGGCGAGGTGAAGATAATTCCACAGATTTTCCTTGCGCCGATCACGACGCCCCCTCAACGGCGAGATTTTCCCTTTTTCCTTACAAGCAGGGGCCAAGAATCTCGCTTCTTCTTTCCGAGTCTGTGAAGAAGGGAGTACGAAGGCCAAGCCTGCCCCAGAGTCTTTAGTACTTCCGATGTTTTTTCTCTCGAGCATATCCAACGTGCTTGGTGCTAGACAAAGGAGATCTTATCCTCCCCCTTTTGAACATGCAGACCAACTTCCGTCCTTCTATGCAGGCCCTCGTCGTCATCATCCGATTCATACAGAGAACGGCGACGAGAACCCCCTTTCCTCCCTTCCCCACTCATACGTTTGTGGTTGAGAGAGAATTCGGATGGTCTCTTTCGACTGTCTCTTTTAGAGAGGTAGAGGACCCCGTAATTATCAGGATGGACTCCTCTCCGAGCAGTCCTTGACCTTTATTTTTCTAATGGGGGCGGACCACCGTATTTGACGGCAGACTTTTTTTTCCTTTTCTGAGAACTTGAGATGCTCGAGAGCAGGTCCTGTCCTGCATCCCGCGAAAGAGTCCTTACTGGGTCCTCTACCTTATTTATGGGCGGACCAGCTGTTTTCAGACTCCCTCTTTCTTCGTCTTGGACTCCTGCTTGTCCTTCTGACTTTTTCTTTGAGTTTCGTGAGCTGCGCCGAGTACAGATTTGTGCTTCTGGTTCGAGAATATTAAAACGAGAAATGTCCCCCCCTTGCCTCCCTCTTCCGGCCCGAGAGTTAGTCTTTGTTCTTGGGCCCCTTTTCTACGTCTCCTCCCTCTTTTTTTTGGATTCTGTATAGAAATGCGTTCGCGGGTTATACGCCTGGTTCGCAAAGCATTGATCCGGGGCGTCTCCTTTCTGCCTCTCTTTCCCTCGCAGATTTGCTTCCCCCCCCCTCATCTCCTGGGCGAGGTCCTTTGAGATCTTTTTTCCCTCCCTTTATGTTGAATTCACAGGCTCTGATGCGCCTCTTCACCTTCCTGTATATTTCCCCTGGAGTAGTAGATCCTTTTTAATCCTGACTATCGGACGCGGTGAACTCTTTTTCCCTCGGATGAGATGTGAGCATACAGGTTACTTCCGGTTTCTCCTTTGGAGTCGGCCCCCCGACTTTTGCTACCTAGGGGAGGGGGGTTCTCTCTCCCTAGTTATCCCTAGCGGGCTTCCCTGAGTTTCTTTCGAGTCAGGTCGGGCTTTCATTGCCTTTCCCTCTCTTTCTTTCGATGCGACAGCGACTTGCGCTCTTACTGAATGCTTAGCGAAGAGGTGTTATGCCCCTTTCCATTTTAGGATATACAATCCCACTGTTCCTTTCCTTTGTACCGTTGCTGGACGCCCCCCGTCTTCCCTCGCCCGTGAACTGAGAATGGTCGGCATTCTGCTCGAACTGGACCAGTGACTTTCTTGTAGATCGTAGGATGTCTCGTTTTGTGATCACAGGGTTCGAAGTCCAGAAAAGAATCTTGCGTAATTCATTACTTTCCTGTTTGCCAGGAGTACCCTCATTGCGGAAATGTTTTTTTTTCTTGGGATTTATTTTTCCACAATTCTAGTTGTGAACTAATTAGCCCCCTACGAAGGAGGAAGCCGATCCCCTTTTGATGTTCTAACGTTTCCTACCGACGAAAAGTGTCCAGGAGGGTCTTACTTAGGTTCGTAGGAGGAGAGTTTCCCAAGTAGCACCGCGGTTTACCCTCTCCCTTGACTGTAGGTAGACTTTATATCGACGCCCCTTTCGCCTTAGTGGCGTTCGCCCCGTCCCCTTTTCCCCCCCTCTTCTGTGGATCCTTGAGGATTTTTAGTCCACTCCCAGAACTTTTTGTTTTTTATTTTACGGTAGTCATCGCCTCTCTCTCAGACTTATTAGTTGCTATTGTCGAAACCCCTTCTCCCCCCAGTTCTCGTACTTTCCTTTCTTTTTGCGAGGAAGGTGGCTCTGTCTTTTTTCCTTAGAGAAACTTTGCCATTTTAATCGATCCCGGTCTTCCCTCCTAGTGCCTCATGTCGTCTTCCCCTTTAACCGTTTTTTCCAGGATGTGATCGATCCTACTTTCTGTGACCGACTCAACCCGAGACGTATCGTCCTTCGGATCCGCCTAGGGTAAAAATCTCTGAAATCTGCCGGTCCTCCTAGTCTAGAGAGCCCTCATCTCTAGAAGAGAAAGAATGGGTCTTTCTTGTTGTGAAAACCCCCCATTATTTGAGACCCTTTTTCTCAACGGTGCCGGGGAGTAGGCCTTTTCCTCGGAGGGTTTCGGTCGAGCCGGCGGTACCTGTCTATTGCTCATCAACGTGATTATTTATTTGCTGTGAGCGAGAGATTCGCGTCTCTTCTTTTTTCCTAGAACCACAGCCGTAAATCCTCTTCTCCCCCGGTAGCCTCCGCGGTACACGCGCCCGGGTCTAGTTCATGGCGCAAGAGGCTTTGGCCCTGATTTCTAGTTAGATTTCCTCGGCAGCGACTGTCTCGGCCTTCTCCCTCCTGACGTTGATGCCCCAGCGACGAAAAGCAGAATACTTTTTTTTATTCAGAGGCCGGCTTCGTGCTAGACGCGGAGCAAGCCTCATCCTCGAATTGGCGAAGTCGCTAATCCATCCTTGGTTTGCTCTTAGAATAGCCTAACGAGATGTGATCGGAGCCTCCTCATCAGCAAAATTTCTCTTTATTCCTCGTGACATAAATAGCAGTTACTTCTTCTAAGTCTCCGGAAGTGGGCACCAAGTTTCGTGCGACGATCTTTTCCTCAGTCGCCGTCGTTCCGTTAGACGACCCTCTTTCGCCAAAGAGTGCAGAGTCTTCTTCGTCCCCACCTGAGAAGTGTTTTCAAGTTTCTTTTCCTTAGCTTTTCCCTACGGAGCGATTCTTCTACTCGTGGGTTCCGACAGACTCCGAGAACGTCCTACCTCTTCTTAGATCGAAGAACGGAACTCAGCTTCTTCAAGCCCCCCCAGGTCGCACGCCTTTCCTCCAATCAGGTTCAGAAGAAGCAGTTCTCTGACACCCTCTTTTCTCCCCTGATGGTGTTTAACCCCTCCGGTCTTCTCTGTGACGAGGTCTGATCTTTTTAAAATGGTTGGGTAGGCGGGTTCAGACCTATTCCAATGTCCTTCTCCCTGCCTCTCTCGCTTTGTCCCCCCCTGTCCCACGATGCTCGATCCCCCCTTCCTCTCCCCCTTTTCAACGAACCGGCATGATGGCCCCCTTTTTGCTCATCCGGATCCTCTACGTCGTGTTCAGCGCGTACTCAGTCTTCACCTTTCCTCCCCCCTATGTTTTTGGCTGCCCCCCCTCACTTTTCGCGTTTTTCCTTTTTTTGACGACTATGGTACGAGCTCGACTCCTTAGCCCGGCATCTTCGGATCCCGACTTTCTTTCTCCCGCCCGATTTTTTTCACCCTTTTTCCTCAACTCCGCGACGGATCCTCCCCAAGGCGCGATAGGAGCCTTCTGGTACTCCGCCCTCTTTTCCGCGCGCTTTTGTTGCCCCCGGACCGAATTGAGCCTGGTCTTTTTTTCTTTTCACCGCCGGTGCTCGAGTTGCCCCCCTACCCCTTCTGCCTGGAAGGGTTCGCCCCCCTAACCGAGCCCTACTGACACGGTTTTATTGAAATCTACACGTGAGACATGCTAAACTCCGCGGGCGACCCTTCTTCACTCTGAACTTTTTCGGTTCAATCACCAGCCACCGAACCAAGATACCCTGCTCTCCAGTAAATCCTCCTTCTTTCCCAGTACGTCTGGACTCTGTCCTATTAGTGCTCTGATCGACGGCGCGGGAATCCTTCATATTCGAAGATCCTTCCCCCCCCTTGAAAGTCTAGGTCAAGGCTCTCCCTGCCAAGGACCTTGCTTTCCCCCGGTGCCTGACTTTAAACCTAGTCCCCTCCCTCCAGCTTAGTACTCAGCAGCAGCGCCGGTTCCTCCAGCTGATCGAGGAATATACCCCTCTCCCTCCCTCCCATAGTTCAGTTTCCTTCCCCGGAGACGTATCAGACAACTTGCTTTTCCCTTCCTATTGAACCGACGCCCCTCATTTTTTTCGCCTCTTCGTAACCCGGCTCAAACGACCTCTTTATCCCTCCCCCCTTCTTTTCAACCAAGAGCGCCCTCCTGTCTCGACTCCCAATAGTTTTGACGAGCTCCTCCTCAACAGCACCATTCCTCTTGTCTTTATGATCCTAGGCTGAGACGTACTGCTCCCCCTTTCCCCCCTTTTCCAGAAGAATCTAAGTAACTTCCAGGAAATCGAAACGAATGGTCGCCCCTTTTTGACCTTACTACAGGCAAACATCCCTGTTCCCACTTCCCCCTTCCTCCCCAGGAGCTCTTCCTTCCTTGCTCGGCGTTCCGAAGAAGGAGACCTCCTTGGACCTTCATGGCGAAGAGATCATTTTTTTTGCAACCCGTCGTTCTCTTATCCCTCCCCATGAGTAACGCGCCTACTCTTTTCTCTCTTATTGAAGGACATCGGCCCCCTCCCCAGATCCTTAAGCAAGCAAAAGTAGCCTCGTGTTTTCGTCTTTGAAGATACTCGTCCGCCGGCAATTCCTTTCTCCAGCTCACGACCAGATCAGGCCTCGGTCTCTCTTTTTCGTAACTTGAGCCAAGAAGATCCACCGATCCCCTCCCAAAATAGTTTCTCCCTTGATCCCCATCATGCTCGACGGCTGTCGTCGTTTTGACCCTTCTCGTCTCATCTCCCAAAGTGCGCGGGTCGACAAGTCCTTTTCCGAAAGCAGGTAACCTTCGACCGTAAATGTAGAGGCGATGCTCCCTTCTTTTTTATCCTATTTGATCAGTGTCCTCAGTCCCTTACGTACGCTACCCATGACGGCCTA
>Ga0179591_1231965_pt1 | contig 17625 bp, 16 predicted proteins | sample CZOMad2_1_08_16f_FD_182891 | JGI IMG/M metagenome (GOLD analysis project Ga0179591, IMG submission 182891) | Vadose zone soil fungal communities from Angelo Coast Range Reserve, California, USA - CZOMad2_1_08_16fungal (PacBio error correction) | ecosystem: Environmental > Terrestrial > Soil >... | reverse complement strand
CTGGACCCCCCCGGATATCGCCTCCAAGTTTTGTCGTTTTCTTTTTCTGGGGCCGCTTATTAGGTTCAAACCCCCTTCCTGCGCACCCCCTTTCGCTTCTGCACAGTCTTAGCGACACGGTCCGGCTGTGACCCTCCCTCTTTTTGCTTTCTTCTTCTCGGACCGTCTGGTTCCTGCCCTCTTTTCTAGAGGGCCTTATCCAACCAAGTATCCACCGGCTGTCTCTTTTTCTTGATGAACCCCATTTTAAGAAGCTTTCTCCCTCGCAGTGGTGTCCTTTGTTCCTTCTGCCAAGCCGGGTAGGTGGTTTGTACTTCTGGTCTCTCTTAGAGTCTTCTAGCGACTCTTCGCTCAATTAGCCTTAGTTTAAAGCCGGCGGGTGCGACCTGCGATTAGGCACTGCACCCCCTGGATCCTTCTTGACTAAATTTTACCTTAGATCGGGATCGTTCTGACGGGTTCAGATGGAACGAGGGTGCTTTTGGCAAGGAGGAGCAGGCGTTGTTCCCTGTCTTTCTCTTCGACTTCTTGCCGCTAATGGCTTATCGCTGATCGGCGTCCAACCGGTTTTTTTGACGGAGGAGTTTTTAACTACTAGGCTGTCTTCTCGTCCCTACAACTCGCGTCAGGACAGGTTTGGTGGTGTTCCAATTGCGCGAGTTAACACGGTCTTTTTCTCTGCCATGAGAGCGTCAAGAATAGATGTTCCGTCACTATCCAGTAGGTTTTTCCGCCAACCCCTCGGACTCGATCGCTGGTTTCCGTTAGACGCACCCATTTTTCCTTTTTCCCCCCTGTTAACCTGATCGGCGATGTTCGTCAATAGTCGACACTGTGGAGGACGGGGCCCCGCCTTCTGTAGTTTCGTATGCATTCCCTTTCACCAGTCCCTTCTCCTGAACGATTGATCCCTTTCTTTCCCTGCCGCACAGCTTTCTTTTTCTCGGAAGTCCCCCCTTGTAAAATTACCCCATGCGGTAGGCGGACGTGTTTTCGAGTCCCAAACCGGCGAAATTCCTATTAGAATTTTTGTGAACTGTTCCGGCGTCTCTTGTTTTGGTAAACCGGGCGCCGGCGTTTGTTGCCTTTCTTGCGGAACTTTTCGTGACTTCTTTTTAGAGTATTGTGACGGGGATTTAACCCGCCGAGTCATTTCTTCGAGTCCATCCAACGATTCCCATTGATCCCCTCGCGTCCACTTAGGAAGTTCCTTTCCCTTGCGCTGACCCACTTATGCCCTGGTATCGAACATGTTTTCCACGGCGCCAAACTTTTTCGTTGGCTTTTCCGGTATTATGCTCTCTGGATTTGAAGTTCTAGACGTGAGTCCGAAGCCATTTTTTTGTCTAAAGGGCTTTTCACAGCTAACAGTGGCCCTTGTTCCTCAAACGGTCCGGTCTCCCTGTCCACAAACCATTGCCGCCTCCCCCCCCAGCTCACTCGGCCCTTCCACAGACGCGGTCGTATTCTTGTTTTGAAGAAGGAAGTGACCATTTTTTTTTTTGGTCCACTCCCTGCTCTCCGATGTGCTCCAAGTGTCGTTTTCTGTCTCCAGCCAATTCTCTAGGTCGGACGATCGATTTTTCTCTTCTCTTTAGTCATTTTTTTTTATGTCCCCCCCCTTTTATGTCAATATTCCCTACAACCGCGGAACTCCTCTTTTGAGAATTCCTTTACTCTTTTTGCGTTTCATGCGATCTTTCCCCTCCCCAAATTCTCCCCCTGGGCTTCCCACACGACACCAAAGGTGTGAAAATGCCGGAGTTGGCTTTTCCCGCGTTATGTCAGGACCCTTCCTTTTACATTTTGTCCTTTTTAATCCCCCTCATACGACTCACCACGTGTCCTTTGGGTCTGCCCGCGAACCTAACCCGAACCTCTCAGTTCGTCCTAGTTCGTTGCCACTACCTGATATTTTGATGCCCCGTCAGCTCTGAAGATTTTCGTAGTCATTCCGGCAACAGGCCAATCTTTTGCCTCTAGCTCATTTCGGTCTCACCGGAAGGCAACGGGATGCCAATAGCGGCGCTACTTCCCTTGCTTATCTTACCTGACCCACCATTTTGCCGGACGTCGTTTCCCTCCCCGGCACAGATCGGTCCGATCGCCTTTCTTGATTTGGGCGAGCCCTTTTCGCTTGACTTCAGACCTCCGTTGTGTCGACTATAGGTCTCCGGCTGGCAGCCAGTTGAATTCCGCTTCTGCCGGTCCCCTTTGTTCTTCTGAGTGACTATGTTCGCGAGTAGCCTCCTGAATTCTTTTTTTTTAGTACCACTCCGATTCCCGGCGCCCTGAACCGACCTTCGGCTACTTTCGCAGCTACACGTTTGTACAGATAAGATTTTACATTGTATGCTTGTCTCATTGCGCCTTATGCTGAACCCCCGTCCCGTGGCTGCGGGACAACGCATTGCCGAGTTGTGAATTCACACCCCGGAAAGTCTCCCCGATCTTATACACGTTGTTTTTTCCAAGCCTTTATCCAGTTGTCGCTCCCCAGTGGAATCCTCCTCTCAAAAACCCCCCCCCCTTTCACCTGCGCAGCACTCTTGTTTTTTTTTTTTTTCTTCCACCCAGCCCTTTACTGCCCTTCAAGACTGTATGTGGCCCTGATTCCCGGTTTTCCTTTGTCTTCTTAACTCGGACAACGTTGTTTTCTTGATGAGTTCTCACCCTTTATTTAGTTCCTTGAACGGTGTTTTAGTTTGGCTCACCGATGAAGTCCCTCTTGTCACGCGGACCCACCCCTCGTAACTACCCAGCTCCAACAACACTTCCTTCTTTCTTCCCTCTTGCTTTTTAGGTTGCTTCACGCGTGGAATTTTACTCTTCCTAGTTTTCCTTCTTCTGTTTCTGGTGGCAGTGGGGCCTTGCCGTTTCTTTTTTTTTGCGTTTTCCGGCGGCCACCGCTAGTTTTCTTTCCGCCTTTCCTGTCCATGCTTTGGTCCCAGTTCCTTTTCGTGGCCTTCCGTTCGGCAAAAGCACTTATCTTCATCAATCCCTCTACCTGCCCTGTCTCCGCGTAGCAGTGACCGTTTTCACCGAAGAAAAAAAAATTTTCGAATATCCTGGCTCTCTTGTAATACTGTTTTCTCATGTTTCGGCGGCCCAGCCAATTTGCTTTCCTAAAGGTAGTGGGCTTGTCGCACCCCCCTCTTTTCGACCGCCTGACCTCATGTTCCGCCGGTAAACTCCTTATTCCCCACTCCCATGCCAGGCGTCTGGTTCTAATTGCGTGGACGCGATTTGGATCTTTATTTTTTGGACACGCCTCCGGCCGGATTCCGTCTTTGAAGACTTTTTCCGTATATCCCGAAATTTGTCTCTGTTAGTGTTCCGCCGTGCCCGTCCCAATTCTTCATCCTTCCTATTTTTGTTTTATCGATCATTGGTCGGCGACCCCCGAAAAGATGTTTATGATGTAGGGGATCTCCGTCTTTTGGACTTCCTGTATCGCCAAAATTTTGCTTCCTCTTCTTCCCGGCTTCCACGTCGTTGACGCCACATCCCATCCACATCTGCGTTTTTCCCTCCCTTTTCTCTGGTAATAACGTCTTTTTTCTACCTACGCGTTTCCGCAGTACCCCTTTTCTTTCCTTCCGGGGTTTCGGCGCGTTCCTGGTTTCTTCCCACACTTTTTTCTCAACCCGCCTGCGGCTACGTCGTAATCCCCTTACCTCTACCGTTCACTTGCCTATTCATTTTCGTTCGGAGACCAGTTGCTTCCACGTACTGAGCCGACCGTTATCTTTTTTTATTTTCGAGGAAGTGTTTCATGAATAACTGAAGTAAGTCTGACGCGGTGACCAATTGGTCACATGTAACGAGGGCTGCAGAGAATTTTCCCAGCGGTGGCGCGTTGTTCAGCCCCTTCTCTTCTTCGAAAAGAGGCCCTGCCCCCCTAGTGCCTTCCCCCACCCTTCCTTTAGGCAACCGAATATGACAGCGTTCAGAAACGTCGTTGTAAAGCGGGCTTGCTCAAATTTTGGGTTGTGGGGGGTACGTATGTCTTTGGAATCCGCTGTGGCTTTCATTCTCTGCCGACGCCACACCCCACCGGGATTCAATCTCGGTGACGAACGCTTTCACTCGTTTGTCCGGTAGTCTTTCGAAAGGCCCGATTTCTCTTTGAAACCCCACAAGGTTCAATGTCGTCCAGGGTTGCTGGCTTCTGCTTCTGGATGTCGCCTTTTCGGGACCTCTTTTTGCGGCGATGTATGATGTTCTTGTCGAGTGTCTTGCTTTTCCTAGAGAACACGATTACGTTACATTAGTTCGCTTCTTGTTTGAAATTTTCATCCGGCCCCCATGTTGTAGGTGCTCTCCTGTTGTCAGCAGGCCTTTCTGGAACTCCTAGCAGGCCATTTTTTTTATCGACCCCAGTTTTTTAGTTTCTTTCAGAGTCCTTTTCCTATGTCCTGCGCCTTTTATTTATTGTTTTCAAGCTCTTTTTTTACGAAATATGACCAGGCGATCGCAACCACGTAAATAGAATTACAGACCCCTCGTCCTTCGCGCCTATTTCATTGTGCTGACCTTCTTTTTTGCTTTTCTTTCCACCCGTAGTTACCTCACGGCTGAAACTCTTTTCCTCTCGCCACCGCCACGCTGCGGCCAAAGTGTTTTCGGACCCCCCTTTGGCCATGTTGAGCCTTTTTTCCCCTTCCGGATTCACCTTTAATCTTTCTTCCTCGGCTCGGACCGAAGCTTATTGGTGTACAGAAATCTTCTTCCGGTGGCGGCACAGCACGCCTATTGTTTAATCCCTTGGATGTTCGTCTCGAAACCCCCTTTTCCTCTTATCTGCCTTTGGCGCATAAAGCTACAAGTCTGGTGGTTGCCCCAATACTCGCGACGTTTAGAGGGATGTTGCTTTTTCTCTTCTTTCCCCTGACCTTTCGTGTTTATGCTCTATTTCTTTATGGGCAATGGAAGAATTGAATCTCATTGTCCGACCTCCGCCATTGGTTTTCTCTTCCACCCCATCCGCATTTCTTGTTTTGGGGAGTTTTTTCCGCAGGCATTTCTCGTTGGATGGTTTCCACTCTGACCAAAGCAACTTCTTCTTATCCCCACCCCGGTTCTTCTTAACTTAGGCACGTCTGGTTTTTCTCTTTTAAATAAACAGTTGGTCCAGAGCGCCTCTTAGCTAGCCCCCCCTTCTCCCTCCCGACCGCACGGAATTTCGGGATAACTCATCACTGTTGGGTCGGCATGCGATCCTTTTGCTCCTGACCGCAATGCGGCTCGGCTCAAGAATTACTTGACAAGCGGCGTTCCTTTGAAGATTTTGTCGTAGCAGTTGGTTATGACTGGCGGTACTTCCCTTCGAGGGCCATGTTGTACGGCTCCTTTCCAAGTGCTCCCCCCACTCCTTCGGTCGTCTAACTTGTTGAAACCAAGCCTATTCTTGTAAATACATCCCATTAAACGCCCAATTTTTCTTCGCCCTTCCTCTATTTGACTCCGTCGTGTCAGTGTTTTCCGCTTCATTGCCACGTTCCTCCCTTCCTTTGGTGAAGACAGAGCGCTCTGGAGCGATCTAGTCCTTACGGGGATCTTCAGGTGATCGAGTGACTGTTTCATTTTGCTTTCCTTACGGAAGCCCTTCCACGTCTCTTTATCTTCTGTTTTGCAATTCCCGACGCCAGACCTCTTCTCCGGTTCCGATACAGAGACTTTTACCCTTTCCCTTTCAGAGATTCTCCCTTTGGTCTCTTCGCTTGAAAAACACTTTCAATCACCTTCCGTTTTTTTTTCTACAAGTTCCTTCCTCACACGCGGATTCCCAAATGCTGTTTCTTTTACCCGTTCGAGTTTGACAGCGACCTTGCCAAGTTTTCCCGAGATGGTGGAACGGATTCATAAGACAGATGCGTACATATTGATTTATTTTTCTCGGGTACCTCCACCAGGTTCCCCTCTCCCTACGCGATCTGACAACAGCTTTCTCCCTGAAGACGGCTTTGTTTTTTCCCACCTCGTACCCCATCGTTTATTCAGCCCCCTTTTTTTTTCGTTGAACGCCCTGCACATCCCAAACGGACAGGACTCACGTTCTTTGTCTTCTCCATTTCGATACTCTAGCCTTGTTCAAGCGCTTTCCGTCACTTAACCCCCCACCCTGCATCGGCTGTAGGGTGGCGCCTGGGCCGTAGTCCTCCCGAGCCTAGACGGCACCCAATCTTCCCCCCCCTGTACAACACAAATCTATCCTTCGATCCTGAGTCGGGCCGGCTCTCGCCCATATCTCACCCTTCTTTTGCCTCTGGTCCGCCCTACCCCGAGCACGCCTAGATATCGTCTCCATCCTCTTCTATCTCTTTAAGATACGTCCGTTCTTGCTGCAGAATTCCTCTACCGGCCGGCCGATGTGTTAACAGATCGGATTGGCGCGAGCCAGGTCCTTGATTAACTTCTCTTCACCCCCACACTCCGTTTCAGGATTTTTGTCCCCCCCCGAACCTGTCTGAAGTCCTTCTTCTTCTTTGCCTTTGTTTGCCGGTCAGATTCTCTCCGTCCGTGCTCCTTTTTAGCGCAGTTCTTCTGTTCGCTCTTATCCCAAATGTGCATGTCCCCCCCCCTTCCACCCTAGAAAGCGATACGGTCAACACTTTCTTTTTTGAGGACATCCGGACGTTTACACTTTCTCCGCGACGATTGTTTTACTTCGCATTTGACGGTTCCCCGACAGACCCGGCCCGGTTCCGCTCCTTTCACTCCCTTCTGGCTTATTGTGGCGTTTGTAATCTCTCTCTGTTCCCGCTTTTTTGTTGAGCGATCTTCAACACGCCACGCTTTGATTTAGTTTAAAGCCGGATGGTGGTTTGCGTGGGACTTGGGCGATTGTTTTCCGGTCCTTTCTTCCCCACCACGTCGCTCGCGGAGTACTCCTCGAAAATTTAACACGGTCCCTTTTTTCCTCTGCCTCGGCTTTTTCCGGATTCGCAGTATTTGCGCGAAGGCCACCCGTGGCGGGCTTTTTTCTTCCCCTGCGCGTCAAAACCTATCCTCGGATCCCGGCTGTGTTGAAGGACTCCCTTCCTTTTCAACCCCCTGCGGGTTTAAAGATGATGTCCCGTAGCGTGACTTTTGTGCGCGCAAGCCGTTTTGGAACTTTATTGTGGGGGTGACTCGGATTGATATTTTTTTTCTACCCTTCTGATCGCCCATAGTCTTGTAGTCAACCTTCTCCCAGTTACGTGTGGCAACGTTTAGATGTCAGTCAAATCACGTCAGCCCTCTGACGACTTTTCTCTCTTGTTTGATGTTGCTGAGGACGAGGAAGAGGCGTTTTTCCGGGCTTGCGCAGTCAACTTTTATTCCCTTTGTCCTAGCTGGTCGAATCTCGCGAGTGCCAGGCTTTTCGGGCAGTTTTTTTTTCCTTTTTTCTTCAAAAGGGGTGAGTACTTTTTAAGGCGCACTGATTTTTGATTTCTTTATTTTTTCTTCTCCCCTACGAAACCCCCTATGCGACAGTTAAATTTCTGTCCGTCTCGCCGTTTTTTTTTTCCCCATTCGATTTTCCTTCTTTTACGCGCTGAAAACCTGAACCCTTTCCTCCCTGTCCGTTATTGCCCCCCCCTGCGTTACCTCCACAAAACCTTTTACCTTTTAATCCCTCCATCGTTTTTTCTTCCTGAGAACCCCCAAAGCCTTCCTTCCGTTTTCGGCACGCTTTTGGTTTTTTTGCGAGTTCTTCTCTTCATTGCGAACTGGTGGAGGTTTTTCGGCAACTATTTTTCTTCTGTACCACCCATATTGAGCTAATCAGTTTTCCCCCAACGTGACTGTTTCACGATCGCTTCCGCTGAAAGTTCCCTTCGAACAGCCTTTTGACTCCTCTTTTTTCTGCTCTTTTACTTAGTCAAAAACCAGGTTTTAGGACGGTGCCTGACTTTTAAAGCTGATCCCAACCACTTTCCCCTCGATTCGTGCGAATGATCGAACCTAATTTTTGTATTTTTTATTCGGCTTACCCTTGCTCCTTATCTCGCGTCTGGCCCTTTTTCTAGTAGTATTGGATTGGTAGAAGGATTACTTGATGGGCCCCGACTGTCACCTTCCTTTCCCCCTTCTAGATCCACGTTTACAGCTCCCCCCCCCTCTTACCCATCCATGAGCCTGATTCACATGTCTTCTTCCTTGCCCTCCTTGCCAACAATGTTTCAATAATGCTTCATCTCCAGTCTAGTAACCTTCCCGCCCACAATTGTTGGATGTCTTTTTTTTTTTCTCAGATCGGTCTTTTTGAGACGTTAGGCTAAATTTTAGTGGGTCTACCTTTTCTTACTCTCCCCCTCTTTTGACCCCCGCCCCCGACTCGAAACGGTTCCTCCGCCGCTCGTCATCCCAATTTGCCGCCTCCCAAGACAACTCCGTCACCGGCCCGTCCTATGGGTCGCCTTTTTCTTCCTAGTCCGTGACATTGCGGGCGGGTCGCTTAATGACGATTTCCCCCTCGTCCAACCCTTTTCTCCTTGAGTGGATCCCGCCACTTCCCACAGTCTGTGTTTCGATCGATTTAGCGCCATTCAACGTTGCATGCTTTCTTCGCTATCCACCTTTTTCTTTTAGAGCTGCCACGCGACCCAGATTTCGGAAGCGCACACTTTTCGGTTCATGCGATCGGTCTGACCATACAGGCCTCCCCTTGCCCCGGGTTACCCTTCACCCCCCTTGTTCCCACTTGATTTGGCGAGCACCCAGTTCGTACTTCTGCCTTTTTTTTTCGTTTCTCAAGATACTTCGCTCGTTTGGACGTTCCTTGGGTTTATGCTTCACTGGAATCTCACCTCCAGCGCTCTTGCGTTGGCCCCATCGATTGATCCCATTGCTGCGCACTATCTTTTGGAAGATTTTCGCCGCGTGGAAGATTACAAAGTCATGGTTTGTCCGTATGTGTTTACTGCACGGCAAGAACGGGATTTCCTTTCCCGGTACATAGCGGCCGGTCGAATCAGTCCTTTGATCAATTGTTTTGCCCCGGCATCTCTTGACTCCCCTCCCTTAACGATGGTCCCCTCAACTTTCTTTTGGTGTCAGTCTCCCCCTCACCCGATTTACGTGAAGGTCATCACTTTCCCCCCATATATTGCACGACATTCCCGGCCTACAAGAATTTTTCCCTTCCTTGCATTTCGGCACTTTTGGTATTGTTATTGCCCCTTTTTCAGAACTTAATGACTCCCTCGTCCCATTCGACACCACTCTCCTTTCCATGAGTCTTCCTTATTCCTATATTTTCTCTTTATTTTGTGTAGCTCACGACTTGATAGTTCTCTTTCCCCGATGACGCATTCCCCCTTGGGCAGGCTTTCCCCGACAGACCAATGGTTTTGCCCCTTTTTCAAAACCCGTTTGCCCTTCCTACCCACTGTTTCACCGTACTCCCCGTTGGTCTCATGCGACATCTCCGTCTCCCCCTTAAAAGCATCAGCCTTCCCTTGCCTAACCCCTTCTTTTCTTCCCGTTGCCACAGAAGCCCCTTTAAGTGGCACGCTGTCCTCTCCCCCCCCCTCTCCCCGCGTTTTCCTTGCAGTTAAAACTGGACGTTGTTTCCGCCCGTTTCAGTTCCTCCGTCCCGCTTTTTGATTGTGGCCCTTGCATTGTTGGCGTGGTCTTCCGCTGACGTTTTTCCACGCGGATGCACCCTGACCCCCTCAAGATACACCCCCGCCTCCCCCCAATTTTTACTTTTTCCTTCCACTTTTCTCCGTTGCTTAAACGATGTGCCCAGTAGGTTCCATCTTTTCTTTCTCTGCTAGGTTTGGATGGAAGCTTTTACACTTTCCAGGTTACTATCATCTGACTTCCGTACCTTTCTCTTCTCCTGCTATCTTGTTTTATGGATTTTTTTTCCCGGTCCTTGCGTTGGCTCCGTTTGAAGTGAGCTGACAAAGCCCTTTAGCTCTACACCTCTCCTCCCAAAGAAGCGCCTGCGGTTTTTTGCTGGTCGGTATCCCCCCAAATGACATGGTCGATCCTTTATCGTTTTGGTTCCTCCCTGTGGAATTACCTCTTCTGCTCACTTCGTTTTCTCCCACTAGTGGGCGGATCCCCAAAGACTTAACTTCCTGACTCCCCCCTTCCCTCCTGGAAAAACGCCGTCACGGGTAAAGAACCCTGTGTTTGCCTCGATTCCAATGTTCTCCGCCGCTTTTTCTTTTTTGGATCGGATATGTGGAGTTAAAAGCTGCTCGCCGGGGATTAATTCTTTCGTCCCAACGACGGCTCTCCCCGCCTCAGCAATTTGGTTGTTTTCGCCTAACTCAAACATACTTTCTTTTATCCCCCCCTTTTTTTTTGTTTTGATCTCTGATTTTTTTCTCCGAAAGCGGCTGATTCGGGGAGATAGCCTGTTTTACGTGGTTCTCCTTTCCCTAAGGCGAGCGGTCCACTGGACTCACCATTGGCCACCTCTTTCCAGACAGTTTCTTCCCCTTCTGCAGGTCGTGTGCCCTTTTTCCTCTTTTTTCTCGGAACCATAGTGTAGGTAAGGGATCTGGGGTCTTCTTTGACCACCTGACCTTGGTCCCCCTCCCCTTTTCTTACGCCGGATCCGTGTCGCTAACCAATGCGAACGTCCCTTTCATTCGTTCCATTTTTCCTTTTTTTTTTCGTTCGTTCACCACTCCCACCCCTCCGAGCCGAAAGGTTGACTTCTTTTATTGCTAGGCTAAGTTCTCCTTTCCTTTTGCAGGAGCCAAGCAAGGACCGATTTCCACTACCATCCGTCAATCGTTATTCAGCGCATGTCCGCTTTGTCTCTTTGCGGGCGTACGTTGACACTTGCCACCCCTGCAAACCCCTAATTTTTTCTTTTGGTCCGCTCGCAAATAGGATGGATTCACAGTCACTCCCACGCGTGAAGACCCTTTCTACTCTACATCGTTTTCTGTTCCTTTACCTTTGTTGGTCCGGAGGAGTTCTTATTTTAGGTTTCTCGGTGACCAACGGGATTTCTAGTGATGAGCCCGCCCCACCTTGTCTTTGGTACCTTTCACTATCGTTTGACGAGTTCACCTACGTAATTTTTCTCGAAAGGCAAAATTCCATCTCGGTTTCCCAAATACTTTTTATAGTTTTTTCAGGGGCTTCGTTTCCTCTTCTTCTCCGGAGCGAAAGCGGTTTTCGCTTTAGTTCTTTGGATGTTTCTTCTGCGAGGCTGTCGCATTTTCCTTCCTTAACACTTATACGTTTGACGCTTGCCGGTATTCATTCGGTTGTTTGAAACGTTCCCGGCCATTCCTTTTTTGTCTTGCAGCCCTGCCCAATTTCGTCCGTCCTCATTGCTCCTTCTTATAGTTTTGCACCCATTTTTATACCCCCAGTTAGCGCTCCGGTCACGACGTTTTTCCCGACCTTCGGACTTGCTTCCGTGAGTGGTGCTTTTTTTGCCGCGTAATGACTTGCCCCCCGATCCCGCCCCCACTAAGAATGACCAAATGTTCAGACCCAAATTTGCGCTGACTTCCCCGTATGTGCTGCTTGCCGAGTTGTTTCCTTTTTATTCGAAAAACTTCATTTTCTCTTCCGGCGAATTCTCTTATATTCGCCCCGGCCTCTTCCTCATGGTCTTCCTAAGTCTTCTTTTCCCTCTTTGAGGTTTCTCTAATTCCTCCTTTATCAGGCTTTCGCGCTGGTCTGGCCCCGCTATGTCCAGTCCCTAATCCCGTTATTCGTTGTCTCCACCTACCGCCCTCTTGCAAGCCTTTTTTCCGGGATTCTTTTTCGTGAAAACCATGCAGACGTTTGCCTTTTCTCGCCACTGGATCCACTGTCTGAGGTTTTTCCCACCGACAACTTTGAGAAGCCTGAGCGGGCTTTTCTTGTTTGGGAAGGCTCCCCCGCAAATTCAAGTTCCCAAGCTGTGTAGCTATGCTCGGCTTTTCCTCCCAATTGAATTTCAGTTTCCGCCCATACGCACTGTTGATAGCACCCCTAGGCCTTTCCCCTTGGTTCCTTTTTGTTCGGCCCCAGGTCAATGCCCGTTTGTCTTTGCCCTATCGCATGACACCCAATTTCCTCTAAATCGATTCCCTTTCGTACCGCACTCTGTCCGCTTTTTGTCGTCGGTTCTTTTCTCCTTTCCAAATCACACGTGGTATCAGCAACCCCCTCTTGCATCGTTTCTCTTCCTATCCAGCCACAGAATTCCGCACGTCATTGGAGGGATCCCCATCAGTTCTCGACCCTTGTTGGGTCCCACTTTCCTCCTTAGTTTTTTTAACCTTTTCCAATGTCCGGCTTCTTAGGAATTTCTTAACCCGCCAGGCGTGTGCGGTTCCGTCGCTTTTCTTCTTCAGCCTTTGGTGTTTGATAAGGCGTTCTACCTTCCCTTCTGCCGGGCCCACTGGTTGAGCTTTCTTCTCCTCTCCGTTGATGCCCTATTGTTTTCTTTTCTTTTAATCCCTGCATCCCCATCGATCTGCCCTGAATCCCCCTACATGCCCAACCCACATTTTAGGCGCCCTGTCTTCCCCCCTAAGGATTTGCCTCTTTTTCGTTGGACCGGTAAGACTGCCGAACCGTGTGATCGATCTCTATTTTCTTCCGTTTTATACGGGTCTCTTGAAGGGATGACGTATTTACATAGTGACTCGTCGTTCAAATCTTTACCCCCCGAGAAGAAATCATAGCCCCCCATTACTTGGTTCATTCCCCTCGAAATTAGAAAATTCCGCTCCAGTTAGTCACTTTTACCTCCGATAAGCGACGCCTCCCCTTTTCTACCTTTGTTCACGATATTTCATGGTTTTTGTGGCTTCTCTTTTTTTTCTAAAAAACCTTAAAGCAAATTTCCCCAGCTTTTTTTCTTTTTTCTACAAGGGTCCGTCCTCCTTTCTTTACAGCTGTCTTTCCCACGTGCGGTTTTTCTTTAACCAGGTGTAGGAAGCGATCGTTCCCCTTTACTCGAGTGGTGTCGGGTTCTACTTTTTCCATCGATTTTTTGCCCTTGGCCCGTGACCTCACCCCCTTTTTCTATCCTTCCTCCCCGCGTCGCAAACCAGCCTTTCCTTCCCCTGCAGACCGGCTTTGGTTTGAATTCACCCTCGATTGGTTTCCCTTGAGTGAACCGCACTTTGACTTTCCACGGACAGAAAAATATCGAGTTCTCTTCTTTTCCCCCGATACGCAATCGCTGTTAGCCTGCTGACGGAATCTTCTTTTCACATCAGGGGTTGCTTTCCGGTTGAGCACGGCCCGAGCCTCGGCCGGCCCTCAGTTCTTTCCTTTTTCCCACCCTTTGTTCCTCCCAAGCCAGCTCTCCCTGCCTCGAGCTTGGTTTCGGCGCCTCTTTCTGAATATTCAATAACTTTTCCCCCGGTGACCTCGGGTCTCCTCCTTCGCACGCTTCTTCTCCCAATCCTCCTAGTCCCGCTCGATTTTCCCGGCGTCAGGTGAGCTCTTTTCTGTTTCCGGCATTTTTAGCCTTTCGGTCCGGCTTTAAGTTGTACAGCTCGGATTGTCGCAATCGCCGTTTTCCGGACGACGTCTTCAATCCGATTCCCCCCCTGGTGCCCCGGCTTGGCGCACCGAAACTTTCACGGCGCCGGACCTCTCTCTCCTTTGGTCTGAAGTATTTTTCCCGTCTTTTCTTGGGGATACTGTTTGACGCAGTTGCTCCGCTCCGACCTCTGATCCCTAAATCGTTTTTGAGTTCCACATTTTCTTTTACGGAACACCCGACCGAGTCTTGAGTCCCTTCCACGTGACTTTCCCCCTCTTTACAGAGAAGGCCCTGACGTGTTATGCCCTTCTCCCTTTTTTTTGCCCCTTCAGATAGGCTGGTAATCGACGCCCGCCCAGAGGTCTTTATATCTTTGTTGCACATTTCCTTTTTACCCTCTGAAGTTTTTTTTTTGAGAGAGATGGCACGCTACTCACGAGAAAGCTCCTGCCTTTTTGTGTAGAGTCCTTACGTAACAGTTGCCGATGCTGAGGTTTCCGGTCAGGTTTCCAAAAAACGTGCGCCTTCGCGGATACTTAGAGTAGAAGAATCAATTTCCTTTTTCTTCCCTTCGGTGCTTTTTTTTCGATCTCGGACCATTGTTTTTTACGGCACCTCTGTTCGTGCGGAAATCCCCTCTATCACTGAGCCCCCCCCACACCCCCGTATCCCCCGCGTACAGCGGCGACTGCTGCCTGCTCCTTTTTTGTCCAAGACGGATGTAAGTCTCCGACTTTGTCCGTTGGCGCTCCCCTCCCTCTACCCACTTAGGTTTGGGGTTTTTTGGTGGTTTTTGATCGGTTGGCAGTAGGCCGACAAATGCCGATGCCCCCCCCGCCATCAGGCTTTACTTCCTTTTAATCCGGCCGGGGCCGTTCGTTTCTTTAACCATGCCTGCGACACGAGCACTGTGCGCCCCTTCCCTCGCATCGGGACTCTCTTCCGATGAGGTGAGAGTCCAATCGAGCGTGCTTCCTTCGCGCCGGCGGTTGAAAACTTGTGTGTTAAGATTTTTCCCCCTTCTGGGCCAGATCGATTGCCGGATCGAGCTTTGTCCCCCCCTGGGTCCTGCCTTCTCAATTGTTGTTAATGTCTCGTTCTCCCAAAGTCCCCCTCCACCCATTCAGTCCGTATCTCTGACTTGGTTTTGAAGTTCCGTTCTATTACCAATGATCCGCTGGATCGACATGCGGGCCGGAACCGTACTAGTATTTTCTGTCCGTTTTGGAACCTTTTTCCCGCCACCAAACTCCCGACCCGATCTTGCAGGACACAAAGCCTTTTTTCGGTTTCGGTTTCAAGTGGTTTTAGCTCGCGGATTTCCAGTCGCGGAACTGTGTCTTTCCACCTTCCCCGGCCTGATGTAAAACAGAGTGGCTTTTTCTGAACCGTAAACAGTCCTGAATTCATTTCCCCAGATTCCGCTTCCATAGCCGTTTTACTTGCTCCCCCCACTCCCCTTGCTCTCTTTTGCTGTTCTCTAGGCCGCCGGCCCATTGTTAGACCCGACCAGGGTCCTTCTTTTGCTTGACAGTGTTCCCCCCCCCTGAATAGACCTCAACCGGCGAATCTTCGCGAATATCGTGGTCTATGTATAGTCGGAACCTTCGCCGTAGTTCTTTTTTTTCTGTCTTAGATCTTTTATCTGAAAAGCATTATTTATTTTTAGAATGGCTTCTTTATGGAAATCTATGATAGTAGTTAATAGATATCACTTCCCAACCTCAGTCACGCTTCTATCTCTCTTATCTCGTCGCTTCCCCTGTTTGAGCCCCGTGCGTCCACATTGAGAAGTGTCCCCATGGGCCTTCCTGAGGGCACTTTCCTTCTTTCTTCAAAACTTTGCGTGGCTTTGGTATAAAGTGAGCTCCCCCTTATTTATTCGTTCGAGATTGTAGACGACTCATTGTGTGGCTTTCAAGTTGCTTTCTTCCCCTGCTCAACCTTTCCACCGCGCCTGGTCCCTGGTACTCCTGTTTTTTTCTCTTCCTCCAACTTGCGCCTCATGCCTTCCCGCCCCGGCCCCGGAACCTCCGCTCTTCCCGTTACTTACCCCTTTCGGCGCAGGCCTAACGTGTGTGTTTTTCCAACGTGCTTCACGATGGAATCTCCAAAAGGTCGAGGCTTGATGATGTGACGCCGTTCCTCCGTGCGGAAGTCGTTTCTTCTTCCTGTAGACCCCACCCTTATCCTTTCCTGTAAGTGCTGGCGTTAATTCTTTGATGGGCCATCTTAGAAATGGTTTCTTCCCTTTCCTCTTTAGAGCCTTTATCTAAACTTCTGTGTTTTAATGATCCCTTTCAAGGACACCAAAATTGCTTACTTTTTCCTTTGTGTTTCACCCCCCATTTCTGAAAATCGCCGGAGGGCTTTTTAGAGAACATTGGTAGGGTCGGAATGTGTTTTATTCCGTCCTTTTGTCTCAAGATTAATGCACCCCGCTCTCCGTCTTTTTTTGGGTGGGTTTCTCTCTCTAATTGAACCAGCCGCTCCTTTTTCAATCTTCGGTTTGCCCCTCGCCTCCCGCTGTATTTTCCCCCACTTTTGTTTTAGATTTCTCGGTCCTTTTTTTCAGGAAAAGGCTTCCAACTTAGGTTTGGGGAGCCACTTTGCCTGGAGTTGTTTTACAGCGGCGGTCCTCCCAGATCTGGTTCTTCAGTCACAGAAGTGTTGACGTTCCGTCCCTCCTCTTCTTCATCCTCAATTATGCGCTTCGCCTTTTTGTATCTTTCACAGAGTTCGCATTTTCATCTGAATCTCCTTCTTACATTGGTCTCTCTTAAAATCCAGGGAATGGGCGACAGGCCATCTCTTCTTTTTCATTGCGGAAGCTTGTCCTTTGCTAGTCTAAGTTTTGTTATTTTTCTCTTAGTAAGAGACAAACCTTCGCCCCCCTAATTCTCACCCGCACACCTCCCTTTCTTTCTTATTTCTGAGCGATACTTTTGTCGAATATGATCACCTTTTCCTTTATGCATGCTGAATCACCTTTTGTCCTGCTTTCCTACAGAACGTGTCGTCGTTTTCCCCTTTCACACCGGCTGTTACGCTTTTCCCTTATCGTTTCTCTCAGACCTAGACACCTCAGCTCCGACCAAGACCCCGTCTCCACCAAGACTTATCCCCCCCTGCCGTTCACCCCTCTGTGCCGCTTGATCTTCTGCCCCTTTTGAGACGAACTGGAATGTATGTTTGGCCCTAGAGTTCCCTCTTTTCCTTCTCTCAAGTACAGCCTACCCCCTCCTGTGTTCTCCCTTCTTTTTTTCGTTTGACAAGGTTTTGTTGTAGGCATGTCTCAGGCCTTTGAGTCACACTTTCTAAACAAACTTAATACCCACATCGCACCCACACAGTTCTCTTTTCTCTAAAATCTTAGCCGGAGTCGGAATCTTTTTTCCTCCATGCCTCGTTCCTCTCTTTATTGGTTTTTCCCGTTTGCAATGACCCTTTCCTCTCCTAACTCGGAAACGCTTTGATTCCTTTTCAGTTTTCCCCCTTATGTTTGAGTGTAACCTCGGTAGTTTTTTCCCCTGTTGTAAGGCAAAACGCTTTATATACCCAGCCCTCAGCGGCGGGCTCAATTCCTGCTCGTCGGTTGTTTAAGCAAAAAACATTAATTTTTTCCTCTTCCCTCCTTTACCCTTTACTCACTTGTTTCCTTCCTCATTTTTGCCCCACGTCGTGTTGTTCTCTTTTTAACCAGTTACGCGAAGAAGCCGGTCCCCTAAACTTGGTTACCGAAGGACTTTCCCCTTGGTATCCAACCTGCTCGAGGACGCTTGGGGACTTGCTGATTGGTATCTCCTTTTTGTCGATTTCTGCGACCGGTTTTTAAGAGTCTTGGCGTCTTTTCTCGTAGTCCCCTAAGGATTACATCAGCTTCTCTTGTTTTTGGCTCCAAATTCTTCTTTTCCTCTCATCCTTTTTGTTGTGCTTCTCCTTGCGGGTCGGCGACCCGAAAGCGGTAGTTTCCTTGTGGTGAAGATTCCTTAATTCTTCTTTTTTTAAGAGTCACATTAGTCTACACATCCGACCCCCATCTCTTAGCATTTCCTACTTCCTCTGTGTGATCCTCTTTCTGCGGATTTCCGCCGTAGTCTTTTGGAGTAGGAGAGTCATGGGTGCTAGCCCTACTTTTTCTGAACACGAATGGCTGCGACGCACCGTAGTAC
>Ga0179591_1347036_pt1 | contig 17628 bp, 7 predicted proteins | sample CZOMad2_1_08_16f_FD_182891 | JGI IMG/M metagenome (GOLD analysis project Ga0179591, IMG submission 182891) | Vadose zone soil fungal communities from Angelo Coast Range Reserve, California, USA - CZOMad2_1_08_16fungal (PacBio error correction) | ecosystem: Environmental > Terrestrial > Soil >... | reverse complement strand
CTGTGACGATCCGCGACGATTGTGTTTAACCGACGACGAACGCTTTCGTCATCCTTCTACGATTTGACCTTTTCTGCCCTCTCTCCCTGAACTTTCCCGCGCTGGTGGGCTATGTCCTTTCCTTTCCTTAGGCTTTGATAGCAACTCTTGTGGAGTTGTTACGTCTAAATCGGAACTTCGTAAGAAGAACTCTAGATACCTTGCCATAATTTGATGGAGTCGGGGCGACGCCCTTATTCCTGTTTTTTTTTGGGAGAGTGTCGCGCATTGTCGGCCAAGTAGCGGGCATTCCCCTAGGGATGGAAGGAGAGAAGACAGGCCTTGAAGTTAGGTGGCCAGAATTTGCCCCCTTCCTCTCCGATAGTTTCGTTTATGAGTCCCCCGCAGGAGACCCTCCTGAGTGTACGTTGGAAGGGCCGTTGGGACCGTAGTTGTGGTCCGGATTTAGAAATCGCTCGGTTCGGGCACGACCGCTTCTCGCGAACTTCGACCTCGGCCCTCGTAAATTGCCAAATCCCCAAGGGGGTTCTCCGATGACGTTGTCTCCACTCCCGTAAAAGCTGTTTTGATGCCCCGCGAGGCTAGTACGTGAGCGCTACCCTCTCCGGAAAAAGGATGTCCTCAATCGTCTCCCTTCAACGCCCCCCAGACGACCCCGGGACTGAGGCCCTGTCGCTGTCAGAGGTCGGTTGGCGTTTTTTCGTTTCAACTCTCTACCTTGCACGTTTTTCCCCCCCCCCCCCCCCCCCCACCCCCCTGACGAGACGGTATTACTTGTGCGATTCCCCCATCGACGCGGACCATAGGAAAGCAGCTACGGCCTTCCGCTTGATTACCTTCTCTAGCCCTGGAGAGGGATTGTACCAGAGGAGAAATTCTGTTGTGCCCCCCCCTTGACAGGTTCCGAAGCGGCCGGCCGAGACGGTAGTACTTTTCATCCAGGGTAGCTAGGTCTCCTTTCCCCTCCTACTCTAGGTCAGAGTAATCTACGATGGTGCCCCAGTCTTCCCCCTTCTCCGCAAAATGTAGGAGTAATGAGAACGCTGAACTTCGCCCCGTTTGGCACGGCGGGTTGGTTTCTCGAAGGGGCATGCGAGCAAATCCCCGCCGGAGACCCACCCTGCCTCTCTTTTTAAGGAATCTTATGCTACGATGAGTGGATCACCCTGAGGACTAGGATTATAAGACCCCTCCTGAAGCAGTTTCGTCGAACCCCCCGTACTCCGGATCCCTGACGCCTGTTCAACGAACCCTTTTTTCCCCCAGAACAATTTCACCTGTCTTCCTTCTATTGTTTGATTATTAAAGTCGAGGACCGAACCCCTCCAAGAAAAAGATGCGCCCCCCTTCGCGAGCAACCCCGTTAGACTGTCACCGAGGTCAAGGATACGCCGGCCTGGAAATAGCCTCTTTTTCGATCGGCCTTCGTTTTAGACCCCCCCTTTGCCACCCGTACTCGCTCGACGAACTCCGCTCTAGCGGGGAAAGACTCCCTTTTTCGAAGTCGATGTGACGTGGACCTGAGCTATCCCCTTTTCTATCCCATCCCTATGGGCCCGACTCCGCCCCCGCGATGCTTTAGTCTGGCTCTTCTAAGCCACTATATTTTTAATGACGAGGTTTCCCTCTGAGTACCCCCTTAGTAGTTTACCAGAGTTTTTATCCTATTTGGCGATTTAGACTGGCCTGTCCCAGAATCGGTCATGCCCTACTTCGACGTCTTTCGCAATGCGAGCAACTTTTTCTCCCGTAGTCGCTTCTTTGTTTTCCGTTAACGGAAATAGCTTTGACATTGAAACCCTGCATACTCCCGTCCGTCGCGTCCGGAACCTTTCCGAGTCAGTACGGTATTTGAAAAGCGATCCCAAGAACGGAGCGACATAACCACATCCCGCTTCCCGAAGTATCGCGAACCTAGGAGGGGCTCTTTGAACTTATATAAGACGGGAAGAAAATCTCCATCTTCTACACCCCAAATTTTTTGTGGTTGATATATATTTGGATCCCCCACCCGCCCGGAAGCGTGACTCCCATTCATGAAGAGCCGGAATCAGGCCTAGGGCTTTAGCTCTTTTTGCTAGAAGTTTTCTTGTTTCTATCTTCGGATCAAGAGACTCGAGCCTTGGAGGACTTTCGCGAAATTGGAAGGAGTATCGTTACTTTTCCTGTTGAAAACGTCAATGAGGAGTGCCTCCCCGGAATAAAAGTTCGTATGCCGGGCTTAGGCTTTAAGCGGACATTTAGGGAGGAGTTTGCCTTCCACCTCTGGTTCTCCCGGCGACCTTGTGTCCCCCTTCCACGATAGATCACAGGGCCAGAGTTTCACGGGCATGAGGCCGACCGATACTTGAACGGAAGAGGAAAAGGACCTGAAAGTCGAGGAATTGTCGAGCAAGTCAAACCCTGCCCAGATGACGTAGCGACGCAGCTGGAGAGAGCCGATAAGTTGATTACGCCTTCCCTGTCTGCGTGCTAAGATTTTACTTTCCATTCCCGATCTTCATTTTTGATGAACTAGTGGTGATTCTCTCCTTCGCCGGCCCTGTCCCGCCTTTTTTTCTGCATGAGACCGGAAACTGGTAAGATTTAGCCGCTTCCCGCCGTTTCTCTCCTACTTCAAGACTGTTTAAAGAGCCGAGGGCAGGAAATTACCGGGTCAGAGCAGGGTGACTAGTTCCCCTCCGCTCATGATGTCTTTTCACCTTTGTTTCAAGTCCCAAGACCACTTTTCGAATGGCTTTCCCAAGGGTCAGAACGGCCCCCAACCTTTTTTTTTCCAGTAGACCGACTAGCGTACTTCTTAGAATATTCTCCCCCAGCCACTTCGGCGTCTCCCCTCCCGCAGTCTAGATGTGAGTATCCAGTGCTTCCGGACCAGTAGTACATGATTAATCTCCCTTCCCTCGAGAGCCAACCGCATTAGATAGAGTGACTCCGAGAATAGAGACAGGACGTCAAGGTCCACCTAGACCAAAGCAAATGGTGAATAACTTCCATGTTTCCAAGATCTGCTGAAGGAGTCTTCGCTTCCCTCCCCGCACAATGCGCCTTTGTTTCGTAGATGGAGCCTCTCTTCGCCCTCGATTCACGGAGTTTGCCTAGATTAGCCGCGCATCTTCCTCCGCGTGATTTCGGACAGTTGACTTCCGCTCCTCCAACCGGGCGAATAAAGAGGTCGTCTAGTCTTCGTGGACATGGGAAATGGAGATCTTTTTTTCTATGGAACCACCGCCCGAGTTAATTGGTTGCATTATTTTGCTCGACATCTCCCCACGCGTTTCCGAAAGAGAAGCCGGCGGCATCAACTCCCTTCAACGGAGCGTCCCTCTACCTGGCTGGGCCTTTAGGAGATCGTTCTCGTTTTTTTAGAGAGATACTCTGTCCAGTTGCGCCGTGCGTTAGGCGAGAAGTGCCTGAGAGTCCGAAATATCGGGCACTAACAGTCCCGCTCCTTAGAGGCTGGCCCGTCTTCAGGGGGATAGAGCCGACAAGCGGCTCGATTCGGGCCCTGGGAAGGCTGTCCTTCCTCATCCCCCCCCTGTACCTTATCTATGAGACCCCCCTCTCGTTGCCAGGTCCCCCGTGTGATTTCCTCTCCTTTAGACCCACTCAGCCGGAAGGACACTATCTCCATCAATGTCTCCTCTACCCTATCGGCGGACGTACCCCTATGTACACGCCTTCCTCCCCCACCAAAGCTAGCGCGATACTCTAACTCTGAATCATTTCCGCACTGTCCCCACGATTGCTATTTGCGACATGCCTTTCCGTTCAGCTCGGGTCTTGGTCTGATCGTTTCTATCTGTTCCCTTTCGCCGTGTTCACGCCGGCCGCTCTGAGGTGTCCATTCCCTTCGATTTTTCGGCGACCACAGTACGGGGTGCCCTACCCCTTCGGATATTTCTTGCGAATTTCCAGCCTGGTTACCCCACCCCCCTACATCTCGGTTTTAGTGTCGCGCCGTCCGGAACGGATCTCCCCGACCCGTCCTCTGGGTTTCCCTCCGGCTACGGGACTCTGCATCGTTTCTGCTCCTGGTCTGATGATCTGATCCCGCGGAGGATCATGTGTCTATACTTGGTTGTTGTCCATTTCGTCGCCTATACAAGAATCGCGAATTAAGCTCATCTCTTTGGCCTTTGTCTTTTCGTCAGTAGGCGACCCACCCGTAGGAGACCAGGCGCATCCCGAGGTGGCCGGAAGTTAGCTGTACTCCCTTCACGGCACCTCGAGCAGGCGATCTCTTACTTTAAAGTGTACACCGACTGCGTTAATAGTAGAAGGGTCGGCTTTTATCTTTCACATCTCAAAGAAGTCTCGGTTAGTCTTAAAAAGGATCGGCGGTTGAGATACGTTTTCTGTACTATCGCCTCCGAATAGTTCGCGTGCTGTCTAAGGACTAGCATTTGACGCGTGCTTCATTAGTTAATGTAGATACTGAATAGCTTGTTTAACTAGGTAAATATCCCTTCCTTCTTTCCCTCCTTTCACCTTTAAGTAGCGAAAAATCCCAGTGCTCTCCACCGTCGCGCTATTATTAGGAGGTTTCAGTAGCCCAACATAGACTTAAGAACATGACCACCGTAAGCTATAAATCCACATGCCTTCCTTTAGAAACTCCCCTAGGAGTCTCTCAAGAAGAGGACAGTTGATTGCTCTGGTCCCTTACCTTCGAGAATAGGATTTTTATTCTTCTGGGTATCCCCCCTTGAACCTCTTGAGACTCCTTCCCTCCTCTTTAAGAGTCCAGAAGATCGAGGGTGGACTCTCTCACCCCCGTAAACTCCATCATGAGACGAGTACCTCTCTCATCCCTTGTCCTATGGGGCTGTGATGTTTGCCCCCTTTAAGCTTCAATTTTGTCATTTTCAAAATTCCCTCCCCGTTAAGTCTTAGATCTCTTCAGAGCGCGTTAGATAGGTTGTGACCCCTCCCATTCAAGTTTAGCTCCGTCTCTGAAACGCCCCTAACTGAAGAGGAATTTTTCAGGGGAAACACTGAAAAGATTTGAAACGTCTGGACATTCCCAGGCTTATCCCTTAGTAACGTGGGACTTCAGCCTTCCCCGCTCCCATCAAAACGCTTCCGCGGATGAACCGTCAAAGAAACCCAGTCGTCTTTCACCCTCCCGGTTCGGCATGCGCGATGGCCTCTTTTCTGATGTAGATTGCGGTTCTTGGATCCGGTGAATTTTAACACCTTGATGGAGAGGAAAGGGCGCCTCACGTCTCTCTTTTTCTCCTATAAGGGATGGGGTCGTACCAGCTCCCTAATCTTGATAGAAGGCGAAGCTGGCTGATGACTCCTGGGCTCCGCCTTCCCCTTTTCCTCTTTCATAGACCAGTTCCCTAATAGGGTGATGGAGTGAAGTTGAAGCATTGTGATGCCTCTCACGCTCGTTACGGTACCTCCACCAAAAGACGATCTTTTTTCCTACAGCCTGGCCTCCGAGATCCTCGTCGCCGTTTCCTGGATGGCGGGATGGATGGATATTGTGATTCTTTTGATATTGCTTTTTTCCTTTCTCCTCTTTCTTTACTGGCGTTCCCAAATTTCGAGACTGGTGGACCTGAATCCAAGCCTCGGAGTGGATGCTTGCGGCAGCCTTCGGAATTTTGAAAACTGACTTTGTATCCTTCTCCCATGGATGTGATCTCCTCTTTCCCCGATCTCCCCTGGAGAGTGGCTTTCCCCTTTTAAACTTTTTAAGCTGCTCCTCGAGTGCTTCCTTTCCAGCTCAGACTATTTTCTTTAATGCGGGGGAATGAGCTGGGCATTGGCGATAATCATTTCGCATTTCTTTCACTTTCTGGGCGTCAGAGGAGCCTTCGTAAACTTTAGGCGAGTCATTTGTAGTTAGTTTTTTGGGATTCCTTTCTTCATTTTTCACTCTTTTCCAAGACAAGGCAACATTATAATGGATCGTGGGGTGCTCCTGTCCTTTACTTTCCCTTCCTTAGGATGAGCATTGGCCGCCTTTCCCCCCCCGAGTAACCTTTTTTCAGAGTAGAGTCTTGTACAGACCATAACTCTCCCTCCTCACCCCATCTGAGGAGATCGCAGATCCCCAGGCTTCAGAAAAATTTTCGCCTTCACGAGGACGGTTTTTCAGTGGAATTTCCAACAATTTTTTTCTTCTCGCGGTGTCGCACCCTTCCCATAGAGTTTTTATCCTGAGAGCCGTTTTTTTGTTTTCGGGACCTACCCTATCGAGTCTCGTCTTAAAGCGCTGGCAGGACGACCCCTGCCCTCTGATGACGTATCTCTCGAGAGTACCCCTCTCTCCTTGCCCGCCCCCAAGCTGACGACGATGACAGTTTCAAGCGATTTCCCCTTTCACTGGCAGGTTGCGAGTTCCTGACGTTCTGCGTGAATAGCGTGTTTACTTTTTGGGTAGTTTTGCTCCTGACCTCCAAATATCACTATTCCTAGCCACTCGATAGTAGTAATAAGTTCGCTAGGGATGCTCCTATGACGTTTTTTTTTCTAGTTTATGCGCGGAATACCCTTTCGAGGTCTAGAGATCTTGATCTCCGAGGGACCCTTTATTTAAGAATTTGCTTAGACAGACGATCCGTGGTCGTTCCATAAGACTGATTGTCAGACATTTTTGATCTGAGGTTTTACCGTGCGGTCGGAAGACGATTGGATCTCCATTAAGAACATTCAGCCTTCTTTTTTAGAGCAAGCATTCATCTTGCGGCTACCGAGACCCTCGTGGACCAGGGGGGTTTAGCATTCTTGGGTTTCGGCGATCCGGTGACCCAAGAGGCTTCTTCCCAATGCCGAGTTCTTTGTAAGTGGGCACCACTTTCTTTCAAACACAGTTGACCGGAGTGTAATAGACAGCTTTCCCGTAGCCGAAGGTTAAATTTACGATCCGAGGCACGAGCGCCTTAGCGGGTCGGTGAGTCAAGGACCCAGCGCCGATCCCTCCTCTCCGCAGAAGCAGGGATGCGATCGTTTTCTTTTTGAACTCCCTTGCTCGAGTTGCCATCCGGCAGACGCTCCCGCGCAGCGCTTAAAGAGCAGACATTTTTTTATTTCGTCAACATTTCTACTGGGATAACTCGGTCGCCGTTGGTAGAGACGGGCCGTAAGCCAGCATCAGCCCGCGGCGCGCGGCCCCCGGAAGAGATTTTTGACGATAGATGTTCCCCCCGAGGAACTTTGATTTCTGATAATGACTTTCTTCCCTGAGAGGACCTACGTTCTCTCAGCAGTCGGTAACGAAGAATATTTGGAGTTACTCGCTAGGGCGGAGACTCCCGAGTTCTTTTTCCTGTTCTCCCCCCGTTATTTGTGACGGCTCCCCGGCACATGGGTTTCCCACTAAATTCCCGTATGTTAAGGAGCATTTATGTGAACTGTGTCCCCAGAGTTTTCAGACGGTCGCCTTCAGAGTGTCCGGACAATCCTTCCTTTCAGCGACGGCTCTTCCCGTAGGAATTTTGCTGGATTGTTTTTTCGCTGGCGATCGGCCGGTCTCTAGCCCAAAACGTCTGTGACCGTCGCTTCCCTAGCTCCGTCCTGGCTCGGGAAAATCTCCCTCAGTGACAGTTCCCCGATTTAAGCAATTTTTTTGACGCTCTTTCCCCGCTCGCGAGCCGCCCTCACGAAGTCTGTAGTCGTCCGCGCTCGAGAGTGATTTTTTCATTTGCAGATTAAGCCCCTAGCCGGTCCTTCGGAGCGGCGCGTGAACTTCGACCGTAGCTCTAGACCCTCGCCTGGACTTGACAAGTTTGAGGAACTCACTGGTTCCCCCTCGAGATTCTCCAGCCAGGTCCTCAGACAGCGGTAGAAGGGTTTGTCAGGCAAGACCATTACGATGTGTCCGCCAAAGGCCCCCCAGTAAGCCCCCAGTAAAGATAAGAAGTCTCCAACCGGAGTTTTCGAGTGAGTAGGCCTTCCCTCCTAGAGCAACAAGACGGAGCGTATCCCCCTCCCTTACTTCCTAGTAGACATGCAGGAGTAGCTTCCAGTCCCCAGATAGGGAATCTCCCCATCTCTCTTATGTGATAAGAGTTTTGTGAGATGTATCGTGTCTCCGGGCTTTTCTAGGTGCCGTTCTCCAATTTTTTTTTCATTAGTTCGTAGTTGCTTGTGGTTTTAAGGTCTTGTGTTAGCTCCTTGGGAAGAACGAACCAGCGTCCCTTGTGGGAGTTCCCAGCGTTGCAATTTTTGACTTATTATTCCCACGGGGCTGCACAAGCCGTCATTCGGTCTTATTTTCCAAAGGAGTTTCAAGACGAGGAAGCTGGCCCTGCAAGATGATGAAGAAATGGATACTCGAGTTGCCCATCCGGGAGGTTTGGACTCCAAGAGAGTCTAAACAGTTAGATGACCCTTTACTCCCGCCAGAGACCTATCTGACCAAGAGCCCTTTTAATCATTATTCCCAGAAGCTCAATGCCCGACCGCTCCCAACGCGAAAGAACAGTTCCCAGTGCCCCAGATCAGACGTCGACCTACTTAAGCACCCCTTCCATACTTAACGCCAGCGACGTTAGGCATATCTAGTCTGCCCGACCTACTCCATCCCCGGAGTTTTCCCCCCCCTGCCGATGTAAATGAATCTCTTACCCCCCCCCCAAGCTCGTGTTGATTACTCCGTAGAGGCGCGGCTCTACTGGTTGCTCGTAGAAGACTTTGGATACGGTCTTTCGGTTTTTCTGATTTCCCGGATACTTTTGACGTCCTCGGCCATTTTTGTAAGCTTCCGCCTGGGTCATGGTCTCCTTTAAGACCGGACCACTGCCCATCCTTCTGTTTCTCCGTTAAGCGGGACGGGTTTCGTGACAATGCTGAGATTGGAAATGGTTTCCAAGATAACTTTTCCCCTTACACCGAAGTCAATGGGTCTCTGTTCAGAGCCCTTCTCCCTGACAAACGTACTTTTTTGACCCCCTCCTCTGACCTTCTGATCTTCGCAGATTACGCACGAGGGTTTTGGCCTGATGGTTTTTCCTTTGGGATGAGGGACATGGCGCTTCGGACAGGCACTTATTTCTGCCCTGAGAAAAGTCCGCCGACCATCCTCCCCCATTACTTTTTTTTAGAATAGATCGGCCGTCGTTTTTCCGACCTCCCCTCGTCCCGCCCCCGGCGAACCTTTCTGGCCCCCCCCTTCTGCGCTTAATGTCTCAAAGTTTCATTTCGGCCAGGCTCTAGTTAGATGGGATTTCAGTCTCTCGCCGAAGATGTACGGGCACTTGGGGCCTAAGATTATATCGTATCCCTTTCTTTAGTCTCGAGTTTTTAGAGTTTTAGTAGGATTGTCCTCGCAACCTTCCCCATTCCCTCTTCGATTCCCGTCCTTTCCGCCCCCGATTTTCCGTAGGGACCGTGACGATGTGGCAGGCGGGACGTGTGTCTTGAACAGGTGTCCTGTTTGCAAGATTTTTGTGGCACCAAGTCATTTTTTTTGATACAAGGCCCGCTGTGTCCTCTCTTTCCACCTCAGTACCCCTGAGACGCCATGCAATGGGACCCCCCCCTTTTCAATTAGGACCCCTCGTCTTGCCCCGTTTCCGATGAGGATGGAAGGACGTCTGCCCTTTCCTTAGTTTTCGTCGGCAGCACTATCGTCTCCCAAGGACTCGCAGGTCAAAGCACACCCCAGATCCGTCGTTCTTGACGGCCGCGAGGTCCCCCAGAGAGGTCTACCCGAAGCCCTTTGGTCAGATCGTTGATTCCCTAGGCTGGCAGTAGCTTCCTGCCCTGCTTGAGCCCTCCTACTACTCTTTTCTGCACAGTCCTACGCAGCCTGACTGGTCAATGCTCGAACTACTAACCACAACCCTCAAGAATCTTTTCCCTAGACGCTTTACGCCTTCGTTTTTTTTCCAGATATTCGAGTTCGTCTCCCTCGACAAGCCCCGTCCAGAGGAAGGTTTTAACAATTCAGTTAACCCCCCATACATCAGACTATGTGAGACCTTTGGTAACGTTTTCCAAGAATCGCACGTCCCGTCGACTCAAAAGTTCTTACCTTGCGACATGCATCCTTTGGGGACGGGCATGCGTCTTCTAGTTGAACCTCTCTACTGTTGATCGTCACATCGCAGTTTTAGTAGCCGTCCCTCAAGCGCGTTTGAAGACTCTGCCCATCGTTTTATGTCCAGACCTCCCGTAAGCAACACGGAGCGTTCCCCCTTTTTTGGTTTCGTCCAGCGCTACTGTTAAAAGGTCTTTTCCCCCCTTTTTACACCTCTCAATAGGTTGGTTTAGGACCTCCTCCTCCAAGCATCTGATTCGAGCGCAGAAGGTTTCTGGCCGACGTCAATCCCGGAAAGAAGCGCGCGTTTAGATTCGACTTTTTTTGAAAAGCGTCCCTTGTTCTTCACCCTTAGTTTTCGGTTTCACGCCCGATCTGAAACGCCGCGAATTCCCAGTCGGAAGCCCCCCCAATACCTCGATTGGGGCTTGCTGTCGTATCTCCCCTTTCCCGAGAACAGCGCTCACTTGAGACCCCCGGTTCCGTCGCCCAAAGGAATTCCGTTTTTCTCGCGCCTCTCGCCCTAGGAGACTTTTCCCTCCGATTGCCCTTTTCACCAGTCACTTTCTCTGTACGCTCATCGTCTCACCTTTTCCTCTGCTTGGATCATACCCCTCCAGCAAGCCGAGAGTTTTAACTGATGAAATTGCTTCCTCTTTCCCTTTCTTCTCCAAGACCCGAAGGTTCGAAGAACCATCCCGGTGCACACCCCACAGGAGCGCACCCTTGAAGACGAGCAGGTTTTGATTATCACGGAGTAAAGCCCCCATTGAACTGCAGACTCCCTCCCTCCAATATAATTCGTTGTCTTCCGTTGAAAAGCTTCCTTTCTGAGAGAAATGTGGGTCAAGCCGTATAGGAAGACTAGTTTCCCCCCATCAGGACCCATCAAAACTAGAGTTTAGTCACTTCCCCGTGTTCAGGCCCTTCCCTCGAGTTAGGCAAGACCCAACAGTACTCTCTTTCCCAGCCCGCGCACCGTCTCTGAGAGCTGGAAATCGGATCCGGCGCTCTGAGCGTATTAAGACCTTGCAGATAGGATGTCTTCCGAGGCAAGGTTGATTCTTCCCCTTCCCCTGATTGCGATATTGAGTCAGACGTCTTGAGGCATCAGCATGTTAGCTGTGTTTTTAGGAATTCGAGACCACACCACGCACTCTCAACCCTTCTGCTTCCTCGCGATTGACTACTCGTCAGGTTGTTTTTCCCTCCTTGTCCCGGGTTGATGTTCCCTTGTGTCCGCGGGAAACGCCAAGTTTTTCTTTCCCAAGTCGAGTTTCGTCGCCGGTGTAAAACCCTCCCATATTCCAGTCCCGAACCTTCGTTTCGGGGTGACCCATTCTCAAAAAGACTGCATCTTTCGAGGCTCCCCCAGCCCATTGATCAATCTTTTTCTTCTGATTCCCCCCGATCGGATCCTCCCACGATTCGAAAGTCCTCTTCCCCCTTGTTTCAACGGGGAGCCCTACCCATGTCCATATTGCCGCGGATGTCCACCAGACAACGAACGAGATTCCGGGTCATCTCCCTTGATCTGGACTATGAGGGTATTCCCTTGCCCTCAACCCAGTGCGGCGCGAACGCTACTTTTGATCGCTCTTTGCAGTTTTGATTTCTTTCCCTCACTTCCCCTTTCATTGCCAGTGATACTCCGTTCTTTTTACGCCGAGTCGGCTACAGTTTGGGACTGCTCTCGCATCTGGAGCCCCTTCCGTTTGCGCTGGTTAGACGATACTTAGGAATCGGGTAAATCTAGCGTTAGGACGGCCTCCACCACCTCAGTACGAATCAGCTTGATTTTCTTACACATTATTTTAATCTACTTTCAGTTTTGAAAAATGGTCTCTTGGAGTTTTGGTGTAACATGAAGGAAAACGCTTAGATTTTAGGTCCTAATTCCTCGGTCGCTATTGGCCCAATATAAATGGTAGTCGGTTCCCCCCTTCCTTCACCTGTTTTCTATCACCCTGGATTTTATCTTGAGACGGAAGAAGCCGGACCTGAAATACATCTTGCAGGGTTACCATTTTGACCTAGATGCTGTAGCCTTGTACACAGACTAGACAGTTCCCCCGAGCTGTTCGTCTGAAATCTTTTTAGTCCCCTGCGCAGCCTTAGTTCGTCCCCGTCGAATCCCTATGACGCCCCCCCCCTTATTTCGTTTCGTTTTAGTCAAGGAGGCGCGGTTTTTTTTCGAGACTGGGAGTAAGCCCGAGACCCTTACATGTCGTGGGCTCACGACTTCGCGCTCCGGCGTTCCTTATTCGTGGCGAATTCCACATCAGGATTTCCCTCTATGAACTCCCAGAAGCTTTTTTTTCCACCTCGACCCCGTCGCTCGCAGAGCTCTTTCCGAACAGATTCCCCTTGTCGGCCAGCCATTGCGCATCGGCCTTTCCCGTGGACGAGAAGGGCCTTCCCAAAAAAAAAACCGATGAATCTCTTGGCTCCCAACCTTTTTTTTTTAAATTAGCTGTTCGATCGCTTCGGTTTTAGAAACCCTGTCCGGGTACGTCCAATTCGCGCGGGACTATTTAACGCGCAGTTTTACTTACGAACCTTTTCGATTGCTTTCCGAAGAGCTGAGAGTTGAACCCTTCTCCCGAGTACTCCAGCTGACCTCAGCAATTTTCGCATCGACTTTCGACCATTTTAGGAGTCCTTTTTTTCGGGGCGTCTTTCCTGACGTTCGTCCCCTGATGACTGGCGTGGTTTCTGGTACTTTTTTCAAATTCGTATCTTTTTTCGTCTTTTTGGAATTCGCGAACCGTATCAGGGATGCTCGAGGGAGGAAGGATTCTGTGATGAAGAAGGAATCGCCTTTTTGACTGGTCTTTCCTCGATCGGTATGATGATAACCGTTTTTGTAAGGATTTATTTGGAATTTTCTGTCCTGTAAGAAAGAAGTATTTCTCTTCCGATGGTCCAGTCTCCGGATGGTCAGGAAGAAAGCCGCTAGACGGTGTTAACGTTTCTGACGAATCTGATTTTGCTCTTCCCTCAGTAGTGCAGAAAGTAGAGAGGCCTCCCCACACTCCCTCCTAGCGAATCACCTCCACTCATTTTTTCTCTTTGGACCGCAAGGGTAGATGAGATTCAGAGGGCTCGCCCTAAGAGTAACAGCGCAGATTTAGGTCCCAAGCAAGTCTTAGTACTTGCCTTTCCCCCCCCGTCCCCCCAGTGAACGGTTTTCCTAGAACAATCCTCATTACCCCGCACGGGACGAGCTCACCTCCCTAGTTCGTCTCTTCGTCTGAGAACCGGCAAAACTCGCAGGCCTTTTAAATTCCAGAAGCATACGCGCTAGTACAAATACTGTTGAAACAATACGGGCTCTCAGGAAGAGCCAGACTATCTACACTTCTTATGAGACCCACCATTCTCTCTCTTTTTTACATGTTTTACGAGTTTCGGGACTCCGGTCACCCCCCTCCTCCGCCTTGGCCGACGGGATATTATGAGCGTGGCGCCCCTTTGATTATGCTTTCATGAAGGCGTCGCGTACGAGTTGCCCGTTCCCCCTTCCCTCCCTTCGACGGCTGTCAGTCCTCTTCCGTCACTCCTCCCTTTTGGCCTTTTCCTCTTCCCCGAATATACCGGATTTTCCCTGCCCCCCGAAAACCGTTCATTCAGATTTCCTTCCACAGTGCGTCGGACCCCCCTTTCCGTTTTCTTTTGTCCTTCGACTTGAACACGTTGTTCCAGAGTCCCATTCTCACGGTAGCCCTAGAGTCCCTTCTCGATTGACAGCAAGTAACGGATCTTCCCCTCCTGTCTGAACGCATTTGAGGGCTATTACTTCTTCTCTTCTACGTCACCCAAACCCCGGGACGTTTTTTATCTCCTCCAGCGACCCTGGCTCTCGGAAATATCTAGCGTGAAGTTCAGTCCCCTCCTTGGAGAGTCACGTGACGTCTCATCCTTCTCAGTTCCGCGCCTCTTTGCTTCTTTTCCCCTTTCCTCAGCGACCGTTGATGGTGTTGACGATCCTTAATTTTCCCAAGTCCTTCTTCGCCCCCCCAGATCCTCTATTTTGGGTTTCGCATCGCAGTTTTGCTTAAATAAATCGGTTTCCCCATTTTCGCGTATATCAAGAGGACGGTCATCTCCTCCCATCTCTTCAGACCTTTTTGTAGATAATCCTTTGCTTTTTTTTTGATGGTAGTAGTGTCCTTTACACTAGGCATCCGTACCCCCTTGACAGCAGCCCCTTCGATCTCTCCTGTTTCGCCCTTTCGTTAGCCACAGAGTAACATCTCGATGCCCAAACGCTGATAGACCTGTCTCACTCTAGGACGCTTGTCGCGGCCTCTCCCTCCTCCCCCCATAATACCTTTAGAGAGTCTATTTGCGCGGCCGACTGCAGGACTGCGCCGCCCCGCTTTTTTTAGCCGAGGAGTCTATTTTTTTGACTCTTTTGTTCGATTCTTTCTCCGACCTCGACTCGATCCGCCGTGGGCCGATTCGGACCGTTCCTTAGTCGGCCGTATGCTCACCATTCACGATGGTCTTTGCGATACCGTCTCTCAGCTCTCCAGGCCTTCTGGGCTAAGATTATCTTTTCGAGAGGGGTTGACGCTCGCGTGGCCTTCGGATCTCCCCCCTTCCAGCTATCAGTTGTTTGTGCACTAGCCTTAAGTCTTCCTCTCCGGATAAGGCCTTACCTCCATCCTTTCTTTTATTTGCGAGCCTACCCGCCTAGCCTATTAGGATGCTCGGGCTGGGCTTTCCGTAACTCCTTCTCACCGCTTACTCCCGTGTTTCCTTAATTTACCCGTCTTGTGTCTCTTTCCTCAGCCCCCCTCCCGGTCACGCGGTTTGGTTCCGATTCGGCTCGGCCAGGCGGGCTCAAGCTCTCGCAGCAGGACAGTACGAGCCCTTTCTCGGACGCATCTGCCAGGCCGCCCTTGTCTTGCAAATTCCTCTTTTTCAAGTCAAGGGCCCGCTTCGCACCTTTGTTCGGCATTCGGGGACGGTGAGTCAACTTTATGGAACCCGTTTCTTTATTTTTTTTTTTTTCGCGCAAGCGTTCCCCAAATGAGCGTCGGCATGCATGAATTACTTCAGTTCGAGAAGGCGGTTCTTGCTCGTCAAAGGCTGACGGCCGTTTCATGACATGATTCGGAGCGCCCCCTGACACCAGCGGATTCCCCCCTCTTTTGTGCCCGCTCATCGATCGGCCGTCGACCTTTTCAACTTTTCGCGCCGGCTCCCTCCTTTGGCTGAGAGTATCTGTGTTTTTGCGCAGTACGAGCCCGGGGGTTTGGTTCCTCTTTTTCCCCCCGGCGATTCTCGCCATGTCCGCGAAGTTTTTGACCCAATTTCCCATGTTTCTTTCTCGGCTTAGAGGTTCTCGTCCCTTTTGTCGTGGAGTTTAAGTCCATCCCGACCCGCTACGGTTCTTCCTTCTTTCCTTCTTATCGGACAGTCTTGACAGGAAGGCGCCGCAGGTGTTCGTTTTTTTGCTTCTTTTTCCTGGGTTGAAGAGTGCCGACCTAAGACGTGTTCAAAAGATAGCAACGCTGGGCCCTCTTCTAGAGATATACTGGTTCCTCGTGAAGAGGCTTGCTTCGCGAGGTATGCTTGGACGGCGTCTTTATTCAGGCGAAGGGATCCGACTAGGACGACCCCTTTTAGTTTCCCCGGAGAGAACGGACCACGAAACGCGATTGTCTTCCTTCCTTCCCCCTCGACGGCCCAGCTTTTATTTTAGAAGACAGGGATCGTCGGTTCCATTTTCCCTAGTTTGACATAAGTATGTCCCAGGCGGGGAGTTTGCAGACCGATCCTGATTTTTTTGCCCAAGTTCGTTTATTCTCTAGCCACAGCCTTCCACCCCCCGTCCTGCAGGCTCGCCCCCCCCCGCGCTCCTTGCTTGCCGATCTCGAGTTCGCTTCGCCATGTTACTCTGACGCTACACACTCCTGACCGAACTGCCTCCAGCGAGATCACGCCCGCACGGGTCTTTCCGATCGTTCTTTCTCCCGCAACTTTAGATGCCCTTAATGTTCGCATGGCCGTCGCAGATTCGGCTTCAGGCTTTTTTCTCGTAACTTCGCCGGATCTTATTCTCGCTTGCCCCCCGTCGCAGAGTGAATCCTGCCCGCGCGATAGTTTTTGTCCTCTTCCCTTTAAGGTGCGACCACCGGCGCGCCTCTGACCCAGCTCTAATTTTCCCCCGTCCCGCGACCCTTTTGTTTGTAGGCCCGTAGCGACGTTAGTTTCCTCGGCGCGTTTCGAATGTGCTGGTCCTCCCTTTAGTGAAAGTCGCCTTCCTCTCTTTTTTCGGAGCCATCTTGAGCAAACGCGCGCTTACGACCTTCTTACTACGGTTTTTAACCACCGCAGCATACCGCTTCCTTAGTAGTCAGGAGCCCCCGTCCTGTAGGGGGCGTGGTGTTTAAGAAGTCTCGCTTCTTACGCTCACCCGCTTGCATCTTTATCTAGAACGGGACGCGAATTGAGTTTTTCTAGGCATTTTTTGCCCCGTTATCTAGTTAGCCCGGCCCTCGGCAAGAGATTTCCTTCTCCCTTAGGTTTGTCTAAAAGCAGAGGTCATCAACCGGTACTTATTAGGAGCTTTACCCCCCTCTCTCGAATTCCAGACATATAGACCCGAGCTTTTTTACTTCTCCTTTGGTTTCCGACGACTTCCCACGGCGCCTCTTCGCCCGGATGGGTATAATCCCCCCCTTTCCCATTCTGACCCCCCAAGCCGGCTTAGTTTGTACAATCGTCCGGCCAGCCCTTTCTATTTCTTCTTCTGGGCCGTCGACCCTCCTCAGTCTTTCCCGTCCCAGATACCTCTTTTTGCCCTCCCCCAGAATGAGAGGACCCTACGCGGTCCGATGGAGCGTCATCACCTTCTTCTCCGATCGGACTGTGCCGAAGAGACCATTTTTCTTAAGATTCAATGGAGGTTTGTTTTTGAGAACACTTTCCGCCTCTTTTGAGGACGGCTATCCAAGCAACCCCCACGACCGTAATAGCATTCCTCCTCTAGTCCCATCGGCCCCGATGAAGACCGATTCCTCTGGGTGGTTTTCCACTTTGACAGTGTATGGGTCAAAGCCGTTTTAACGGTTAAAGAAGTTAGTCTCTCTGTCGGCTTTTTTAGAGATGTGTAGGTGTCGCGAATATTCACATCCGAGGAGGAGTCGGTTCACTAAGCAAACCTACGTTGACTCGTTGCTCGGGATCAAGCCTTCATACGACTTAGTAGACAACGGCCGGCTCGGACAACGCGTGACCCCACGTCCTTCGATTGGAGTTAACCGAGGGAAGCCCCCGTTTTGGACCATATGTACTCTAGTATGCCCAAGCCCCCACCTAGCACCATCTACGTATAGCGATGGACCTCGCTCTGATGTTCCCTTTCTGGTGGTCTTACGGCAGGAACAACACTCCTAGAAACATTTGATGGCGTCTTGAACCCCCCCTGTGCCGCTCCTGCACTTATTTCTCGTCTCCGTTTTTTTTTATTCTTCTTGATTAACGGGATTAATCCGCCAGCTGCTGAGTTTTAGTTTATGCCACCTCGCCCCCTTCTTCCCTCTTTTTAGGGCTTCCTCCTACATTTTCTTTGAGAAGAAGGGAATTCTGGCTTTCCTCCCTTGAGGTTGTCCTATCAA
>Ga0179591_1287951_pt1 | contig 17629 bp, 20 predicted proteins | sample CZOMad2_1_08_16f_FD_182891 | JGI IMG/M metagenome (GOLD analysis project Ga0179591, IMG submission 182891) | Vadose zone soil fungal communities from Angelo Coast Range Reserve, California, USA - CZOMad2_1_08_16fungal (PacBio error correction) | ecosystem: Environmental > Terrestrial > Soil >... | reverse complement strand
CTCAAACCAAACTCCTCAGCTCAAGCATTCCCGACCTTTCAGCCCAGTACGACCCCCTTCAATTTTTTTTTAACTTGTTTTCTCTGTCTCCTTTTTTGTTTATCTTCGATTGCTTCTCCTGCCCATTTTTGAGCAAGATTCTTAGGCGGCAGGTATCTCTTCTTCCCTCTCTTAACAAGTTTCTTTTTTATAGGTTTTTTCTTTTCTCCCCCCCCTCCCCTCCCTCCCCGTGCCCAATCGCCTTCCCTGGCCCCCCCCAATCCGGTAGCCCATGAAAAGAAAGTTCTTTGTATTCTCCCGGCATCCCTTCGTATCCCCCCCCCCCCAGAAAGGTCCTTTTTTTTTTGTTTCTTCCTCTCCCTCCCAGAAGCGCATTTCTTCCCCGATCGTTTCTTCCCCCTAACTTCCCACGGGACCTTTTAATTAGGCTCTCCCCCCCACCCCCCCTTTTGTACTTTCCTTCTTTATCGATGTTACTTCCCCTTGAGGTTGGGTCGACCCCTCTCCCCCTTCTTTGAGTGGTTCCCCGCTCCCTTTGTTCTTTTGAGTCCCCGAGCCTCTTGGAATTTCGGCATCCTTTTCTCCCCTTTTGTTTTTTTCTATTCGGCGTTCTATTACGACGACCAACTTCGTAAGCAGCCAATATACCCCCCGAAGCCCCCCCCTTCCAGTGAGGCCTGGCGTAATCTTCTCCATGATTTTTTCCTTTTTACCCCTCCCCTCCCTCCTCTCCAGCCTTTTCATCCCCCTCTTCCTCAAAACTAATCCCCCCTTGCAAAGAAGGGTCTTAGGTTCCTTTGCCTGGCCACTTTGGTTTTTCATAAATCCATGATAATTTTTTCCCAGTGATCCTGTCCCTTTCGTCTCCTCCCCTAATACTCCCCCCCCTCAGAATCTGCCGGTTCCCCCGGCTCGGGCTTAAAAGTTCCTTCCGATCTGAACTCTCTTCCCTGAACCTTCACCCCCCCTCCCACTCCCGGGATTCCCTCGGAGTTCCCGCCCCGTCACTTTCCAGCAAGGATCGACCTCACCCCCTCTCTCCCTACAAAGTAGTTCCGGTTTTTTTTAGTTTTCCTGCCTGTTCCTTCCGGCGCTCGCTGGCCCCCATGCTTTTTAGTTCTCCCGCCGTGTGCCAGGTTTTCCTCTCCCCCTCAAAATCACTTGTTTTTCTTTTCTCTCTGCCCAGTCCCTTTTATTCTTTAGCCATTTCCTTTTTCTGCCAAATCCGTTCTCTCACCTTGTTCGGCCCTTTAACCCTACCTCTTTGTTTTTATGAACTTTTGGAATGCTCCCTCCCTTTCCCTTTACTTCCCCCTCTTTTTCAACGCCCAGAGTCTCTTTTTCGTTCATAAAGTACGGTCTTCTTTCTGGATCCTCCCCCCCCCCTTTCTCGGAGGACAATTTCACCCCTTTTTTTTCTTTCTTCTTGTCAAATTTTTTTTTTCCCTCCGTCCCCCTTTTCGGGTCTCCTTCCCCTCCCCGAAATATTTCTTTTTTCTCCTCCCCAGTTTCAAAGAAGAATACTGTTTCCGACGGATTTACATTTAGAGCCACCCCTTTTTCACCCCTTCCCCCCTTTCTCTTCCCTTCGAGATCCCTGTCTTTTGAATTGATTGTACCTGGTTGAAATTTTGTCTCCGCGATAGTTTTCTGAATTTTCTTCGAGCCAGCTTTTCTCTTAACCCTTTCCAAGCCTTACATAAAGAGGAGTTTGTCCTGATTGGATAACGTTTTTTTTGCCCGCAGTTTTTTTTTTGTTCAGCTTTCTCCTGCCCCTTTTTAGAACTTTCCCCAATCCCGCCTCCCCTCCTTCTCCCCTATTGTCCATTGGATATCCTTTTCTTCTTGGGACACCGAGGACCCTCCCCTCCCAGAAAAGTTTTGCCGATTCTTCCTCCTCTTGCCAAGTTTTTTTTTTCCCCTTTTCCTTACCTCCTTTAGTTGCTCTGCTCCCGCTATATTAGCGGACATTCTTTTGTCCTCTGAACATCCTCATGATCTATTTGGTTTTGACGGTTCTTATTCCTTAATCCCCTCCTCTCCGGACACAACCTTTTTGGTATCTCCCCGTCCTCGGTAGTTTGGTTGTAACCGATTCTTTCTGGCCGCCCCCGCTTCTCCCTCCTATGTTCCCTTTTCCGAAATTTTTTTGGAGTTTGGGGTCCCGCCCAATATCAACTTTCCCCCTTCACGTTCCCCTTTTGTTAACTCTTTTTAAAGGGATTTCCTGGGACCCCCCTTTCCCTCCTTGACTATGAGTTTCCCTTTCCTCCTCCCCTCCTTTTTTTTTTTTTTTGGGGTGTTATCTATTATTCCATCCCCTCCGCGTCGCCCTTCCTTCTCTATTTTTAGCTTCCCCCTAAAGGGCCTTTCCCCTGAAGTTGATCTGAAAACCCCACCTCCCAATACCGCCCCCAAGGTCCTTGTTCCTTTCTGGCTGTCGCGTTACTCTTCTGTACTACCTCCCCTGCCTCCCTACGGTGCCCCGTCAAACGAGTTCTTATTTCCCCTCCCATCCCCTTCTGTTTTCGGAGAATGCTCTCCAGTTCCGACCGCGAGAGCTGGTTGAGATCCCCCCGATGTTTTTTCCCCCCTCTTTTCCTTGCACCTTCGTCACAGAAATGCTATATTAAGCGAGCCTGTCTGACCACCCAACATTTTTCCACGGTTCCTCTCGGCCTCTCTTTCTTTGACGGTGCACGCCCTGTGACTTCGGGTCCTTTTTTTCCCTCTGAGCTTTATTCCCCTGTTTTCTCACCCTTTCGGCTTTTTGTGACTGCCACCTCCGGCGCATGGGGTTGGGAAGGCTCCTTGAACTCTGCCACTTTTTTGAAACCTAACCCACGTTCCCCATCGGGCTTTTTTCCGTTCGGAAGGTTTCCCCGAGTTGAGAACTCCCTTTGCCTATTCGCAACCTTCACATTGTACAGTCAAGCTTCCCCTTCAATTTAATTCAAGGGATTTCCCAGTGGAATCTGAATTCTTGCAGCACGGTTTTCAGCTATTTCGTCTGACTCCCCTTCTCGCGCGCGTCTCAACAACCTGGGTCTTCTGTACTTCTGCGCCTGCCCCCCCCCTTTTACGGTCCCCCCGTCCCCCCCCTTTTTTCCCCACCGCTTCTTTTCTTTGCTTTGACCTCGATTTTTTCTGCAGCTCTACCGAGCTCCCTCCCAATGGTCTGGGGTGGTATTTTCCTTTTTTGTTGAAAGAGTGGACTTCTTCTTTTGCAACTCCCTGTCCTTTCTTTTTTCCGAGCTTCTTTCCCCTAAAGTTGGAATTTGTCCCCACCATACCATTGAGTCACCCAACTTTTTTTTTCCCTAAAGCTTTGTTTTTAGGATGCACCGGTTTCCCCAAGCGTTCCTTCAACCTTCTAGAGTCTTCCTCTACCCGTGGCTCGGTCTCTTTTTTCCGCGTCCGCTGGCCACCCCCCTTTTCCGTCTCCAGAGTTTTAGCCCTTCCCATCCTTTCCTTTTTGACCTGGGACTTCGTTCCTCCTTAAGAATGACCTCCATCCTCTTGCATGTCATCTTCCGAATTTTTGCCTAGCTTTTTATTCCTCTCTAGGTTCCCCGATGAGAGAAAGCTCCCAAGAATCTTTCATCACTGAGCTTACTCATTTCCAAGATTTTTGATTCCTAAGATTTCCTTACTCCCTTTTCCCTCTTTTGGCTTTTTCTTTTTCCTCTAGAGGAGGAGCATAGTATGATCCATAAAGACACTGTTCATTCCCTTTACCCCCTCTTTCCTGACCTTCTGCAAAAAAAACCTCCGCACAAAATAAATAAAATACACATCACCTCTATTCATCCCCCCTCCTCCTAACAAACGCTTTTCGAGACATTCCTTTACATAAAACTCCCTTTTCCTATCGCTCCCCCCACTCCCCACTACCCTTTCTACACAAAAAAATCCCTAAATCAAACCTTACAAAAAACCCCACTACCCGCACCCTTAACCCCACCAAACAACCCAATGAACAACATATAACCAAAAAACTATCCTTTAAATAATTTACCCCAACACAAACAACCACAAGGCAAACCCCCCCAGTGTTTGCAATTTCCTCCTTCAAGCCCCTTCAGTACGACCCCTTCAGTTTTTCTTCCTTATGTTTTTCTCCCCTTTGAGCCCCCCCCCCCCTTCAACTTTCCCGGATGGATCGATCAGTGCGCATTGCTTTAGCGCCTTCATTCGTCGAGAATGTTTCCCCTCCTTTGCCTTTTCTTTTATGAGGTTGGCTTTCAATTTTTCTTTTCCCTCCAAATCCCGATCCATACTTCGGCGCCCCTTGCCTTTTTCCAACAAAGAAGTAGTCCCCCTTCCTTTTTTTTTTTTTTTCAGTCTTTCCTTTCCTTCTCTTTTGCAGCAGCGTAGTCCCCGCTTTCCCCAAACAAAGATTGGTTTTCGACCTCGTACAAAGCGCTTTGGGAAACGACCTCCCCCCCTGAAGGGGGGGTTTTGTCTCTCCTCCTTTTTTTTGTTGTTTCGATCGCCCCCCCCCCCTGCGGCCTTTTTTCTGCGCATGATTTTACTTTTTTTTTTTCGAACTCTTTTTCCCCCCCTTCGTGGTTTTCCTTTTTCTTCTGCCAGTTCCTCCCCTTCCTTGCTTGCGCCATTTTTTCCGGATTTTTGAAAGTTCAGTGGCCGCGATGGTCTTTTTCTTTTTTGATGTTTTACAGACGCACCCTTCCAGACCCCTATCTTTTCTTTGCTGAACTTCTTTTTAAGACTTTTCTCCTTTTCCCCTTGCATTTGGTTTTTTTCGTTTCCTCACTGAATCTTTCAAGCGATCCACCTGACCCGATTCCCTTTCCACAACTCATCCCCCTTGCCCTCCTTTTCTCCTTCGACTTCCCTTCCTTTTTGGCTTCTTCTTTGAAAACTTCTAGGAGAAACGGTTGAACAGTCTTTTCCCCGTGCGGACGTGCTATCAACCCCTTGCTAAGCTCTTCTAGCATATTGCCGAACCCCACTTCTTTCCCAGGAATCGCGATTTTCAAGCTAGTGAGACTTTCAAAAATTTTTTCCCCCCCCACTGCGTCCCCCTAAGAATTTCAACAATCTTCCTTTTGAGTCGTTTCCCTTGATAGCCTCATAACCTTTTTTTTCCAAGGACCCACAAAGTACACTTTTCCTTTCATGAAAAGCTGATGGTCCCTTTCACCAGTCATTGCTGACTTCCCGGGAATTTGTTTAGAAGTCCCTCTCAAGCCTTTGTTTTTGTGGCGTCCGTAGCGCCCAACTTCGTCTCTAATCGAGTCTTGCCCCCCTTTTTCCAACCTTTTTGTTTCAGGCTTGCTTTCGTGAATACGATAAAGTTTTTCTCCCCGGATTAAGATTTCCTCAATATTGTTTTTTTTTTTCTTGAAAGGACTCCTCCAAATGGCTGGCTCGGTCCCCCCTTTTTCCCCACTTGGCTCCTCCTCCCCAAAGACTCATGGAACTTCTCCCATCATTTATATAGTTTTCCGGCAAAATAGCCGTCTGCCCTTCCTTCCAATACCCCCCCCTTCCCCGAGGTCAGGTTTTTTCCTTTCGGAAACTTTGCCGACCCCCCCTCCCCAAGCTACTCCCTTTTTACGGAGTCTACCGAGAATGCCCCCTCAGAGTCTCCCTAGCTAATCCGCCTCCCCTGAAGTGTATAGTCACTTTGAAGGCCTTTCCTTTCTTGAAACTTTTTCCTTCTTCCCCCCTTATATTTTCCCCCCTTTTTTAAAAGGGGGGTTTGAAATCACTCTTTTTTGGGTTTTCCCCCCCCAGGGCGATCTAAGCCTCAACACCGTACCTTCGTTCGTGATAGGTGCTTGACTGTTGCCCGCCATTGCGTTTTCCGCGTTTTTTCCCAAATGAGCCGGGCATCCGCCTTCCCCCAACCCTCTTTTCTTCCCCACTCATTTCCCTCCTTTTTCCTTCATACTCCTCTTTATATTCAACGGTTGCACGCACGCTGGGTCCATACGGAATGCTTATTACTCCTTTCCACGTGTACGTTTAGAGTTCCAGTGATTCCTTTAGGTCCCTTCTTTTTAGTCGAACCTCATCTCGGGCCCCCCCCTTTCTCCTTCCGGCAGGAGGATTCTTGTAGCGAATCTGCCCCCAACAAACAGCCTTATTCTGCGTCCCCCTTCCGGTATTTCGTTTTTTCACAGGGAGGACTCTTCAGATAGACACCCCCTTCCGACAGGCCTAACCTCTTTGTCCCTGAACCGATACCCTTTCTTTGGCGTTCCAGACCCTTTCCTCTTCTTACATTATTTTTACCCTTCAGACCTTTCTGTTTGAGGCAGACCGTTTCCATTTCCTTGTTCGAGGATTTTTTTTCCTCTGCTCCCCCCCTTTGTGTTTCTGATCTACTTTATGCCCTCTCCAAGCTTCCCCCTAGATGACCCCCCTTAGTCCATCGAACTCTTCCGTTCACCCCAGTGTCTTTTTTTGAATTGCTGCCCCAAAGAACCCCCCACCTTCTTTCATCTCTTAATGGTGACTTGTTGAACCGAGCTCAAGCTCTACCCTTCCTCCTTTGCAAAACCCCTGTACCAAGAGTTCCCCCCAAATGCCTTTTCCCCTCACCTCAAAGGTCTTTTTTCCCTAGCGAGGGATCCCGACTCCGGCTCTCTTCTTCCCCCGGGTTGCTCCGTATCTTAGAGTAGTTTCTCCCTCAACCATCTGTCCCCCCGTTTTTAGCTGACTCTTAAAACCCCCTCGGACCCCCCCCTGGCCTCTCATCGTCCTCTGCCTTTTTTTCGCCAGAGTTTCTTTTTCCGCGGGAATTGATGCCCCAATTCGAGCTATGACCCAAGTTTCCCCCAATGGACGGTCTCCGGGGTTTGTTTTTTGATTTGGGCTGGAGCACGAGGTCGCAACCACTTCGTTTTCAACCTCACCCTTCCCCCCCCTCCTATCCCTTTTTACGCCCCCCCCTTTTTTCTTTTCCGGAAGGTTAAGGGGGAAGAGTTTGCTCCTTCTGGTGGGACTACTCAACTCCCTCTCGCCCAGTTAAACCCCTATCCCTTTCCCTTCAACGGGATTCTTTTTTTTCCGAGAAGGGCGCGTCGTCACGGTTTTTTGGCCTCTACGGACAGGCCTCTCGTATTTCTCTCTTAGGATCTTCCACCCTGGCGTTATATTCTTCGCTTTTTTCCGACCTTCTTCACCCCCCAAGGTTCGGATTGCCCCCGCCTTCAACATCTTTGTGTTTTTCCGCAAAGCCGGCGAAGTTTGAATCTCTCCTCTTCGATGGAGTCCCCTTTTTTGGTCGGGCATTTTTTGGAGTTTACACAGCGTGATCGGTGTTTTGCCTCCTCACCCTCTTTACCGGGTCCTTTTCCCAAATACCCCCCCCCCCCCCCTATGGCCAATATTCTCTCCCCAGCGTGAGAGTCTCCCCCCTTGCAGCCTCCCCCTCCCGCAAATGTTTTAGCTTTCCTAGCGCCCCTGCCCCTATGTTTTTTTTCGATTTACAACCCACACCTGCAACCCCCCTTTGAAGAACAAACTCTTTTCTCTGACCTGAACCTCAATTTTCCCCTTCTTTTTTATGCAGCACTTCCTCTTTACCTACCCCAGCGGGCAGTAACTGTCCCCCAAGGAAGGATTTCCCTCTGAGGCTCCTTCGGGGTCCTATCTCCTTAATAAACTCCCTTCTCTATACCTATCTTCCGATTTGCTCTGCCCCTCCCTGTGGCTCTGATATTTCCCTCTCATCCCTTTTAAGTGTCTTCGGCAGATTATGCAGTTGAGGAGGAGATCGCTAGCCTTCCCCCCGGCTCTGGTCCTCAGCTAAGGAGCACTTTTACCCGCCCTCCTCCCCTACCCCGAATCCTCTCCCCCCCCCCCAATCCAGGAAACCAAATCTTTCCAAACATCACCTAACCCCACCCTCATCTTCAACCCAAACCCCTAACACCTATCTGCAACCTCTCCTAAGTCCCACAAAACTCACTCCCCCCCGACTCTTCCACATCCCTCCCCCTCTAAATCAAAAATACAAACCTTCGCCTCATCACCACCACCCTTATAATACCTTTTAAAACCCCCACTATTCCTCCGCCACCTCTGCTACCATCCTCAATATCCAAAAAATCTACCCCCTCTTCCCTAACTCTCCCCTAAACCAAGATTCCCAAACAGCACGACAACCACCCAGCACCCTTCACCTCCACATCCACAAAAAACTAAACCTCAACAACGTCTAAAACCCATCAAACCCCAATTAACTTCCTCCCACCTTCTAAAACCCAACCAAACCCAACAAACAACAGACAAACAACAAACTTTCCACAGCCCCCTCCCTCTGGCTCTCCCCCCCGACCACTTTTTTAAAGTTAGTAATGCTTTTGCTTTAGAATAGGTTCTTCCACTCGTTAAAGTAGAGATCCGCTCTTTTTTAGCCTCTTTTTTCCCCTTTTCCCCCACTCTCCATTTTTCCCTTCCTTTTTTTCAATTTTCAGCGCTCTTTTCCTTTGGCTGCTGTTTTTTTCTTCCCCATACCAAATTTCCCGGAACCATCGACTTCCTTTAACATCCGGATTCCTCGTCTAAGGTTCCACCTTTTCTGTCCCCCAACTCATTCTTTTTGGATAGGTAGACCCCCCCCACTTTGAATTCAGTCCCCTTCTATGGCGGCCAATCCCTTCCCCCTTCGACGATTGGTTTATCCGTGTGATTACAACAACTCGCCTTCTGGAAGGTACGTTAAGCTCTCTACGTCAATGCTCTTTTTCGACCCCTATACCCCCCCTTGTTGGGGTCCTTGCTACTTCTGCCCTGTGACACCGAACTCGGTGCGGACTCCTGATCCCTACCCCGACTTTCTCCCCCCCTGTGAAGTTGATTCTTTTTTCCTTCCGACTCCCTTTTATCTCACTTCTCAACACCGTCTGAACATTTATTTTAACCTTCTCTCGTAATCCTGCAGCCTTGCTTTTTTGACCATGCTCAGAGATTCCCTCCGTTTCATAAGCTGAATACCTCTCAAAAAATAATTCCTTCAATTTCCCTCCTGTCGTTTTCCTTCGAAGACTCCTTTTTTCTCAACTCTCCCTTCTGGTGAACATCTTCCCCGTGAGGAATGGTTTCCGGTATGAGCTCCCTTTATCCTCGGCCCTTCTCCCCCCTGCAACTTCACGGGTCGCAGCTCCTGCCGTTCTCCCCCCCCCCCCCCAAACCCCCCCCCCACCCTTTATAAAACCTTGTAGAGGACACTTTCCGGACCTTTTTTTTGATGATTTCTATGGGCCGCCCGCCATTCCCCTTCATTCCTTTTCCCTTTTGCACAAATCGGTCGGGCTCTGCCCGATTGTCGGCCCTTCATCAGGATTCCGATCTTTGTCCCTGTGCCTTCCGCTGGTCTTTGCTTTATAAGCAGAGTTCCCCCAGCGGGTTCCTTGGGGTGTACATTCGCCTCCCCCCCCAGCCTTCTTCACCGACCTTTCTCATCCCTTGCGTTGCCTTGCCTCCACTCTCTTGATACCTAGCCGGAGGCTCCGCTTCCCATATTTAAAGTTTCGTAAGTTTCGGCTGTCCCCCTCCGTCACCCCTCTTTCCCCCCCCCTCCCTTCCGACTAGCAAGAACCCAGGAAATGTATCATCCTTTTATGACCCCTTTACGTTAAACCCCGGTGGCCATTTTCTCACACTCCTTCCTTCTTTTTCGAATTTTTCATGCCCGAAAGCCCCTTGCAGTCTTACTCATTTTCAGCCCCTTTAGTCGGATCCCTTCAGGCGAACTCCCCTCTCCCCCTGAACCCTTTTCTCGTCTTTTCGCGCGACACGGAATGGAGGGAGTTCTTACCTTGATGTCGGCTATCTCAGTCTTCCGTCCCCCCTATCTTTTCAACTCCTCCTCTCCCCCCCGGAGTTTCCCTTTAATTGAGGGTTTCCCCAGTTGGTGCCTCTTGCGCGTGCTCCTGTGCCCCCCTCTCCCTGGTTGAGTAAACTGCTTTGAGACTCACCCTCTTTTTTTTTCTTCCCCTTTTTCATAGTCCCCAGATTCACAAATTCCCCCCCCTTCCGCAACTTGCAATCTCAGTCTCTTCTTCAGGCAGCTTGGTCCGTCGTCACTAAGTCCCTGCATAGCGACTTCTTTCGAAATGCTGCCTTTCATGCTCTTTCTTCAAACTTTCTCTTTCCTCTGGTTTCCTTTCTTCCTTTTCCGCGCACTCCTTGACCAACACCGCCTTTGATGATTCTCTAGGTCCTCCCGGTTTTTTGTGTCCGGTGATTTCCCCCTTTAGGAGGGCTCTTCATCCCCCTCCCCCCCCCGACAGAATCCCCTCAATCCTCCCTGACATGTATTCTTCTTTTCTGGGTTACAATGCCCTATCCACTAATCCCCCCTGTCCCTAAAGCTAGGTTGGCCCTTCTCCTTCCCTGTTCCTCTAGTTTTTTTTGATGAAGGGCTATATTTATGCTCCCGTGGTGTTGTGCTTAGCTCGAATCGTTTTTCATCCCGGAACCCCCTTCCGGAACGTTAATATCTTTTTTCGTTAAATAACCTGGGCCGTCTCTTTCTATTGGAACCCCCCCAACCCCTCAGCGATTTCATTTTAGACATCGTAGGATGTCTTGGTTTCTACCCAGCTCTCCCATCCAACTCATAAAAGTTACCCTTACCTGCCTCGCGCTTACCTCCTCGGACCCTTCCTTCTCTTTCAGATCCTATCCTGACAATTTTGAGATCCTCAGGGTTGCTTGATTTTGCGGAGCTAATTGTACTCTAGATCCTTCTCGCACCTTTTCCTTTTTGCAACCCTGCGAAAAAGGGCCCTCTTATCTTCCCCCCTTTTTTCCCGCACGTGGGAGATTTCTGTGAATCGTGGTTCCTTAGAGATTGACCCCGAAGCTGATCCCCACACTCCTTGATTTCTCACCTCGTAGGAGCTTAACCGGTGATTCGGATCCCTGGGTTTTTGCCCTCTGAAACGAGCGCACCCCTTTCTTTTTCCAACCTCAAATTCTTCAGTTTCACTCCGGTTGACTATTTGAGGAATTGTTTTTTTTCCCTTGGGTTGAGAAAGAGGCTTTTTTGAGAGTCCGACATGGGAGTTTCCCAAACCCTCCCCCTCACTCTTGAAAGGGCTTCGATGGAAGATAATCGTCTAACCCCTTTTTAAGGTTAGATTTTCCAAGAATTTTCCCGATTTTTCTATGAGTTGCCCTTGTATCTTCCCTCATGTGGCGGGCGAATTCTCCCTTTGCTTTTTCCCATGTACTTTTCCTGTTCCAAGTGTTCCCTCCTTGGTTACATCCTACTTGAAGTGGTGTTCCGAGAGAAATCTTCTAGTTAATGGAGGAGGTGGTCTTCTTCTTCCCCCTTCGTTTTTTTTTAACAGTAGTTCAAGACACATTTTCAGTCCTTCCCATTTAATCCGAACACCCTCCCAACACAATATTTTTGGGTTCCCCTAATCGGTTCCCTGTTTCCTATTCCATTATTTTTCCTCCTCATGCCACCGAGCCGGATTCCAATGCCTTCTCTTTCCCGGGATGCTGAACCCCATTTTTCGATGTCTACTTTTCCCCCCCAACCTTCTGACCCCCTTTTAACGAACCCCCAGCGCTTTTTCTGACTTCATTGGCCCAAGTCTTAATTTTTCGGTAAGTGTGTCTCCTTCCCACTTCTCCCTAACCATTTTTTTTTCCCCCCAAGAGGGCCTTCCCGACCGGAGTACTTTTTCTTTAGTTTAGGAATCGTTTTTACGCGAGAAACTATCCCGCCCATCTTTTTTTCCCCACTTCTTAGTAAGATGGTCATCTCAATTTTTTCTGAGCATTTTCAGAGGGCGTAGATATCTCATTACCCTTTTGAATCCGTGGAGGTCTTTTCTCTCCAGACTCCCCCTTAGAGCCCTAGCTTCTCAGCAGCACTTTTCAAGTTCACCGTTCACTGTCCACACATGAAGGTTGCCGAGGACTGCTGTATCCCTTCTCACATCCTGGAAACCCCCCACCAACTGACACCTCTCCCAGGACCCCCTCATAAATCTTCACGTCTCAAAAATAACCCCCTTCAAACTCAAACCCTCCCCCCACCAAAATCCTTCTTCAAACACCCTCCAATAAACCCACAAGAAAATACGACCCGAACCCAACATACAACCCCGGCTACTCCTCCACCCCCACCCCCCCCCCCCCCCCCCCCCCAAAAACACGCCTCATACATAACCCCCTCTTATCCCAAAAACTAAATACCACCAACCCCCAACAGACGCCACCCAGCCCGCCCTCTACCCTCAACCAAGCCCCTACCACCAACCCTCTCTCGAACTCAAAGTCCTCTCAAAATTATTAATCAAACAACCCTCCTCCAGCCTTCCAGTCAAACCCACCCCCCCATACAATGACTTAACTAAAGTACTCCAAGGATCATCCTCAAAAACCCTAAAATATCCCCACACCAACCTATCCCTACCAACACCCAAAACCCATATGGTTATAAATCTAAACTCCGCCTACCTGGTTAAAACAAACAACCCTATACAAAAGTCCCAACCATCACAAAACTTCAGTTATAAATCCCTGCTCCAATAACCTGCCACCCTACATTCCCACTCACACTCCAACCCATTACACCCACGCCACCCCACGCCCAATTCCCCACCCCCACAGCAATATTACTGCAAGAACATCCGTCCTCCACCCCATCTACCACCTCCAAAACCACACAACCAGCAAAAAATCCCCCCACCAACAAACCCTCCTCCCTCCACTTACAAAAGTCTCACATATTACCCCTTCATTTACTGGCCCTACATCCTAAACTTCTCTCAACACTCCCTTCTTCTCCAAATCACCCCACACCACAAAACATCCTACCCACACGAAAACCGCGCCATCTCCCCCTGCCCCTCAAAGGAAAAACCCTACAAGATTCAATCCCCTTCAAAAACTCCCAATGCCATAACGTATACCCCAACCGCTGCTCCCCTCTTGCAACAACCACCACACACCGCTGTGTCATCACCACACCTCCTAGTATCCCAAATCTAAGGAATACCCTAAAAACACAATTTACTACCTCCCCTCTCACCAATTACCCCATACACCCCTAAATGCCTCCCCAGTTCCTCTAAGGATTCTAAAACGCCAACGTGGAACACCGCCCTCTATCCACTTACTCCCAATCCCCCCGGAGCCAAACCCATCAAACTCCTCCCCTCTAACACCCCCCTACAACCAAAAAAACCTCCTGAAACACAGGCTCCCCCCAAAGCCACCTTACCTTACATACTCACAAATCCTCTACGCAAAACAAACTCTTACCCCGCACCCCATTATCACCTCTTTCACATCCAAAACAACAGTACAACCCACACAACATAAACCACTAAAACAATGTCTTCTAACCCAACTGCCCAACAACCCACATTACCCCCAGATTTAATACCCACACAATACTTCCAACTCTCCGAAACCCAAAACAATCTAAAAAAAAATTTTCTAACCAACCTTTTTTGCGGTTGTTGATCGTGGGTTTCATTACACCAACCAAACACCACCAAACAGTAAACCATTCGAAAAAGTTTCGATTACAGAAATATTTTCCCTCAAGCCATGCTATCCCGACCTTTTTTTTTAGGGTTCTTTCTTATTTCCCGTTCTTAACGTTCCATTGATCTCTCCCCCCTTGGCAAGATCCTCTTGACATTTTCGCCATCTTACCCCCATTTGAAGCTCGGTATTAGATTTACTTCCGAGTTAGTCTCGTACCCACGAGTTTACCTTCACTTAGGCCCCCCCCTGAGCCCCATTCCACAGTCTCATGTTTCCCTCCTTGCAAGTTATCAAAGGGACCCCCTACAGAAGGTTGGCTCGCGCCCCCCCCCTGCCCTTCTGATACGAGATTCTTACCCAAGTTTTGTGGCCTCACCTCATCCGTTGTTTTCTCTCCCACCACTTTTGGGAAGGTAGGTTGCCGCCTTACGTCAATGAGATTCTTTGTTTCTCGCCAAATTTCTTTGCTTTGCTTGCCTATCTTGTCCCCTGATGGTCTGTTTTCCCTTCTTTCCTTATTCCTCCTTGCCCTCCCTTCTGCGTGTTTTCTGGTCTTTTTCCGAACTCTGATCCCCCTCCCATATATACACCGTCTCTTATTGCGTCAACGAAGACCCCTTTCGAAATGCGCACGGCAGACCTTTCTTTTTTCGATCAATCCTTGAGCTCAGCTTGAATACCTCCGAATTTCCCCCCCCCCTCCAAAATTGACCTCCTTTTGTCGTACTGGGCTGATCATGGTGCTTCATTCTTCGGTATGTAAAGCCTTCTCCCCTGAACATCTCCAAGTTCGGTGCCTTTTTCGAAAGGTCCCCCGAATATTTTTTAATTTTATCATACTGAATTCCCCCCACTCGGGTTTTCCGTGAATCAGAGCGACGCATAGTGCTGCCCCTCATAAAATCTTCATCCCTGTGCTTCCCCTTTCTAAATATTCCGTGAGTATTTTCAGATTCTCAAAAGAAAGGATCTCATTAACCGCCCCTAGCCACAACGTACTCTTTATGCCCCTTCTTTAAAGTCATGGAATTTCAGGAGATAGTTTTCCCGACAGGGGTCACCTTCGTAGTGCAGTTCTCCTGTTTTTCAAGTTTTCCTTCTTCTCTAACCTTTCTCTTACGCATCGCCGGGAGCTCCTCCTTTGATCACCCCCACCCCTTTGGCCTTTCCCGCTGATGAACCTCTTTCCGATAAGCTGTAGCTTGGTAAGATTTGTTTTCTGTTCAGGCCCCTTTCTATGAATGCGCCACCTTTTCTGATGAAATACATTTCCATGGGTCCCCACGCCCATCTCTACGACCACCGCAGCTCTTTCTTTCTATTTTTGGCTGAGCTGCACGGTAACCTTTCCCCTTTCAGTCAGCTTTGGCCCTTTTTTGCTGCAAGCAGGAACCTTCGTGGGCAGATCCCGCCCCCCCCCCATATGCGGCAGATCGACGCCATTTTGCAGGTCCATATCCCTCGTTCATCGAGCCTCAAATAGATTTTTTCGAGTCCCCACCTTTCACGGTGCGCCTTCTCGTAAGAGCTCTTCAAGGAATTCTGAGATCTGTTGAATTCTTCTATCAGTCAGGTCTTTAAGCTCTCCTTTCTTTTTACGCAACTCTTCACAACTCAAATAGTCACTTAACGTTTTTTTTCACTTGTGATGATTTGGGGTTCTTCCGGTGCTGTTTACTTTTTCAAAACCTTCTTTTAAGTCCCAACACCTCCTTTTGAGAAAAACTCCCCCCCCTAAATTGGTCCTTTCTTTAATAGAGAGTCATTCCCAGATCAAGGCCCAGCCCTTTCTCAACATCAACTTTCTCTTTCCCATCCTTCCTTTTCATACGGCCCTTTCTCGCAATTTTCCTCCATTCGTTCCATTAGAGACCGCTATTTTCGCAAAAATGACCCTGTTTTTTTTTGGGTTTTTTTTGTATGCCTATGTCCGCGCCCAAGGACACACCCCTTTTAGTTCTCTCAGGCCAGCGTGGTTGTTACTGGCTTGTCAGTTCTCGAAACCTTCCAGCCTACTATGAGGTACCATAGACGGCTGCTTCGTTTTTTTTTAAGTCCCCCCTGCCCGTCCCTGTTATACCCGATATTACCTCACGGGTTCTCAACCGTCCATTTTCCCGCCGAAAAGCTTTTCATTTTCAGTCTTTTCTCCTCTCCTTTTGTTGAGACTTCTTCAGCTCCTGCATCATCCATCCCTTCATTCGCCGTCTGTGCTTCTTTCTTAGCCGTGAAATAAAGTCGGGGCCTTCGGGGCTGCACGCCATCCTTCCCTCAGGTCCTGTCTGCATTCTTTTTTCTTCTTTAATCGCGGTTTATACCGCGCGCGTGTTTCCCACTCCCCCGTGATGACCCCCTCAAAGGTGGTTGTTACTTCGGACCTTTTCATCTGCTCTCATTTGGCCCGAGGACCGTTTGAGGAGCCATCTCGTCGCGTCGCCCTATGTTTTTTCCTCCTAGTCCTTATCTACATTGCATGACGGACCCATCTGATTCTCAGCTATTAGAGCCGCGTGGCCCCCTTTTTTTGAATTTTTTTCCCCGATATGAACCTCGAGAAATGACAAGCGTTTTTTTCTCAAAGCGGATGGCCTCACAAGTTTCCCTTTTCTGGGTGAATTCTCCGAAAACCTCTACCACGGGGATTCCCAACTTCTTATACATTGCCTGTTACTTTTTTTTTTTCTGCCCCTTCCTGAAGTTAGGAAGGTTGTGAATCGTCGCTGCCGAGCTCTTGCACGCTATCCTGCACCTTCTTGGCACGTTCACCCTCCCTCAACCTCAAGGTTTTAATTTGACTTTTTCTCCCTTTTTCCTGGATCAGGCGCGCAAACGGTGGGGCTTGGCTTGGTCCTTACGTTTCCTCGTTATGCTCTCACAACCGTTTTTCTTACGCATCTTTCTGGGGCGCCTTGCTAACCTTTTTTTCCCTGGAAACCCCTGGCCCCCCGGTTGGCTTGGTGGTGTGACCGCCGCCTTCCTCCCGTGGTGATCTCTTGGTTGCATCTCTCCCTTGACTACCGTTTTCGTTTTTTCCTTCAGAGGGCTTTTTTCCCCTTTTTTAAGCTGGAGGTGCAGCTCTTAACAGGTGAGCCCTTCCGTCTACGGGGCCCCGACCAACTACACCCCCCCGGAATTCTTTCCTACTTCCGCTCTCGGATTCAGCAGCAGTCATCCCGAAACTGTGGATCCCCTTTTTAGCGGGAAGGCGACAAGTGGCAAGTTTATGCAGCTTTTGTGCGCGATTCCCCCAAACTTCCCGTTCCTACCACGCGGCGGTCCGAAAAAGACAGTCATTCCGGTCCTGGTACGTCCTGCCGCACTTCCTCTTTCCTTCCCTACATTTTTCGAACTGCAGTCCTTCCTTTGTGCCTTCCTTTTAGGAGATCCTGGCCTTTTGGAAAACCATTGCGACCTTTTAACCTGACCGAATCTTTTTCCCGGTCTCTTTTTACTTCTGGCCCCCCAAAGGGTGGATTTGAGAACGATTGTTTTGTCTCTAGATTCACTTTGGAAGCCAAACAAACACCCCGGGGAAGGCCCTGTTCGGCAGATTATGCCTTAAGAGAGTATTTTTGCCAGGGGCCCCAAGTTTTCCGAACTTTTTAAATCTGTTCACCGTTGATTTGGCCTCAGTTTTGGAAAAATAACTCGTAAACCCACCACAAACGTAATCCACCAATTTAAAAAAACAAACAAAAAACACCAACAAAAGAAAAAACCAAAAAAAACACCAAACAAAAAGTCCCAGTTTCGGTCTTCTAAGACAGTACCTTCATGTTTCCCCCTTTTCAGACACGGCGGTTGCAGTTTCTTGTTGGTGAATTCGACTCTTTACAAGCTGAGAACTCTGAGTTTCTCTATTCCATTGCGCCCCCTTCGCGCGTCTAAGTAGAGCATTCTAGAATGTTTAAATAAGCTCTTTTTACTATTTTTTTCTGATTTCGTAATCCCCATCCCCCACCCGCCGGAACCCCCCCCTCGGAGCACCTTCGGCACTACTTTTCCAAATAGGATCCCCCATGCCAAGCATTCTCTTTCTTGCAGTTTTCCCTTATCTTCGCAAAGAAGTTTTTCTTCCCCAAGCACTGCTCTTAAATACGATCTGTTGGCCCCCCTTCCCCCACGGAAGACG
>Ga0179591_1264538_pt1 | contig 17632 bp, 21 predicted proteins | sample CZOMad2_1_08_16f_FD_182891 | JGI IMG/M metagenome (GOLD analysis project Ga0179591, IMG submission 182891) | Vadose zone soil fungal communities from Angelo Coast Range Reserve, California, USA - CZOMad2_1_08_16fungal (PacBio error correction) | ecosystem: Environmental > Terrestrial > Soil >... | reverse complement strand
TCGACGTGTGTCTGTGCGTTCATCAACCCTGATGAAGTACATTTTTACCGAACTCGAACGGCTTCCTAATTCCTGCTCGTCATCTCTGCACCGAGCGGGTTTTCCAATTGCCTTCGTCATGAAAGGTTTGAGTGTCTTTCCCTTGTGCGACGTGGTTCCCCTTTTGGCAGCCCCCCGGATTTAAATAACGATACCGGTTTTTTGTCAACATTTGCACCCCCTTCCCGAGAGACACTATCCCCCCATACGACTCCACCCCCCGCATTTCCCCCCAGCTGCAAGAAGACTTTTTCCCCCAAAACGACCTGCCTTTTTTTTTCTTTAAAAGAGCTTCCGGTTTTTCCCCCACACCATTTTTCGCCCCTCTCGTTCCTCTCTTCGATACGATAATTCTTCTCGACCTCAGCGGCCTTGGCCCCCCTGACAAACAGCCTTTGTCTTTTTTTTCGCGAGCTTTTTCCCGGCTATGTCGTGGCCTTCGCGTAAGCGGCCCTTTCCCTCGCTTCTTAACTTTTCTGTCCCGCTCCAAGCGGGCACGCGACTGTTTCTTTGTCCGTTGCGATCTCCTAGTATGGCTGTGCTTTTTTCTGTCTTGGCGGCAGAATTTTTTCCCCCGCCCCCTATGCTTGCCTACAGGAAGGCGTTCGGACCTTGGTCGTGCGCATCCTTTTCGTTTCCCCCTCCCCTCTTTTTTTTCTGATGAGCACCCCCCTCCTTTTTTTGCACGGCCTCAACCTGTCTTCGAAAGAACGAGCCTCCGACTTCCCCACCCCCCCCCCAATGTGCTCCCCTCCCCCGGTCAGGAGAGGATTCTTCTGACACCGTAGTTAACTTCTTCCCTGTAGAATTGGCCGTTTTTTCTCCCGGTACCTCTCTGGTTCTCCTTTTGCAACAGAAGGATCCATACTTTAGACTACACATAAGTTCTACTCCCCCCCCAAGACCTAGACATTCCTTCACTAACGGTTCACCTCACGAACTCTTTCCCTCCTTCTGGTTATATTGTTTTTTTTCTAGGACCCCCCCAGTTGCCGGAAGAAGTAAAATTCCCACGATACCCATGATGAGCCCCCCCGACGAGCTGCGGTTTGTGCAACTCGCGTACCACGAAAAGAAGGAAAAGTAACCTTCGCGAACCCCCTCTTAGCCGTGTAGACTCAGAGTTGAGCGCTCCTCCCCTATCAATGAACCCTGCCCCCTTTATGGTCATGGATCGCCCTCCTCTCCTTTCATGATTCTTTCCTTGGAAGAAGACATGGCCCTCTCTAGTATTATTTCCAGACCCTGCTCATTTTTTCCAGAGAACGACAGTCCCTCATACAACGTTTGGCTCTTCCCCTTTTTTGGCCTCAAAAACCAGGCACGACCCTGCAGCAAAGAATATTCGGTGGTTTCCGCGCCTTTTCTTTAAATCCTTTTCTCCTTTCGATCCTTCCTTCATCTTTTTCCCTTCGTGAGAAATTCCGTTTTGAGTAGTCCTGCATAGGCGGGTCGAGCTTTGTGAAGCAACCTTCCAGTTGGTGGTCTTTTTCCCCTCTTCCCTGTTCAGCATGAGCCCCCTTCTCACTTCTGCAAAACGAGGAGTGCTCTTTCTTTTTTTCCGTTTTTCCCCCCCCTTCAACGGGCCGAATTCACCCTCCCTTCACTCCCGCCAATCACAAGAGCTAAAATATTTCTCTCCTTTATCTTTTCTCGCGTCGAAGAGGACAACTCCCCATCTTCCGGCGGCATCGTTTTTTCCGGCTGCTCCCTTCAAGGAGACCCTTTTCCCGACCAGTTCCCGTTCCCGATGGCGTCCCTTCCGGCGATCGTCGTTTTTAGGAATTCACTCTCCCCAGGCCACATTCTCCCCGATACTCCCCCCTTTCATTCGCCTTCACCATCCCCCTCCCGGAGAACTCACTTTCTTCCGCAACCCTTCCGAATCCGTTTTTCTTTTCCGCTCTGGACGTAAATGTCTTGGCTCCCCTTTCCTTGTTCCACTCGAGATAGCTCCCTGTCTCAGACGATCACAATTCTTTCCTTTCCTTCTCAAGAAGTAGTCCCCCTTAGCTCCCTGCGCGCGATGGTCATTTCGAGCACTCCTCTGTTCCCCCCGGTGACTTAACTACTACTCTTTCCCCCAGGCTTTGACCTCCTTCTCCAGTATGGTTTCTGCATTTAACTCCTGAAGCGCGTTTCCCTACAAGGGCCCCCACGCCTTTCCTTCTACTCTCCCAGACTCCCTGCACCGAATGTCGGTTCCTCTTTTTTCCCCCCCCTCGGTGAGTAGATCGGAAAGGACTTCTCTACTTTTTTCCCTGTCGGCAATTTCGTGATCACCTCGACTCAAGGTTCTTCGCACTTGAAGGCATGTCCCAGTTTTTTCGGATACATATAGACCGACCCCCCCCCCTGCCAAGTAGTCGCTTCCAGTAATCCCCCCTCCCCTTTTCTTCAGCAACCTCCCTTTGCTGGAGAAGTGTCTAGTCGCGGAAATTCTGATCTCGCCGACTTTTATCGCTCCTTTTTTTTCCGTGGCACCTGAAGCCTTCTCTCCGTTTGCGTTTTTTCTACTCCGCCGTTTTTTCCGAGATCCGATCGCCTGACCTGGGCGCACTTTCCGGCGGTTTTACTGCACTTCTTTTTTCCCTCGTCGCGATTTTCACATTCTTCAATGTCTGCTGGAGACCTGCTCCCCCCTCAGGAGATCTTTTTGTAGTGCAGGCGGATGTCTACCTTTTTTTCGCTACCGTCCCCTGGACGAGACGTTTCCCCCTTGTTCGAAAACTGATTCCTACCAGCTCCAGCTCTTCCATTCCCTTTTCTTTTCATCAAGCATTCATTGAAGTCCCTCTTCGGCCGATTTTCTTACCTAGTCGAATTGGCCTCTTGGCGATTTCTTTTTTCTTGCTGATCTTCTTGAGTCCTATTCTCTCTCATTGTCGTACTGGTTTTCCTTCACTTCTTCCAAATCATTAATGCCTTAGTTTTCCAACACCTTTCTTAGTCGTACCGTCACCCTTTTCCCTCGGTTCCCTTGCCCATCTGCTTTCTCGAAATTGTAATCAGTTCTCTTGCGATGACACGCTCCTTTCTTTTTTTCCTGTTTTTTTTTTTGGAACGCGCCGCCTTCTCTCGAGTCCCCCCCCCAAGTGTTTTACTTGACCGCTTTTTCTGCATTGACGAACACGAGCATCCTTTTTTACCCTCTTCGCCGAAGCGTCTTCCCTTTGCTGGTCTTTTTTTTGCCCGGTTAGGGACGATTTCTTTGTCTGCTCTTCCTTCTTCTCTCTGGCCAGACCCCCTGCCAAAAAGGTTTTTTGCCTTTCTTGACGACAACGTTTCTCCGCTATGTCCCATTTTTTTACAACGACCTTCCCTTCATTTTTCCGAAGCCCTCATCACCCCTTGCCGACCTTCTTCTCTTGACGATTACACGATCAGGGCCCCTTCCTCTTCGTACCCCCTTTTTCCACCCCCTGGTCTTTCTTTGTTAGGGGACACTGTTCCCCCCCAGCCCCTTTTTGTGCACTCATAGTTGCGAGCTGTTGATATTTGTGCGGCGAGTGTACAACTTTCCTTCCCTTACCGGTGCAGCGAACCTCCCCTCCTTTCGCCATGTCCCTTCCTCTGTGCTACTCCGAGGCTTTCGAAATGGAATCTCTGTTGCTACCGGTTTTCTTTTCGGCAACCCCTGCCCTCGGGCGGGTAGATGCAGTGGCTCTTTCGGTGGGGTTTGCCACTTCCCCCTCCCCTCGTTGTGCTGATATGTCTTCCCCAATCCGTTACCATTTAGGAATCCCTCATGGACAGGTAGTTTAGGTCGCTGTTAATGTCCTGCATAATGCCCTTTTGATAGCTTCCCCTCTCTTCCATCAACAAATCTTTTGGAGGGCTTCACCTCTGCGAGGGAGTGATCCCACCCTTCGCTGGTGATAGACCCCTAGTCTTGGTTCTTGTTTTCCTTTTTTTTCGTCCCTCCCTGATCGGGCAGTTGTCCCTTCAGGACTCCCCGCTTTTTAGTAGGGCTCTTGCTATTATTCCTTTTTCGGCGGGTTTTTTGCTGCTCTAATGCCTTGATGGCGGATATGGTCTATTGTTTCTTCCTCCCATCGAAAAATGGGCCCCCTTCCTTTCGTTCTGTGTCCCTTGTGACGTTCCTGTTTATTTGATGGAGTAGCGCTCTTTTTCTCTTCGAGCCCGTTCCTTTGCTTTTTTCTTTTTTTTCGTAGATATATTACCATCCTACCCGGTTCCGTTCGCAATTTACCCCCTTTCCTTCGTAATCGGAGATTTTTCCCCCCAGGTAATGCCTCTCCTTCCTCCCCTTTGACGATGTCGAATTCCTTGGCCGTTCGTTCCTGCCTCCAGCGGAACGGTTCTGGTATCGACGGACCTTTTGCGTCTATTTGCACGCGGTGGTAAAGCGAGCCGTTTTGATGCTTTTTCCTTTTCCCTTTCATTCCTGGAGGCGTCCCCTTGACAAATAATCGATCACATGCTCTGTGGAACAACAGATTTTCTCCACACCCCCAAGACCTTCCCCATGAAATAGATAGTATTCTCCGCCGGCCTTCGGAGCTCTTCCCCTGTAGTAGGGAAGTCTACCTTTACCGGGACTCAATTGTCCTCTCTTTTTCTCCTTCTTCCCTCCCCGTTTGAACAATTCAAGTACACATACCCGGGGTGTGTAAAGGACAAATTTTCTAAGTGACTATCCCCTTTCGATTGATCGACTCCTTTTGGTGGCGCTTTTTTTGGCGCCAGTGCCCCTCACCTTTTCTCTGCGGATTTCTAGATGCTGTTTATCTTCGTCGGAAGCCCCCTTCATTATTAGTGTTTTTTTTTCTTTCGCAGTTGTGCGAAGAGTTGCAGACCATCCCCCGGTACCCCGTCTTTCCCAGTTGGGACCTGAGTCCGGCGACCCAAAAGGCGTTTTCTTTTTTCCCTGCCCACACGGTCTCCCCGAATTTCCCTTCGAACGGGCACTTCCATTCGTGTAATAGTCGACCCGCCTTTCGTCGATCAAAAATGCTTCCACCTCTCAACCCGCGGCCCTTTCCCTTTCTATATATTTCCCCTCTTGTTGCTGTGTCAGGTCCCTGTTTTGAGGATTCCCTTCAAACTGGCTCTTGGTGGCTCCTCCCTTGCTGGGAGCCAAAGCTTTTTTTCCCATCACCCCTTCAGTTGCGTCGTTTCGTGTAAGGCGAATTGCCTCTTTCTCATTTTCAGCTTCCTGGTGGTCGAATTCGGTCCCCCCTGGTTAGAACTGAGTTCTCCCCCCTCCCGGCATACCGAGCCCTCTCGTCCCCCCCCTTCTTACGAGCGACACTCTCCCCCACGACTCGCCCCCCGACGGTCCCTACGAGAGACTCTCCTCTTTATGAACGTCTCTCTCCTTAACTTACACCCTTCTTCTATCTGCCAACTTTTCTACTCTCCCATCGGCTGCCTTGAAGGCAGTTCGCATCTTTCTTTTTTTTCCCACCGCAGTCTTTCTCCTTAAGATCCCTCTATCTTTTTTTATTTTTTTCGTAGCTCATTCTCCTGTCCCAGGATACCGATTATGGCACAGGACTACCCTCCCCTCTTCCCAAGCGACGGACGGTTTTGCTAGAGAGGAATATCCTGTGACTTTTTTTGCCGCGGCTTTACCAAGGACGCCTTTTCTCGACCCGCCTCTCCCTGGACATGGGTCGTGCCTGGCATCCCTCGGCCATTTGCAGACAGTGCCTCTTCTTCTGCGCCACTAGCCATCCTTTTATACCAGAACTTCTCTCAGCGCCCCTCCCTTCCGGAATGTACAACTACCTTTCAGGCGGGATGTTCCCGTGCCTTCCCCCTTTTTTTTTTGCCGCGCCGGATTCCTTGTCGAGGACTTTACGGTCATTCGCGGAGATGGTCCCCTTTCCACAGCCCCCCTCCGAGCTTCTTTTCTCGATAGAAGAGCGACTCCACCCGGCTTCCCCAGGAAGCATGCTACCGCTTATCGAGGACCTCTTTTTTGGCAGTACTGAACATTCCCCCCATATTCTCCCCAGTGAGGGTAGAGCTCTTTCATAACGGATGAGCCCTCCTACGCCTCAGAGCGAAGGGATACTAGTTCCCCTTCCCTATCCCCCCCCCGAAAAATCATTTCCACCGCAAGCGGCCCCTCAAATCAGAGCACGACAAAAGCAGAGGTCCGCCCTTCCCCCCCCTGAAAAAAGCTTTTTCTTTGATCGCCTCTCTTCCTTTCGACGAGCGTCCTCAGCCCTGATTTGGCTTCCGAGGTTCATGACCTGGCAAGATCTTCCTAGGATCGTCCCGATATGCATAACTCCTTTTTCTTTACCAGGACTCCCCCTTTCTCGCGGCGAACTCCATGCCTTTCACCTGAGAAGCTCTTCATCCCGCACGCCTTCGGTGTTTTTCTTACGAGATACCCTTCCCCTTCATGTAGATTCAGTTCTCGGTAAATTCTCCATCTCTTAGACGACTCCCTTCCCTGCATCCGGGTCTCACGTCTTCCTTTCCCCCGCCTTATTTGTACACGAGTTCCTTCTCCGATAGCCCTAATTCCCCTCTGCGTGATTAACCCTCCTTTTTTACGTTGCAGCCCTGTCCCTCGTGAATTCCCTTCCTCCGCCAATCCCTTTTTTCTTCTATACATGAAAATTCTCCTTTGTATCGTAAGCTCTCTCCTCCCAGAGTCGGACTTTCATTTATTCCGGAACGGCTTCTTCCCAAAACCAAGCCAGTGGGATTTACGTCCCCCTTCCCTCGATAGACAGTCCGCTTCGAAGGAATCATCCTGGTGGCAAGTCTTTTTCTGGAATTCAAGCTCGCCGGCCCTTCTTCTTACACCCTTTCTCCTCTTTTCCTTCACATCATCGGCAATCGTCTGCGAGTCTGCCACCTGGACACTCCATTGCTTCAGACGTTAAGCTGAGGCTCCGCTTTTTTCTTTTCGTGTTCTTCCCTTTTTCGCACGCAGGTCATGTCCCTCGGTCGAAATTTTTTTTGATTTTCGCTCCTACTTTTCCAAGGACGTCTTTCTTCTCCTTATCGAACTTCTCACATTTTTTTCCTCTCTCAAGCGAGTCCCTACTCCGCCCGGTGGACTCCCCCTGTGTTGACCAGCGATTCCCTTTTTAATGATCTGCCGCCGTCTCCGATGGACCTGAAGCGCTTTTCCAAGTCCGCACCCGCCAGCCTATCAGCTGAAAGACGAGCCTGCACCCCTTTCCTTTTCTATTCGGCCAATCTCTCTCAACTTTTTCTGTTCTTTTCCATGGACAAGGTCCAATTCTGGTCACCGTCGAGAAGAAGGCTTCTCCCCGCTCGGTAGCTTGGTACCCCTTTCTCCCGTAATTCATTCCCCCCTTTTTCGCCTAGGCAAAATAAGCCTTTTTCCCAGACCCATCTCCTGACGGTGAGGAGAAGTTCTCCTTTGGGCAAGCAAGTTTCCTGGAAGGTTTCTACTCCTCCTTTTTTGTGAAACACTCCCGCCCTCCCGGCCGTTTGCTTTCTCCTCCCCTACCTTTCTTTGTTTTTTTCGATCGAAGAAGACCGCTTTCCTCCGGGGACGGTGTTTTCTTTCCCTACAACCTTCTCCCCTTCTCTCCAATTTCGGCGATGATCGCAATTGCTTTTCTTCTGCGTTTGCCGCATCGTGCTACCCGTCGCTTCCTTTACGGGTCTTAAGGATCGCGAAATTGCTTTTTATGAAGTACGCGAGTCCCCGGTAGCCCCTTCCTTCTCCTCCAGTAGTTCTTTCGAGCCCCTCGACGTTTAAAGCAGTTTGTCATCCCTGTCCGTCCGTCTTGCGATAGAATTCTCCTCCCTTTTCCCTAATCGAACCCCTCTGCGATTTCCTTTCGAGGGCTTTGGGATCTGTACCCTCCCGGCCCCTTTCTCTGTTCTATTCGCTAGGTAAATCGGGTTACTGTTTCCACATACTTCGATCTCCTTTTCACCACCGTTAGTTCTTCAGCGAGTTACTTACTCCCATCTGCGCGCCCATTTCCCTGTTTCCTTCAGTTCGACTTCCTTTCGTATTTTTCTCGTTCTTTAGCTGCGCTCGAGACCGTCCCCTGGTTCGGACCGCCAGGACATTGCGCCCCCCATCCGTTGCGAACGATTCTTCCTCTTACGTCTTTTGCTGCCCCCTTTTGGATGTGTTCCTCTCTTTTTTATGACGATGATGTCTTCTGCTCGTATCTCTTTCTTCATGTTCCCTATCCTCAACAGGACTCGATACTCTTTCCCCTCCCCCTTTGGCCGAACATGCCTGGTTCCCTTGGAGACCTCGCATTGACAGATTCTCCCCCTTATATTACTTCTCCTTTTTCCTTGCTTGACGATTACACCTCTTCCCCTGACTACCCCTCTGGTCTTTGGCTTGAATTCCTCGGCCAGTTAGGTGTGTAAACCTTTTCCAGCCGAATCGGTGGAGTGCTAATTACTCTATTGCTGAGGAAATCAAGGGGTGTACTTTTCCCCTCCTGCCTACTGACGTTCCACAGCTCTCCCTCTCCCCATTGCCGAGTCGTCGCCACTTCCTTTACTTCAACGCTTTCTTTAGAACTGGAATTCTCTGACCCAGAAGTGGAGGTATACGGTCCTTGGCAACCCACCTCTTTCTTCTTTCGGCGTAGCCTGGTTTTCCGCATTCGGAAGCGGCCAGTTTTTGATAATGGTCGTGCTTTTCTTCTTTTCCCCTCGTGGCTGACTTCTACACCAGGCAAGGTCGTCTTCCTCCTCTTGCCGCATTCTTTATGACCGCGCTTTCGCGGCGAGAAAAGGACTCACCTTCTTTTTCCGGTTCCCGTGCTTTCTGTTCTTTTTTCCCCATACACGGCGCTGGTGCCCTTGTTTGATCTCTTTCGGTCTTTCGGGAGGTGATCGGGCAGTTCCCCCCCTCCTCTCACAGTTTTCTTCTTCTTTTTTCCGTACTTGTCGGAGGTTTCCTGTTCTTACCTCTCTTAGTTTCGCGCCACTTCAACAACATAGAACCATTTGCGCGATGTCAGAGTTTTTCTTCAACCTCTTTCCTGGTCTATGGGTTCTGTAGTCCGTTTTTTTTTTTCGCTCGTAGCTTTATCCCGATGCTCTTCCTGATGTGCCGTGTTCGCTCTACGCTAATGCTAACCCCCCTCCCTTCGTTCACTTCTTTCACGTCGCCATGAACCTTGCACCCCGTAGTGTCCAATACGCCTCCTTACCCGTTGGAAGATGTTTCTTCCCTTTCCTCTAGCGCTGCGTTTTTAGAACCCCATTTGTGGGTATCGCCGGCGTTTCTCCTTTACCGCATCCCCTTAACGGAGGAGTTTTTTCCCTCTGAGCCGCGCCCTTCTCCATTTTCCCCCCTTTAGGCGGTCGCGGAACACCCGCGTTTTCCCAAACCCCGGCCCTCTTCGATCTCCTTGCCCGGAACAAACCTCGTGCGCCCGCCGCGTAGGGCCCACTCCTTCCGGGACCGCAGATTTCTCTCTTTACGTACCTCTTCCCGACCTCTTTAAAGGATAGCATTGGCTCCCCAAAAATCCCCCTCTTGCGGCCAAGCGCGAATCTGAATTTTGCCCCTTCTTCTCGAATTCTTAGCCTTCTCCGATATGTGCGGGTGCGATTCGGACTCCTCTACAGTTATAACTCTTCCTTGATAGAGAGGTTGTTACTCCCTTTGGCATTTCATGTAGTTTTTTTCTTCTTTTTTTCCGACGTGGTGAGAAGAGTTCCTCCAATTGGGGTTCGTTAGTTCCGCCCTCCTTCTTCATGCTTCTCCCAACTTCGACCCCCTGGGACAAGCTCCCCACCTCAGCGGCTAATGGACAAGATCGATTCTTACTGGCATAGTTGTAAATGGAGGATTGCTCCTCCAGAAGTTCAGAGGTCGATCCCACTTTTAATCTCCCGCGGCATTCCGCACCTATTTCATTTTACTATAATCGTTGTTTCTAGATTCGCTTCGCTGCTGTTCGCATCAAACTTTGCTGTTTCTGTTGCCTCGAACGCTTTCCAAGCCATCCTCCCATTCCCCCCTCTCTCCTCGTCTCCTTTCGGAGCTCCCCTCTTTTTCAAGGCGGAATTGTCCGCTTTTCTTTTTGCGATGCTTGTGACGTGGGCCCTCCTCCCCCCCCCCTGGGAACTTCTTTCCTTTCGGTTCATACCGATCCAATGTGTCGGCTTGACTCTCTACGAGCAAAACAACTGGCCTCTTTTTTTTTTTTTCGCTGCCGCCTTTCTTCTCTCTTTATTAAAACCTCTCTCCCGAACGTCGTCCCGTTAAACACGAAACCATGCTTCTCCCCGGCACATATTCCTTGCGATCGCTCCTTTGACGCAGGGAAGCAGTCCTCCCTCAAGCTGCTTTCGCTCCACCGCATTCTTTTTTGCGATTAAGATCAAGAGACGACGTGGTTCCGTCTCTTTCGTAAGAGGATCCCGGCCACATTTGTCCATCGCGGTCCACGTCTCTTACGACAGTCACGACGGGTTTTGTTCCGGGTCGATCGGAGATTTCCTCTGACGTTGGCTTGTATCACAGGAAGCGCCTTGATCTTCTGTACATGCGGACCTGGTCGTGCGCATGCGCGTCCCCACGCGCAGTCACACGTTTCTCTTTTCTGATACCAGCCCCTCTTTTTTTTTCTGCCCACACTCTCATCGTCATGAATGTCACTCCACGTCAGGAGCGGATGGTCTCTCCGCTGAATTGATTTCTGAGTTCAGGTTCCCCCCTTTCGAATTTTACGCCGTACACCACTTAAATTTCGCATCTGGTGATATCCCTCCTTTGACCCCGGCAACCCCCTTTTCTCATGAACTGTCTCCTTTTCTATTCGCAAGAGCGACTTCCCTAGGTGCCCCTGCACGACGTTTCTTGCGAACGAACTCCTCTCCTTCCATGGTTACCCTTTCCTCTTGCAGCGTGTCTTCACAAACGACATGAACCCTTTCCTTGTAGCAGCCGTGACTCAACACGCGCCCTTCCCCTCTAGCACTCTCGACGCTCTATTCGGTGACCACAAGGTCCCCTCACCTCGCCAAAAGCAGTGCCTCGCGCACATATGGCGATCCCTCTTTTTTCTATTCACGCCGAGCAGGTACGCCCCGTCCCCTGACAAAAGATGGTTTCTCCGCTTATGCTTTGCTTGCAGACAGAGTTTAGGACGCTTCCTCCCCTCCTGTCCCGCGCGATTGATTCGATATTGAGAACGACCTATACCTCCCAGCCACGGCCCTACCCGCGTGAAAAGGCTCCCCCAAAAACACAAGGCGACGCCGCTTCCCGCACGATTTTGGCGGTTTCCTCTACCTCACCTTCCGCTTAACAGTTAGAAAGACGCTTTCCCTCCGGTTCCCGTTCTATACTCCATGCGGAATCGGCGGGCCCTTTCTCACCTTAGCCGTAGTTTCTTTGTTACAGCCTTTCTTTTTTCCTCCGCGATAGACTCCCAACGATGAGTGCTAACAGCCCCTCTGTTTTCTTTCAGTAAATTGCATCACAGGCGGTTTTGATTCAGCCCCCCAGTCTTAGTACTAAAATGCCTACTTTGCATGATTTCCTTCTAAGAGTAACAGTCCCTCTTTCGAATCGTTGATTCAGGATTTTTCCTTTCCTTGCCGACCTGACTTGTATTACAGGACCCTCCCTCTCTATAGCGGGACCCTTGTTTTCTTTCGTCAAGGACCTCCGAATTAGAGTCCTGTTTTTCTTTGGACATTAATCCAGTTTACTGCCCACTTCTCCTAAGCCTTCCTCGGCATCGTTCGCCTAACCCCGTCCTCACCCCATAACGTCCCCAATATGGCATTCCCCTTACGATTCGGAGAAGGCTTTCTCTTGCTCTGGGCTTCCGTCAATTTAACTTCCAAAGGGCCGCAAAATTGTGTCCTAGGCGCAGTGTCGACCCCTCCAAGGACGGAGTGTTTTCGTCCAATTGGTTGTTCGTATCACTTGCGCAGAGGGTCAAGGACTTTCCCCCATCCCCTCCGATGTTTTCGGGTAAAAACCCCTCTACAGCGACGGTTTTTGTCCCCACTTCCCTGCCGCAATTCCATTTTGGACGACGGAGCTATTGGGACCTAAGTGGCATCCCCCCCCCCGGTTCAAAGCCTTTTCCCTAGTTAGACGCGCCCAAGACGTGCGGGAAATCGCCCAGGGTTTCTTTGGTCCATGAACGCGTTCTCTCAAGACGACGCCGAGCTTTTTAAAGGTGTTTTCGTGGATCACCGTCGAATCCTTCTTCTCCAACGAGCTGGATTTCCGTTCGGCTGCCGGCACATTCTGACGACCTCTCTCAACCCCTGGACACTCAGACCCCGTCCATCGACAAGAAGGTCAGCAACCCTCTCCTTTTTCTGGAGCATTTCCTCGGGTCAAGGCAAACTTTCTTGGACGAAGATGTGGACGGCGGGCCCTCTTTTTAGTTAAAAAGCTTTCCCCAATGCGCCGGGCTTTCTTATCTCTCTATTCCTCATCCTCGTTTTCCTATCTCTAATGAAGGGCTTTTTTTCTTCTTCTGTTGTTCACTTACAACTTTTTCTTCATCGAAGTAAACCACACTCCCCCTTCCGTATCAGGAACATTTCCGCTACAGCAACGCGCTCCCTTTTTCGGAACTCTTGTCGGGCAGGAGGATGTCCGGGTTTTTTCTTCACCTGCTCCGGATTGTTGATTTTCTTTGGTCGAACTGCAGCTTCGACGCTTCGTTTTAGAGACCCTTGACGTATTCCTCCCCCTTTGGTTGGGTTTTTTTCATCTGCCTTGCGACCTTTCCCCTCTTCCCGGATAGTATTGCCCGATCGAATATCTGAAATCCGCACTTTCCTTGCTAGTCGTTGAGTGCTGATCTTCTTTCCTCTTCGACCCTCCGGCGTGATTCTCCCGCGCTTAGGCCCCTTCTTCCGGCGGCCAAATATGCCTTCTGGTCCCTCCACAACACTACCCTTCACGGGCCGACATCGGAGGTCTTTTTTTCCTCCTTGACATATGCTGCTCCCTTAACTTGTCATTTCCGACACTCTTCTTCTTTTCTTTGCCGAAGCTGCGCCGAGCACCCTTTCTCCCTGGGTTTTCGGGTTATTTTCCATTGACGCCCATTCCCACTGTTGCGAAACGACTTCGCCTTCCTGCGCCATACTTGATTGGATTTTCCCTTTTAGGCGACGCTTCTTCTTTGCGAGCTCTCTTAGAGCTTGACTTCCGGAATAATTGCAATTCCCCCTCTCGCCGTTTTGCCCCTTAGGTTTTCCGACGCATCGTCGGTCTTGCCCGAACGCATCGAGGCCCCTCTCACGATTGCCGCCGTCGACGTCTTTCGCTTCTTTCCGATACCCTTTCCCCTCACATTTCATGTGTCCTACCTTTTTGAATCAAACCGCCTTTTCTGTTTTTTTTTTTCTGGACACGCGGAAACGTCTCCCGAAGCTGATGTTAGCAATCATCGTTTGCGAGCGCCCCCTTCTCTGACTTCTTTACAAATCAATTCCTCGGAGAGCCTGAATCACCTCTGATATTGAAGAAGTCGTAGCCCCCCTTCGTGCTAAATTCTCATCGCCCTCGCGTCTTCGAAATGAGAATTCCTTTTTTTAGTTGAGGTACTCCCCTTCCTCGAGAGAGGAAACACAGGCACATTCGTGGGTTTTTTTTCTGGTGGGGTGCGGCGTTTCTCTGTCAAGGAGGGCTGGACCGAGTTTCTGATACTTTCTTCTTATACAATATCTTTTCCTATAGATTCTCTAGGAAACATCTTTTTTTTTTTTCCCGCGCGTTCTTCCCTTCCCATGAGAGGTGCCGCTTCCCTCTCGAGAGCCCCATGACATCCACACCCCCACTTTTGAAAGGGTCAGTGATTGCTTCTGCTGTGATCCTTCTCGGTGATCGCTTTTTTTTAGGATTGCCTTTTTTTCGGCGTGTGAGAGAGGCAGTTTTTCCTTTTATACCAGTCATTTTCAGGAGGTGTCATCCTTTCCCGTAGGAGTGGATGATGTTCCTTTTACATGCCAAAGCGGTTAGCGCAATCTGTTTTCCACCCCCCCCCCCCCCACCCCCCCCCCCCCCCCCCCCCCCCAACCCCCCCCCCCCCCCCCAAAAATAAAAAATGTTCTCCATTCCTCGTTCGTAGCATTTTTAAATTCGTGCGTCGGAGCTCGCTTGAGATCGTCGCTTTCCTGTTATCTTTCAGGTTGTAAATGGTTATCATACACGATCCTCCCTTAGGTCCGTGGCCTTACCCTCTTCTTTCTTTTTTTGCGGTTTTTCACTCGGACGAGCAACACTTCTGCAGCGGGCGTGCCTATCCGCCGGTTTTTCTTCCATCCGAGTCGATAGCGCCTCCCCGAACATTTTCTCGAAGGCGTGCTCTCAACCGGGTGCTGCCCTCAGTCCTATTCTTCGTTTTAAAGCGGCTTCTTTCGCACGACCATCCTTGAGTCTTCTTCCCGGGCCATTCTCAAGGAGCTCTCTTCCGCTTCCCCCGACCTTCCATAGATCGTAGAACCTTGATCGACAGTTCAATCCCCCTTTTGCACGCGTTTCTGTCGATTTTGAAGACTATACGGGAACGCTCCCCTTCCAGCTCCTCCTCTTCCACGAAATGCCGTGCACAGGCTCGCTTGAGCTCTCACAAACTAAGGTTTTTTTTTCCAAAGCCCGTCTGTCGCCTCTTCGGCGGCGGCGCGAATTCTTTTCTATTTTCCCATCTTCGGAGGAATGGTTTTCTAGAGCTTTAACGTACGACTAGACCTTTGTCCCTCCTGTGTAATTCCTACCGTCTTGCAGCGAGACATTTTTGCTTCTACGCTCTCCCTCCGTTTTCAGAGTGCCTCAATCGCTCTCTTCCCTTTCAGCTGTGCTTGCTCTTGACCGAATCCTAACCCCCGGGAAACGCATCTCACACAGGTATTCGCCTTTTAAGTCAGTTTTTGCCCCCCTCCCAACGGGAAACTCTCCGTCGGGTCTAGTCGTTACTTCTTTTCTTGCTCCCCTCCCCTTCTGGTAGATCCCACTGGAAGGCAATATCTTCTTGAGACTGACCTGAATCCGCCCTCTCTTTTCACACCATCCTCTTTTTCTATATCTCGGCATTGCCCGGATTTCCCCGGATTTTTTCCTCCTTTTCCCTCAGAACGGCTGTTCCCAAGCTAATAATCCACCCTCTATACGAAGGTGAAGCGGGTCATGAATTGCAGCGACTTTTACTGGCTGATCTTTTTAAAGCTGGTGGTTCTTGTTGAAGCCCCTGGAGCACGCTTGGGGCGCACCTTACTCTGATGCCCCCCTCCTTCTTCCGAACAACGGTCTGACGATCGACCCTCCCCCCCCTGAACCGTGGATATCGATCCTCCGACTTAAGACCCCCCCCTTTTTTCATCAAGCTCTTTATAAAGTCGTCACTTTAATCTCTTTCTTCCCTTCCCAACGCTCGGCACCCACCTTAACCTCGCGATGAGTCGGATCGTTGCCGCCTGATATTTACTTCCCCTCTCTTTTTGGCGCGGACCAACCGTTCGGCTATTTTTAGAGAAGCTCCCTTTTTTTTTGTCTATCCGCGGTTACGGGTCGATATCGCGGTCCCCTGTCTACGTACCTTTCCTTTTCCTTACCTTCCAAACAGCGGGCAAGCTCTCTGTTTTCGGTTTTTAGGTGCGCTCGACTCCCCAGCCATCTTTCTCGGTTTAAGGAGTTTGGGCGAGCCCCTCCGGTGGGCCACCTGACGCGCCTTTCCTTGGCCCCCCCCCCTTGTCAAGAGCTCCATCGGACGGTTCGTGCGCCCGCTGGCTCGCACTGCAGTCAACTTCTCGCACACGGTTTTTTTCCCCCCCGATCTGCGAATGGTTTCGCCGACGACCGCTATCTCCTACACGACATAGTCCATTTTCCTTCGCGTCCTTTCACGTCGTCTCTGTGCCGAGCCGGGGCGGGGACAGGTGAATCCGACGTCTTTCCCTCACTCTCTTTTTCTTTGCGTATAGATCGACGCCCGGTCCCAGCAGGATCCATTGAGGCATGAACTTCGATCTCTCTTTTCCGACCAAACCAGCCCCTCTCCCTGCAAGATTCTCACGATTCATAGCGGCCTTTGGTTCGAGTTTGGGGGAGACGGACAGCGGTCCTTTTTTTTTCTCCCCTTAGCATAAAAAGTTCTTTAGTGCAGCCTCACAACGCCGGTCCCGTCAAGGCTGAGCCCTCGCCAGCCGACGAGCTGACGGTCTTTTTAGGTGCACCACCCTCTCCTTCGCAGAAAAACAGGTCCCTCCCTTCCCCCCCCCCGACCGCCCTGTTCCACATAGATCACGCCGCCCCAAGCAGAGGATACCTAAAACGTCACTGCCCCTTCCCCAACGATGGTTTTCTCGCCGCGATCTGTTTTTCCCCTGCCGAGCCCATGAACGTCTTTCCGAGCCGCGATGTGTCCCACGGTATGAAGGTCAGAACTTTATGATAAGCTCTCGCACGTCCCCCCGCAGACACGGGTCCCTCGCCGTGAACAGGTGTTTTACCCCGGCGGAAGCTCCTCATCTACCGAACGCGGACGTGGCGTTTTTTCCTCCCCTTTGCCGAAGGATACCTCAACCTTTCCTCCCCCGATTTCCAGTTCGACTTCGATAGGTCAATTCGCCTTTTGGCGAGACGACGTCGGCAATGCGGCGAGGGGAGCTTTTCCCCCCGGCTCGCGGCCTCCGAGTCTTTGCCTCCCTTGCTTCCTTCCTAGAACTACGGCAATTTGAGTGCTAACAGACCCCCTCTCTTTCTGTTTAAGTTTCCGTGTCCCTAACCGGCTCATACAAGGCGGTTTCCCACCCAGCGGAGCTCTTCGTCGTTTGCCTTCAGTAAAGCGCGTCGGTCCGAAAAGACGTCGGTAGGCTGCCCGTTCTTGTATCCGTTTGAATCTCTTCTCTCTCAAGGCGAGGTCTTTTTACGGCCCCCCGATAGCCCTTCCCCCGAAGGTCTCCCTTTCTTTCCAAGGCCGGCCTATCGAGTTCTTGTGCCGGGCAGGTCCATTCCCCCTTTTTCGTCCAGTATTTCTTTCGCGAAGACCCTACATTCATCTTGGTCGACTAACAGCGGCACCCGCCCCGTCCAATCGGAGAACTCATTGCAGCCCCCCGTACGCTCGGACTTCGTTTTTGTCGATGGGCGAACGCGTTCCAGGTAAATATCTTAAAAGGCAACATTTTTTTGCCGCTTCTTCGCGCCAGGTCGGGTGCGGAAGTCCTACCCTCAAGGACAAGGTTCTCCCCTTTTTTGCGAAGGGTCAAGGCCCTGTCTCGTCCAAGGCCCCCCTCTTGCCTGTGACGTACGGACTACCTTTCCAGTCGATCTTTTCAGGCATGAAGTTCTTCCGCCGGCAACTGCACCGAGGGACTGAAGAGATACCTAGACAAGGCGGTTTTTTCGAAGATGTATCAGCCACTGACTCTCCTCGTCGGTTCGATTTAGTGCCCCCACGAGTCGATCGGAAAGACCTAGTTCGTCTTCTGCCAAGGTTCACGGCAAGGACCGTTCACCGTCTGAAGTACGTTCAAAGGGTCTCGGCAAAACGCTTTTATGCTTTTCTACCCTCGAAGAACCATCAGGAAAAGAAGGTCTCTCCAGTTAGACACGTCATCCCCCTCCCTACACCGGGAATTCCCCCTGCGTGTTCTCTTTAAGCACTTGCTG
>Ga0179591_1216548_pt1 | contig 17632 bp, 18 predicted proteins | sample CZOMad2_1_08_16f_FD_182891 | JGI IMG/M metagenome (GOLD analysis project Ga0179591, IMG submission 182891) | Vadose zone soil fungal communities from Angelo Coast Range Reserve, California, USA - CZOMad2_1_08_16fungal (PacBio error correction) | ecosystem: Environmental > Terrestrial > Soil >... | reverse complement strand
TGAGGGGTACTGATTCCCTAGAACTTTTTTCGCCCTCACAATGTGTCTCCTGCCGGGTACAACCGGATAGCCCTCTTTTTAATTGCCAACGGTACCCAAGCGCGGTAGTCAAAGAAAAACCCCCAGACTTTTTTTTCTACACCCGGTGGAACGGCCCAAATCTTTTCACTTACTTTTCAGGTTCGTTTTTCCACTACCTGCTTTTTAAGTGATTCTTCAACAAGGCTTCACTTTTTAATCATTTTTTTCCTTTCATTTCTGCGAGGGTCCTTTCCCCCTTTTCAAATGTAAACCTTCACTTTTTCTTTTTCTGTTCTGTTTCTTGTTGTTCCGTCCCTTTGACGAGGTCATTAATCTACGGCCCTTCTGGCGCCTGTGTCTGTTCGATTAGTTCTTCCCCCCAACCCAATTTTTTTTTTCCTAAGTGTTAAGCCTTTCTTTCCCAACCTATTTTTAACTTCATTGAGTTTCGGTTGTGTTGTTACGCGCGGTCCTGACCTTCCCCCTGATTCTTTTGAGAAGACCTTTCAGACAAGGGCTTATCTTTTGGTTAATTTTTTTTTTTTTGTCCATTTTGGAATACCTTTTTCTTTCCTTAACGGCGACAGCTGCTCCTCCCCGGGGACCTGTGTGCCGTTCCCGTTTAGATTACCTTTCAATTAGATAACGTTTTCCGGCCTTCTTAGCCAATTTGTTCCCCCCGATTTGAAAGTTGACCCTGTGATTTCCGTTCCCTTATAACCCTGGCAAAACCCGTTTTTTTCTGTCCCACCAGACAAGGGAGACCATTTACGATTAGTCTCCAAGTTTGTTTCAATTGACGGGTTGAGTTTCATTCACTTCCCTCCGCACTCTTACCCCCCCTCTGGATTTTTTTGACCCGTCAGCAATCACACACCTAACTCTTGTTATGAGGTCTTATGTCCCGCCTTCCGGCATCAACTCCTTTTATCCTAAGAGTGTTTACCCCCACCACCTCCCTGGGAGTTTTTTCCGAGTTTTTAGCCCCTTTAGAATGTAGGACTATTTTCCCCTCACACTATCAAAAAGGTGCCTTGGGTTCCTTTAATTTGGGATTTTTTCCTTTAATGGGGGACCCGGGTCAATTCTTTTCCACACTTTCCCCCTCCTGTTATACCCCTGCCTTCCCGTTCTCTTTTCACAGTCGTCCCCCAATTCCCCCCAAGGCTCGCAATTCCACGTTTTACCCACTTTTCTTGGTTTCTATTGAGCCCCACATCTTTTTTCCTTTTAATTTCCCCCACCTACGCCCTTTTTCCAACTTCACTGAATACCCGGTTCCTTTTTTGCGCCTGTTCTAGTGCTTCCCTCTTTTATTCTTTGAAAGCCTCCAATTCTCCTATTTTGTGTTGTTCCAAGCAGGCGTTGCGGGGAGAGACTCCTTCAGGTCAGCATCAAACCGCGCCTTTCCGATTCGTCATTTCCTTTCGAGTCCGGGACCATGATTCAAGTTTAATTTCCCCAAACCCTATCATGCTTTTTCGTTGTTTTTCCTATAGAAGCACCTTTCCGTTTTTCAAACCAACGCAAATGAAGCCAAGACTTTTTGTTGTCCACCCCCAGGGTGCGTATTTCATGCCAGGTTAAGGCTTTCCCAAACCCCCCCCCATTGACTTGCCTTTCTTCCCCCCCTTGTCCTTTTTCATGGTAAGGCTCCCTGACATTAGCGTTAGTATGTGTTAAATTTCCTGAGAGCCTGTCCTAAACGTGGACAATGCAGCAGGTCTATGAGGTTTTCCCGTAATTTAAAACATCTTCCAGCCCTGCTTGTGTCACGCAGCCCTTGTGAGCCCTGTTTTTCTCCCCCAAACACGAAAAGGAAGCCGTTAAGGGGTTGAAATAAAACCCTGGTGTATTCATCTCCATTGTTCCTTCCCGAACAATTGCCTTCCTTGCTTCCCTCGATTTTTTCCCCTCTCCGGCTTACATTAGTCGGTAGGAGGGTGTTTCCACCTCTAGATTTTATGTGCTAATAAACGTTTCAATGACTCAGTTGGACCATGCTTCAAGTCCTTTGAACTCCACAGCCTCATGGGTCCTCGCAGAACCTTTGACGCCGTTTAACACAACAGAAGGATCCCGCTTTTTTCCAATAACCCTCATTTGGTGCGACGTCCGTCACCCCCACCCCCGCCCCTTATTCTCCCCCCACCCACCCTGCCGTCTCACCCTTTTTTCCGGAACACCCTTTTTCCACCCCCTTCAGGGGCTTTCCCTAGTTTTCGATGTTTGTCACTCTCCTTGATGTTGCTAATAACCGTGCACAATGTTTTTGCTTCTTCACCATGAGGCCCAAGATTTGCACCTCCCCCGCCCTTGCAGGTTTTTCATATAGATTTTACCGGGTTATCCATTTTGTATCACACCCCTCCCCGGAAGCCCCCTCTTTTGAACCTCCCCCACCTAGTCGGTGCTCTACTGTTTTTTAACCTTCTTGCTACGGCCTGCACACTCTTTTTCTCAAGTTTTCCTCCTTTTTATTCTTTCCCTTTCAGGCTTACGTACGAGCCTGAGTCGTTAGGATGAGGCGATATTTTCTTCTTGAATGTAATCCCCAACGTTTGTCCCCTCTCATCCTCCTCCTTGTTGTTGTGATCTTCTTCCCCCCCTTCCTTCATGCTCACACTCTCGTTTTTTCCCTACTACACGACTATTTGTCTAGTTCCTGAAGGTTCTCCCTCCCCAACGATAAGGTGAAGCACTTGTATTTTTCAAATTCGTCATCATTCCGCCTTTGCGCACTTGCGCGACTCCGGATGTTTTCTTTTTCCCAAACTTAGTCTTCTTTCGTTTTTTTATCACATGCTTCCCCCCCGGCTGGCGCTTCTCTTCCATTTTTTTTTATTGGACCGATTTCCCATGACTTGGAACTCATGCCTGATCCTTTTCTGTTATTAGCCGCATGCCAGAGTTAAGTTCCCAAATAATTTATAATTTTTTTTCTCCCTTAGTCCTGTTGGTCACAACTCCCTCTCGAAGGCTTGAAGCCCTCAATTTTTGTTTTTGCTAGCCCTGACGGGGCCTTGGTTCAATGAATCGACCCACAACCTGAGTTTTATTTTTCCAATTATTTCTTTCCTTTTTTTTTTTTTTTATCCCCCAGGGTTTCCCCCTTTTGCGCTCATCAGCCCACCTTTTTTTTTCCTCTTCTTTCCAAATGACTTGAACTAATTGTGCTGCCTGTCCACTTTATTAGCAGGCATGATCCCAATAGATCCCCCAAACTAATTACTGTTTCTCCTTATCCTGACCTTTGTAAAACCAAGACATCTCGTCATTTATACCTCAATGGTCTTTTTTTCGTCTAGCCATGACTGGGATTCTCCTCGCACCTATGAGTGTATTTCACCCCTTGATTTCCTTTTCGTGTGTTTCAGCAACGGCTTCCCCCCTGTGTGACTCTCTGACCGCCAGAGTGATTCTCTTTTTTCCAGCTGACTGACCTTCCTGTCTCCTTGTTTCCACGTTATTGCACGCCCCTCCTTCCCCCACTTCCTAACGATATGTTCCTTTTCCGACCTGTAAAGAATCTTCCTGGGTTGAACTCAAGTCAATGTGTTTCTTCCTATCCCTTGATGGTTTTTTCTTTAATCGCACCCCAAATGAGTTTTATCACCCCCTTTTTTTACTTTTTTTGTTTGTTTAGAAACATTTCCCCTTTTGCTATCTCGGAAAAATGTCCCCTGGGTTTGCAGCTTTTTTTTTTCCCTCTTTTTCCATGAGTTGACCTGGCCCATTCCCAACAACACGAGAATACGATCTTTTCCCCTTGGTTGCTGACTCGTGACTTCTGCTCCCCCCCCTCCTCCATTTTTCCCAACGAAATTCTAAGGTTTCTTGAATCCCCCTCAATCCCTTGATCTTTTTCACTTTCGTGCGATCTTCAGGTTCCTTTGCCCCCGTGTTGTTACCTTCAGGCATTTGCCCCCCAAACATTTGGCTCCCCTAGAAATCCCTATCTTGTTTTTTCACGGCCATTGCTAGAATTTGGATTGTTTGCTATTTCTTTCCCACCCTGGTGACAAGTATTAACTTGTGGAAGATCCCTTATGGTTTTTCTCTATTTTCCCCCCCCCCCTCCCACACAATTCCCCTTTCTTCCCCCATTAAAGAAACAGTTTTCCCTTGCATCGTGCCTTTTGAACAGGTCTCATACATTCGCCAGTGGTAGTAGCACCCTTCCCCCCCCGCCTTTTTTTTTTTTTGTGCCCCCTCCCTGTTTTTAAATTCAAGTTTAAGCTTCCCTTCCCCGGTTAATTACATTATTTCGAACACGGAAGGCTTTATATTGGTTTCTTCTGTCTCGATTTACTTGAGCGGCTTTTGAATAACGTAACCCCCTCCAAAGTTGTTTTCCCCTTCCACCCTTCGCTGACCTTCTTTTCTTTTTCTCATACTCAGTTTTAAAGGTTTGATCCCCCGATTTTATTCCCGTTTCTTGTCAAATTTTGTGGCCCCCAAAATTGAGTGTTTCTCCATCCTCATTCCCCACTTTTTTATTAGTCCCTCCCTATCCCCCACTGCACTTTGCCCCTTTCCATGTTTTTCGTTTGAATTAAGGCGTTCTCTTGGATCAACTCCCTTCCGGTCCTTCCCTTTTTTTCCCCCCCCCCCCCCTCCTTTTCACCCTATCCTCCCTGTTTTTTTTCTAACAATGTCCCAAAATAAAGCCGTTAGACTCTCTTACAAAGCCTCCCGACCACTGGCGTTTCCCCACAGTGGTGATGTATTCTTTACACGAGTTATCCAACATTTGATTAACCGACTCGCCCCAAACGGTCCTTGCGTTTGCCCTTTTATTATGCCTGATTTTTTTTGCGTCCAACCCTTCCAACTGAACCTTCGTAACCTCCACTTTTAATTTTTCTAACCTTAATTTTTCCAAGTTCGGAGACCCTGTTTAACCAATGATTGTCCCCCGGTACTCCGTGCTGTCCTTGTTTCCCCCGGCTTTGTGGTATTTGAGCGTCCCCGTCGAGTAAATTGTCCCCCTTTTTTCCGTTTCATACAGGTTGTAGACCGAACCCCCACCCCTTTCTCTTTTTACCCTGCTTTCGTTGCCTCGTCACGAGAGTCGTTAAGGTTTCCCGTTTGCATTCTAATTGTTGCGCTCTTTCCCCCGTACTTTTCTCATTTAACTGACAACCATAACGCGAGTTGGGCAATTTCCCTTTCTGCATCCCCCCAAAATGGCGGAGGAAGCCACCCGATTGCTTGTGAGATTAAAATGCAGCCTCTCTTTTGATGATATACCCTCTTTTTTTCCCTTTTGCCCCCTTTCCCCCTTTGACTCGACCCCACGTGTACTCACCCACGTATATAATTTGATGACTTTGCAATCAATGCCGTTCCCCTGCCAAGTACTAATTATCTACTTAGTTCCAGGTTTTATCCTCTCTTTCGTTCTTGATGCTTATTTGGATTTTTTTTTTATAGCTGACGAAAGTTCATCTTGTTGTCACATTATGCAATCCCCCCCAAGTTTAAACTGTTGTTTCGATCTCCTCCTTCTTATTGTAGGTTCTCCTTCCCAAATCTCCTAATATACCAGTTTTTTGTTTTTTGAGTTCGTCTTGTATGTTTCCCCCCCCTACCAAAAACTAAGGCCTTTCGTTCATCAACATGTTTCTGGGTATTTCAGAAGAGTTCTTGATTTTGCCCTTCTCCCCTTTCGTACTCTTTCCTCTTCCCCGTCGACTCCCCTCGATACTCGGCCGGAGCGAAAAATGCTACCCTTTATCAATTCCATTGATTATTCCCTTGACTTTGCTATGGCTTTCTACTCTAACCTAAAAGGGTCTTTCCTCCCTTGAGGTTGGAGTTACATTTTTTTTTTCCGTGCTTTGCCAGTCCCCTGTTTTTTTTTTTTTGCAACACCATTTGGTTTTTGGGGTGAACCCACTGTTTTTCTTTTACGATCCTAGCAATTCGGTGGCGCCCCCTTGATCTAAGGAGCTTCGTCTCGCCAATTTGTTTGATTACAGGTGCCCCTCCCCCAGCTTAGTGGTTCAGGGGTCTCAGATAATTGCTTCATTTTCGCAACAATTCTCATTTTTTGGGGCCCCTTTAGCCCCTCTCGTTTAACCTTGGAAGGCCCCTTTTCCACTGCTTTCCCTGACCAACCCCCCTGAATCTTTTGTTTCTGGTCCCAAAACCTGTAGCGGAACCCCCCCCCCTTGTCTTTCACTGTTCAAGCAGACAAACGCCGCGGTTAAGGACCTTCCCAGGGCTCCCCCATGTTCCAATTCATTCGGCGGCTCATGACATTTTTTGATACCACCATGAAAAGTTTTGTTGATGTATCCTTTTTTTTGATTTTTGGAACTCACAGCTGTTTTACGATGTTTCACCACTATTTAGTCTCCCCGGCTTTGCTTTTCTTTTTTTGCGTTTCTCCCCAACATGTGTTTTCCCCAGGTGTCGTCATGACTTATTCGCACTGAGCAACACGCCGCACCGGATTTTAGTTTTGTTGTTATCTCGTGATACTTCCCTTGAATTTATACCTTTTTCTGACCCTCCCCTAGCACAATTTTTTCTTGTTGGTTCCTTTTTGAGTGTTTTTTTTACCAGCGGTGCCTACCTTCGTGTGATCATAAATTTGAATGCTGATACGCTCCAATTTTTTTTCCTCGTGGTATAGTTTATGCCCCTCTCTTACCTTTGCGGAAGGGGTTGTTTGACTTTTTCTACACGGACCACCTTTGCCCGATTTGCCGGACCCCCTTTTTCGGACTTTCGCGACCCTTCCACTTGGAGTGTTCTACACAAGCAAAGGTGAGTTTCCATTTAGACTGATTTCGGCTGTGTCATGGTACTTTGACGGTGTTTACGTTCCCCTTCAGCCATCCCTCCCTTTTTAACCCGATAGGATGACGCAGACAATATACACCTTAAGGGGATAGTTATCTTTAGAACCTCCTCAAATGAATTCGTCCTCTCCCCTTCATTTTAGGTTTTTTTTCCCCCCCCCCACACTTCAGTTTTGTTTTCGCCGTTTGCCCATGCGAAGGACTCGAACCAATTTTCCATTTTCTTCCTCTGTACAATGTTGAAGGGTTTTCTTTGGTTTTTGAGCTGCATCTTATTTTTTTTTTGGGACCTTGTTTTTAAACTAGATCCCATGGCCCTCGTTAACTTGAACTTCCTCGTCACCCCATTTCGTATACACAACACCTTTCGCCATTACATGTTCACCACCTTTGCTTCCCTTCCCCATCTTCTTTTGCCCAACTTCTCTCATCCCCCTGCCTCTCCCAACTTGGGTAATTCTTTAGAACTCCGGCATTTGTTCCTCATTCCCCCCCCATATTTCTTTCGTGAAGCTTTAGTAACCCCCCATTATTCTTTTTTTTCCGCAGCCGGTTAGAGCTTCCTTTCCCCTCCCGGAATTTAATCTCACCCTGCCTTTCGTCTCTCTTTTTCGTTAATTCCATGCTTCCCCTTCCGAAACCCCGCTCAAGCCCTGCGTTTTCATATCTCGCACAGGGTGAAGCCTTTTGTCTACCCAACCCCACGAACAGGCAAGACCGACTTTTTTTTTTTCAAAACCTCTGGTGCGATGCATTGTTTCCCCTTTCTTTCTAGTCGAAACACCGACATTCCCCAAGTTTCCCCATTCGATTTTTTTACCCCGTTCCCCTCCTGCTTCACATATTCCCTTTATTTTTGCATCTTCGATTGAGCATGTTAATAACAACGTGGCCCTCTGGTGTTCTATTTTTTTCCCATTCCTTTTGCCCCCATCCCTGCAGTTTTTTAAGTCTTCATGTAACAGGTGTGTCTCGTTCTTCCAACCCCCCCACGAAAAGTTCGCGCCCTTGTTGACTAAATTCCCTTCGGTTTCCTTTCCCCTTGCTCCCTGCCAGTTTGCTTTTTTACCCCCACATTGACCTGGCTGAAGTTGGTCCCCGCTATTTCTTTTTCCATCGGTGTCTAAGTTCTACATTAGCTTCCTTCGTGTTTCAATCTTTCATGAGCATGCTGTTTCCTAACCGTGGACAATGATCCCCGAGGTTTTCCCCCCCTCTTACCAGCCTGCAGTTGCAGCCGCCCAGAAAAGTTTGATCCCCGGTGTCTTTCCCCAACCAACCACCTCCCCTTAATCCCGAGGGGCGACCCAAATTCCACCCTACTTGTGCTCCGCCCTCCCCGGGCGAAGTCCGAACCTTAATGCGACTGGTCACCTTCGTCTCTTTTTCTTTTCCCTTTAAGTCCCTTAGACATTAATGTGATTGGTCATCTTTTCCGAGCATTTTGCCTTCCCACCCGTTCACCATGATTGGAACTTTTGAGGTCACTTCCCATTGACACCCCCCTTCCCCAAGCCCCTGAAGGGTTCATCTCTCCCCCCCCTTGTGACTCCCTGTTTCCCAAAACACGTCCCCCAGGAAGCCCGAATTCGGTGATGAACTAACAACCTTATTTGTGATTCATTGCGGCCCCTTCCTTTAAGGGTCTTCAAACCCCCCCTTCCCCTTGTCCTAGGGCTTCCTCTCCCGACTTTCTTTCCTCCCTTTTTTTCTCGTCCCATTAGTCTGTATGTGGTCGTTCTCCTTTCTTGCTGTAATCCCCCCGTTTATTCTCTGTTCTTCCTCCTCCGTTTTTTTTTTGAGACTTCTTCTCCATATGTCCCCTCGCCTCAGCCATCCCCTATGTACTTATCCCTGAAAAGGGGTAAAGAAACAGCTCCTTCGACCAGTCACTTTCCCGTCAATGGTTTCGGATTCCCTGACCTTTTCTCACTGCATCGCTTTCAGAGTTTTATTTAACTTAGTTTTTTCTCTTTTTTTAGACCCTGGCTTTCCCCCTTTCGGCTATATGACACCCCTTCTTTTTATTTTTTGACTTTCAAATGCTGATGTCGACATGTCCCGTTATCTCCTTTTTTACGTTCGTTCCACATACTAACCGTACTAATTCTCCTGAGCCTGTAAGGTGGAAAAGACCCAATTCGCTCCGGTGTTGAAGACTTTTTCCCGTTCAACTTTCATGTTTTCGGCCTCTTTACTTTGTCAATCATACCATTTCTTACTTCTCTTTTTCCTTTTCGTGTTTGTTTCGACCACCGTTCTTCACCTGTTGCATGCTACTCCCCCCCCTGCAGGGCTTGTATCATTTTTAACTCTTTCCCTCATGCGTCATTTCCTTTTTTCATTTTTCTCAGGCATTTCTTCAACCTTTCAAGGTTCACTAACGACTAATTTTTGTCTTAGCATTAGCCTGACCCCCTTTCACTTAAATTGAATTGTTTCCCTGACTCCTACCTTTCACTTGTTCTTCCTTTCCTTATGGGGAGCATTATATCGCCTGATTTTTTCTTTCACTTAGGGGCTTTACTTTTATGTTTGTTTTTGCCACAGGGTTGCACACTTTTGCTTTCTTTTTGAAAACCCCCTTCTTCGTGGAAGCCCTTTACCCCCTCTTCTTTTCCTGATCGTTTCCTTTTCTTAGGAATCTCCTTTTTTTTCGATACACTATACCAAGACTACTTTCTGCCTTTTCAAGGGTTTTTCCCAAAGAAATAGCGAAGGGTTGATTCATTTTTTTTCCCTTTTCCTGTTTCCCTCCCTGAATTGGGCGACCAAGCCTCCCCCCCACCTTCTTTTTATAACCCCCCTTTTTTTTGTGTTTGTTTTAGACGGGTCTCTTGTTGTCTATCTTCCCACCCTGACTTGTCTTCAGATTTTTTTCAAACATCACTTGACTCCATGGTCTGCTTTTTCACCCCAACATAGACTCTCTCCCCCCCTTTCTGTTTGATTTGACTTCCGTTGTGAAGTTGTTCATCTTCCATCCTTCTGATTGAAAAATTTACTGAGAAGCTGTTTCCTTGTTCACAATCCTAAAATGTAGGTAGTGAATATCAACCCCTATGTCCGTTCTTTTCCGGGTCCTTGTCCCCCGTTCCTCCAGGCATGGGTTATGTATCATCCCCCCCACCATCTTTTTGCCCAATAGAAAGCGGAAGCACAGGTTTTGAGAACTTGAATTCAGAGCCCTTTCTTGTTGGTGTTTTTTTCCTGCTTTCCTTGCGTTCAATGTTTTTATTTTTTTCCGTTTATCTATTCCAACCTGTTCCCCCCACTCGATGCTTCCACGGAGAAACCCTACCTTTGTCCAGCGGTTCTGCTTTTTTCTATTGCGGATACATTCCGTGTGTTAGCCTCCACCCCTCTTGAAAAACACGCCCTGGCCGGTTTTTGTTTCAACTTACCTGACACTTAGGAATCCGTTCCTGCTTCTTCAGGGAAATAGTTTCTCCAATATTAGCCCTCCCCCCTTAAGGTCTTTAATTTTTTTTTCCGTCCAAACTTTTTGCCCCAACATTTTTTTTCTTTTTTCCTTAGGAACTTGCATTGGGCTTGTTCATGACTGTAAAAAACGTCCCCCTTTGTTCCCCCCCCGGTCACCCAGCCGCCTTTCCCTTCTTTTCTCCCCTTTTTCTTGTGGCAGCACTTTTTACACGGGTCGGTGCCCCTCGGCTAACATTTACGGGCACATCGTTTGCCCAAGTGAGTCTCCCCCCCCCTTCCGGTGCCTTTCTTAGTCTCATTTTACTACCCCCGGGCTTTTCCCTTCATTTTTTTCGGTGCCGCTGTTTTTTATGTGATCACCTCTAAGGTATGGATATCCTTTCCAACCCACTCTCAGACAGGCCTCCCCCCACCCTTTAGAAGCCCCTTGTTTCTCTGTTTCCTAACCCTGAAATCCATCCTTAATGATCAGCTCCTCGTACCCCCTTGACCCCTTCCTTTTGGTCAATTGTTGCTCACAGTGGTTCTCCCTCCGTCCGGAGATTTTTTCCCTTTTGTTTAACATTTTCGCCTTGCCTTCGGTTGCAGCGTTCGGATCCTGCACCTCGTCAGGTTTTCTTCCCCACATCCAACGGAACCTCGCAAAACCCCTTCTTTCCCCGGGGGAGCAAAATGTCTTATCAATCGCTTCCCCCTGGCTTCCTCTACCTTCTACTTTCCCCCTCCGCGTTTGTCTGTTTCACCTCCTTCCCTGTCAATCTTGAAAATTGGGAAAGTTGAGACCGGTGCCCCCGGCGTTCGTTTGTGTCTTGAGTTTCAATTTTGAAACGGATTTTTCCGTTTTACAGTTTTCTCACCCAATTACTTCTGGCTTTCTTTCTCCTCTTTCTTTGACTTAAAAGTGGAAGAATAGTCTGTTTGCCCGGGCATTCAAATTTTGAGTCAGTATCCTTTCTTTATAGTTTTTGGTTTCCTGCCCCATCAACTTCCCCCCTCGTTGATTTTAATGGTTTTTTTTTTTTTTCTAAAACAAAGTGTGGACTCCCCGCGTGCTGTTATATAAACGCAGCCCCCCCATTTGATTATGTTGATGAGATCTTTTTGAAGTGCCCCCGTAACTACTTTCAATTCTTTCGACACCGGGACTTTATCCCCGTTTTTGGAGCATCTGACCTTCTTCCTGCCCCAAGTCAGTTACCTCCTCTTCCCCATTTTTTCTATTCAATCGTTAGTTCCTTTCTGTCCCGATGCTTTGTTCGTTTTTAATCTCCCCTTTCCCCCCCCTCAGTTTCTAGCGTTTTTCTTTACGAATCCCCCTGGTAATGTGGGAGATCCTTTTTCTCTGTCTCTTTGTCCATGTACACCCCTTCCTCTCTTTCCTCTCCTTTTTGGGTGTTTTTATTCTTCTTGTGATGTATGGCCCACCCGTGATTCCCCCCTTACGGCCGATCTCGCCCCCCAACCATTTATTTCAGAAGTTTCTTAAAAGACGCAATATTAATTCCTCTTTCTTACTGGATTTTCAAAATCAAATCCCTTTTGATGTAGCGAATCTCCCCCCTTTCTTTCCTTCTAAATGGACCTTTCTTTTCCTATTCTATTTCTTTTCGCAAAAGACCAATGTCCTTTTCGGGTGCTGTTAAAGTTGGGTCGAACTTGAGTTTGCCCTTTTCCTGGATTAACGGGTTTTTTTTTGGTTCCCCTCGTTCTATCCCGGCGCTCCTTGAAGGCTGCCTTTTTTTTTTCAGTCCACTCTGTTCCAGGTCCTTGGTTAACAGTCTCCCATGAACTCCACTTTATTTTTCTTTTTCCCCTGATTACACCTATACGTCAGCGCCCCTTCACCACTGAGAATGGCCGGGTCCACACTTTGATTCCCCCCTCTTTTTATGTTCCACCGGTACCGTGGAAACTCTGACACCCCAAAGATTTTTTTGCGGTCTCCCCACCCTGTATGCACGGAAAAATTTTTCCCCAACGTCCTGCCGACACCACGTCCACTTTGCTGGTGTCGAGATAACTTTTTTTTTCCCAATTGCCCATACTTGGTCAGTACTTTCGATTCATTACAATTTCTCTTGCCTAATTTTGATTTTTTCTATCGTGATTTTTGACTCCCTCCTTGGAACGAGTTTCATCCTACCTTTAAATGGCCGGTCTGTTGTTTTTTTCTGAGTCACCGTTTTTCCTCTCAGGTCCTCCTGACTTATTTGCACCACCATCTAACCACTTTGCCGTCAGGAGTTAGGCTTGTTTTTATCCCCGCTGATAATGAAGTTTCAATTATTTACTTCTCAGACCCCCTTCCCCCTGGCTTATATTTGGTTTTCTCTTTGTTTTTTTTAACTCTTTTGTGGAATACTACTTATCCGGTATCTAAGGAGAAAGACTGAGCCGCCCTTTGACCGTGTGCTCCTTGGGGATAGATTACAGAACATCCTAGTCCCCAATTGCCAGGAAGTTCTTCTTTACCCCCCCGTGCCCCTTTGTTTTTTTATTTCCGGCAAAAGGATGACCCAGTATGGATCCCTCACCCTTTAACCTTGTTGATGATCCCCAGCAATTTAGTCTCAATTTCTTTCATCCGATGTCTGTTTTTTCCCGTTTTTAAACTTTTTTGTTCTTCTTCCCCTGAAAATCTCACCTTCCCTTTTGACATCTCTTTTTTCCATCCAATATCGTCCCCTCGTGTGTTTATTCGGTCTAGTGTCATATTCCCCTGACGGACGCTTACATGTTCTCTGTCAGTTTTCAACTTCGTTGGCGGGTTTTCTTTTTTTCACGACTTTTTTTGCCCCAATTTTCAATCAGAACCCCGTTGAAATTTTGTGCCGGGTTCCTTTTTGAGCTTTTTTCTCGGGCGGTCAAGGTTGTCAAATCGATAAACTGTCCATTTCCCCCATTGACGAATTAATTCCCCAGTTTTTCCTCCTCCACCCCCCCCCCCACACGTGATCGTTCCAATTCACAGTTCTCCCCCCCCCTGTGTCTTCTTATATGGATCCCACCTTTTTTTTTTCACTTTTACCCACCTGCTGTCTTCACCCTTTTAAAATTGACTCAATAACGGACATAGGCCTTTATCTAATCCCCTCTGTGAATCTAGCTAACAGCTATCTTAGCAGGCGGGCGTTTCTCGATTGCTTCAATTCCCCTTCCTTCCGCATACAACCGCGCCATTTCCTATCTATTCCATTTTTTGGGTCCCTAATTTTTTTGTCAAGTCCCTTTTCAAACCTATACAAGCGCAGGGGGTAGATGCCATGACACAGGGGGATCTACCTTTTGTCTCTTCCAACCCACACCCAACCGACCCTTCCGCCGAATTTTCATCCCCCCTTTTGCGTCTCCTTTGCAATCCGGGCCGAAACACTTTCCCTTGACAACAGGGCTCCCTCGCATTTTACCATGACCTTTCTAAGTTCTAGACACAGTATTTTTTTTTTTTCCCCCCATTTCGATTCTCATTCCCTGCATCCAACTTTCCCAATTTGGAGTTGTAACTTTGCCAAATCTTCCCTCCTTGCAGTTGGGTCAGATAGTTACAGGGTGGATTTTCCACCACACCCCCCCCAACCGGACTCCGTCGGGTTTGCAAAAATCATTTTTTTCGTCTTCTTGACGAATTCTGTCTCTTCCACCCCATTTTACCTCTCCTTCTTCCATGCTATTCTTTCCCACTCAGGGCCTTTCGACTTCTTCGCTTTTTTTTTTCCCTTGTCTCCTAATTCTCCTCCTGAATACTTTCCTGACTGGACATGCTGTAAAGGCATTTTTGACCAAACAACTCAATCTGCTTGTTGTCAGATAGCAGCCATGGTGAGCGTCTAACAACAACCCCCCCCGAACCTTCCTGCCCCTCACTTTTCCGCCCCCTTTACCCCCACTTTTGATTCCTTTGCCCATTCGGCTACGTGAAACACCCAGTGGACCTTGACGCTTGTTACCCTTCGTTCTGTCTTTTACCTCCGCTTTATTTCCCTTTCGTATGGGAACTCGATGATCTGTCCTTTTTTTTTGTTTTTTTTTTTTTTTTTTTTTTTTTTTTGTTAGATCCCGAGTCAGGACATAGGCCCTCTTTGCCCCCCCCCTCTCCAAAGCCGGACTGGTGTCATGATCAGTCCGGGTTCCTCATGTTTCTACCCAACCCCGAAAAGTGAACTCTCCTTGTTGAAATAACCGGTGCGATCCCTGTTAGCCCCACAAATTCCGGTCTTGAGTGTCCCCCCCCCATGAATTACGAAGTTGCCGTCTTGCTATTTCTTTTCCCCCCTTTCAGTTCTGATAGTTTTTTTCTTATTATTGTTGAAATTAGATTGTTCCTGCATGCTCCCCCCCCCCGTGGTAATTCTCTTTTCCTCCCTCCCCTCAGGTGTTTGTGCGTCCTTCTTTCCACGGTTACCTTCCTGGACCCTTTGAAGACTTCTCCAACAACCCTCCAATTTTTTCTTAGCCCGCCCCTTTGAAGGGTTAACCAGCACTTGAAGTTTCGACTTTCGTCACTGGGGTCGCTTATAGTCCTGGGGCGCCTTAATGCCATTGTATCACCCCCGCGGGGCTTCCTGTTCTTTGTTCTCCCCCCTTTGCTTCACCTGTTTATTACACCCCTGTAAGTTTTGATTCCTTTTAATATGACTTTATTTTCCTGAAATTGGTTTTAATTCATGCTCACTCGAAGTCTCCCACCCTACTCCTGGTCTATCCCTTGATGACGGGTTTCAACATTGAACTTTCTTAGTTGCCCGCCCCCTTCCCAGGTCTGTGTTTTCTCGACCTGAATGCGGAGCCCCTTTCCTCGTTCCCCCATTGTTTTTCTTCTCCCCTTGGTTTCGTTTTTTTTTTTTGTTTTCTCACCAAGTGATTAAACTGATCTGACTCTGACCCCTGCCTGTTTTACAGTCTTAACACCCTTAATTGTCCCCTCATGGTGCTCTCGTTTCCTGGTTTAGCAGGCTGCCTCGAAATTCCCCCTCTACCGACTTCCTTTCTCGCCGTCTTCCTGACCTTTTAGAATAGCCGCAGGGTGAAGCCCTTCGTCCTTCCGTAATTGCGGTCTTCCCTTCTGGGGCATTTCAATGAATCGCACCCGGAGTTTACCCGTTTCCTTTTCTTTTTTGTTTAGACAACCAGTTTGTTTTTCACCCTGTGCCTGCTACACCCCTTCAGGTTTCAGAAAAAGGTTCCTTCCTATGTTAGTTATTCTTTTATTAGTCCTTCCCTCCCCCCATTTTCCCACCTCCTCCTCGTATAGCTAGCCCTAATTTTTACCCTCCCCCCTTTCGCGACTGTTCATGCTTTGTACGTTTGTTCATTTTTTCTTTCCTAGCTGAAGGGGCGCATTTTCTACCCCCCTCGTTTTTTTCACCCCGTTTCTTCCTTTGTGGTGGTTGATCCCCCGGTCTGTTGCTTTGACACCCCTGCATTTGGAGCTTTCAAAATGGACGTCCCCTTTTTTCTTCCTTCCCAGTTCAAACCCTCTTCCGCTCTGACCAACTTTGCGTTTGATGCTGCTGGGAGCTTTTCCCCCCTTTTGCCACAAAAGCCTCTGAGTTCCTTAAATCTTTCACTTCCTCCAAAAATAAAGGTATTCCTTGCCGAAAGGCGGTGACCTCTTTTCCGGTTTCCATTTTCGTTTAACACTCCTGCCCTTTTGGTTATCCCAAGTACAAAGCTTTTTCTCCGTTTGAAAGTTTGGCCCGCCCCCCCTTTGTTTCTGTCAACTTGGAATTGATTGCATTGTTTTTGGTTTAGCGTACCTTGGTGACCCTCTTACCCCTGTTGTAAGTTTATTCTTGCCATTGTGATCTAGTTGAAAACTTTCCCCTCACTTGTCCCAGTAATTCTCACTTTCCCCCTTTTTATTAACAAGATGGTCGCCCTTGACCAGGGTCTTATGCACACCCCCCCCCCCGCCGTGCGTGTTTTTTTTTTTTTTACATGCCTGACTTAGTTGTCAAACAAGGAATTCCGTAAGGGTTTTTCTTTATAAATATCCTCCCCACCTGAGGTACTCATTTCTCCTTCCTTTATTTTGACAACGGCATTATGACTTTAAACCCGTCAAAGTTTTTTAACACTTCCCCATCCAGCCTTTATTCCCTTCTGATCCCCCATGCTTTTTTTCTCTGAACTCGTTTTTAACGTTCTGACGGACCTATCACTTTTTTCCTTCTTGCAAAGTTGGCCCCCCCCCACACAGGTGTAGATCCTCCTTCCCAACTTGTATCTTAGTTCGACCTACTACTCCTTTGCGTCACCTCCATTTTCTTTTTCATGATTCGCGTTTATTCTCCAACTTCATCCTTAGGGATTCCCTTTTACCAAACCACCGTCCGAAGTCACTGCCAAAAATAGAAGCCCTTGTTCGGGTTCTTTTCCCCTTTTAAACTCAAATTGCCCCTCCCCCTTTGACTTTTCCCCCCCAGCTCCCCTACCCCAATTGCAATTGTTTTCCAAAATTTTGTTTGAATCTTCCGGCGGACCCCAACAACCTGAGCAGCCCCCCAAAATGGGTGTTATCCAACGTCTCCCCCTACTTCCCGTCTTTTGTCCGCTTAGTATCGTCTTCTTCTGAATGACATCGTCCCATGCTGTTTGCCACCCTCACTTCCCCCCTATTATACCAATCAACCTTTCCCCAAACCCATTCCTTGGGACCTCTCCTGACTGCACCCATTTTTGACAATTTGCCAGCCTGTGAATTTCATCCCGGCTACCCTCTTGCGTTAGGTGGTCTGGTTTTTTCGGTACCCTGTTTGGAAACTGATTCCGTGCCCCGGTTTCTTACCGCCTTTCTACTTTTCTGGTTTTTCTTGCGAAGTTTACTTTTCACTTCAATTAATCGAGGTCTAGTTTTGTACCCGTACTTCCCATTTTTTTCGCGACGTTTTCTTCGGTTTGATTTTCAGGTTAACTCCCACCAACAGCATGGGAAAGTAATGTTCTCGCCTTTTCCTTTCCAAAACAAAAATTGGGGCGGAGACCGACCCTTTGTAGATTTTCCTCCACACTTCAACCTTGGAAGCAGTTTTTTCTTCCCTACTTGGCACCAGTTAATACATTGCTCAACCCCGTTTTGCCCCAACGTGTCCACCATCCCTTCTCTACCCGTTTTTTTTCTTTGCTGCATAGCCCCTCCATGCCTTGTATCGCCCAGTCCTTAAGTCCGTCGCCTTCCGTTACCTTACTTCCCCCCAATAGCAGGTCGATCCGTTTGTAACTCTTCTTTTTTTTGATGTACTCCGGTAATCTCTGCCATTCCCATTCTTTCTCCTAAACCCCCATACCCCCCCTTTGATACACTGTTTGTTTTCTCTCCCTGCTATGTTCTTTTTTTCTTTTTCCAATACCTCCCA
>Ga0179591_1339163_pt1 | contig 17634 bp, 21 predicted proteins | sample CZOMad2_1_08_16f_FD_182891 | JGI IMG/M metagenome (GOLD analysis project Ga0179591, IMG submission 182891) | Vadose zone soil fungal communities from Angelo Coast Range Reserve, California, USA - CZOMad2_1_08_16fungal (PacBio error correction) | ecosystem: Environmental > Terrestrial > Soil >... | reverse complement strand
TCACCTTGAAGAGATCCATCATTTTTGGAGGCCCGGAATTCTTTGACGGAACCCGTTTCTTCTGCTGTTGTTCGCGATTCTTTCATCTCCCCACACCATCTTGCGAGGACTTAGATTTAGCTAATACCTTCTCCTCAATAGGGAGGTTGGGCTTAGCCCTCTGTTCCTGATCCTCACTGTCAGAGCGCATTCATTTTTTCGGGCTGACGCGTTACGGATCTCTTCTTCTCTTTTATATTTGGATTGCGATCGGTTCTTTCCCATCTAGAATATTGTCAAGAAGAATTCTCTCGACTCGGTAATGAAGCAGACACCTTTAGTTCTTCCTTCCGGCCCTCTCCGTGATGAGACATGGTTCGCGTCTCCTTTTCCTTCATCGTCTTGTCTCTCTCTGATTCTCTTTAGATTTATCCCTGACGAGCCGCCCCCCCTCCTCGAAGTTAAAGAGTTAATATATTTGCAAAAATGATGCCAAACTTGTTTCGTCTTTTCCTTTCTCCACACTTTGAGTTTCTTTCCTTCACTTGCTCCTTCTACCCCGCGCTCTCATTTGTAATCTGCATATCAAATTGTCCACGGATACTCGCAGGTGTCCTTCTCTCTTTCGCCGTCAAGGTAACCCACTTGACGTCGTCCTACTTTTTTCCCGTTTTCCTTTAATGTCTGAAAGACCCGTTCAGTATTTTTCCTCCCCTTTGATGCTTTGCTTCATAACGGGGGTTTTGGGGCCTCCATCACCAGTCTTCCTTCCCACTCTCATCCACGGACGATTCCGAGGTCCATCCCTTCACTCATATTGAATACTTTGGATGATATCTGGAAACACCCTTTATTGTGTGACTTCTATCCCTCTCCCGTGTTTGTCCGCTACGCTTCAATTGGAGGAATAAGACTTATATATGGGATAATAACACCCCACTCGTTGATCCCACGGCAGTTTATTATTCTTTTTCGTCGTTGGTCTGGTTTTTAGGCATATTTCATTTCCTCGTGGGCCCTTGATTTTCTCTGGAAAGCCTTGATTGTCCACAATGCGACCCCCCCTCACTACCGTTTCTTTTGAAGCCGTCCCCTGCTATTTTCCTTCAAGACCACTAACACCCCGAACAGGTCTTCTTTTTTCTTCCCCCGCGCATAGACGGAGTTCCGGGCCCCCATCTAAATACGCCCTTTTCCCTCCAGGAATTCCATGGCTCCCTCTTTCCGACCTTTTTGGGAATTCCTTTTTTTTCTAACCATTTTCAAGTGGACAACCCCTACGCGTAATCTTTGACGAGCCCTACCCGCTTTTTGACCCCCCCCCCCCCGCCCAAATACAGAAATTTCAATGATTCTTCCGATGTTCTCCATGGCTCTCTTTGTTAGAAGTATCCTTGAATTTTTTCCTGACTAAGGGTATATTTTTTTTAATAGATGAGATTAGGTAGATGATCCTATCTGGGTCCCCTTCCGAGTAGTAGGTTCCGCAAGACTCCTTGTGTTTTGTCCCTTGCTTGACTGTCCATACAACGCTGATCCTTTGTCGTGACGAAAAGCTCGTTCACCTCCTTTCCTTCTCGTCCTCCAACAATAAAGGCCAAGCTCAGCTCTGACGGCGAAAACTTTGATCCAGCCTCGATCTGGGACATTGCGTTTGTTTTGAGATTTGATCCCCCGTCCCCTACGCTCTCGCCAAACACTGACCCCCGCCGTTACGGTCATTCTGGGCATTTTTCTATCCTGGTAACTATTCAGTCTGACTGATGCCTTGTTTATTTTCGAGAATGTCAAGAAAGCCTATTCTGGATCGCTAATCCAATTTAGATGCTTCTTGCGTGTAAATCTGTTTGCCAGCCTCTACTTGCTTCCGTTGTATCCTCCTGACTCTATTAAGACGGAACTCGCCAAACGACCGACTTTCCCTTATATAGGATGGTGATCCCTCGTTACCCCCCCCTCATCTGCGTACCCAGTACCCCTTACTTTTTCCCTCTACCCTTTGGGTAGGAATCTTTACAACCTGGAGGATGTTAATCTCTGAAGTATGACGGTTACCTGATCCCCCTGATCGCATTTGTTACTTTTTCTTTCCTTGAGCCAACTCGCCCACTTCAGCCCGGTTCTGACGTTTTTTTTATCCAACGTAATCAGTATTTGAGGTGCTATATTTTCCCTTTCCACATCTATTAAGATGATCCGTCCTATTTTCTGTCGTCCTGAAGATTATCTATTCACTTGGTGTTGTTCTCCCCTGAGTACGACACGTTCTCCCCGCAGCGGCCTCTTTCCTTTTCCCTATACCTTCCAACCCCTACAGAAATTCCCTGCTTGCTCTTGAGGTCTCGGGATTTACTCTTTGCTAAGTCTGAAACAAATATTATACGTCTAACCTCTTCGCATCAGTTTCCTTCGGCAAAGCATCGCCATTTGCTCCGTCCAAAACTTGGCAAAATAGAAGTTCCTCCCTTCCCCTTCCTGTGTTTTCAACTGACTTCATCCCGCTCCTGGGACGCGGTATTTCTTCTGACAAGAATTCAGGAAGATGCGGAAAGCGTCCCTCGCCTCAGAGCGTCCCCTTTCAATTACCTTTGCCCCCTCCCTTTGTTACTCAGCACTTTGTAGACTTTGGCCAAATAGAAAGTATTCTCGCGTTCTCAATCCCTCTGGCCCTTACTTCTGACCACCTCGAACTTTGACCCTTTTCTTCGGTTGGGAGAGGCTTCCCTTTTGACTGATCGCAGCCAAAACCGCACCAGATCGTCGCCCCTTGCCATCAAGCTTTAGATCTACTCCTGAGCTGATAGTTTTCTTGGTACTAGAATAATACCGCCTATAACCTCCGCAGACTCTTTACTTGTTCCGCAAAGCTCAATCCATCCTTTTTGACTGACCAGGGGTCAAAGAGGGTCCCGTCACCCCTTCAATCCCTTATCTCCTGGTAAACACACTCCCTAGATTTAGTGCCTCACGGGCTTTTCGCTCCCGATATTAATTAAAAATTTATACCATGTGCTGTTCCCCCCCCGTGCGCTCTACACCTGAACTTCCTCCTGAGCGCCGAAATGCATGTTATTTCGTTATTCCTTTCTTTTTTATTCACTCGAAAGCAATTATACCTTTCACGGCAAACTTTATCGTGCTTTTGGACATGTTAGCCCAAAAGAACAGTCCGTCTTCCCCCGGTTCTTCCCTATGGTTCCGCTCTCCTTTCTGTTAAACGATCTTTCATTTTTGGTTTAGCTTTCGAGTCCTCATAACTGATTCAAGACTCTTTCAGTCTTTGACGTGTGTTCTTTTAGTTCTTCTACAGAAATTCCTGTCGGTTTCTAAATCTCCTCTTTATCTTTCTCCATTTTGCACGATGCCATGAGTAAGAACCCAGAGAAACTTTACTCCCCCACTGACTCTGTCACTCCCCCAAATTCACCCCTCCCGCGCCGATTTCACCACCAGCCAGCTCCGTCCTGGTCTCAACTTGTTGGTTCTGTCGAGCTTTTACCGTCGCATTAGTAGAGGAAGAGGACTAAGCACCTTACTTTCCGTTCTTGTATTCTCTTTCCTGCCACCCCAAAGGGACTCTTCCCCTCCCAGTAAACCCTTTGTTTCTAGATTGGTCCGATGGCAGAGCCTCCCCCTTTCCCGAAAATTGCTTCAGACTGTTGGATTCCTCCTTTGTTAAAACCCCAGGTGCAGAACCTAATGGCCCTTTTCTCTCGCCTGAGACATTTCCCTTCAAGCACCCACTTTTACCTATCGTTTCTGAACCTGCCTAGTACCTTGTCTTTAGAAAGTTCCTCGGCCCAAGGATAGTTTCCGGACGAAAATGGCGTCTCCCTGCCTCTGCCCTCTGATATCAGTTTTGCCGTAAAGATTTGAAGTCTTTCCCCAGAACCTTACTAAGCTGAGTTGTGATCGGTAATTCCTCATCCATGTTTGAGTACGCGGATTTAGAGCTGCTTCGTTCTTGCGGCGAAGTCATATCTTCCCCCCTCTAGCCCTCGAAACCAGCGACGGCTTTAATACAAAGGCTTCTTTCAGAGAAGCCCCTTGGCCTGTTTTTCGACCCGTTCTCGCTATCGTTGACCTGTTCATTTTTTTACATGCCGGCTTTTTTCTCCAATATATGACGAACAGGCATGTCTGCAATGCCCCCAACTGAAGTTCACTATTCACAGTCCTTCATATACAGAGGCTACTGCGTCCGCCCATTTGATTCACAGGAATTTGCCTTCAAAATCATTTCCACCGCCCCTTGTCCTGTTAAACTCTGCTTTTGATCGAGGATTGTGGTTATAAAAAACAAAGCTCATCCGGTTTTCGCCCCCTGCGACAGTCCTCTTTGCCACCAGCCATGATCTTCTCTCTTTCCCTGATTTTCCCTCCCACCCCGGGCGAATATCGGAAATCTTTAAGAGCACATGGAAGAATGGTATCGGATAGTTCCAGGCCCATGAAGTACTGGCGAAAATCTTACTTCTGTGGGTGATGCGGCCCCTATCCGTTTTTCCACGCCCCCTCCCACCCCTTCAGTTGAAAAAAGTATTCTTTTGCCTCCTCCGTTGTTGGACTAGATATTGACAATTATTCGACACATCCAAAACTGGCTTTTCACCATCCCCCCCTCCCCTCTCGAGTCTCCCATTTGCGAATTTTCTGCGCTCTCTTCTCTAAGCCTGCCCTCCCTTGGTTGCCTAGTGGAGAAAACGATCATCGGGAGGGTCGGGAGAGCTTTGATCTCCCCATCGCCTCCCTCGACTTCTTTGTCTTCCTTTTTCTATACGTCACCTGCAGTTTTTTTCGGGAGAAAGCAAGATAACCTAGATAAAGAATAGCTAAGCCCTCCCTTTCCTCTTTTGGCACCTTTTGGCCTGCTCCTTTATTTTTTCTTCTATGTCGAGCTGTCCCCCCTTTTTCTTTCTTGCTTCTTTTCTCCGGTCCTCTGGCATATTTGTCCCAATGCCGTCATATTTGATCGAGAATAAAGGATTCTCGGCGCTTTCCTTATTTACGCACCTCCCTCGATCTTCAGCGGCCTTCAATTTCTGTTGTTTCTTCTCCTTTTCGCTGCTCCTAGTAGGCATTTTGTAGGATCCGGTGCAGATCTTCCTAGACGTCAAAGCTTCCCGCTCTCGAAGCAATCCGTCTTCTTTTGTCCGTGCATTTTTCTTCTTTCCAACTAGCACGTTTTAAGTGGAAGGGTAAGATTGACGCTTTAAGGTCTAATCTGTTTAATCCCTCTTTTTGAATTCGGCCTGGTTTCTGCTTATTTTCGTTTTACCCTTCAATAGTCATCGCAACTACTTGCTTGCTGCTGCATACTTTTCATAGCAACGTTTTTTTCTCTTCCGCGTTTCTCAGAGAATTCCGCTTGATTAGCGTTTCTTTCCCCGGTTGTTTTTTCTTCTCAAACCCCGTCGAACCTCGGTTCCGGGAGTGGAGCGAAGGAAGAGTCATACTCTTTCCTGGGGATATTTAGGACCCCACCCTTGTATTGTTTACCCTTCCCTATACCGTTCCCCTCCTTTGGATTACCCTTCCAAGTCGGTTCCCAGAATTATTCTGCTCTACCCCCCCCCCCCGAGTTTTACACGGGTTCCTTTATTGCCTTCGGCGAGTGTGTTTATTTTCCTTAAGATTTTCGCGACTCGTATTTGCCGATTTGCAATACTCCCCCCTTCAGCATCGCTGGGAGAATAATCCTTTCGTCCGCAACACAAGATCCAGTCTTCAGAGCACTGGCTATTAGCAAATAAAATACCAACTAATTCCCCCTGTCTTGAATCAAGTATGACACTGTTCCCTCAAGCATGTTTTTTCTGACCCCCCATCTCCTTATGCTCTTGTTTACCGACGTTCCAGGGGCCATAGGGAGTGGCTTTTAGTTAATGGGAGTTTTTATGTACCCACGCAAGAGGTTTCCAAGATGTACCCCTTGACTCAATAAATCTATTTAACTTTGACGGATTGACATGTCTTCCCCTTTCTTCTTCTGATACTTTTGTTTTCTCAAAATAGAGAACAGCCGGAATTTCTTTTTATCCTTGTAGAGGTAAGTGACAGCTCTTTTCCGGAGCACATTTTACTCCTTCTTTTTTTTTCCTTTACCTATTCCCCCCCCGCACGCGAAGTGAGTGAGGGGAAAGATCGAAATGTTCCCCAGCTAATTCTTTTTGACCGGATTGAGATTTTCTTATTAACCGGCTGGCTGTCGAGACATCCTTCCGCGTTTTGTTCCCCCCCCCCCGAGATCTTATATGGATTCTCGCCTCCAACTAAGAGACCTGCAGAGTGACTCTAGTCCCCCTTTTCCTGACTCTATGGGCCTCTTTTTGTTAGCTGCTGAGCTCAACGACTACTCTGCGCCCCCCACTTCCCCCTTGCTCGTTTTTAGGAATTTGACTCAGGATCTGATGGACACAGATGAACTGGCTCTTTGGCACACTTTATTAAATCACGAGCGAGATTTTCTTTTCGATAAAGCCACTTAGATTTGTGAGACTCTGTACGAGTAGGTTGGCCAGCGTGAGCTTCCTTCCACCTGGGCTGAAATGTCTTGAAGATGCCAGGCATCCCCCCCTCCTAACGTCTATAGTTTCACCATTGAAGCTCTACAGTCCTGTAGAAATGTTTGGTCGTTCGGAATCTAGAAACCCTTCTGATCGAGTTACTACTGACCCTCGTTCTAATAGGTTATTCGAGACAACCCTTTATTCTCTTTTGTCGCGTCTCCCTTCCTTGTGGAAAACAGGTCTTTTTCGATATAATAAGATTGAAGGTGGTAGAGATTTATTCCCGTTTCTGCTCGTCCTTTTTGTCTCTTTCCTTATTATCTCTTTTCCCCATCATTTTTGTGAGAAATATAGTAAACCCCCATCATTGTCTTCTCTGATCGATTTCTAACTCTTGCCGTCCCCCAAAACCGTTCCTCCCTCTGTAGGATATCCAGTTCTAGGTTTTTTAAAACATTTAAGTGTTCAAGGACTCCTCCCCTACATAAAATTTCCCCCCCAATCTTAAAAATAGAAAACGAAGTAGCCGGCTCAAGCCAGGGTGTTCTAGGCTACCTTACCCACTCCTTCCGTTTCCCAACCAAATTAGGACGTGCGTCTAATGTTTCCATGTAGAACGCATCCGTCCGATGGCTCTTTAATCTTCCAGTCCGAAAACCGTCTCCTTTTGATCCTTCTATCGAAAACAGGGGATTAAGCCCAAAAACCCCTTGGCATTCATACGAAAGTGGTATCCTGAATCCATTTTATCAAATTTCTGATATTTTTGCCAGGCCAGTAGGGCCACAAAATTGAAAGGCGTTACTCCCCCCTAATTACTATAGACTTCCCAGCCCCGTGAACACCTCTCGTTGGCAGTTTGGTTCTGGTTCGTCGTTTTTCTCCTCTTTCCCACTTCTAAATGGCAAGTATTAGTTCTCTTTGGATGCATGATAGATCCTGTTTTTCTCTGCTTTAAGTTTTTTTTTGGTCCCCAAAAAGACCCCCCGATACAGATGGATCGCCATCTTCTTATGACGGATGTTTCCAGAGTACAGCCCAATCTTGGAGTAACTGACGCACTCCGGGCCCAACCCCCCTCCCAGCACTATTTTTCCACGGCATAATAAGGGCACCTTTCCCAGAGCACGAGTTTTTTTTTCACGTTGAATTCTGCAAGGAACCCCTCGCCCTGTTCCTTGCCTTCCACCAGGTTCACCTTAAACTCTTCTTCTCCATATCACAGTCTAACCGGACTGAATGACCTGTTGATCCCCTTGAGAGGCTAAAATTTGCACGCACATGGGAGAGTCATAGTACACCGGAGTGAGTTTCCGGTCCTCTTTCTTGTCACCGTCTTTCGCTTTGTACGAAAAAGTCGCCCCCCCCGGTCACGTACCTTACCTGTATGACAGAACCTTTTTTACGTGTTTGGTTTCCTTACCCTACATGCCTGTTGTAGTGACCTGGTTTCTTCATCGACATTTTACTCTTCGAAACTAGTCCAGCTTTTCCTTCTGTTCAATCTCCTGATGATGTGGTCTTCCTTCGAGATGATCAGCCTCTGCCGCGGCGGGCCTCAGCAATCCGAGCAACGGCTCTTGCCCCTGAATGCTGGCCCTCCCCCCCCACGCTTTTCCAAAAGATAAAGAAAGGCAGTGGGCTCACTCTCTTTTTTGGTCTCGTCCCCTCTCTGCCGTCATATTCCTTTCCTATTTTACTCTAGAAATGCGGCACCTGACGGTATAGACTTCTCACACCCCAATGGGTTCCTCCATCTTATCCCCCTCCTACAAGGCGCATTTTGCTGACTCAGACAGACAAGAAATGAGGTATTCCTCTGTTATTTTGTACTTTTTGTTGTTGGCCCTCCCCCCACTTTTGCCCGCCCTCTGGATCGTAAGAGAAAGAGAGGAATCCCACATCCCCCCCCCCTTTTAAACGCTTCTCATTCAATATAGCATCTGCGGTTGACCTGCGAGGAACCATCCTTAACGCATCTGAATACTTTCGCCGAAAAATCTTTGCAGCAGGCGGGAGAGAAGTGATCGACCCTTTCCCCTCTGTCTGCCGTACAATGTTCCCTTCCAAGACGAACTTCGTTGTGGCGATGGTCTCTCCTCACGACATCCTTCTTTTCTACGCCGGCCCTCGAGCGGTCTCTGTTTGCCGGCTCCGTACCCATTTGCCACCGAAGCGTTTCTACCACAAAGCTTGGCCGATCATTTTCATCTTCTTTTCACTGAAAAGAAGACAGGCAGCGATCCTTCCCCCTCTATTACTCTCTCGCGGGTTTTTCTTCCATTTTGAAATAGCGCGCCTCAATCAGGAGTACCAAATAGGACGACAGTCCGGTGATTCGCCATTGCCCCTTCTGACCGCAATCCCTGACCCTCCGTAAGCTCCTTCTTCCCTTCACTCTAAGCCTCTTTTTTTTTAGTGAGCTCCCTTGAGACAGGCCATTGAAAACGCCCGGCCGAAGAGGGCTGTTCACATGATGGAAAAGCCTCTCTCATGTTCACTCCGCTTGTTGCTCTTTCCTCCCGTCCCCTACAAAAAATGCGAAAAACATCTGTCCAAGCTTGGAATAGACTTCTAGCCTTTCCCCCGCTTTATAATCTGGAAGAAGACTCCCCCGGCGAAGGTATTGGACCATCCTACTTTTCTCCTCCCCTCTTAATTTCCTTTAAGACCTTTTGTTTTTAAGATGACGATAAAGACTAAAGCAGTGGAGTTGATGTAAGGGTGAGGCCCCTTTTTTCCCTCTTTAGTTCAAAAGAAAAGCTCCCCCCACCATCATACTCTCTTTTCCCTACCGTTTTTTTTTTGATCTCCATCAGTTTTTGACTGTGTTTTGCTAAACGTGACCAACGGTTCTATACCTAATAGATCTTTACCTGAATGGGCTGTGAGACCTCGGTCTCCGATTCACCGTTCTTAATTTTTGGATGTTTCCCTTACTTTAAATCTTTCTGTCCTAATCCTTTATTTTTTCTTTTTTCTTTTTAAATACTTATTACCCATAGGATAATTCCTTATTTCGTGCAGGCATGACTTTCACAAGAGATGTAGTTCGTTTAGAGACGGGCTTCCCGCGCCCCAAAATAGGAGTGATTCTTGCCTTCTCAGTCCTCGTTATCTTCTTACCCTGCCCTTTGCCTGTTACTGAATTTGTCCTTTTGCTAAATAGAGCCCTGAGAGTAATTCTTGTTCATTTTCCTTAAGTCTTCGGAATGGTTATCTTGTATCTTAATATTGTTCATTGATCAAATTCCTCTGTTTCGAAATTGATCAATACGCTATAAGATGCTGTATTCTCCTTGACTGTCTCTCAAACCCGCTGATTCGGGAAGGCTGTTATATCAATCTGTTTCTCCTCTTTTAGTAGGATCCTCTTTCTCCTTCGCTGTCCTCTTCAGGTCTGCCTATTCTTCTTCCGTTCAAAGCCGTTCAGAAATCCGGAGTGCGTATTATTGTTCCCTTTCACGATTCAAACCTACTAGTCGTCTTTACTTGGACCATTTCGATTGCTTCAGTTTACTTAGAATCCATCGAGTAAACTGTTTTGCTTTTTGGAACTCTTATGTGTCCTCTTCTTCCTCCGAACCGTTCCCCCGCCCTCTTGCTTTCCTGCTTCACCTCTCTTTACCCAGTTCGATTCCCCTCGTTGGCATCTGCTCCCTCACATAATGGCTTGTAATTCCCAGGGGTTTTTTTTCGTCCTCTCCCACGTTCTTGAAAAAATAGGCTTCCTTTCCTCTTTCTTGCAGTTGCCGCTTCCCAATTGCCGATAATATATCGCCTTTTTTTTGATGAGGCCCCCATGTGGTGGAGAGTAAAGTCTAGCATTTTTTTTTGCTTAATCTCATTCATTAACCTATCCTGATCCCTCTCCCGCTCATCTCTCGGTCATGACCGAGTTTTTCACAAATTTTTTGTGATCTTTCGAGTAGGGGTGTAGTTGTCTGATTTTGGGCCTCTTCCCCAGTTTCTCTTCCCTCTTTGAATTTTGGAATTACTTTGGAATATATTGTTGCCAGGCCCGCACCACTCCATCAAGTTCGTCTCAGTCAGTACAGGGCTATTTCCGTCCCTTGCCCCCCCCCCAGAACCCTTTAACAAAGATGAAAAGATAGATGGACCTCCCTTTCTCTATCCTGGATTCCTTTCAGATCCCTTAGATCTTAAATCCAGAATACCTTGCTGCCCTCGTCCCCGGTTTGGCTCGCGTTCTTTTTCTAAAACAAAATGGTAACCCTATGAGGAAATTGAAGACTTATTCTGAAGATTTCTATTCTACAATTAGTCTTCGATTGTACTACACTCTTGCCCCCCAATCGCTGTAATGTCGGAGATAGTTAGTTTTTATACTAAAAGCCCCCTGGGAATCTCCTCTCTTCATGGAAAGCTGCTGTCTGAAACTTTAGTCCGCGCTTCCTCATGGGCCAGGTGCATAGTTCTTCTTGAAGATCTATCTTTTTCTTTTACGGAACAAAGATGTATACTTTCGTCCCCTCCTAGGGGCTTTCAATAGAGATATTCCGGTTTTTGCTCTCTCGTAAACTCCATTTAAACCATGCGTCAGCGTTCTTTTTGTATACACTCACTTATCTTTTTCCTTCGTCCATCTTTTTGTGTTGCAGCTGCGCCTTATCCACGACGCTAACAACACTTTCCCCCCCCCTTTTAGGACCTTCTGGGAATGAGCCTAATCGTTTATAAGTTCTTGGTTCAGGCGGTCCCACGCCTTTTTTTTATAGTTTTCTCTGCTGGCGCCCTCTGCCGCAAGATTGGTGTAGAAACTTTCTCTGAGTTTTCCTGTCCCTATGAAGATGACCTCTTTAGGCGCCATGTTGGTACCGCGGGATTCCGGAGCCGCCGGCGTGAGGGGAAGATGTAGGGACGCGCCTGTCACAGGTGATAGTTTTTCCAGTCGTCTACGCCGTCCTTCCCGTTCCCGGAATTGGTCTGCATATTTCTGAGAGTTTAGGATATCAGAAACATGTGCGGTGTTTATACAAGAAATAATTGCTTCGTCTCTAGAAACAAGGGCTCGATTTTTTGTTCGTGTGATCAAACCGCGTCACGAATGGACAGGAAGATGGACCTTAAGGATCCCGGTTATTTCCTGTGTTTTTTGGGAGCGCTCATACATCGCGCCGCGTACCTCTGCTTGTATTTATCTTTCGTTAATACACCCCAGCTTTTTTTTGAGCTCAGATCTATCAATTTACTCACTGGGACACAGGCCTCAGATGTTTTTTTTCTTAACCTACCCTCACCACCTGCCTTACATGACCTTATGGAATCCATCTTCCGGAGTCCTGATGAGTTTCCGAGTGGATGAAGGATGAGATCCCCTCACATTTCCGGTCCGCGATCACCACCTGACCTTTTCCATTTTGACTGGCGCTGATGTACCGCAAGGTTGTGCGATCTTATAAACTACAAATTACGCTTTCCAATGCGGACCTTTACTCCGGCCCCCGAGGTTAACGTAATGATGCACCACGATTCCATCCGTTTTACATATCCAGAAATGAAAAGATTTTATCCATTAGCAGGAGAGCCCCCCCCTCCCCGCGGGTCACATGGGCTCCTACTTCATCTTTGTTTAAACGCTCCCCTCGAATTGATTATCGAGCCATTCATCAAGCACTCTCTCCTCCCTGTCAGCACTTAGTCTGGCCAGAACATTTGATATTTTTTGAAATTCCACCTACCCAGTTTCTTTCTGACTCGCCCAACCCCCCCAACTCCTTGAACCTCTGCTTTTTTTGCGCGAGGCCTTCGTTCTAGGCGTACCAGACGCCCCCCCCCTAGATGCAACCCACATGGTCCAGATCCCTAAGTAGAGCTCTGTTTGCGCTTGTTCGTTCGGCGCGTCACAGTTCAGACCCCTGTCAGTTCTATTATACTCTGATCACCAGAGAGTGTCCTCAAAGAGACAGTCTCATTTTTTATTAAAAGAAGCCTTTTTTTTCTTCTTTAAGACCCCAGGAAAGCTAAAAAAGGGTCCCCTGCTTTTCGAGCGCCTTCAGAAAGGATAGCGCAGCTCCGTCCCATGAAACAACTCCGGATTATGTTCCCACCGAGTACTTACTCTTCTCTCTTCCCGGAGTCCGAGCGGTAAGGACTCCTCCTTTTCTCTATTTGGAGTCTGGGTAGTAATAGCCCCAATTTAGTCGAGTTTTTTTCCACGGTTTTTTTGTTACACATATTGAACAGTCTTTTGGTGGGTGTTTTTCCCCCCTTCCACCCCAAGCCACAGCGTTTCCCCCGTCGTCCACAAAAGGGCTCGGGCGCTTTCATTTCCCCTGTCCTTTCCCCCCGATTACTGATTCTTTTTTCTGGTGAACAACATGTTGGGACGAAGGTCATATTATTAACTCCATTTAAGTTTTTCGTTTTTTTTCTGTTCACCGTAGATAGCCCCTTTTCCTTGATGCTTCGCCCATCCATTTTATTTTGATTAAAGTAGATGATACTAACCTCTTTAAGGGCAGATTTCCACGTCAAATTCTCCATTTCCCCAAAGGCCTTCAATTTGCCCCTCCCCAATCCCCGCGCCGAAAGTCACTTCAAAAGAAACTTCCCGTGTGTCTCCCCTTTGTTTTTTATGCGACGTCCGATGACTCTTTCGTCTTCCCCGGCAGTGGTCTCGATGTCCGTACTTCCCCGCCACTGTCTGATTTACTTGCCACAAGGGTGTCTTTCCGGATCATCCCCCATTTAAACTGATGAATTTCTCCTTGTTTCACTTTTAAGTATAATTTTCGAAGATTTGTAAAGATTTCTGTGTCAGCGCCGCCCCACCCCCCGGTGATGACCCCAACGCATCTTTTCCGTAGAACGTTCATAGTCTGTCATAAAAGAACCCTTTTTTTTAAACGATTGCCTTCACTTCTCATTTCCCCATGAGGGTTTTGCCCTTGTCGCGATTTAATTCCTTCGTCCACCTTCGAATAAATTTTCCCGGCCTAATGTTCCCTAGCCCCATTAATGGCCAACCTTGTCTTTTCGCGCCTTCAAAGTCCTTTAAGGCCCACTCATCTTCCACAGTGCCAAGACGTACAGCCCCCTCTCTTTTTCTTTCTGCACCCGCTTTTTTCCTAACTTTAGGTGAATCCGGATTTGCTTCTTCCTTTGAGTTTGTTGCATACGAGCCTATCGGATGCTGAAACTGATGCAAGAAGATAATAGCCCGTAGTAGCGCCACCTAAGAAAAGCATACAATTTCAGTCGTCTCATCCGTTTGAGAGCGGTTAAACATTAGATTTGCCTCTAGAAACGGGATATCTGCCCCCCCCCCTTTCTCCCCCCCCCTATTCTTATCTTCCCCGAAAGGAATTGCTACTCGCCCCAATAGAAGAGCAAACCCCCCAAAGTAATCGTCCTTTTCACCGGAACCTTCAGGCCATCTCCCCTGTGCCCCTTCCCAATCCCATCTCGCCTGCCAAGCCAGGGCAACCAACACCGTTCTCTGTAACTCCTGGCCAAAGCTCCCTCTTTATCCACTGTTTCCGAATTTTCTTGGCCTCCTCCCTTCTGCCCCGTCCAATCAAAATTCTTAAGGGTTTTGAACGCCCAGCTTTGCCTGAAAAAGAAATGACATCTCTCGTATGCTTGATAGGTCTTCATCAGGGGCCTTCCCCCTACATACCCCCCCGGTTCATATTTTCTCGTTACAAGTCCAGAACGGAAGAGCCATGCATTAATTCGCGATCCATCCCCCCTGATACCGATTACTCGGCTCTTCGTCGTTTCCTCATCTGTTTTTCGTCTCTTCTTTTTTAACTTCCCCGTTCCCAACATAATATATTTAATACTATAGTTTTGTTGATTCTATTGTTGATGGGAAGTCTGGCTTGTTAAACCTCTCTCCATCATCACCTTATCATACTCGCCGAGTCGCCCAGTTCTTTTCATGGGCTGGTCTCTGTTCTTTTCCGATCTTTCTTTCCTGAATGGATGGGGCCGCGTATATTTTTCATCCCAAACATAGTCGTCTTTTTGGAGCACCCCGATGAGTATCGCATGCTAATCCTCCGGTGGAATGCACGGCCTCTCGAATTCCCCTCTTGATTCCTCTTTTTTTCTTCTCCCTGGAGTACTCCCAGGATGATGCCGCTATAGGTAGTCCTCATCGTAACACTCTTGAAGAGCGGCCTGTGTGGCCTGACCCTCGTCCTTTCTTGACACTCTTCGGATTCTATTCCTTTCTCCGTGATGTCTTTCGTTCATCTCTCCAGATGACTGATCCCATGGAATCGCGTAATATCATAGTGGATCAAACTCCTCCCATACTATGAGAGGCTTAGGGTTTCCTCTATGGGAATTATCACCTCTCTCTTTCCTTTCTCTTCTTCCCTTTTTCCTGATTGCCAACTCGCATCCCAGCTTGGACCCATTCAAGTGTGTGCTTCTTTGGGAGATTACGTTCAGCTCTTATTCAGAGTTTCAAAGACTGAGCCCGCTCCCTACTTCCCAATTCCTTCTTCTATTTCTGTTAATTAATCTTTCTACCACCCAGCGGCTTTCTTTTCCCCTGTCTGGGAGATGCCTCCATCCGTCCCTTATGCGACAATTTCCTTTTCTCGCCGACTTAGTCTCTCCTTGCATTTGATTTGTTGTACCCCGCATAATAGAATGCCTCACTAGGAATTTCGACGGTCAAAAGTCCGCCATTCCTCTCAATTTCCTTCCGCTATTTGGTTTGATTTTGATTTGATGTCGCGGCCTTCAGCCTGATTTCCTCTTTTAGTATTTCCCCTTCTGTTGTTGTTTTGCCTTTTACCACCAGCTTTTGCCCATCTTCTCGAGATTACGTGACTTTAATGGGCCTTCGCAACTTAATCCCCTCCTTTATTTCCTTTGTTGATTTTACTCACACCTTTTGGGTGTCTAGGGACCGTAATACTCCTGATTTGCTACGGCCTCGCTTCCCTTCGCCTACGTCCTGCATGGCGGTAAGAAACCCCCATAAAAACTTCCTGTTTCTTCTATTGTGACTTTCGGTTTTCCTTTTGCGCAGATTCATGTTCCCTCCCCCCCCCCCCCCTTTCTCTTACACTCCTCTTTGAAGCATGTATCATACTTCCAATTCCTCCAACAATCTCACTTCTTTTTCCTGCCATCCTACTTCTCCTTTACTCCCGAAGCCACGAATGAAAGCAGCCTCCCCCCCGCGCTACTTTAGCTAGCCCATGTGAGTTCACTGAAAAACGCTCCCGCCACCCTTCCTTCTATTCCCCTCCACTCCCATCCCCCGCATCTTCCCCCCTCCTCTCCTCCATTTCCCTATTACACCCCTCACCCTTCTCCCTCCCCAGCCTCCCTTCCCATCCTCTTCCTATCTCACCTTCATCTCCCACCCACCCCCATCGCCAATTTTCTTCCCGCCCCCCCTCTAACCCCTTCCCCTGTTTCCCCTACCTCCCTTCCCTCCGCCTTTCCTTCGACACCCTCCTTCATCTCTCCCTCCCCATCAACCTCCCCCCCCTTACAATACACCCGTCCTTTTTTTCTCCTTTTCCACTTCTCTCCCCCCCCCTCTCCTCCCCCCTCTTCCCTCCCCTCGCTCCCACGCCATTCCCGCTACCCCCTCCCCACTGCTTTCCCTTTCCGCCCCCCACCCCGGCCCTCTCCCCCACCTCACACACCCCTCGTTCCCCCCCCCTGCCCCCCCCCCCCCGATCTCCTTTCCTCCACCCATCCAACTCTCCATCCTCCCCCAACTTCGCTTCCTTTCCCCCCGTCTCCCCCCCCCCCCTCCCTCAATCTTCCTGCCCCCCCCCCCTGCCATATATCCCTCCCGCATATCCCTCCTCTCCCACCCCCCCAATTCCACTCCCCCAACCATCCCCCCCACCTTTCCGACCCCCTCAAGCTCTAACCCCCCCTTAACCGCCCCAACCCCCCTCTTGTCCCTCACCCTTTTCCCCCCCCTCCCCTCTCCTATCCCTCCTCGCTGCCCTCCGCCTCCTCTCTATTTTCTCCATCCTTCACTTTCCCCGCCCCGTCCCCTCTTCCTCATACCCACCTCTTCAAGATACCCTCTCCCCCCCCGCTCTCTTTACCATGTCCTCGATTAATGTAGATGTTTTCAGACCCCAGGCCTGATCCCCGGCTCAGGTTTGGAGAGGTTCTTAATGGTTTTAACCCCAACCGAATCCTTTCAGACTGGCCCCCCTTCATACCTACTCCGCCTTCTTCGACAGATAAAAGGGAGTGGCGACCATCCTTCCACATCCCTAAAAGTAATGTCATTTCCCGGCCCGATATTCTCCTCTGTGAGCCTTTTTATAGACTGTCCGTTTGTAGCAGTCAGCTTGCTGATTCTGTTGATTGAGATAAGGATTCGATCCTCAGGAGTAGTCGTTTGAAAGGTTACCGAGCTATTCCTTTCCTTGTCCTCCACCCCGCCTTTGTATTCCTTGCTTGCGCTTTTCCCCGGGGCTTTTTATTTTGTACCAACTAGTTCTGAGGGACCTCTTGAAGATCCGTACCGCTGTCCTGCTTTAGAGGCCAACCCCTCTCCACAAGATAAAGCTCCCTGAGGCTATCCTCTGATACAAGTTAGCGTCAATGGGAAATCTGTCTTGTTGCCTTTAGATGCGCCCCTCCCTCCCAACCCTACGCAACCCCTACCTCTACTACGTTTCTCTTGGCACATTTTCTATGGCCCCTCGCGTTCTGAATCTGATCCCTCCTCCAATGGTCTCCATTTTTGTCCTTACATGTCATTCAGAAGGAACGAATCACTGGATGTAAAGCCACTTCTCTTCGGCCGGCTTTTTATATGCCCAATCCTACGGAACAGACCGATTGAGTCGTATCCTTTTATAAGACGTTTCAGAGGCGGTTCTAGCTGCAGCAAACGTGCCGCCCCTTTATCGGTGGACAGTTTCGTTAAACCTGCCATCCTTTACCGTCTCAATTCATTTTAGTCTCTTTTTGGATTCAGGAAACCTCCCCCCACTGATGAGTCCTCGCCCTAATTGCGAAGAGCGGTCGCTTCGTACCCCCGGGATCGATTGTTTAGGTTCATGGATCCGTCCTTCCCGCCCAGCCCTCAGGACTCGTATATCCATCAGTACAGTTTGTTTTCCCCCGGTTGTTTTTGCGTTTACTAACATCGCTTTTTTCCTGATTTTTCTAGTTCGTT
>Ga0179591_1317763_pt1 | contig 17634 bp, 14 predicted proteins | sample CZOMad2_1_08_16f_FD_182891 | JGI IMG/M metagenome (GOLD analysis project Ga0179591, IMG submission 182891) | Vadose zone soil fungal communities from Angelo Coast Range Reserve, California, USA - CZOMad2_1_08_16fungal (PacBio error correction) | ecosystem: Environmental > Terrestrial > Soil >... | reverse complement strand
CTTTCTTGACCCGGAGAACCCGCCCCCCTTGCGTCTTTGAGTTTTTTTTCCCCTCCCAAAGGCCTTTCGGGAGTTCGAGGGACAAGTTCATGCTTTCTCCCTTTGTAGTTCACAAGCCGTTCTTTTTGGAAATCGAATCCTATGAACTCCAATTCATAGCTGAAGTCCTCTTTTACCCTTCTTCTTCGTCTTGTAATATCTCTTCTATTCTAATGAAACCCCCTCTCTACCACCCATTTTCTCGATTAGATATGGTTCCCCGCCCCACCCGCAAGTGTGAAGACCCCCTTTTTTACACCTCTTGTACGAAGGCCAGAGGAGAGTTTTACTCAACACTCCAGGTGAATCGATACCGTCATCCATCTTTTGTTACATACTTGTCTCCTCTAGCTATCCTCCCGCGTTTTTGCGCCCAATTCTATCGGTGTTCCGAAATGCGCTTTGTTGGTTAGCCTTTTTTGCTCCGTCTGTACCGCCGGTTATCGACACCTCAAAGTTTGGATCATACTTTTTCCATCTTTAGATCAACTTTTATATAATCTTAGGAGTTCGTGCCTTTAAATTTAGTGGCAACTTCCCTGTGGCGTCTTTAGAGCGGTAATAGTCTTCCCCCCTTTTCGAAGAAGACGCTTTTATAGGTCTCACATCCTTCAGCCTACTTAATTGCTTCCGTTTTTATTCCTTTTTTTTTTTGAACCCCCCCCCGAGTTTAAGATGTCTCTAAGGAGCACCGTTTTTCAAGGTCCCTCCTTTGTTGTCGGCGAACTCTTTGAGACTTCTTATCATCAGAAAAGCCTTTCTTAATACCCTTACCGCGATCTGAACTCCATGGAGGCCCACACAATTTTCTCTTCCCCGCTTCCTTTTTGAGGGATTTCTGGGTTTCTATACAGTACTTACTCATTCATTTCACGGGGTCATTGTTCCTTCCCCTCAGAGAACATCTTTTTTGTGTTTAGGAAGTGCCCTAATCTTTGATCGCTTCTCCTTCGGTTCCTCTTGGCCTTTTCCTAACATGAGACTACGCGTGATCTTTTGAATCCCCGACCTTTGGTCAGGCTTCCGGCGCCATCGACTGTTTTTTTTTCACGCCGCTTCAGATGATGGTTTCTGAAGCCCCCTTTCCCTTCGCTGCTTCCCGATAAAGGGAGATTTGACTTATCTCGTTGAGGGGTATTTTTCGTCCTACCTCCCCCCCTACTTAGATTCCCCCTGGTTTTCGAGACTGACCTTAGTTTGAGACTTTCGTGTCACTCACTTATGAGTTTTTTTCAGCCTGACCTCTGGGATAGCCATCGGGCCGTGATTCACCGGCCTTTCCAGTGTTCCTTTCACTTTGGATCAGTGCCTGGATCGAAGTGTTTGAGGTCCGCGCGCTGCTTTCCACCGCCGCGTCGTCCCTTTTTCGTATCGCTCACAAGCAATTTTCTTTGAGATAGGTTTGCGGTCTTCGGAATGTCTAGCCGGCCGATGAATCCCCTTGTTTCTCGTTTCCGGCCTGTGCATCGTAACAGGCCTCTTTAAACACAACTTTTTTTCTAAAGACGAAAATACGTAAACTTTCCTCGCCGACCGGTCAGAGACGTTTTCCCCCTTTGTTAGGCGGTAAAAATAGATGCACCACCGGCGGACATGGTCTCCATTCTCCCCGAATCCTTTCCAGAGAAGACCTGTCCCGCAACTTGGATCAAGATATGGGTTCCTCGATTGTCTCCCTGACCACTCTACGCCGTTCTATGACGAACTCTTTTATGGCTCTGAATGGATGCGATCTGAGTCCTCCCTTTTCGCAAGGCGTTTTTCACTTGATTCCGTTTTTTTAACGGAGTTCTTGTCTTTATTACTACCTCACGGTGGCTGTTTGGTGAGAAGGTCTTTCTGGTCAGACTTTTTTTCTCTGCTTTTCAGATCCTTATACTTTCCTTGAATAACTGGCCCCTGGACCTGTGCTCTCGAAAGGCTCTAACCGTAGGCCCGCGGCCTTTGTCAATCCCTGAACTACTTGCTTGAGTGATTTTGGTAGAAGCCGAGAAGGCATCTGTCCCCCACTTCCCGACTGTCCGCGCTCCCTTCCTCTCCATTTCTTGCGTTTTTGCGTTCCCAGATCCAGGTCTGAATTTTCTCAGGGCTTTTCCCCTCGCTGCGTCCCGGTACTCGCGATATCAAGCTTTTTTGGGCGCAGTCTGCTTTCCTCTCCTACCACCCTTAAAGTTTACATTTTTCGTCATTATTAGAGTTTTCTTTGTTCCAGAATTGCTTGCTTTTCCCCCTCCGGTTCTTTCAGACGGTAAGTTGTCCCTCCCCCCCTTACGACACTGTCCTGACATCATGGCGGTAGTCTACCTCTCAACGTTCTGACTAATTCCTCCTGTTAAAGTTTCTTCCGTGATAGTTATGGCGATCGAGATTTGTTTCTTGCATGTGGCCCCTCCTCCTAGGTGTTACAGCTTTCGAGCGTCTGTCAGCCTTTTCGCAACTTTACTTCCGGCATTATGCGATTCCTTCTTTACCGACGTGCCACATTTCCTCGGCAAATTTTAAGAAGTTAAAAATTCTTTTTGATCCCCCCGCTCGCCTGTCTTTCTGATCCATTTTGAATTCTTTTGCCCTTTTTTTGGATCTCCTGCATGGCATCCCTAGACTCCTTCTATCGGATTTCAGCCCTGATTGGGAGAGCCTTCTTCCCTTTCAGCTCGGTTTTATCTTTCATAGGACCTAGCAGGCGAACGTTCGTGCGCACGCTTTTTTTTATTCCAGTCCGCTTGCGTAGGTTCGCCCGATCGTCCTCCGACCATTGCTGGCGAAGCATCACTTCATCAAGAGCTAGGACCTGTCGTCGACCCGGTTTTTCCATTTACCGCATTTACCAGTTCTTTCCCAACGAAGTTTTCCCCTAGATGCCACAGTGCGCTTTTGTTTATCGAGAATCGCTGACGGCAGTCCCTCCGACGTCTTCCTTCATCATCATGCATACACGGAAGCTTGGACCCCCGTTATTGCGACTCCTCCCCCTACATCTCTCACCCTTTGGAAGTTTTTATTGCGAACCGAGTTCCTCCGGCTGGGTGTATGCTACCCTCCCTTGTGCCCTTTAGCTTCATTCCCCCCCCACGCCAATCCGGGAGTTTTTACCAATCCTTCTTTGACGCGTCTTTCCAGATGTCCTTGCTGTCCTGACTCCAGAAACTACTTCGTGTTTCTGTTCGGCGTTGGATCCTGTTCGATCATTGGCTTCGCTCTGCCCGGGGCCTTTCCTTAGACGGTTAGCTGAAAACTTGTTTCGACTCTGCTGCCCACCCCGTACCTTTGTCCCCCCTCCCTGTTGAAAGTTTCTTTGAGTTCCTCCAGTCCCCAAGTTCTGCCGGTAAAGCTTTTAGAGAAAGCTTTCGACTTGGCTCCCTTGATCGCGCCCCCCCTTCTCAAATCGCGCCATGACGCTTGTTCCCTTTCCTTACTGAAAAGGTCATTACCCGTTCAGACCTCAGCCTCGGAGTACCATGTGAGATAACGACTTCTGTATTGATTCGTGCCTTTTTTTTTTTTCCCTGAGCCAAATTCTTTTTTTTTAGTAGGTGACTATGACCCAAGCGTAGCGCGTGAACATCGCGCCAGTGTCCCTTAGCGTCCTCCCCCCCCCGTTTTGCCCCCTTCATTTAAGTACTTTCTTTTTTTGCGCACTAGAGTTTAATTCTCACGACGTCCTTCTCTTTTTCTCCTTCAGCCTTCATTAGAAGAAAGACTCTTTCATTTTCTATTGCAAAAGTTCTTTGTGATCCCCCCCTCTGAGGGGAACCTGCGGTGGCCTCCTTTTTCGCTTATTTTACGAATGCCTTAAACCCGTTCAATAGCGTAGCCCGTTATCCAACTGCTCCATGGGCAAGACCGGAATTTAATCATCCCCGTCGCCACTTGTCCTTTCCTAGAGCCCACGCTTGAAGTCCAGGACAAACCCCCTTCCCTCAACTTCGCGGTCTTTTTTTAAAGTATTGATGTACGTCGAGGTATTAAGGTCGGACTCCTTCAAAGATGGCGAGATAAGCAACAGTGAAACTTTTGTCCTCTCAACTTGAAGATAGAGTCCTCTTCGAAAGCATCTAAAGATATTTCCCCACCCCAGCTGATGGAGCGTTGCTCGTACTCGGCGGCATTTTTTCTTTCGAGATAGTATATAGTAGTACCCTTTAGACCCTTGCCCATCTGCGCCAAAACCTCCTTTCTCCACCTACAAAGCGGTACCGCCTCCTGGTTTAAAACGCTGGCTCTGCCTTTCTGAATACGTGAACTGTTTATTTCACAAGTACGTTCCCCAAACGCCCACGCAGTATCAACCGCTTGCTTTGGCCCAAGTGTGTTGTTGCTACATGTTTTCCCCCGAGCGTACAATCCCTGCGTTCGTACCCTGCTTCAGGTATGCGCTACTCTTGGAACACAGTCACTGCTCTTTCGCTCCAGGAGTCGGTCAGTGGTGGAAATCGCCGAAGCTCCTTTTTTTTCCTTGTTGGAGATTCCTTTTTCACCAGCTTGGCTTCCCCACATATGACCTCACCTTCATGTGAATCTTCTCCTACCGCAGTAACTTTCCCGCCATCAAGTAGATCAAAGCTTGAGTCCCTCCTCAAAAATTATCCCTTTCCCCTCTTTACAACGACAGGTTAGATCCCAAGTACGGCCGCGCACCCTTTTTTGAGGATCTTTCCTCCTGTCGTTGAACATTCATTCGTTCGAGCACGGCCTCCCCCTCGGGTCAGGTCTCCCTCGAGCTCCGTCAAACTATTCTGGAACCCATCGTGGACCTGACCCTCCTGCGCATTTCCTAACGGCAGGTTTAGTAACCCTCTCCGGTCTACGTCCAAACTATAACTGTTACCCCCGTTGGTCGTTTAATCCTTTCCTTTACACGGCTGAGACCCCCTTCATGGCCGGCATAGATGGCTTTATATCTCCTACTCTCGATTAGTTCGATGCGTTACAAATTTCCGAGGTAGGAATTCGCGATGCTTATGATTTCCTCTTCTTCTACCCGAACTGAACCTGCTCTACCCCTCTTTCTTCCGTTTAAACGATTTGTCATGCCTTTTTCTCTAAAAATCTGAGTCGAGAAGTCTAATTTGCATCTCGCCCCCACATACTCTACCCCCCTTTTTTGTTGTTTGAGATCTTTTCCTCTCCGGCGCCCGGCACGATAGCAGCGTTTTTCTCCCGTCGGTCCTCGCTTTCTGTGATGTAGAACCAGCCGTTGGGCTGGACAGCCTCTTCCCCTGCCAAATCACCGCATGAGCAGTCTTTTTCCGCGGATTTCCCCTTCCCACTTCCCCCCTCCCCTTTCCGGCTTCGATCCTACCATCCCTTCTCTTCCGTTCGAAACCTTTCTTTTTCTCCGCTAACACGCACCTAAGTCGCCTCCGTTCAGATTCCCACCTTTTCCATTTCCCTTTTGGCGCGATTTTGCGGTTTTTTTTCCGAATCCTGCCTGCGACGTTCTCCTGAGATCTTTTTGCGATGATCCGATTGTGGTTAATCCCCCCCTTTGGACTTTTGGCGACGTGCACGGCCGAGACGTTGGCCTCCGTGTCAAATGTCCGTTTCGCGTTTACTTGCGCCTTGTTGCCTGCAGTTCCTCCTTTTTATTGCAACCGGGCCCCCTTGGCGAGAATTTCCAGCTTGATCACTTTTGTTCTCAATCTTTTTCTCGACGTGGCGCTGGAGGTTTTGTATGAGTTAGGTTTCCACATCCTGGCTGCGTCTCGGTCATAGTAATTGTCCACCGCTTATGTTGTTTTCGAATATGGTTTCCAGCTTGATATCCACATACCTTCCTCCTTTTTCCTTTTCTTAAATCGCCCAGTTACGCCCGCTTCTGAGCAAGCGCGAGTCAATGAATGCCGAAGCGTGCTCTTAAATGAGAGATTCAAAGTTTTGAGAGGAAATCGACTGGCTTGTGTTTACCGCCGGTGGCAACCCCACTGTTTACTCGCAGCGGGTTTTGGTGAGGTCGTTTTCTCCTCACTGACTCATCCTCAAGGGTCCATTGCCATTCTCTGGACCAGTCATTGCGGACCTTTTATACTTAGCGTCTTTTGGTAAGAAATTTTCATTGGCACTAATTTCGCTGATGAATGACGCTTTCCGTCGAGACCCAGCCAGACTGTGGTCTGCTATAGATCCAATCTCGTGTTTTCCAGAGTTTTTTAGATGTTGTTGCGCTTTGATTCTGCTGTTTTGAACAGAAGGTCACGGGCTCTTTCCTTTGGTCAGGTCCAGATTTTTTCTTTTGGTTTTTTCAGCCCTGGACTCTTCCGAACAATTCGGACTGGTTTCGATACAAGCTGAAGTGCGCGTGCGGTGTGTCATCGATAATTTTGATCCCCGACTGTGGACTTCGATGAGATTGTTTAGTGCTTCAAATACACGCGTTTCTATGTCTCTGCAAGGTATCCCTTTTTAGACTTCGGGATCCTGTGCCGTGGGTTTGAAAGCTGCTTACGCGCTCCTGGCCCCCCACTTCGGTTACCAGAGCGTGAGAACACCCCGGTGTTCGTTGGCGAGAACATGACATCGGTTTGGTTCTTCCGAAGTCGGATCCCTGCTCCGAGGCATTTTCCTTACCGCTCGTCGTTGTGTCGTGATTTTGAACAATGTTCTGGACCAAGGCTTTTCCCCCCCCAATAACCAAGAGCCCTTTTGTGGACGACTTACTTTCTGTCTACCGAAATATAGGGACCCTTGCTCGAGGTCAAGCTATCTGGTATTGCCGGAGTCCCTAAGCACCCCAACGGCGGCCTTTGGGTCTCTCTCCCCCACGCCTTCTTTCCATACGCAGAGCTTGCGTTTTGTACGTTTAAACGGGTTTCCCTTATTGTTTTCGACCCTGTTCCCCCAAACCTCTTTGACTCCCTTTTTCATATGACTATCGTGGTGGTCGAGAATTTCTGCCTGCGCGCCGGCCTCAGGCTTTTCCCGATATTGACGATCTCCTCCCTCTTTCTCATAGTTATTTTATACCGACATTCCAATTAGGTAATGGCGGTTGCTTCTCCGTAATGACAGAGTTCGCTTCATGATCCTCCAGTCTCCGGCGAATCCCTTCGACCACATGCCTGCCCCCGCTCCCCTCCTGGATCGACCACGACGCACGTCCTTTTGTTCCATAGAACGAATTGCTGAAGTTTCTTTTCGTCGAGTTTTTAGAAGGGCCTTCTGGGAAAATGCGGCGTTATGTACCATTTACGCATCCACCTTTGGCGTTTTTTTCGTCTCCCCGCCCCCCCGACGTGAATCGTCACCTTTTTCTCCCTCTTGGCGATTATACGCGAAGAGATAAAAGCGTCCTTTTTTTTATTGACGCCCGTCGTTTTATATTTTGAAGTTTTACTTTTTCGGCATAATCTCGGGGCCGTTATGTTGATTGGTTCTCCTTCCTCCTTAGTTCAGAGATGAGAGACGGTCACGGAGCAATCTGAGCTCGATGTTGTGCGTGGGGTGTGTTTTTTTTCTTTCTTTTTTTGGGTTCCCTGTCTTTATTAAACTGTTTCGGTTAAGAAGGTAAGTCTCGTTCTTTCAGCTTCGTTTTCCCTTCTCCTGATGGTCTGTTCTATGGGCGCAGAAGAATTCCAGAAAGCGATGTAGTTCGTTGATAGTGTTGCTCACGAAGTCCTTCAGTCGTGAATAGGCAAAGTAGTTCAAATCCCATGACGCAATTTCCTCAGGCTCTTCCCCCCCATATTGTATGATAGCCTCTTCGTAGGTCTCTTCCGATCATTATCCCTGTTCATCCCCTGGTTTTTTCTTAGAAGATACTGACCTTTTAGAAGCTCTCTTAGTGCCGTGAGATGGGTAAGCGCCTTTCCCCTGATTTCGATTGCCATTTTCCCATTACTTAATCAGGTCAGCCGTCGTTGCCTCCTGCGCGAAGGAACCAGCGTGCTCCCTTCTCGTCCTCCCCGATTTTCCACAAGTTCCACATCTGCTCGCAGAACGATCCACGGCAGAAACGCTCCTTGGTCCTTTCGAAAGGCTTCGGACCTTTCATGACAATCCACCCCTTTCAGAGTTTTCCCTCTCTTTTCGAGCTTAAGTGCCGCGTAAGACGCACGCTGCAGGCAGAAACATTCCCTTCCATCCCAGCAGCAGACTAGTCTGATAGAAGCCAACCGTACGACTTTGACCCCCCCCCCACCTCTTCTCGCTGACAACAGCAACTCTTTTTAATGCTCTTCTTTAGTAGGTTATGCCGGACCAGTCGAGAAAGGCCCCTTTGAGCGGTGACTTGCTTACTGATGGAGCTTTTCCAATAAACCATCATCTTGCGAGTATTCCTTCTTTAACTCCTTTCAACATATTCCTTTATCTTTTGTTTTTCCTCCTCTCCCTAAACTTCAGAAATTCCTGGAGGCCATTGCAGCGGCTTCCGCTCCTTTCGGTCCCTGCGCGCCAGGTAGTGGTGTCCATGTTTGCTTTAGCCTTTTTCCAACGCTCGACCTCTCCCCCCCTTCTCGTTCGCATCCCACACCGCGGCCTCCCTTGATTTCTTAAGAATCCTCCGCTTTTTCTCTTTTGCTGTCTCGTCTCCGTAGCTTTCCCACTTTACTCCCGCGACTTCCCCTCTCCCAGCACCCCTTGGTCTTCTAGACTTCGTCAAAGCGTTCCCTTGTAAACAGTGAATCGCGCAGCCAGCATTTTTCTCAGTTTTTACAACTCCGCCTACCGGTCACTGATTTGTCTTTGTCAACAGTCGCATTTTTTGTGAGCCCTTTCCCGTGTCCCCCCGGGCTGTGACCGCATTACAAAGTTCTTTACCGGTCTTCTTTCTCACTGCAAAGTCTATTTTTTTTCCTTCTTTTTCTCTTACCCAATGCCGGCTGCGGTCGCACAGAACTCCGGCTTTCTTATGGCAACCCCGTTTGACTCTTGCGCTTTTTTTGAAGACTCCTACTGACCCCACTTTTACCCAGACCATGTGCCCTTTTCCTCCCCCTGGTGGGCCCGCGGTGACCCCCAGCAGCGCTCCGTCATTTCTTTCCCGGCCCTTCGATCAGGCTTCTTTCCAAGTATCCCAGTTCCATTTTTTCATGTCCAGCTTTCAAGACCCCACGCTCTCACTCTTTCCCAGCTTGGTCTACCCCCTTCCTTAAGGATGAAATCACGCTTCCGTTTCGAACACCCGCGTAGGGTTTAATAGGTCCTGCACTTCTACACTAGGAGCTATCCGCTTCCGTGCCCTTTCGTTGCCAGAAGAGACGCGAAGCAGGACGCCCGCCTCCCTATTGGTCCCCCCCCCGTGTATGTAGCCGTAGACGGTCAATTTTCCATTTTCCCCCAGTCTGCGCTATTTCTACGACTTTCAAAATCCCCTTGGTACAACCATCGTCTCCTCGACCCAGCAGTCCCTGTCTTTTTACCACTTTTTCCCATGTTCTTTCTACCCCGTGACAGATTCGTAAGATAAGGGCTGACCCACACGCCCACTTGCCAGTCATCGAATAGCTTTTAAAAGTGTCTTTGCAGGGCGTAGAAAACCGAGTTTCCGTTTTTATTCTTCCTCCCGATGTTCGCGAATTCTGTTTTTGACTGACTGCGTTTGCGCAGCGATTCCTAGAGGAGTCGGTGACGAATCCGCATTTTGCGTCGGTGGGTCTCCCTTTTCCCACACGGCAGGTCAGGCGGATTCATTTTATACCTCTTTCCCCCCTCCTCTGACAAGTAATTGCCAGAACGCAGGTCCCATTTTTTTCCTTTACCAAGTGCCAGGTCGATAAAAATTGATCATCCGAACAAAAAGTCTCATGCTTGAATTCTTCCTTTCGTAAACCTGCTTTCCTTTTTCCGTCTCCCCAGTGAACCGGTTCGCCTGGCCCTTCCCCCCGTTCCCCCTCTCGTGCACGGCGCCACCTCCGCTTCTTTTTTTCTTCTATCGCGAGCCTGCTCCCAGATCTGTCCCCAACATGTTTTGTTTTCTCCTCGCAGGCCTCCTGGTTAGTAAAACCTCGCTCCCGGCCTTCTCTCCACAGCTAGGAGTTATCCCTTGCCTGTTTTTTTTTTACTCAATTTCCCCGGTCCAGATCGGCCTATGCAACGAATTTGGAAACCGCCAATAGAGTATTGTAATTTTCCTCTCCCCTCTTCTTTCCCAGACGGTCACATCGTTTCCTCCGTCAGGCTCCTCCCCTCCCCCGATTGTCGAGAGATGAGAGGCCTCTTTTAAAGGCTTTTCTACCAATTTCTTCTGCGTAAGCTGACGCTCGGCCTTTTTCTTTACCTTCGAAAACAGAAGGTCTCCACGTTTTTCTTTCTCGGTTGCAAGGGACCTCCCCCTTTTCCCCTCGTGTTGTCGAGAGATGGGCAGAATGGGTCTTCAAAGAGCCTTGCGATACCGTTTGTTGACCGTTCCCCCTTCTGAGGCACTTGCCTGGTTGCTCGCCCTTAATGGTAGCCAAAGTAGGCGGCGGGACCTATCCTTCCCTTTCTTTAACTCCCTTTCACTCCCGCATGTCAGATCTTCCCATTTCTTCCTCCTCTAACTCTCCGTTACTTTTTTTTGAACCTTTCGTTCTCCCCCCCTTTTTTTTTCTATCTGCGATTCTGGACCCCCCGCAATTACTTTAGTTTTATATAAAAACATTGTCCCCGCCCCAGCTTTGGTCGCGGCCTCCTGATCTGAAAACCCTGTCCGTTATACGAATCCCAGTAAACATTTTGTTTCCCAGCTTGCGATGATAGCGATGAGCGCATTCAACCAAGCCCTGGAGCGCCTTGCTAATTTGTCCAAGTTCCCTTCTCCCAGCTTTGAGACTCTGGTGGTGTCGGAACCCCTTTCAAGACCTGTTCCCCGAAGATTTGAGTGGAGAAGAATTCCAGCGTTTTTCTTTTGATCGCTCTGCTTTTTCCTAATCTTTGTCCTGGGAGGAGGACCCTCAATCTCCTTTCCCAAATTCCATGTTAGTGGTAGCCGTTTTTTTTTTTTCATAGTCCTCCTTTTCCAAGCCTGAAGCGGGTGTTCGCCGGCCCCAGGCGAAAAAAGCCGCCGCTGCCCCTCTCCCTGGATTAAGGATTCACCCGAACTTGTAGTCCTTTTTGCGCGCGTTCCCCCTTCTCTCAGAATTTGTCGACCAGCGTGATCCTTACTGAGTCGCCTAAACATTTTTTAGGAATCCTCTTTTTCTGTTGGCGTCCGCACCGGCGGGGAACACCCCCATTTTTTGAAGAGTTTCTTGAGGTCTTTGATTTTTTTGACCTTTCACGAGATCATTCCGGTTTCCCCTTACCCCCCCTTTCCCTTAGCGGTACCCAGGCTGTACGCGGTAGACTTCTTTTTTCCCCGGGGAATTTCCATGAAATTGCCGATTGTCCTGGACTACTCGCTGATAGTGACCTTCCCCCCCTCTCTTTGGTTCGGCCTCGAGGAACTGGTTTGCCCTCAGCTTTAGGTTCTCCTTCTCGGCTTGTCGACTCACGGGCACGGGCTTTTTCTCCTCAATCGTTTGGTGAGTGGCGCGTGTTTGAGACTTACCCCCTTACGTCTCCACTAATGGGGAGCCATTTAGTCGTGTCCCCTCATCGAAACGATGGGACGTACGTGGCGAATAGTGGCCCAGTCTTCACTTTGCGCAGTGCGATGCGCAGATGGCCTTCCCCCGTCGACTAAGGAATTCTTTTTCGGAGTCTCGCTGCTGGCACCCCGGGACAAACCTCGAGTGTCTCACCTTTTTGCTCGAACATACCCTCGTTTTTGCTGTCTTCGTCCTCCTTCGACGTTCCCCTCTCTGTTTTTAATTCCGTTCCTTTTTCTCCCTTGCCCGCTCTTCGTTCGGTGCTCCCTCCCCTCCGCGCCACTCTCCCACCACCGAGACGGTTTCCCACTGTAGAAGCCCCTACATTGCCCCCCTTTCGCGTCTCCTGGTCACGCTTCTTTGTTCTTTTAAGCTCCACCCGCCCACCTAGGACTTGTCTCTACCTTAATTGCCTCATCCCTCTCGCGTTGTTACGCAATGGTCTTTTTTCCCTCTTCCTTGCGAGAGATTGCCACCTTTTACCTTTAAAAGCTTCTTCTATCCCAGGAAATCGTGGGTCAGGCATTTAGGGATGCGCGCGGCAGTTCAGGGAGACCCGTATCATTCCTCTCTACCTTATGGAGAACTTCTTTTCTTATTTCCTCCCTTCCCCAATGTTAAGGCCTTGCTGCCGTAAGGGTGGGAACTCCCTCTTCGTTGAAGCAGTTCCCCCTCGCCCCCTCTAAGTCCTGTCCACCCCTGTTCGCTCTCCGGAAACCGGTCCCCCTTCAACTCCAGTTCTTCCTTTTTTTCTTATCCCCCGAGGCGGGGCACAGCCGATTGTTCCTTCCCTTGGTAATCGCGGTCGCCGTCCCCTTCCACCAATTAAAGCACTCCATTTTCAGGCGTGGGCGCGCTCCCCTTCCCTCCTTCTTCAATTTACGATAAAGGTTCCTCCTTTTTAGCTCGCTGTTTTCGCTTCCCGCCGACTATCACGCGCATTTTTTTTGCTCAGAGGGCTTTGACGAGTCTATCAATACTTTAGTTGGTTTTTTCTGCCCTTACCCGAGAGTTGATTCCTTCGTCGTTCCATTTTTTTCCTTCTTGCTCGCCGCTGCAAGGTTGAAGCAACGATGCGCTACTTTTCCCGTGACACGTCCCCATGGTAGTATTACTCCTGACAAGGGCCTAAAGCCCCTCCCCTGTTTTCTTTCTTTTTTTCTTAATCGGTCTGCTGCTGATCGCGGCTCCTGCTTCCCCCTTTCCGTTGAGAGTAGGACGCGGCGCAACGATCTTCCCTGGTATTACCCAAGGCTCCATGCGCGGCACCTTTCCAGAGGCGCTTAAAATCTAGCGTGTTTCAATACCCTTTTCCCTTTCTCTCCCTAGACATGCACTTTCCACCCTCCTCGTTGATATATTGCAGCTGCTCAAGAAGGTCTCTGCTCAGCGCGAGATTTCCCCGTCGGTTCATTTTCCCTAGAATCTTTAAGTCCCCTTTTCAAGTTTTAAGACGTTTGCGTTCCCCGTCGCTCTGTACGCTCTACATTGCGCCTCTTTCTGACGTCCCCCTAAGAACATACTCTCTTGCATACCGGCAGCACCTTCTTGGAAATGTCGTCGACGTCACCCCCCTCCTTCCAGTCACCCCTCCTTTCAGTTACGAGTGTCTTCCACCCGTTACTGCGTAGCTCTCTTCTCTCCGTTCTCAAAACGACCTGAGGAATCATCCTACTCGAAGAAGTCCTATGGACAACTTCGGCGAGTTTCTTGCGCCCCGCTGCGTTTTTGGATAGCCCGTAGCGCTTGTGAGAGACAGTCTTTTCTCGACAACAATTCCAGTCTGACGTCTCTTTAGACCTGCAAAAAACCATTAACCTGGTGTGTTTAAATTGAAGGCTCTGACCGAGACAAGCCTTCGCCTTCTTTTCCAGATCTTCACTTCTTACAGCACTTATTGGACGTACAGCGCTGGTTTTTCCTTTTCCTCGTCATAGCATCTCTCCAGTTGTCAGGTGCTCTCGCTCTGCCTAACACCTTGTTCGAGCTATTCAACCCACTTCTCATCACAGAATTCCCGGAATGCCCCCCATTTTCTTGTATATCCAAGAAAGCCGTCTCCCCCTTTACTATCAGATAGGATCCTCCCTTGCTGCGAGCATCAGCCCTTTCAGAAATTGCTCCTTCGTCTTCTTTTTCGCGACAAACAATTGCGTGTTCAATGTCGTGGACCCTCTCCTCCAGCCATACATGTATTCCAGTTCTTACAGAAGGCGCTGGGTCCCTGTGGGAGACTACAAGTAGTCCGTCTGTTGATAGTAGGTTTATCGCTCATATTAGATCTTACCTCCCCGACCTTCCCTATAGTTTTTCTTCCTGAAGATGCAACTCCCTTTTTCCAACCTCCTGGTTCCTCGTCAAGCCGTGCGGAGAACTTTTAAGTTAATTGTTGCCATACCTGAAGTCTACGGAGCCGCTATCCGTACCCTCCCCTGTACTTAACGCAATTACTCCCGTGAGACCAACCTCCGGGTGTTGTGCCGAGGCCGGAACCTAAGAAGTACACTTTTGCGCAAACAACTCATCCCAGAGCGCCCCCTATTTACCGCGCCTTTCTCCAAGAGGTAATTTAAGCCTTAACTCTCCTCATACCTTTCCCATTTTCTCAACCCGCGCCGTCTGATGTCCGACAGAGCTTCAGAGTAGACCCCTTCTACCTTATTCGAGTAAATTCTTTCGGAGGTCAGCTCACCTCCGACGTGGAGCGATCCAAGGCCCTTCTCCTAAGGCTCCCGTTCAGAGTATTACTCCATTCGCCAATACTCTCGGGTAAAAAAATTTCTGCGTGTAGTCTTCGACTCTTGCGGGCTGTCCGATCAGCTGCTTTAGGTATCTTCCTAGGCATGGCTTTACAGTTACCAAACCGCCTTTCTTTTCAGATCAACTCTTCAAGAATGGCATGTTTTCCCCCAGACTTATTTCTCTGTTAAGTTAGAAAAAGTGGACCTTTCCCCCTCCGGGATCTACACCGCCCCGCAGTTTCCCTTAGTACCAAACCTTTTTTTTTTGACCCCGAAATGGCGTTCCCAACATCAAGAGTCCTTTTTATTCCCTCCCTGAGGTTAGCCTCTCCCGATCATCCTTGTTCGCCGACCCCCCCGTGTCTTCTGCTTACAGCGAGCGCTACGAGGTTTCGTTTTGTAGGATTCATATCATTTTTAGGCCTGCTTTGAGATCGTCCCTCTTTACCCCCCACCGATCCTGCCTGCGGATTTCATTTGTCCCAGAATCTTTTACTAAGGAATTTTCAAGAAATCGCCTGTCACTTCCACCTCCCCACGCAGATAACCATTTTGAGCCCGACACCAACAGTATCAAACCCCGCTTTGAATTTTTTCTGTGTTTGTCTAGCCATTTCAGGCCCCCCTGTCTCCCAGCTATTCTCCTGTTTTCCACACCTCGGCCGTATCTCCGTTCCCCCTTCGCCCCAAGCCGTTTATTTTCCTTCGTCTTCATAGAGACTCTCCCCCTCTTCTGGAAACTTTCTTCGATTTTTCCTCGCCTTTTGGTCGTAAAAGTTTCGTTTTCCCCCCACGCAAAGTTTTTATTCCATTACCCTTGGTATACTTAATTTCTTTAAGAATCTCATAACCCGCCATTGGACCTTTTAACCTAGAGGATGTATGATTCCCCCTCTGATCTTGTCTCGATTCGGTGAAAATCGAACCTGTTCAATGGGACCTTGCTATTATCTCCCCGAGGCTGATGTACCCCCGAACGGTTCTTTTCTAAAATCTTCCTTCCCGGACACCTCCGCGGGTCTTTTATTTTCCACGGTCCCTCAAACCCCCTTCCGGCTGTATCCACTTTATTTTCCTTTGCGACGTGCTTAGCCCATCTAAGACCTCCTCCACTTTTTTTGTGGAGATTTTGCGATTGCCGGTCGGTCATGGTGAAGCGACCCAACATGGAGATAATTTTCGCGGTTTTTTTTTTCAACAGGGGTTTCCGGGAATTTTAATGTCGCCTGCGTCATGTAGAACAAGACGTTCGGCGTTTTCTCGCTGCACTCCCCATGCCTAGAGCACGCGCGTTCTTCTTTTTACTTCTTTCTTTATTTTCCGATCGAACCCCTCTTGACGGAGGAGCTCATGCCACACCTCTTTCCTTCGGACTGTACTCTTCTTTAAAACTATAACGCAGCGTGAAGATAAATTGGTGCCCTTTTTTGCGTTTTCCTTCCCTCTTCGGTTTAAGTGCCCAACCGCCGGCTGAATCGCTCCGCCCCCCCCCATTGGGTGAAAGATTTCTCTGATAGAGATGTCGCCTAAAGAAATGATTTTTCCGTGCACCCCCCTTTTCTCCTTTCCTGATGTTCAATTCCCTTTTCCGCTTTCAGCCGATACGTTGTTCCCGTGCCAGTACACCTTTCTCGCTTACCTTTTCGAAGATCCCTCGTACTTTTTGGGTTTACTCAAGCCTTAATCGTCTTGGCGGATTGGGCGGGTGGTTCCCTTTTCCATGAGTAGGTCACAATTCCTGTCTGGTGGCGCGAGTGTTGGTAATAGTTTCCCTCTTCAGCCTCGACTGCTCCCTTTTTTTCCTCTACCTCTTCCTCACCTAGCCCATCTTTATTGAGATTCTCTTACCCCTCCCCCCATAAGTGTTAGCGCATCTCTCTTCCCTCTTGTTCAAAGAGCAGGAAATTACTTGCCGGCTCAATAGTTCATTACCTGAGAGAATAACAGGGTTCTGACCATAATACGCGCGGCTTTTTTTCATACTCCCATTGCGGGTCCAACACACAACACATTACAGACGGATCGGTTGAGGATGCGTGTCTGCGGTGTTTACTTGAGTCACTGAAGAACATTCACGTTTCCCCCCAAAAGCTCAATAGCTTTCCCCTTCATGCTGTTGTTGGACGTTTTTTCTTGTTGTAGCCAGAGTTTGGTAACCCGCTTTAATGAATTCATACTTCCTCGATTGTCATCCGGATACTTCTCTGACTACCCCGCCCCCAGGAGTAGGAAGCGCTGATCCCACTCTACCTTTGTTTTTCCCCTCGCTTTCTATTAACTGATTTCTTCTCTCTAGGCTTTGGACACCCGCCGGGAAGGCAGCTTTGATAGAGAAAAGGTTGAGGGTTTATTTGTTTTCCTCCTTTAATAAGGACATTTCCCCCCCCTGGAAAATGTTCCCAGAGGAAGGGACTTTCGAAGGAGTGTCATCGATAGCAGGTAGCGCCAAGACGATCTTCGTTGCGCACTTTTCAAAGGTTTCCCACGGACGTGTAGTCTTGCAGGCTTGATCCCTTTTAATAAGGTGATTATTATTTTGTGACAATCGGAAGGCTCCCTCCCTCTTTGGCAAACTCCTGGCCTTCACACCCTAGAGTGAGAAAACAAAACCACGTTGCCATTTTTCCGTCCCATGACCTCTTTGAGTGTCGAATCGGCGCTTTGGATTCTCATCCTTTTTTATTTGTGATCACTTCTTTCTTTTCTTCTCACGGAAATTGTCGGTCGAGATTTAAAAAACCGAGACTTGGTTGGCGAAATGACCCTTAGCCCCAGCAATATAGTTATTCCCGATAGTCCGCGCCTGGTCAACCTTTCGCTTCACCTCTTTTTTGACAACGCTTCATATGTGGAGGTTTCAACACACGACTATGAATGTCCCTCCTGTTCCTTGGTTTACCTCAAATTGACGATCTCTCCGGATGAGAGATCCCCTTACTCCATATTTTGCTCAGACGGCTTTTCTACCCCGAGTGGATTGCGACATGGATGCTGCTCTGGCAGAAGTTTCTTGCGACTGCCAGACGCTACAAGTCCGCCCTGCTCCTCACCTTCTGGATGATACGTACTTCCCAGTTGTGGTCATTCTCCCACTTATTCTCCGGTTGGGAGGCAAATGTCTTCTCCTAGCTTTACTTTCCCTTCTACTTCCCGTCCAGTCATGGAACACTGTCCTTTATGCCGTGAAGAGAAAGGCTGAACCCCTTTTACTCCTACAGCTGGTCCCAAATTGTGTATGGGAGAGTTCCTTATACTGTGAGGATTGGGAAATAAGTCTTAGGCGAATCCCCCTTCTCATTGGATGAGTGGGTTTAGCGATGGAAATCCTTCTCTTATTAATTCAGAAA
>Ga0179591_1346987_pt1 | contig 17635 bp, 10 predicted proteins | sample CZOMad2_1_08_16f_FD_182891 | JGI IMG/M metagenome (GOLD analysis project Ga0179591, IMG submission 182891) | Vadose zone soil fungal communities from Angelo Coast Range Reserve, California, USA - CZOMad2_1_08_16fungal (PacBio error correction) | ecosystem: Environmental > Terrestrial > Soil >... | reverse complement strand
AATAAAGGCCCCTCCTGGCGTCAATCTTCTCCCGTTCCTTGAACAGCAAGACACCCCCCTGGGTTGATCAGCTTCACTACTGCATGAAGTTAGATGTATCGCTGCTCCGTTGTGATCTCTCCCTAAGAGTTTTTTGCTACCCCAGCGGACCAAACTAACCCCACCTAGTATGTCGGTAGTGATTCAGGATTGGCCCCCCCTTTCTGACTACAAGGCTTTGGACTTTTCCGTTTGCCGCCTCGCCAGAGCACTCCAAGTCTTTATACCCCCGTACCACTCACCCCCCGCTAGCTCTTGGGGACGGCGACTAACAACCCTCTCTTTCTCGAAGACGGGCGGCAGAAGCAGGCGGCTAATCCGTAGGCCTTGGCGGGTATTAAATATTTCATTTCTATGGTTATTTTTTCCCCTTATCTGGGGTTCTATGGAACCCCCTCCCTTCTTTCATCGTCTATGTGCTGTCTCCTTTTTCCTTTTCTATTATTATACGGAGCGTGTCCATCTATCCCTGACTGCCCCCCACGACGTTTTTTAAGATTTCGCTAGACTAAGTTCTTTTTCTACCGCCACCCGTTATTTTCACCAGTGGGCGATCCCTCCAATCGCCAGTTATTTTAACGGACGTCCACAGAGAAGCTTCCCTGAGTAATAACACTTTTTTTGTTGATTTTTCTTCTTATTCCCATTAAACTTTTACCATAGCTTAGATTCAGTTCTAAATCTTCGGGTCTTTACTTTACTGGTCCACCAACTATATTCTTCCCCCTACCTACGCCTAGTTTATAACGGTCGGTCATCCTTTCCGTCTTATTGTTCTTCCCCCTCTTTTACCTTTGTGAATATATATTCGCCGGAATCGGGCCTCCACCAGAGAAAACACCAAAATGTCTCGTTTCATTTCCTCTGTAGACGTTATTTTTCCGCCAAATGATTATAATATCAGGGCTCCCCTTTCCCCCGGATATACTTCTCCTTACTTATACCCCATAAGCTTTCCTAAGTCATATTAACCTCATTTAATAGACTAAACCCCCATGATACCTCCTGGGAGGTCTGTAGGACCCTTCCCCGTGATCAAACCTCTATTACATCTCTTTTTATTGATTTCTCAAACCGTCTTGAGAACCTTCTTTTTGATTTACCACTCAAGCGCCGGCTCGGCGAGAACCTCTTTTACTCGATTTATGATAGCCCTACTCTTCAGCAGATAAGTTCCTTTTTTTATTTTTGTTTGTTTGCCCCCCAGCCCCCCTTCGATTAGGGGTCACCCCTAAAGCTAATTAGTCGCTACTCCCCCCCGCCAGACTCCCGGAGCTCTCGGACCCGTTCAGCTTTCGTATTTCCTGACCCTCATTAAAGATGTTTTCCCATCTCCTCCTCTTAGTTAATGTCCTCTTTTCTTTATCCGTTTTATACGTTATGTTTGTAAGCTCTATTTTTATTACTAACCCTCTTGAGTTGAATGTTTTCCTTTTTTCCTTTCTCTTCCCCCGCCCCCCGTATTTAAGATAGTACTTCAGTTCCCTAAGAACCCGTACTAACAGTCTCTTGGCAATTTTTGGGTTTTAGTATCCCTCAACCCTGTCTATCATATCTTTCGCACCGGTATATAAGCATCACTATGTTACATGGTTGGTACTTTACTCTTGGCGTTCTCGAAAAGCTCGCTTCTCTTAACCAACCTTAAAGTCCCGCTAGCCTCTTCGTGTTTTAGCTAACTAGATTCCGTGGACTTCCTAATCTTTTCTTATTTTACGGCCCTCCCTGTTCCTTTATAAACCTTATAAAGAACACTCTTTCAGGACCAGTCCTTTCTATCTTGAGCACGCACTTTAATTCAGATCGCACTCTGCACCATCCGCAGTGGCCAATAGATATCGGGTGTAGACCATCTCTTACTCTTGAGTTATTTTTAATAAATTACGTCAACCATCCTTTCTTCATTCCCCCCTCAAACACTAGACCCCAAGCCGAACCATAATCGAGTTTATTAACCTTGAATTACCCGGTAGTTTCGGTATTCTCTGTTCCTATATATTTTCACCAGATTATTTCTGTTTTTTACTTTTTTAAACTCCCGTTTTCCGGTTGAATAACTAAGAAGGACTCCTACAAAACTAATCCCTGTTCATACAAGATTTGATAACCCGAGATCCACCCGGTAGTAACGTCGACCTCATTAATATCCTTCTCTCAGTGTTTTTCTGTAATAGCTCTAAGAGGCCCCCAGTAAGGGTCCGGTTTATTCGTTTTAAATTAGTCAGTTCTCTAATCGGGGAGAGCCGCTTACAATTTCCATCCTGAGACAACTCCTAAGAAAAAGAGAGGCGGTTTTTGGTTTCGACACTCACAGTCTACCCTTTCAAGACGAACATTTAGCGCCCCCCGTCCCCTCCGATTTTAATCCTTTGGTCCTTGAAGTTAGAGACGCAGCGCCTCTTCTTATCTCGGTTTTCTACGTTTGTTGGTTATTAGCGTAGGAAGAACGCGGAGGGCGCTGCGTCCTCCGTGAGAAACTGGAAAGCTGCCCTTCTCTTTGAGACTTGTGAGTCTAGGTGGTTCCTTCGCTCTAAGAGATTGGGTTTTTTCTCGGGCGACTTTTTTCCGGTTTTAGTCTTCCCTTGGAGACCCACTCCGGAGATGGGAACTTACAGACCCTTTAAGCGAGGCCTCCCCCGTATCTAAACCATTCCTTACGGGTGCGGACTTCACCGCTCCCCGCCTTATGACAAATGTACTTCCTCTATCGAATGCCACCGGAATCCTCTTGTGGAGAAACCCATTTGGCGGTGCTTCTTCTTTAATAGGTACCCATTAATTCACTTTTGTAAATCCCACCCCTTTTACTAGCCCACTATCGTTTACCCCGGTATATATTAACTTAATCTCACTACTCTCTTCCTCCATATGTTCTTCGATCTGGTTATTAGCTGGTTCTGCTAGTTTTCCCGTCTTTCCTATCCTGCCTTTCAAAGTAATTTATTCATATATAATTTTTTCTAATATACGTAATATATCTAACCCCCCATATATCTATGCTAAGCTTATTTCCCTATTTACTCATCCCTCCATAGACTCCCCCTTCTTCCTCTATTATACCTTGTTTCAGTTATCTCCTGGTTAGAGGGCCATTCTTTATGAGTGATTCGGCTCCGCATTCTCTTATCTTAGGTCAACATGGAAACTTCCTCTTTCTCCAACCATGCTTTCTTATTTCTGCGTTTACCCTCTCATACCTTAAGTTGCCTTTCTTTACTCCCTTCATTCTTTTACCCCCTTTAATTCTACTCCTTGTTCCCTATGATAACCACCCCTTGTTGCTACCCACCACTTCTTCTTATGTACATGTGTTGTGAGGCACCCCTGGTTTCTGGAACCAAACCGCTAATATTTACACCTTTTCCTTTCTAACCCTGGAACCGACTGTCCACTTATTCCTGTCCTCCACCTTACCTATAGCTCAACCCCATTCTGCGGATGACCATACAATTCATATAATCAGTATATTAATACCCACTAGGTCTCTAAAAAAACATCTATTAACCTTTCGGTTTATTCCTTACGATGCTCGTTCCACGTTCGGTTTTATTAACGCGATAAGTTACCCCTCTTCCTTTTCCGGTGGGTCCTCCCACACAAAATTTCAAAACCTACCTTTTGGGTACTTTTCAATCTGCGGTTCCTTCCAGAATTTATGCTTCCTCGTTATCGTCTCCCGTTAGCCTATTCAAATCCAAACCGTTTTCTCCCCGTCTAACACCCCTCGGTTTATTTTTGTCCACTAAATCCGAGATGTAATAGATGTTAACTCACTTTGTTTACTACCCCCAAGGGTTCCTCTTCATTTTATTACTAGGTCTTTTTGTAGAAGTGTCAGTCTTTATCTTCCCGTCGAAGTTCAGTTATTCAACTTCAAGACCGCGGTTTCAATAAGCCCGGCTCGATCGTCGAGAACGAAACGTTCATTCGATTTCCTAAGCAGTATGTCTTATTCCTGCGTTCCATTGGGCGAGGGGAGTTGTAAACCCGTGAGAGGTCAACGCCTCTTTCCTATAATACTCGCATCCGCCCCGTTCCCTTCCTTAAATAAAAGCGGAGTATTTTCCTGATTATATATGCGTTATTACTCACCTTTCTTCCCCCCAAGCCATCTCACAGCAGATTTAGAAACTTCTTGCCTTACTGTGTAAACGTTCCTCCCGTCTCATACCGAGTCCACCAACACACTGTCTACCCTCTGTCAACCTTTAATCTGTATCTATTCCGTCCTTTTCCTTTTTCCTTTTCATAACTGATACATCTCTCGTTCCGCGGATCTGTCACCATCTTAAGGTCGTGTTCTTCCGCGCGACTTAGTCTATTTTTTCCTCGTTAGTGACTGTTCAGTCTTACTATTATTTACCTAAAATTACGCCGTATCCTTAATAAGTAACCTCTTCCCTTTAAACCTTGCCACCCCTGATTTTTACACGAGAATCTCCTTATAACCCCCCATTCAGTTGTCATTCTATCCCTGTGACCCTCACCTATTTTAAATACTTATTTTTTAATCCTCCTTCGTTCCTCCTCAATGCCTAATTTCTGCCTCCTCTTTTCCCCCCCGCTCCGCCTTGACTTTCTTTCGGTCATTGTTCGGAAATATATTTCTTTTTAGTCTTCGTATTTTTTTTAGTGATTCGAGTGCGTTATGGCCAGACGATAGCTGATCCTTTAGTCCCTCTCCCCTTTCAGCTGCCAGTGGCCCTACCTCCTGGTTTTTTTCCCCTCTGGCGCTGTTCCTCCTAGGTTCTCTGAGATCACCCGTCAATCTATCCTCTGCTTACGGCCCATTTCTACTCTAATCACCCTGTTCTGTTAAGCGTCCCCCAATATGAGAGGGACGCCCCCTCTTGTCTTTTCCTCTGCCCCCGCTGCTTTTTACTATATATTCTTTTTTGCTCCCTCTTTTTTGATAGACTCTATCTTAATTAAGGCAGCGGTCCTTTCTTTGTCACCGCTTCTGTCAATTACCGATTTCCCTCCCCGAGTGGTTTTAGATTTATAAGTTAGTCTCTTTCCTTCTTTACTTTGCTTGCGCCTGCTCGTTTTCGGGGTGAATCTCTCTCCCTAAGTCTTCCTTTACCAATTTTCTTTTTTCCTCACACCCCCTCCACTCTTTGTTCTTCAAAGCGGCCTCGGGACAACGGCTCGGACAATTCCGGCGCTAACGTGTTCCTTTCCCGCCCAGTGCACCTAGACTGAGACACGATAAACATAACACACGATAAAACGATAGGGCCGCTTCGTGCGAAGACTTCCGGCCCCACCTCCTCCGGCGGCGGTAGAGCAGTTTTTTAAGAAGTCTGCGTAGGCTCCGTGTTATTTCCCTTCCTAGATAGGGGCTTCCCCATCTCTGCTTGGTTTAGGAAAACGGCCCCACATTTAGTGAATACGAGAGAGTGGTGCTGAATCTTCCTCTTCTTATAAGGCGTAGATGTTAATAAAATAACCATAAGATCCCATACGGCATTACGCATAAGCATCCTCCTAAGTCTCTATACACGCCCCTACGTCCATCATTGGAAATGGCGATCCGCTTCCACCCGTAGATTCTGTCATGATTCCCCCATTACGTTTAACGGTTAGTAACAGTAATAAGCGACAGATTCCTTACCCCAAGATACTCCTTTTTCTCGTTCTAACTCATAACTTCTCAGAGCTGAGTTTTATTACCTTTCTGGTTATTTTTCCCTTTACCTGTTTAGTAGTACCGGATATTAACCTTTCCTTTCCCCCTCTTCTTTCTTTGAATGGGCGTATTTATTCTTCCGTTTAGTCCCAGTCGGTTAATATTCCCTACATAGAAAGATCACGGTCAATCAGTCAATAAACTCCCCTGTTTGTTTACCCATTAGCTGTCCTGACGTTTTCTTCCGTAAAGGATTCTAGTGCTTATTTTGCCTTATATATCCGCTATTCTTCCTTACCTCTATTTAATAGCTACTCATTCATCACTTTCATCCTAGTAATATGTTGCTAAGACCATTAGTTTTTTTTTCTTAAGAGGCGCTCGTTATTACCTCTAGTACATCGGTTTTATTTTTAACAGCCCCCTTATAGGTTTTTTTCCCTTCTAAATTTCATTTACTGTTTTACTCGCCTGGCATATAAACGGCCCCCTCACCCCCCCTAGTTTAAGCGTATAAATGCTTAGATAATCGCTTCCCCTCCGATTAAATTCCCTTGCAGTTTTGTAATGTTTGTGTTTTCAGTGACCCCCGACACTTCATTAGGGGTCCAAACGAACCCCACTTTAGTTTTCTTTTCATAAACCTCTGTCAGATCTTATCGGAACTGGATTTAAAGACTTTCCTTCAATCTCTGTTCTCTAGCTTCTTCATATACTCTTTTATCTTTCACGTTATTTTCTTGACTTATTAACCCGTAAGCTATGGTTTGATTATCTCTACTATCGTTTTTCAGTTTCTTTTCCAGGTTTATCCGATCGCATCTCCTTTTATATTCCCTAAGAACCGTTCTATTATTAATACTGTCATAAGCAGAGTTTCTTCCATATTTAGGACCTTCGTTATTTTTCAGTCACTTATAACCTTATTGTTCGCAGTATGATTTACGGAGAGTGTTGGCCCTGAAAGGGCGTTCAGTAAAAGGCGAGATTATTATCCACTCCTCTAAAGTCTCTTTTATACCTATTATTTTCCGGGTTCCCTCATTGTCCGACGCCCTGAAACGTCTACCGCGCCTTATCTATTTTTTTTTTTTTTTTTTTTTTTTTTTATTTTTTGATAATAACCCGTTGTCCCCTTCAACAGATTCCTTCTTAATGATAATTAAGACTTCGCATATGGAGAGAACCATTTCATCTTATTTTTAATTAGATCCTATGTGTCCTTAAAATATACTTAGTACTATTCCTTACATTCCTGTCATACTCTAACGATTAAACCCTTATTCCGACCTCCCCCCTTAAGTACGAGGATCCTCATACTGAGTATGGTTTTGTAGGTTATCTTCCTCTTTTAATCTGGATATTATAGCGGATCAACTGTTTATCACTTTTAACCCCTACCCAAGCAGAAGAAGCGTACACCTACCTTGTTGAACCTTTTAGAGAACTACTACCGGGTACCAGTCCCCCCTTATTTATACACCTCTGCGCATGTTCATAGTTTAATCGATGAGGAGAAAACCTCCTCTTTACAGGTTTCCGCCCTTATCTTTCTTCCGTTCTCTCTCCTTTTCTTTTCGAAGAAGCACCCAGACTGGAGTTCAAGGGAGAAAACCGTAACGAAGACCAAAGAGGCGAGGCGGCGGAAAAAGGCGGCCCGCTCAACTACAGTCTATATCAGACACGCGAACTCTCCCTATCACTGAAGTCGTCTTAAATAATTATCCAGAGATCACCTATATTAATATTTATATACTTTTGTTTTGACGAGAGATTACCTCGATGAGGTGTCCTGCGACCCTAACACTTAAATAAGAAGATCGGGATCCGTCTAGGTAGCTTTCCATATCCAAGGTTATTTTACCCTTTTTTCCTCATACTCATTTTATTTCTTCTTGAGAAATCTCTCTTTCCTTCTAAGGATTCGACTTACTTAAGAGAGCTCTACCCCCCCCTTACCAGCTTGGTTTCTACTCTATCGTTACCCTTTCCTGCTAATAAGAATTACTTCCTCCTCCAAGGCTTCGTTTCTCAATAATAGTTTAGTGAAAACATTATATTTGGGGTTATTTTCTTCTTTTCTTCCTTTTCCCGGTCCCTAATTCCCTTTTTTTATCCCTTTTCCCTTTCCCCCCCACAAATAATAATCTTTTGTTTTTAAACTAGGATACCTATCCTATACCTTCCCGCCCTCCTTTCCCTATTAGTTTTTATATTGGGGTGATTTAGTGTCTCTCAGGATTGATTACCCAGTACTCTACTAGTAATATTACTTATTCCCGTTACTCTCCCCTTATATTCTTCGTATAGCTGAATTAGATGATTATTACTTCCTGCCTTATTACCCCACACGTTGCGGCCTGTACTTCTTTTCTTTTCCCTTTCCTACTTCTTTTTCCGTTTTTAGTAAAGGTCTTTAAAATAGCCTTCTTTTGGTAGGTCTTAGAGTGGATTCTTTAAGCTGCCCTTAACATATTATTCCTTCCTGTACAAAACATCTTTACTAACTCTCTCGTTTCTCTTTACTAATATAATCTCTGCCTTTACGCCCGCCCCAAACCGTCAAATAACCTTTTTTCAATCCCCCCCAGAGTCTAGATCACTCCTTGCCCTACGATATCATCTCCGTGCTTTTTAACCTTGCGCTCATACCCCTTCTTTTTGCCGATGATTGTGCCTCCCTTCCCGGGTTTATCCCCCTTCTCCACCATGCTCCTCTTTCTTCTCTTTTTGACATGTTGAATTAACTCGTCACTCGTTTTATTCCAATTCCGATTTACCCCATCACGGTAATTCTCCCTCTTTGAAATAAACATTTTATTATATAATCAGTATTCTCCCTTAGGTTTCTTTATCAACCCATTTCCTTTTCTTTCGGTCTTAACTTCCTGCTTCTCGTCCCCCCGTCGGGTTATTCACTTCCCTAATTAGATTATGGTCGTACCTAATTCCAGGGGGTCGCCTGACCCCCACACCCCCACCTCACTTTACTCGGCGGTCTCCTTCTATAAGTCTCCCCGTCATATTTTTCGGATCCGTCTATCTTTCTTTCCCATACCCTTCCCCCCCGTATCCGTCCACCCTTCCTTTTGCCCCTCAATTACCGAGAGTAACTTACGAATGTGTCCCACAACTGCCCTTCATGTATCATGGTCGAGCCCCTCGGTCTTATGAAGGTTTCTTACGTAAGTCATCTGTCCCCGGACTTATATTTTTTTAACAAATCATCCCAAATAAGCACGGATATTCAGCTTCGGCAAGAAACTTTTTCTTAACCTATCGTTCTTTTTCAATACACTTCCCGGTTCTGTTCGAGTCTTTTTCTTATTTATCATATATCCAGATTATAAATCCTTGACTACATATCTACTAATTCCCCGCCTCCGTCAGTATATTAAATAATGATTATGGTACCTAATATATTTCCCCCCAAGTCCAGAGATTTTTCTCCTACGTAAGAATTCCTCTACTGTCCCTTTATCGTATCCCTGAGGTCTGAAATACTTTACTCTGTAAACGATCTTATGTTCCCCTATTCCTTCTTAAATACGGTACTTTTCTCCTCTAGGCAGTTATGCCGAGCCGAGGTGACATTCACGGTAGGTCGGTTAATGATTTTTTGAGACTTTCTTATTTAGTTTTCTCTTAGTGATTTCCATTTGAATAATGATTAAGCTTCCCCCACTCCTCCCCTCTCCTTTTTTATACCCAAGTACTTTGCTAACCCCAGCTTCCCGAAGAGCACCCACTATTGCCTTTTCTTTCCCATGTTGATTTTCCCTAGAACATGTTGGCAGATAACGTTATCTTTTCCCTAATTATTTACTACTCACCCTTCGGTTTCCCTCCTCACTCCCTACTTATAGTCAGCATGCTTACCGCGCCGTCTCCTCCGCTCGGTTTGCTCTTCTCCCCTTTTCCTGGCCTATCGGGTGATGTTATCGTCTTTCTGATCTTGCCGGGAGTTATGGTAAAAAGTTAATCTTTTCCTCGCCGGAGCCTTGTGTAGTCCGAGCAGTTGCCCCCGCATTCCCTTGGTATCCTCTCTCCGCGTGCATTGGCGTTAGCTCTTCGCCGCTCTCCCCCCTCCCATATCCTAGCTCGCTACAGATTAGTCCCCTTCAGGGACTCTTTTCCCACTGATCAGTCCGCTTTCTAATAAACCCTTTACTTTCCTCGTCTAATAATCTTCGGGAAGCCCTCCCTGTAATCTGAAAAACGCTCGGATTATCCCCTCTCTTCCTCCTGGTGTTTGTTCCCTGTCGATACTCATCCCGGTTGCAGGGCTTTACCAGCTTACAGATAAGGGCTCTTTCTAACTTTATTTAAACTCCCAACCTGTTATACTCTCTTTCTCCGTTAGTCAACCGTCCTTTAACAAGAGTAGCTTCTCCTTCTCTTAAGCTCCCGATATTAACAGCGACCCTTCGCACCTTATAAGCAGGGTAGTTCGCCCCCACAGAAGATCGTTATTTGGTAATCACTTTCCTTCTCTTCAACGATTCCTTGCCCCTTAATCCAATACGACGAGACATAACTAACCCCCCCCCTACACCCCCTCTTTCCCTCTCTGGTTTCCGGCGCCCTTCTAGAAGCTCAGGCCCAATTGTTTGGGATGTTGGACTTCTCTGTTTCCCTGCTGTCCGAAGTAGGCGTCTTCTCAGAGCGGGTAGTTACTAATTATTTTCCTCTCGGATTGCCATCTGGGCTGTATTTATTGAAACAGCTTTCATAATGGTTTTCTCTGTTCCCTCTCCTTTCGTAATTCTATACGGCGATGAGTTTTTTCTAAATATTCTTACCTCCTTCCCAAGTCCCCGTCTACGCACTAAGCCCATACTCCACTTCTCTATAAACGCCTCCCGTAATCATGCTTTGATTCTGGCGCCTACCGCTGTATATGCCAATTACGTCTTAACGGTCACCTTCGTCTTTTGACTTCGTTAATAGTAACCCCTACGGTCTTGATATTTCTTTTAGTCATTTCCCGCGCTTAGAATCTAAGTCTTCTACCGGTTTTACCCTCTTGTACTCAAACTTCTTTCCCTGCTAGTACATTCCCGGGGCGGACCCCTAATTTTCGCTTGAGTATCCTGTTAAATAGTTATTTATAAGTTTAATATAGACATTTTTCAGTCTTCTAAGAAACAGGAACCTATTTTTCATTCCTCCTTTCTCAGATTTTCTTTTATTTCCGGGAAACCCACCACTGTCCACCTATACTCTCAGGTTTTGTATTTTATCCCTTTCTAATCTTCCTACCGTTCCCCCCCAGTTACATCAATTTACACGCATATTACCTTCATAATACCTTACGACCCTTACCCAATGATGGGCATTTTTAGTTCTCAGAGCTCACGTGATCTTAAAAATTCATTGGGTTTTTCTGAATACCCGATTGAACGGCATTCCCCTTACATTTGTTTAATCCCAGCGCAGTTTCCGGATCAACCTCAGTTATCATAGGTGATTTTCTCAGTAGATCCCCTGCCAGTATTAAAGTAACTACTTCATTTTTACTGTTTGTGGTTTAAGGATTTTCGTTTTAAACTACACCCAAGAATAGCTAGCCCCCCTTGGTGGGGTGGGGGTTGGTGGGTGGTTTTTTGTTTTTGTTTTGTGTTTTTTTTTGTTTTTTTGTTTTGTGGTTTGTTTTTTTTTTGGTGGGGGGGTGTGTTGTTTGTGGAATTTTTCAGAGATTTCTCTCATTGTCCCTAATCATCGGATTAAGACCCTACCTCTTTGTACTTATATTCCATTCCCTTCTTACTGATTATACCCTTTCTTTATTATGACCCGTTATGTGTGTCCATTCTTTCTTCTTTTAGTCCTTACTAATCCTAGTTGAGAGTTTCGTTTTTGTGTTTTTCCCACAACGGATTCCGACCGAATTTTTAGCCTCTGTAAAGAATGTTTACCCTCCGGTAGCTTCCATACCTTCAGTTTTTAGTCGGATTTTAGCAGTTTGTTTATCTTCGTAACAGTTGCTCCTGTCTCTCCCTTTTCTTTTTGAACTTGATCGTGTAAGCCCCGGCTTTCTCTCAAAGGCCTCGACCCTTTCCCTCCACGTACCCTTAGTCCCTCTTCCCTGTTCTTTTTTTTTCCGGGGGGCTTCCCTAATATTAGGTTTGGACTCGAATAGCTCTACGCCCCTCTCTTTTATACCAATCTAAGGAAAACAGAGAAGTCTATTAGTTCTCCAGAAGGAGACTAGCTTTCTCATTTTACTAATCGCCATGCTTCTCCTCTATATGGGTTAGCTTCAACTAGTCCAGCTTATAAGTGCTCGCCTTCAATTAATGTCATTCCATACACGATTTACTCGACCCTACCTAAACCCCTTCCCATAGGTGGTAAAGAGGTATCCCTAAAGTAGTATTACGGCTTAGTTTTATAGGTCTAAACCCCTATTATTAGTGTGGTTTTATCTTATACCGTCTAACCCCTTAGTTTTATCGTAAAATTATAAGAATGCCCTCCTATCACCCCTCACTACTGTTTATACAAATTATTCTCACGCTCGGTACACGCGTCTTCATTTATTCATCGAGTCTTCTCTCCTAGCAACTTCCTTTGTTCTGTGTTGAAGATCGCCGTCAAAAAGGTCTACAGGGATACTTCACCACGAGAAGTTGTGATTTGAAAAAGCAGCACAGCGGGAGGGAGGACCACGGAGGAGCCCCCCGACCAACGTAATAGCTTTCCTCATAGTTACACCTTACATGAGCGAACGGCCCGATCCTTTCGTCTTTTGAAAGGTGCTCTTTCCTCCGTCCCTAGCAGAGTATTAATCTCCAGCAGCCGTTGGTTTCTGTTTTGGTTCGAGTCTACTCTTAGAGGTTCCTTCGCGGATCCTCCGAGACCAACCCCTTTGGAACGAAGGTTAGCGGCCGTTATCTCTGTAGCTCGGAGGAACTCTTCTCTCCGGGGGGGCCGTCTCCCTCGGCGTTCGCGTCCCTCTGGCGAGAATCCCATGGGAGGAGGCGACCTCTGACCGGGCCGGACAGCGTCACCATTTAACAGCCTCCTTTCTCCTCTATCGCACCTTATTTAGAAATTTCCTAAATTACTTACTTCTCGTTAATACCCCCTTTCTCTTTCTTGTTAATAATATTGTTTAAACCCCTTTCTATTTCGTTTTCTTTTTTTCTTTTCTTTTAAACCGGTCCCCCAATTCATTTAATTTTTTTTCCAATATCCCCCCCCCCCCACTAATTTTGGTAAAATAGTATTCCCTCTTCCCCCTATCTTCTGGTTAATATTTTCCTCTATAGCTTGGTCTTTTATGGTCTTTAGTTTTAATGCCTCCGGTCCTAATTACTTTAGTCTGTCATTGATACTTCTATCCTTTCAGGGAATTAACCCCTATCTAGAATCTAGTTCAGCTTGCTCTTTTCCTCTTCTTTCTATCTGCTCTCTTCCTTTAATACTCTGTTTCCGTTTATTCTACCCGTGATACCTTGCCGGTTTCGATCGTTTTCAATTCTGTTCCAGATATTTTCACTTATTCTATTGATTTCGGCCTTAGCCCACCCTAGCCCACACCTCTTTCTCTTCTTCTAGGTTATGAGTTTAATCCTATCTCTCCTTTACCCTCCTTGCTTTACACTTCCTTCCCTAACCTCTTTCTTTTTTCCTAGTGAGATCTTATATCCCCCCGTGCTACTGTATGAAATACTGACGGGGAATCCCATCTGATACTAACCCCCCCCCCTATGCCTTATTAACAGTATCGTTTTCCTATTTTTCTTCTTGCACTGAACTACTTTAAATCCTTCTCTATCCCTTGGTGACCAAAACCCCCCTCTCAATTCTAACTCGATTTTTAATGCCTCACCCCCCCCCTCCCTCCAAACATAACTCCTCGGAAACAACATTCAATGATATTGACTTACTACTTAGGGAGACTCTCCAAAATTCCTTTTCCTCGGAGGTTACCTCTATTAAATAGCTTTTCTTTCTCTACCGTTAGGGTTTATTCCCGCGACCAATTAGCTTAGGGTTTCCCCTATCCTAAGGCTTTTTCCCCAAATTTAACACTCCCTTTTCTGGGTCACTTTGTTTGAATCGTATTCTCTCAGTCATTACGCCATCTTCTTGATCCCGTCTCTTCCGGCGCTTTAACTTAAAATCGTTTTCTTTCGGTTTCGGACAACCCCATTACGTGGGTATTTCGCCCCAAACCAGCTATGTATAGATACTCACCCCCTTCTACTAACGCCAAGCCCAGACCTTTATCATTTCTTAGGAATGTACTTTTCTTATAAGTTTTCTCTCAATTCCGATGATTATCTGTATACAGGCTCCATACGTTTTCTTTGATGAATGTCCATCGGTCTCCCATCCTGATATAGCTCGGAAATACCCCGTCTTCTGTATTCTCACCCCCGCTTAGGTTCTTGTCTGTTCTTAGTCCGCTCCGCTCTTCTAGGTTATCTCTCTAATTACCCAAACTCCTCATCGTTTGTTCCTTTTTGCCTAGTATATTAACCGTCTTATGTACTCTCTTTTATATATATTTTCTTCTCCTCCTACTTCTTTCCCCTTCCCCAAAAAAGAGATTCCTCCTTCTCAGCTCTTGATAAGTGAAATACGCCCCCGTCTCCTCCCAGTTTTTATGCAAGTTTCTTCACTTTATCTGTAAACTCCCTTTATTCCGTTAGACGGTTCTTTTAAGATCCCGCGTGATCTCTTTTTTTTTGGGACGTTTCAAAGGATTACGTTAGTTTTTCAGAGATCTCGTTCTTTTCTTCGTGTTTCTTATTTCCTTGGTCCGTCCTTATACTTTATTTAAGCCACTCATACGTAGACATGGAAGCTTCCCCCCCTTAAGTAGAGCACCCACTTCTATATATTAACTTCCTAAGGTTGGACCCTGTTTCCATATGCCCCCCTCCCCCTCATGACTTCCATTTTTCCTATCTCATTTAACTCTTTACCCTCCCGCTCGTCCCTCCTCCAACTGAATTTAATTTTTTAGTCCCTATTCCATTTCCCCTTGCCCCTTTCTCTCCGGTTTTTCCACCCTGACTCGGGGGGCTTCTTTTTTCTTCGTAGGCCGTACTCTTTGGTTATTGTTATCCCCTTTTATCTGTGCTGCGTTCGATGTCAACGTTAATCGTCAATCCGGTTGCCCATTGTAGTAAGAAGCCCTTTTACCACAGCTGCCCGATTTTTTTTGTTTCCCTTCTTCACTCCTCCCTGCTTTTTTTTTGCTTAAGTATTCCGCTTTTTTTTAGGGGCGAGAGCGTAACTATCTCAGGCCCTCTCCCCTCTTTTCTATATTTCTAATTTCCCCAGACTTTTAGATCCCCCCCCCTTGTGACGTCGTCCCCAGATTTTGCCGCGGGAAGCCTTATTGTCCCTTTCACCTTATTCTATATCTCTCTTTCCTCTCTTTGTGTGGGTGAGAGTCAGGCGGAGTTTTAGCTATCCCCTTTCCCTCTTCTGACATTCCACCTTTAAGACGACTTACCCCTCCCGGTGTTGATTCTAGCGTTTATCATTACTATAGTCCTTTTCAGTTCCCTCTCATTTTTTGTTTTGAGCGATCTCTCCCTAAGACTCCTCGACATTTACTTGCAAAATGATAATCTTCCCAGTTTTTGATTTCAACCCACTACGCGGCAGCTTGCCCCGCTTCTTACAGGCCCCGCTACGATTAATGTCACCCCCTAATTCACTTAATATGACCAAGACAACCCCGATATTCCTCCGGCCTGGTCCCTGAAGAGAATCCCACCCCCGCTTGGGCGGCGACCTCCCCGGTAAAGATCTGTCTCGGCGGATGATTGGTAGTATTACAATATTAAAGATAGGTTCCTTTTCTGTTCTAGTTGACTCAAAAATGGAGTTAATCAAGCTGCGTTTTCTTTTGGGTTGCTCTCCTTCCGGTTTGCCTCTTTACTTATTCTTTACCTCTTTTTTCTTGTGTCCACTACTCTTCCCACCTTGACCCGTTTCCGTCCCCCACGAATAAACTAAGGCTCTCTCAAAGAAATCCCAAGTTTTCCCCTTTCCCTTGGATCCCGCGTAAACAGCGGCATCCTGTCTCCTCGTTATTTTACTCCCCGTAGATTCCCCAATATAATACCTTGAGTAATAAGTAATAGCCTCCTGTTGATCTTCTCTTCTTTCCCAAGTCTGATTCCCCTTCCGAAATCTTTCGCCTTCTTTTTCATCTTGTTATATTCTTTTACCTTTTAGTTAGTACTAACGTCTACTCTTAGTCCCTAAGCTTTATTTTTTTACTATACTGTAACGGTCGCTCGCGGATAGTGTCCTCTACGTTTTTTTACTTGAGTTCCCGAGTCTCAACGGCTCTCCTACAGAAACATGTACGCCCATCAGAGTTATTAATTTACTTTATCTTTTTCTTTCGTCCAGGATATAATATCTGCTTCTTTAAACCGGTTCTTCCTCTTATTCTTTCCCCAGATCTCCATTCGCTTATAAGTATATCAACCCATCCCTCGTAAATGCAGGTCCCTTTCATATGGTTGCACTTGTATAACCTAAGAGGCGGCTCGTGATCTCAAAATCGGTGCTCAAAATATCCGATAGTTTGTGACCTGTTCCCCTTATTTTTATTTCCTAGCGGCACCCCCCTTGACCAGTTCGTTAACTTTCCTCCGTAACTTCCTGAGATAAGGTAACTTCCCTCCCTCTCCCCCCCCTCCAATGTGGTTTTTATTGTTTTTTTTTTCAGCCCCCTCACTTCTTCTTCGGGTTTTTAAACTAACTCCTGCTTTTGTAAACACTCATCGACTTCTCTCTACCGGGATTAATAGCTTCGCCCCTTATAGAGTTTTTCGATACTCCAACGGATAGTATTTCTTTCTCTTTTCTCTGAATCTTTTCCTTTTCGTATATTCCAACCGTTTTCTGTTTTCCTCTTTTTTTCTTATGTTTTTTTCCATCACTATCCGATTGTTTCTCTCAGGGATATCCGACGAATTTAAGATATGAGTTTGTTATTTCCCTTCGCCCCCGTTGCCTCGTATGCACCTCTAGCTTTTTCATCAACGCATCCGGTTTTTAATCTTTAGCCCCGTCGTTTGAATATTTTAGCCCAATGTTCGACTATTGTTGAACACGCCGTATTATGTGGTTGTTTGAAGCGTTCTCCACAGGCGCTCGTCTTCAACTCCTTAACATAAGTACTATTGTTCGCTACACTTGCAGGTTTGGACCTCCCAAATCTTCCTTCTTTAATTTTCATTCGCGCCGAATCTCTACCGGCCGCGGATCCCTTCTTTTAATAAGTTCTTCTTTAAACCCTCTTCTTCAGAAGAAGTCTTCGGCCGCGGATCCTGCTGAAGTAGAAGTAAGATATCTTGAACCTCATCCTTTATAACGCTCTGTTTTTGTCTTTTTTTAGATTCTCCTCTTAAAGTTGTTTCAGATTAGACCTTAACTGTTCAATCCTGGCTATAATAACTCTTCACCCTAAGCTCCCGCTACCTAACCATATTCCTGTTTTAAGAGCGTTAAGTATTTCAGGAGTAGGTATTATCTTTGTACTAGACTATTTCCCCAGCTCTTTCGTATTATAGGGAGTTAACCCCTTGGTTCATCTTTTTCCTAAGTTTCCAACTTCCTATAGACTAGCATAAACCCTTCCCCCCGTTTCCATGATCCCCCCCTAACTTTTCCCACAGACGTATACTTCAACCATTAGGCTTCTTTGCGTACCTCTTCCCTTTTTCTCGAAGAGTTACCCTTAAGGCTGGTTTAGGTCTAAGAGTAATGTTCCTTTACGATCATCAAGGGGTTAGTAATCTGACCAAGAGAAGGAGAGGGACACCCAAAGGCCCCCCCATTTAACCAAAACTCCCCCTAGTTCTATTGGTCCAAAAATGGATTTAATCATTCAAATTAGTAATCCTCTCTAATCCCCCCGAAACGGATCCTCCCCGGTCGGATTTCAAGGTTTAAGTAGACGCAGACCCCTCTCTCGGTCTTCCT
>Ga0179591_1319610_pt1 | contig 17635 bp, 18 predicted proteins | sample CZOMad2_1_08_16f_FD_182891 | JGI IMG/M metagenome (GOLD analysis project Ga0179591, IMG submission 182891) | Vadose zone soil fungal communities from Angelo Coast Range Reserve, California, USA - CZOMad2_1_08_16fungal (PacBio error correction) | ecosystem: Environmental > Terrestrial > Soil >... | reverse complement strand
ACGGTACAACCTCTTCCTTCTTCTTGGTGCTGCGCTTGTTTCTTAAGTCCAGAAGAAACGGCGACCCTACGTTGCAGTTCCCCCCCCTTCTGAGGTCTTCCTTTCCTTTTTTCTCCGGTACCCTCCGCGTAAGTGCCTGATACAAAGGATTCGGTGGACCTTGGTCCAGTCCGCCTCTCAAACTTTTCGCTAGCAAATGTAGCCTGATTTTTATCTTCCTCCCCCTCTACCTTTTTCGCTTCCCCGGTTCTTTCCCTCCTCTCAAAACTTGAGAGCCGCCTTTCGCGGAACATCTGATACGGTCGATTTGTTCTCTCTCCTTTGAGATTCACAAGTCCGCCGATGTTCGACTTTCCTCCCACCCCCATTCTTCCCAGTCTCCTCTCTTTTCCCTTCCCTCTTAAGGATCCCATAGGACTCGGATCGAGACCAATTCCACTTGCCTGGTGAGAAAAGATTAAGACAAGGACAAAGACGACCTTTTTTAGAATTGACGCGTTACTTATTTTTCCCTTTCCCCCCCCCACAGGTTTTATCTACAGAGGAATAGTTGTGGTTACCACTATTTCTCGGTGGTTGATATGCCCCCCCTCCCCCACCCCTGTTTCCTTCTTTTTTGGTTTTATTTTCCTCCCCCCTCCCCTTTCCTCCGAACCTCCAATCTCCTTTTGTTGTGTTAGAGAGATGTGGGATGTGGAGAACGACAGACGATGACATAAAAAAGCGTGGTACTTTTCTACCTCCATTCGCCCCTTTTAAAAGCCAGACCCGATTTAAGACTTAGGTTTACCTCTTTGTTTAAGAGCAACTGCCTCTTCGTCTAGACCCGAGTGCTACTGGTCGCCTTTCTTAAGCTTTTCTCCGAAACGGCCAGTTTCACCTGGGAGAATCTTCGACTCTTTTCCCCTCTTTTCTCTTTCCCGCCCTCCTTACTTTCTTCTTCCTACTTTGAGGAGGAGGGAATCCCTGGGAGATAGATTGCGATCGCTTCTTTCACCTACTCTAATATAGTCGATCGTAGTCCGACCCCCCCTTCTTTTCCCGAGATGTCCCCCTTCCTCCTTTTTCTACCGTTGCTCCCTTACCGTCTCCTTGATCGCACCACCCAAGAAAATCGGAGATTGCTGATACCCCCCCTTCTTTTTTTTTTTATTTCCTCCTCCCCCCTACTATTATGGCGTACGGCTGGACAGTTGGTCGCAAAGACGCCTCTCGCCGGACACAGGAGCCTGCTTGGGCTGGCATTTCCTACCTCCCAGCCTCCTTACCCACCGGTCCCTCAGATTTTTTTTTTCCTTGATCTCTCCCTCCTTCTTTCCAGGACTACCAGTCTTCCCCCCGCACCGTACCCCGGTCCCATTTTCGGAGTAGCCGCCGGCTGTGACCTTTACCAGGACTTTTTATTGTCCTGGCCCTTCCCCCCCCCCCACATTCCCTCCACCCCCTTTGTCTCAACTCTCCCCCGACGCGCCACCCGCCCCATGGAATCCCCTGTCTCTGCGCCCCTTCTGTTGTTCATCCCCGGCGCTTTTACGTACGGCCCCCCCTTTTTTGATTTTTGGATTTTCTGTGCTCCCCCTTTTCCCCCCTCTTTCCCTCGATCGCTGTTGCTCCCAGTGAGCTCTTCGCCCGTGCCGGTTACTCCGTACGCAGATCGCGGCGTGAAATTTTCTCACTCTAACCCCTTCTTCCCCCCTTCCCATTTTGGTAGTACGGCTTTTCGCCTATTAGAGATTCAGTTCCACCCCCCTTTTCCCCTAGGAGCCCTTGGCTATTTTATCCCCCCTGTAGTCCCAAAGAAGATTCTTTGCTCTACTCGGAACTTTCCCCTTCCTCCGACTATGTCCGGTTTTCCCCCCTCCCACCCTCTCTTGAATCCCCAGACGCGTCCCCCTTTTTAGCCCCTTGATAGAATTAAGAAAAGAGCAACCACCACTTCAACGCTTCACTTCCTTCACGTGATGACAGCCATTTTTTAAACCAGGACCTAAGACTGCAAACCGAGACCCACTCCCCTTTCGGTTCCTCCACTCTTCTTCCCCCCTCCCCCTTTTCTTCACCTGGATCTGACCAACAACGGTAAACTCCTTTACAACTCTCGCGGACCCTTTTCACTAGTCAGGTAAAGGGATTTTTTGCCAAAGTTTTATCTTCGGCGCGAGGTTTCCTCTGAGATGTAACCCTCATCTTCATCTCCTCCTCCAATAGGTCCTAATCATACCCTTTTAACTAATTGTTGAGATGCGAGCTGGTGCTCTCGTTTTCTCTTATGACGGCGTTTACGAGAGAGTCGCCGACCTTCATTAGCAGCAGTTCGTCCTTTTATTTATTTAGTTCTCTGGAGAATTTGTAGGAAGTATCGGTTTGTTTTGCCCCCGCCGTTCCGAACGACCCCTTACTTCCTCCCCCCCCCAGGCTTAAAAACTGGCCATGGTTGGCAGTAGTACGGTCTTCCTCTTCGTTGATTCTCCGAATTAAAGAATATGGATATGTGCACAGGGCGCCCCGGGGTGATTTTTTAGTATTCATGATCCTCTTTTTTGGTTGCTTTTCCTTTTTTTTTTTTTCCCCCCCAAGCCCTTTTTTCCTTTCCTCTGACCCCCTTGTTTTGGAAAGTAAGTCCTAGCGAATATTGCTGTTGAGTAGCATCGAGCACCCCGCTCTGTCCTTTTTCCCTTCCTTTCTCAACTCTGCTCCTTCTTGCGAAACGCCACTGTTCTTCCCACACCCTCGGTGCCGTTGTAGACGTTCTCGTGACCAAGCCGGTGTCCTGTCTCCGTCCCTTCTTCCTCCCATGACTTCCCCCCCTTTCTTCCCCCCTGACGAGACGATGTCTCGGCTGGTATCCACAACTGACGAGGCGCCGAGGGCCTTAAGTACGTTGAAAACTCCTGCCTTTGAAGTCTCCCCTTTCTATTGTGATTTCTGGTTTTTAGCCTGGAGGGCTCTTTTGATGCTAAGTGTTGTGGAGAGGGTTTTTGTCGTCATTCTGATTGCTTGTGCTTTTTTCTCATACGACGTCCCGGTGTTCTTTTCGGTCTTCTTTCCTTCCTCCCCTTTTACTGGGCCCCAAGGCGTTGTGTGATCCCGCGCCGGACGATTCCCCCCCCTTATTTCGTTAATTTTTTTCCTCTTGACTGGTCTTAGAGGCAGTTCTTCCTTCGAATCAAGCCCCAGGCGCTCAAATTGTTGTAGTTTCGTCTTGTTGCGTCGGTACAACTACCAATAACTTCCCCCCTTACTCCCTGTTTCTTTCCTGAGAGTCAGTCCCCCCCAAAACTCAGCGTCTGGTTCTCGTGATTGTTTTTCTTTCCAAATCAAGTTGTCTAGAGTCCCCTCTCCTTAGATCCAGCTCCCCACCCACAATAGATGTCAATAAGTTTTATGATACGCGCGGCGATCCTGAAGATGTGTGTCCAAGAGACGCGCCACCTCACCTAGCTATTCTCGTAATTCGATGCCCCTTTCCCAGAACTCTCCTTTCTCTTCCAACCTCCCCCCCCCCTTCCCAGGCCCAATCGGCGATCGGTGCTAGGAGGCCTCTTTCCTTGTCCCTTTCCTGTTGCTGCGCCACGGCTGACGCCATTAAGAAATCGTGGTTAGATTTTTTTTGCGGTGTCCCCCTCCTTTCCCACCCAGGCGTTGACTTTTCCCCTCCCCTCCGTCCCATCGTGGGAGGGTCCCCCAAACAAATTGATAGGTGGGGCGGTTTTACATCCCGCTTCGTGTTTCCGGCTTTATTTTTCCCTTGCATCCTACACTGTCGACCCGTTTTGTTTCTTTTTTTCTCTTCTGCGCTTTTTTCTTCGTGACTCCCTTGAAACAAAGTGCTTCAACGAAGATAGACTCTCACGATAATAGTGGGGTACCCTCCCACGTGGCTAGCCTGATAGGTCCATCTGGACGCCCTGCCCAGTATTATCACCCCTTCTTTTTTCTCTTTTCAGTGTCCTTTTGTCTTCCCCTCCCTTTTCTCCGATCAAATTGAAGGTAGGCGTTCAGCCCTAGACGAGCGCCGGTGGAGCTTGGCCTCACTTGCGATTCGTACGGCATCAATTGCGGCTTCGGAGAAGGAGGGTTTCTGCGCTCACAGTTTTTCATGTGACCAATCCAGCTTCCTTTTTATCGTCTCCCCCTCTCCCCCTTATCCCGCAAAATTTTTTGACGATTGAGGAGCGGCCTTGGAGAGCCCTACCGATCAACGGGTGGTCGAACCGCCCAGTAAACCGCATTTCAAGACCCCTCCCCCCCCCCCCATTCTTGGTGTTTTATTTTTGTGTTTTTTTTCCCACCATCGATTTTTCAGAGTTTCCATACGTGTCCCAGCCCTGCTCATCGGCACAGGACCAGGCCATTTTAGCTAACGGCTGTCCCGCATTTTTTTTTCTTGAAGACCCTCCTAGGTGGGTTCCCCCTTCTCGCGAACTTGTCCCCTTCGACACAGCGCTCAGTCTTTCAACATTCGAGAGCGCGGTCTTTCACCTTAGGCATAACTCCCCTTTTTTCTCAGTCCGTTCCTTCCCCCCCCCACATTTCCGTTTCCCCCCCCCCTTCCCTCTAAATAAGGCGAAGACCCCCACCGTGCGCATACCGGGAGTCCCAGCGAACCGTGGTGTTTATAAACGCCTGTGGTTTGTTGCATATGGAGTAGGTTTTACTTGAATTCTTTTTCCTTTCTATATTCCTCTTCCCCCTCTTTTCCCCCTTACGTTAGACTTTACTTTTACGGCCGACGATGACGCTTGGTTCATCTCCCTCGCATCGTACAACGCCAATGTTGGCGACTTATTTCCTTTTCTCCTACGTACCAGAGAGTCTCTCGAAGAGAAACGTCAACACCTTAGACGTGACATCGGAGGAGCCATATTCGCTTACTTCCATTCATGTGATGCGCGCCCTTCTTTTTGTTAGTCCTAAGTTCCCCCTTTTAGAAATTTTCCCAACACGAGCCGAGTCCCACATGGCGCTTGCCTGCAGACCACGAGCAACCTCAACACCAGACCTCTTGTGCATTGCCTTTTTTTTCAAAGTCTTCATTTTCCCCCCCCTCCCTCCTCCCACTCCCCCGTTCTCCCTTTCCCCCCCCTTCCCGGTTTTGACCTTTGAGAAAGAATGGTCGTTAGCCCGGAGATCTTCCCCACACACCGAAAATAATCCCCCCGTCGAACTCATACCCCTTCTTGGCCCTGGCTTCTTCCCCCCTTCCCCCCGGTTCTTTCTTTCTTTTCCCTAGTCTCTAGTAAACGTTAAGAAGGACAGATCCAAGATATAACTCCATCTCATATATTTTCTCACTCTCGTTTGTGTTGCTTCTCTCTTCTGAATGGCGCTTCCCGAGGCTTGAATCTCCCTTCTCTCTTTCGTAGTCTCTTCCTCCTCTCTTCAATGGCGCTCCTGAGGGAAGAACTGGAACCTGCGTGAGGGTGATTGTGATGGTAGTTCTCCCGGTCTTGACTTTTTATGTGTTTGGTTTTCTCCCTTCCCCCCTCCCTGAGGCTCCACTTTTCTTCCCCAAATGAAATATTTTCCCGCATCCCAATACTGGGGATGGAGTGTGTAGAGGACTAGCGCTGTAACTTTCCACCCTAGCTGGCTGTCATCTTTGCAAGTTGAACGTTCTTTTGGTGAGGGTTTTTTTTTCTTTCTTTATTTCCCCCTCCTCCCCTGTGTTTTCTCGGATTCGCAGGCTAGGGGTCCCCCTCCACTTTGAGTCGAATAGATTTGAAAGTCTATCGCTCCCCGAATCTTTTCGAAGTTAGAAGTCCCCCATGTCCCTCCTCTTGTTGTCTTCCCCCTTTTCCCCGTTTGGTTTTGTTGAAGTGGTCGCGTCTGCGCCTGAATCTGCGAGCTTTCCTGAGCCAACTCAGTGCATTGACTTGGCAGTGATGATTTGGCTATTCATAGGCGTCCGTACTGAAGCGCTTGTCTCCTGCTCTCCCCCTCCCCTTTGATTCCATTTCCTCCCCCCCCTTCCCTCCTCTGACTCTTCAGGAGACCCCCCCGGCGAAGTTTCAAAACAGCGTTCCTTCGCACCAGATGCGTTTTTCTTTGTTTGCCGTAGGCTATTTTTGTTTTCTTTCTTGGGCCTGAATTGCCCTTCTTTTATGGTCTGAAGTACTCCCCGTCGTAATCCGCCCGCTGAGGAAATGTTCACCGTTGTCTACCTTACGGGCGACTTTGGTGTCCTTCCTGTCAGGTTCCCCAACTCTTTCGGTCTAGTTCATGATCCCTGTCCTGGCTGAGCGCCGTTCTTTCTCCCCCCTCAGTCTCCCCCGGAAGACGGCCTCTCCCTCCTCGCTGAGCGATGTGAGCGACCAAGCCCCCCCCCCCCCCCTCGTAATTGGCCAACCAAAGGAAATAAGCAACCCCCCCCCCCCCCTAAGTTTTTTTCTACTCTTTAGGCCCAAAGTGATTATCCTAGTGCGTATCGATCCGTTGATTCTTATTTGCGTCAACATGAGAGCCGGCAGAATTTCCTTAGTGTTTCTCTAACATTCTGCGCTTTTCTTTGTCCCATTCGTTTTCCCGCTCCCTCTCCGCGCTTCGACTTCATTCCAGATGCCTATCGCGTAGGCAAGATACACCTTGGCACCCGGCGATAGTGTCCTTTTTCCGAATCCCCTGGAAGGTCCCGGTGCCCCCCTTTCACGTCCACCCGGCGACTTCCCCCCTTTTCCCCCTCAATATGGTTAGAGACTCCTTTTCCCAGAACAGAGGGAGCAAGATTCGGTCCGACCGCGTCCTACTCTTTTCATTGTTTGTTGTTGTTTGATTTTCCGACCCTTCGACACCTTTCCCCCCCCCTGTTTTTTTCTTACCTTTCCTCAAATCACAAGCGCAAATCTCTCTCTCAATACTGTTTTTAATCCGGTTTGATGTGTTAGCACGGCACCATGACGATGGCCGGACCCCTGTGTGTCCGTCCTGAGGCTACCCTTTTTCTGCCCTTTTGACCCCGCCCCCCCTCTTACCTCTCCATGTTTCTTCTTCCTCCTTTGTGGCCCTAGGGACGAACCCTTTTGCACGTAGAGAAAACGTACTGGTACTTCTCACGGCTCGCAGGAGGTCGTGCTTATTGCCATCAATCCTTTCGCCTTCCAGCCTTGTTGAAGCCGGACCTGGACCCCTTTTTTTAGTAGGTCTCAGTTCCCTTTTTTCTCCCTCCTTCCTCCTCTCCGTCCTGCTATTCCCCTCACGGCAAGAGTGCGGCCGCAGAAACATGATTTCCTCATCTTCCTAGCGCGCCTCTTTCGTCACAGGGATTTGTCCCCCAAAGAACCCTCCTGCGAAGCCCGTCCCAACCCGTGAGTTTTTTTCCCCTGTCTGCTTCCACGTTTTCCTTTGGGTGGGTTTTTTCTTTTTGAGCACCCACCCCAGTTCCTTCTTTTTCTTTTGCCTTTTCTCTTTGTCCTTTTCTCCTTTCCCTCCCCGCCCTACTCGGAAGTAAGAACCTAATTGGTGGTGGTGATCGCTACGTTGCAATTTTGTCTTGACCCCAGGACTCCCCCCGTCAAGTAGTGGTGAACCTTAGCGGTTGACGCTTTCCCCGGCTCTTAAATGCAGCCTTCCTCTCCTTTCCCACCTGCCCTTCCCATCAACACGGGCGGCACTCCGGCTGCTATGCCCCCCCCGCATCACCGCGCCGCCTGGATCCCTTGGTGATAACGGTTTTTTTTTGGACTCCTTCCTGCTCCCCCCTTGTCTTTAACGCGGTCGACCCATCGATCGCTTTCAGGAATCGGTGCTTTCTTTATTTCCCCCCCGTCCGAGATTTGAATGTGGTCCATATCGCCCAATTCGTCCCTGCACTCTTTGGCTGGATGTCCCTTTTAAAGTAATAATCCCTTCGACCTCCCCTCCTTCCCCCACAAAGGTCCCCCTTTCCTCTTTCTTAGTTCCCCCATTTTTTTCGCTCACAGCAAAGAGTAGGTCGATAGAACTGTTTGTCAAGTCCCTCTATTACTACCCAGTTTCCTACCGTCGCAGTCAGCCCCCTTTTTCCCCCCCCCCCCTTTCCTCTTTTCTTCCTCCCCCTGAAGTCAAGAGAACCTCCCCCCGAAGCGGAAGGCCCTAGAGCCCTCCTCTAGGTCGGTGCGGCCCTAGTCTACGCCCTCCAGTCCCTGTGCCAGGTTGTTTTGGTTCCAATTTTTTGTTCCTGGTCTCCCCTCCCCCGTCCTTCATTCAGCCAAGTCCCTGGAACATCGACTAACCCCGCTATCTTCCCTCACCATCCCCATTACGAAGTTCATCACACTGCGAGGCCGCGGCCCGATCCCTTTTTATCCCCCTCCCCAGACGTCTCTCTGCAGAACTCTTTTCCTCCCCCATTGACGATAATCTTTTTTACTCAATACTCGGTGTTTTTTTGAGGATTCTCTCCTGTTCGCCGCGTTTGCGTCGTTTTTGTTACGTCTTGTGTACTGTTAGAACGAACCCTGATTCGCCCTTTCTTTTCTACTCCCCCGGTCCCTTCCTCTTTCCTTTTATTTTGGTGTCGAGTCTTGAGAAGTTGGAGAGTAGATCTTTTCCCTTTTTTTTCTTTAGCCGCCCCATCCGATTCCCCTGATGCTTCCATTGGGTTCTCCCACCAACCCTTTCCTGGGCTCTTTCCTTTTCCTTCCTGTCGAGGATGTAGCGTTCGACTTCCCCTAGCTGGCGGTTCGGCGTGCAGTTTTCTCATTTTTGTGTTTCTGTGCTTGTGGTATGAAATGTGGGAGCTTTCTTTGTTCACCTTCCAGTGTAGCCTCCAGTCTTTCCTTTTCCCCTCACAGTTCGATGCCCCGCGCAGCCCTCTTGTTAGTAGTTGCGTCATCTTCCTTTGCCTTTGGTTCCCTGTGTTTGACGTCTTTGAATTCTATGCGCAGGACTTTCCCGAAGATACCTTCGTGACCCTCGGTGCCGTTTTACGAATTTCTTTTTAGTTGAGAACCGTCATCGTCGGCTCCGTACCTTCCTGACTGATCCCCTTTTGCGAAATTCCGAGGTAATTTACTTCTCAATTCCCCTTCCACCCCTGCTAGCGAAGTCCGGAACCCCCCCACGTTTGATCACCCAGAGACTGGTAAGGATGCGTGTTCTTTGGTTTTCCTCTTTCCTGAGCCCCCCTCTTTTTTTCTCCGCCAGGGTTGAGCTTGAGTTGGAGCAATTCATGATCGTGAATTTTCGCTTATCGCTCCTCCGTCTTCTCTAGAACGTTAACGATCTTTTCCTTTGTTTTCTCTCCTTTCTCTTCTCTCTTCAAGCCCACCCACCTGTGTCTGAATGGCGGCGGAGAGCCGTCACTGAGCCTGAGCGCCCTCCGGGCTGTTTCTCGTTTCTCGGATCCCCCAACACGTTGGACCCACAGCTTCCCCTTCTTATTTTTCTCTCCCTTCCCCAAAACCTTTTCATTCGCACGTTCTCGGACTGTTGCTTTGTCGATCCCGTTGCGATCAGGATTCCGCAAAGGAGAGCCGCATCTCCCCTGCATTCATGTGTTTTTCTAAGTTTCTTCTCTTCGCTCCTTCCGTGATGGAGGTGCCCTCTCCCAAGAAGCAGCGCTGTGTTCCATCCCGCCTGCGTCCAAGACGTCCGCAGCCCTTATTCCACCTCTCAACCTTTTTCGGCTTCTCCCCCCCCTTCCCTCCGACCTTTCTTTTTCTGTTCCTGGACCCCCTTGCGACGTCCCGTACACTCCGTGGGGTCTTAGCACTGAGTGCAGCCCTGCCGCGCTTCCTATGGCCACCCCCGACGCTATTTTTTGTTCACTATTGATTCCCTTTTTTTTTTTGCCGATTTTCCCCCCCCTTCTGACACTTCCCCCCCCCCCCGCTTTTGTGTCAGGCATCTTTTTCCGTGCTCACGAACATCAACAAGCACATCTCTTTTTCTCTTCCCCCCCTGGGTGTGCGTTTCGCTCTTCTCTTGTGCCATGTCTTTCTGACATTTCCCACGGTGTGTCCAGCCCGGTTCTCCCCTCTCCCCCAACTGATCCCCCCCCCCTTTATTTCCCCACCCTTGTGTCCAACAAGAACACGATCCCCCGGTCGGACCCGCAGTGGTCTGGACGCGTCCGGCTTGCAATCTTCCGTCCCGAGTTCGCCTGTCCTTCCCTGCTTCCTTGCGCCAGGTCGGCGTATTGCTTTCGCCCTTCCTCTCCTTTTGAGCGTTTCTCTTCCTTTCTTCGTCCCTCATCCTTTTTCGCGAGCGTCGCGACCGCTGCGCCTCATGTGCCCCACCTGCAGTCTCTCCGCCCGAAGTAGCCGCCACATTGCGCGATCCTGCTTTTTTTTTTTGGCGCGGTCCCCCCCTCCTCCCATTTCTTTTCTTTAAAAAGGAAGCCCCCAATCTCAGAAGGTGCGAGCCCCCCGACCCGCTGCCCGTTCCCGGACTGTTCCTTTTCCTCCTCTTAGTTTTTTTCCCCCCCTCTCCCAAAGCTCATCCCTTCCAAGGGAGAAGGCCTTGGCGGTTCTCCCTCCGGCGCGCGCCGTCCCGGCAGTCTCTCCTTATCTCCGCCTCGGCTCCCCATTCATGACCCCGTGCCAGTCACCGTCTTTCCACGGTAACATTCCCTTTGATGCCTATGACCCCCCCCGTGATAGGCCCTACCTGCAGACACTGCGAGCAGTGCAATGAACCAACAGCCAAAAATAACCACCTGACGGCTCCCCCTCCTCCAACTCCTCCTCCTGGCCCGTCCCTGGCTTTTTCCAAAGGGCGGTGGATGCCGGCGGTTTCCTCGGCGCTTCGTTGTGTTATACGTGATCTGGCAATCCGCTTTCGTCTTCGAGTTTTTTCCCTCCCCTCTTCCCTCGTGTATTTCGTGAGTTCCACATCCACTCTCCGTGTACCCACGGCCCCGAGGGGGCGCACAAGAATGTCCGTAGAAAGTCCTTTCCTCCCTCGGTCTTTGATTCTCCATTTTTTTTCCCATTTGTCCCACAGAAAGAGTCCTGGCGCATCCCGTTCGATGCAGGCCTGATTCTAAAGTAGGTGGAAGACCCCCGATCGGCCCCTTTACCCCAGTTTCCCTTCCTTTTTCAATTCCCTTCCCTCCCCTGCTCCCCCCAACCCCCAACCCCCCCTCCCCCCGGCCCTGTGAGGGTAAGCTAGGGAGGAAAGCCGCTCACATCCGCGCATCAGTACACATCCCAACGTAGACCCACTTGACTTTTTCCTCCCCTTCCTGCCTTTTACGAAATTCCCCGGACAGGCTCTCTGTCAAAAACAACACCTGTGAACGACTTTTCCCTTCCCCTTTCCACCCCCCTTTCCCCCCCCTAGTCTCGGCTCTGCGCTCGGTTATCGAGAGTGATCTGATCTCTCCCCTCAGGTCAGACTGAAGTCGACCTCGCCTCTCTCCTCTCTTTTCTTTTGTTGACGATCTCCTCTCCTGCTTTTCCCCCTGCCCCTCTTTCACGTTATGACGCTTTCTTCCCCGAGGTCGTAGTAGCCGCTGTTCGCCACCTTTGCTTGTATAGAAGTCCCTGTTTAACTTGGCTCTTGCAGCTTCTATTTTTCTCCTCTCGTCCTGTTGTTTTTTTTCCTTAGCCCGCAGTTTCCCCCGCGGAAGCATCGTTGCCCCCCCCCCAGTCCATTGGGTTCGCAGTAACCCTATGTATCTCGTACGGTCCCCCTTTTCGCGTCTTTCTTCTTTCCCCTGGTCCACCATGGCCAGCCTTATGTTGGTGCAAACAGTTCGTTTCGGTTGGGGGTTTGCTTCGTGTCTTCAGGGTCTGACAAAGTTCTTTGATCGATTTCCCCTCTTTTTCTTTCCACCCCACCCTCCTTTTTCTTCCTCTTCTGATTTTAGGGAATCGAGACTTTCCGATCGTTTCGTCCAGTAACGGTTGCCTGTCCTGCAGCTCGCCCAATTGGTCTCCCCCTCTTTCTCCATCGGCCTGTGACTTGAGTTAGGTTGCGTGGGATTTCCCCTCAGCCCCCCTAGTGCATGCGTACGCTGAGCGATGGATGGTTACACGTGGCTCGCGTCGGCTTACCCTGATTTTTCCTTTGTCTCTCGAGCTTGTCCCCCTGCCCTCCCCTTTATCATTCCCTTTTTAAACCCTGAAGAGTCCGGAGGAAAGCCGGCCACCCCTCGCGGATCAACGCCGGGTAATCCCTGTTTTTCCTTTTTATTCTTTTTCTCCCGTTCCCTCCTTATTTATGACGCTTTTGGAGCTTGATTTTTGCGCTGCCTGCTCTTGTTATGCAGAGTAATTCATTCCCCTCTCTTACTTATCTCCCTTTCCTTCCCTAATGGGAAGGGTCGAGTGCGTACTGAGCCCCGTGTTCGATACGGTCCCCACCACCTATTTTCGTTCTGTCGGAGTTTTTAAGATTTTCTTCCTCTAACCTTTTTCTCTCCCCCCCCCCTTCCTCAGGCCCTGAGGCGGTCGCGCTCACACTAATTCTTTCAGATTCGTCCTTCCACCCCCCCCCCCTTTTTGGTCCCTCTGTTTCGCACCCTTTTTTTCTCCTCTTTCTTTGTCGATCACAGCAACGTTCTCTTCGGTAGTCTCGAAAGGGCCGGCGCAGATCGCCCCATCATCTGATTCTCCCGAGCGGGTGAACCTTTCCCTTCCCCTCCTCCCCCGCCCTCTCTGTTTCTTTTTTCCCTCTCCCCCTTTCTCCTCAGAAAAGGATGCTCCCTACGCATTAGTAGGACCCTTACTAAGGCGGGCAAAAGGCAGCAGTTGATGGCCTCCTCAGTTTCCGGGCCTTTTTCTTTCTCCCTCCCCTCTTTTTCCCGCCAGGAGACCCCGTTACGAATTGGTATAGACGTTGCAACCGGAAGCGGTTAGTCCATCACCCAGGCGGGTCTATGCGTGGTCGGTATTTTTTCTTTTCTCTTTTTACCCGTAGACCCTTCAAAAAGCTGATTTTTTCCTTCCCTTTATGGTTGTGACACTTTTTCCACTAGCGACCTCTCACCATATTGTTGTTGTTGTAGAGACTCCTTAGTTATGCGGGGAGCACGTCCCACCCGACTCGGATGAACCCCCTCCAGAGGTCTTTTTTAAAACTCCCCTAGTGGGTTCCCCGCTCCCCCCAAAGTCTTTAAGAGGTACCTTCCTCTCCATCTGGAGCAGGTTCACTCGTTCTTCGTGACACGAGTTCTTACTTGTCATTTTTTTTTTTTTTTTTTTTTTTTTGTTTCAGTTTGGAAATTAGGTTTCAGTTCGGCCTCTCTGAACCTCCTCTCACCCCGATTTCCCCTCCCCTTTATATTCTCCCTGCTATTTTCGGCATTGATGACGGAAAGGGCGATTCTTAGCGCTGCCCCCCGTCTTGAGAGCTACGGCAGCGCCTTATTGCCCCTTATCTCACCCTTTGATTTCCCCCGTCTCCCTTCTTTTCCTGTGTTTTGAGCCCTCTAACTCGTTGGCACCCCTCCAACAATCGGCTGCCACTGTGCGACTTCTTCCCCCACCGGTTTCTGCCGGAGCTTACACCTCCTCCTTTGGGTCCTTTTTCCCTTCCCCCTTAAGATTTTCAGTCAGTCCTCCCCTGGTTCCGAATACCAGTCAGGAGCGGACAGGGCGACGGTTCCCGACGTCCTCTCAGTCCTCCGTCATGCTTCCAGACCACTTTTTTCCCGGGAATCACGTCTCCTTCCCTACAAAGTACGTCAAAGCGTCGTCAAAGGTCGAGAAGCACGCGGAGACTAGGCGATACCTGTTTAGTCAGAAGTGCGACACCACCCTTTTCCTGACCCCCTTCCGTCTTTGTTTCCCTCCTTACAACGGAGCACAAGATAAAACTGAGTCATTTCGGCCCCCGCTTTGTGATTTTTCAACGGGTCCTGACAATAGCCTCCCCCCCGTCCTTTTTTTTCCCTTTTCCCTTGCTAAAGGTAGTTCCCGATCGCACGCGTTGCTCACGTGAGTGCTTAGATTCCTCTAAGAGAATAGAAGTCGTGTCCCCCCCTCCTCCCCCCGAGCCCTTTTTTCCCCCAGGAAAGAGTTGGGCTCGACCCGTACGGTCCTTTAGAAGTCTCGCTTGAGTTACTTCACCTTTTTCCCCCCCCCCCCCCCTTTCCCTAGGCTCCCTCTTATGAGTCGCTGAGATTAATTAACGCAATTCCTGGCCGCGGAATGAGTGCAGAGGCCATCGATCTCTGAAGACCCCATTTTGCAAGCAGCTTTCCCCCCCCTTGGCTCTTCTCTTTCTCCCCCCGGCCAAAGAGAAAACCCCCCGTCGGAAAGGGCACTAGCAGATGACATCCCTTAGGGGAAAGTCGCAGACCCCCTTCAGATTAAGAGTGCGTCCACCCAATGGCTGTTTGGACCTCCCTCCTTCTTCCTCCATTCCCCTGACAGGAAGGATACTTTAAAAGAATCTACAACTTCGCCGGACCCACTCAACCATCCCTGACGCCTGGTAAAGTTCTTATGAAAGGTCTTATGAGAGCGGCTCCGTCTATCTCTTTCCCCCTCCCCCTTAATCCTCCTTACCCTCTTCGCCCCCTTCCTTTTCTCAGCTCTGGTTATCTTTTTTGTGGATGGAGACCTCGTTTAGTTTCGCTGAGTCGTCTCCCCTAGCTGAAAAGGTCTAGCCTTCTGAGCCTTCACTCGTTTCTCTTTGATTTTCTTCTTTCCACCTCCTTGAGTCCTTTTAGCTTTAGTTTTAAGGTTTAGTACATAGACTGTTGCTAAGCCTTCGTTCGCCCCATGGCATTGCCCCAGCCCCCCTGTGGATCTTCGGTTCTTGTAGCTCTTTTTTCTCCTTTTTATAGACTGGATGAGTACTCCCCTTGCAGGCTTCGGGTGGTGCGGCTCGGGGATGATCAAAGCGCCACTGTTGCGCGGTCCTGACTTGGCCGACAGATCATTCCATGTTGAGCCACATTCCCTCCTCCCCCTCAGCCCCCTTCTTCTGTTTTTTTTTTTGACTAGTCGCAGCGAAGAAACGGATCGATGTCTCGTGTCAAGGTTGTGCGACTACGTTGATCCTAGTGTCCCCTTTTTCTTCTCCAGCAAGTAGGCGCCCACGACTGAGAGACACCACGGGGCCGTTGTCTGAGTTCGTTTGATTTGACCAGCCGGCTAGTACGCCCTTGCCTCCGTACGCGCCCTCCTCCCCTCCCCCCCAGACGAGATCCCTCTTTTCCCCCAATAGTCGAATCAAGTTAACCCAGGCGGACGGAGCCGGCGGCCACCCGCTGTTCCCCCCCCCCACCCCCTCCTTCTTCGAAAAGCTGCGCAGAGCGGTGGCGCCGTCGGATTCAGTATTGATTGTCTTGATTGGTGCGCATTCCTTGTTCTGTTCCCCTTGTTTTTAAGGTCCCAATCTCTCCGCAGTTCGACGTCCTTTTTTCCCAGACCCTTTGACGGGAGCGGGTGGTAAGCCGCGCCTTATGCTCCCTCCCCTTCACCCCCCCCCTCTCCCCTGTTCAGGTTCCTCCTTCTCCGTCCTCTTCCTTTAGGAAGGACGACTCTCCCAAGCCGCCGGCTACCTGTAGCGGCGGAGTCTGTCTGTTGCGCTGCCTCAAGCAAGCGTACGTGGAACATCCAAGGTTAATACTCACCACCTTCCCAGTTTTTTTTTCCTGTAGCCCCTTTCTCCCCTCTCTTATGGTTGTAGATCCCCTACCGTGAGATCTTTAGGCGTGGAAGCCACGGACATCGACGTGTTCATCGGGTAAGGTGTTTATTTTCCCTTCTCTCCTCTCTTTCCCTTGCCCCTTTTGAGGTGTAAAAGGAATCTCCCTCAGCCGACAAGAGCTTCTCTACCCTTTCCGCGCCGCCCTCAGTTGCCCCGTGAATCTTCAGTACCTTCCCTCCCTTTCCAATGTTTCTCTTGTGCTCGGATTCCTTCGCCACACGATTGTGGCTGCTATTTACTCAAGGCGAACCCCTGACTCTACGGCCGTTCCGCGTTACGCCCCCCTTTTTTCAGCGACCCCCCCCCGTCTTTATCTTCCCCTTGCGAATTGTGGGGGGGCCCACAAAGTGTTGATGGCGCCACCACGTACCACCCCCCAACTTAGGTTGTTCTTCCCTCTGGGTTACGGGATACCGAAATCACCTACCCCTTTCCTCCCTTTTCCCCTCCCCCCTTCCCCTTTTTGTTGTGAGTCTCTATGTGAGAGTCTTTTCTTTTTGAGACCGGAGAAGAGGGAAGTTCCCCGAAGGTCGTGTCGAAGGTCTCCTCGCCAAACGTCATTTTTTGACCCCCCCTGGATACCGAAGCCGAGTCCCGGCTTTCCCCTTTTTTCGCCTAACCCCCCTGATTTTTTTCTTTCCTTGTTTACCCTCTCTCTCTTTGCGAAGCAGCCCCCTTCAATGGTCGGGGAATTGCGGCTCCGCATCTCTAGTTTCTTCAGGATGTGCCGACGATGCTTATGCTCTTTGGCTCTGCCACGGGTCGCTGGTTTTTCGTTTTTTCCTTCCCTTTACAAATCGGACAGACCTCCTCTTAGACCGTAGTCGAAAAAATTCTTTCCGACTGCGGGCGGCTCCCTGTTTCCTCCTCACTACCCGTCTCACTTGGATTTTTCCCCTCAAGAAAATTGAGTAGACGATTACCCAAAAGACGTGTTTTATGCGGCCGTTTGGTCCTTCGGTTTCCCACGTACTCTTTGCCCGCTTTGCTTTCTCTCCCTCAGATAAAGAGAAGTAGCCTTCGAACGGAAGGGTATAGGAGAACGGCTCTCCGCTCCCTGCAGCAGAACCTTTTTTACCGAGATTTTTCTATCCCTTTCCATTTTAGGTTCCCCCCCCCCCCTCTCCCTTTACCTCTTCCCCCTTTCCTTTAGAGTTAGACGGAAGGAAGGAGCTACCTGCGAATGCAATCTAGGCATGAGGAACCTTCACTCTAAACACGGACTTTCCAACCTCCTTCCCTCCCCCCTTGCGCACATAATAACCCCCCCTGATTCCCAGAATGGGATAATCCCTCCCTGGTGTTGACACGGGCGCTTGTTCGGCCGTTTTGCTCTCCCTTCCTTTTCATTGAACTCCGTGTCGAGGCCATCCTCTCCTCTTCTCTTTTTCTTTTTAAAGGACGTTCTTCCGCCGTCGGATAGAAGCGATCGATGCCTCAATCCTCCTAAACGGTCCCCCCTCTTTTGTTCCGCTCCCCTTTCGTGTTTCTTTTTTTCTCCCTGCCTTAGAAAGAAGTTCTAGCCACGTGACCGCGGCTTGTTGCGCCTGTCTCCTTTAGCTTCACTAATTACTGGCGCAGCGATTCATGGTCTCTCTCCTCGCTTTCCCTACAGGTGTCCTTCTCCCTCCCCTCTCATACTCAGACTTGATAATACATGAGACAGCAACTCACCCATGCGTAACGGCCCTAAGTAGATGCACTCGACAGTTTCCCTCGCTCCTAGAAACTTTTACCCCCTCCTTCCCCCCCCCCTGCAATTTTTGATGCGGACCCCCCCCATTTCATTTTTTGCCTTCAGAAGGCGGCTCCTGCCCCACAACACCGGAACGATTTCCTGGATAAAAAAAATCACCCCTGTCCTCCTTCCTTTTTCTACTTTTCAGCCTCCCTGGTTTTCCCTCCTGGTCCTAGGATAATAAGAAAGATCTCTGCAGAGTGACCACGCGGATCCATGCCGCTCAATCCCTCCCTCCGTTGTGTTTTTTAGAGACCTCGAATGGGTTTTTTCCCAGAGTTTCTGCTTCTTTTTCCCCCCTATGCGTTCATT
>Ga0179591_1305896_pt1 | contig 17635 bp, 19 predicted proteins | sample CZOMad2_1_08_16f_FD_182891 | JGI IMG/M metagenome (GOLD analysis project Ga0179591, IMG submission 182891) | Vadose zone soil fungal communities from Angelo Coast Range Reserve, California, USA - CZOMad2_1_08_16fungal (PacBio error correction) | ecosystem: Environmental > Terrestrial > Soil >... | reverse complement strand
CTGCTACCCGACCCCCAAATGCTTTTTTTTGCCTCTTTTTCGGACATTTAACTAAACCCTAGCCATCGCTCTTATTCTGTGCTGGGACTTTTTTGTTTTTTTTATTTGTGCACTTGGATGCAAGATTCCCATTTGTCCCCCCAACCACAACAGTTCCTAGGCGCCTCACCTTATACTTTTTGGCCCAAGGACTCGGAGTTTTCCCGGACCCCCTTTAACCGAAGTCTTACACTCTGCCCCTTTCCGTTTGGCAAATGTTGTTTTTTGGCCCTCTCCCCTTGCTACCAGTCTTATCCTTCTACTTGCTGGTGTTGATGAGTTGCCACCTCTCGGCACTTTGCTCGGACTTTTTCTGTTCTTCGTGAGTCCCTTTATGTTTTAACGCTTCCGAATTTTCACCATAGTCCCGTGTGTTTTGCTCCTTTTCAGTACTACTAAAGCGACCCAGGCGTTGCCCCTTCTCATTGGTGATCCAGTTTCACCCCTCATTACAAGAGATTATCTACTGTTCTCCCCCCTACCGCCCCGAAATATCATCCTTTCGCTTTCCCTTTCGGGGATTTTCCCACTTGCTATTGCCGATACCTCCCATTTGATGATACGATTTTTTCCAGTCCCCCTCCTGCCCCTACCCCCAACCTTGCCGTCCCCCTTTATTTCAGGTTCCCCGGGAGATCACCCCCTCTGTAATCACCCGGTTCTCGTGTACTTTTTGCCCCAAAAAACAAATTTTTTCCCCCTCCGTGCCCGGCAGATGCTCTCTTTTTCCTCGGTGTTCACCCCCTAGGAGACGTGGTGTCTCACTAGCGTTGCTTCTACGTTCCGTCTCTTTTTTACTGTTTCGCCTGTTTAATTACCGTTATTGTTGACGACCGGGTAACCAACCACTTATCGCAGTTCCGTACACACCGCCTTGCCTCTCTCGGTGGGTTATTTTGAAAACCCTTCAACTCTCTTCCGCAAGTCTCCGAAGTGTCCCGCAGTTTGGTAGCCGCCTTTTTCTCATACGAGCACCCTTGGTCCCCCTCTCTTCCCCTTCCCCTGCCCCCTCAACACCGCGCATTTTTTTGATGATGTTTCCTTGACGATGCGCTTTTCCACCCTTTTACGGTTTTAAGCTGTGTGGTACCACACGCCTGTCCACCCCTGATCCCCAAATCTCTCGCCAGGAGGGGGTCTCTTCCGTACTCCCGTTTCCTTTCGACTTTTGCCTCCCTACAAAGAGATGTTCCCCACCCCCAACAGACACCACGAGGTTCCCCTCACCTAACTCTCAGTGTTGATTCTTCGCACTGAGTCACGCACGAAAAGGTTGGCAAAACTGGTCTCCCGTGCAAGTCTGGCCCCCTTCTTCGTATTGGAGCCTCGGGGCTTGGCCAAGCCCTCGTTTGCCTTTCCTGAACTGCATAGTCGTTTTCGTTCTGCCTCTTGCTCCCACGAAAAATAGGTTCGATTTCTTCGTTTAGTTTTAAAGTTCATACCGGGGCGATGGGTTTCTTCCCAGTCCCCCACAAAGGCGTCCCTTCTTTTTTTTTCTCAGGCCCACATGACGAGAATTTCTTTTCAATCTTTCGGATGGAAAACGATTTCAGATTCTTTTTTTATCATTCTCTTCTTTCCCGCTTGGCACCCTACGTTTCCTTCTGCAACCCCCTTTCTGGAGGTCTCTCCTGCCCCCCTACCCAATCCTGCCGTGTTATGCCATGCTCCCCGTTCGATTGCTGACTTCCTGCCCTTGAACGGTTTGTCCCATTGGCAGTTGCAGCGTAACTCTTGATCGCTTTTCCCCAGGGTGTTTTCGGTTGGTGTCTCCCGTTTGTGTTGGACGAAACCAATTCCTCCTCATTCCCCCTTGCGTTCCTGTAATTTTATCTATGGTTACAGCTATTTTGTTCATAAATGACGAGCTTTCCGCCAAATTTCTGTTCCGAAGAGACAATGATACACTCAGACCCCCTCTCCTTGGCGCATCTGATGTTTTTGCGCTCTTGCCGTCATCAGTCTTCGGCCTTACGAGCTTCGTTTCTGCTGTTTTCTTCCCTGAGGGAAACCCATGTTGGGGACTCCTCCCGTAAGGGTTGATCTTCTCTTCCCGCGCTCATTCCCGCATTTGCTCACCTGACGAGTTGTTACCCCCCTTTTCCCCCCCTTCCCCCTTTCGAAACTGCGATCCATCTTTGATGTCTAACACATCGTGCTCGCCAACACCCTTTTTGGTATCTTTCCCCTTATAATTTCAGGGTTTTTCCCCCCTTTCCTTTTTCTGGAGAAGAAGAGTTCTTCTCCCAAGCCAGCCTAGACCCCCCCTGAAGTGCGTGTACCCCTTTTACTTTTCCCTCCCTCGTCCTTTAACCCTGATTGTGCCTTTTCCTTTCTCCTCCCCCTGAAAACAGCCATGATTTGGGACTTTTTTTTGTTTTAGTGCCTTTCGCATCCCCCCCTCACCGACGACCATTTACCTTTTCTCCAGAGAAAACTTTGATCCTGAGTCTATATCTATTCACTCACTCCTTTCTGTTTTTATATAGATCCTGCTTTTCAGATGAAAACCTTTTCCCCCTTTGCTCGGTAGGATGGCATCCTCGTTGGCTATAAGAACACTTTCCGCTTTCCAGCTAGGTTTCATTTCACCTGTTGTCTGATGGGATTTCTGAGCCCATCCCCTCCTCTTCCAGGAAGGAATTTAATGTCCCGCACCGGATTTTCTTCGTCCTGGAGTTCTGTGTTTCCTTTTTCTTTCTTAGAAGCCACCCCCCACTACGTTTCGTCCCCTAGAGTAAAATTTTCAATTTTGTGTTTCTCACGGGACCCCCCCCCTCTGTTTGGAGACCGGCCCACCTGTTAAGTGTAGTTTTTCCCCCTTTTTGCGGGTCTTTTGTCTGACATCGTCTCGTAAGTTTCAAAGCTTCGGCCCAGCCGTTTGGTTCAGCTCGTCCCCTCTCCACACCCCTCTGGTAAGGCGTCTTGATTTTTCTCTCCTTTTTCCCCACCATAAGGAAAACTTAATTCCGGTCTAAGTCTGATACGTGATCTCCATTTAACAAAACATTCCTCCCCCCCCCCCCCCGACTTTTTTCCCCCATGTCGTTCGGGGTGCTCGTCATCTGATTTTTCTTTCCCCCTCTGTCATTTATGTTACCAACCATTTTTTCGTCTGTCTCCCTCTCGCGCTTGTTCCCAAGACGTTTCTTAGCTTAAGTGTGTCCACACCTTTCGGTAGTTGGACCCCTGTACCCCTTCCTTGCCCACTCGTTCCCATCCCATTTAATCTGAGGCCACTCAATTTAACGTTCCTTCTGTCTCTTCAAAATTCAGACAACCCTTTCAGGTGGTTCGGAGGGCTTGTCCCCTTTAAGAATAGCCAATTTTTGCCGACCCTTAGTCTGATGTTCCAAGACGTAGTCCTGTCTCCCCTCATGTGGAAAAGGAAATAAGCAGCGCTTTCTCTCCCATCTTCTCTTCAATGGGGGATGAACGCCCAGTACTGCAACCGCCCCCTCCTCCTTTGTGACTCTTTTACCGACCCTACTTGAATCCGTTCCTAGTATTGTCAGATTCAAGCCAACCCCCTTATCATGTTCAAACCTTCTTTCAGCGGGAGATATCCCCCCTTTTTCCCCCCCTTCCGCTAATATCTGAGGGGAAAATTGATCCAGTTTTCCCATCCGTCCAACGGTCTGCATGACACCTTTGACCGGTGTCTTTCAGCTAATAGCCGCCTTCATATGCCATTTCGACTAGGTTTTAAGTTTCTCCCTTTTTTTTGTTTCGATACCAACTTCCATAGTCCTTGTGCGTCTCGTTGAGATTCCCTCAAAATCTAATGCTCTCCTACCCCCTTTGCTTAGTTTCTCGTTTTTGACCCCCCAGATTAAGTTTTTCCTCTACCCTCTTCCCTGAACCGCCCCACCCAACAACCTTCTGTATGTGCAGATCTATTCCCATATTCTCGTCCCCCTTTGTCGTTCTCCAGGAGTCTTCACCCTTGTTTTATAAGGTGACGATGCCTTTTTCCCACTCTTCCAAGAGATTACGGCTGAGGGCTTAATTTATCCTTTTTTCTGATCCTTCCCATTACTTCTTCGTCCTCCATGAAGCATAATTACTATAGCTTTCCCCCCCAACCCCTCTTTCTGTAGAAACCTATCGCTTGGCCCCTAAGTCCTTTTTCCTTCTTGCCTTTTTGCGTTCGGTCCCTGTTTTGCCATTCCGCCAACACCTTTTCTCCCGTCTTGGCTTCCCCGGCAGGTTGAAATCGCGTCCCTAAAATCCAGGTCGTCCTTCTTTTTTTCTCCCTGATTTTTCCTGAAACCTTGTCCGCCCTGCAGGTCTCTCCTCTAAAAGTGAATGCCTTTTGATAGTCTCGGTTTCGTTTTCGTTTCGATCCAGAACTTGTTTCTCTTATGAGTAGGTTAAAATTTTTATCTCCCCCCCCATTTCTTACCTTTTGACTGGTTCCGCTTGTAGTTCTCTTCTTCACTGCCTCCTGCCACCCCCCCCCCACTTCTTTACCTTAGACCTGAACATTAAGGCCTTCGACGTCCCGCAATTTCCTCGTCAGAAATCTGCAGCAGAACTCCCCCCTTCCCTCTTGAATCCCTAAAACAAATTTCCTTGGTTTAATATATTTTTTCGTTGACAAACCACCCCTTTACCAACCCTTAGTGAAGACGGTTTAACTTTTTGCCGTTTCCGTTGAACGTTACAGTCTTTCCTTACCACAATGTGAGTACTTTTTCTCTCTCTCCCCCATAAGGCTGTCCCCTCCGTGAGATTGATGTCTTTTCCTGGTTCCACACCGAACACTCTAAGAATATCCCCCTTCGCTACCACTTCTTTTCGTTTCTAGTTGAGAGTTTCTTGCCCTTTACCTTGCCAGCAGCATTCTGGTAGGGTTAGTCTAGCTTCTTCTTTCCTCCCATAAATTTGTGTTGGGAGTGTCGTAGATACCTATGCGACCCCCGTTTTCCCCCCCATGTTTCTCCTTGGTGGGGTTTGCGATGGAGCCTTCCCGGCTCCTAGCCATCGCGCCTGGCGCCTTTTTTTCTCCTGATTAGTGTGCTTGGATTTCATGTCCATAGGATGAGCACCTAGGCAAAACACCTTTTCAAAATCGTTTTTTTTCATTCAGACTTTACTTAAAGGAATCTCGTTTTCTTTTTCCCCCTGGAAATAACTAATTTCACATTTTGCCAATTAAACTTTTTTTTAATGTGTTATTTACAACGATCTGGAATTCCCCCCATCTATCCCCCGTATGCTTGCTGGCTTTTTTGGGTGACAATCTTCTATTCGAGAATTTTTTTTTTTTTTTTTTCTGTCCGCTGCTTTTTTCCACGATTTTCCCGATTATGTTCTATCCCCCTGTCGGGGTTTTCCTTTCGAGTCCCTTTTTCCTCTCGGTTTTACCCAACTCCCCCCTTCTTTTCATCTTATTGGAGATCCCGCTTTACCACTCCTCCATAATCCGACGGTCACTCTCAATCGAATCCCTGAAGCGATCACCTTGTCTCTACTTGCTTCACTTTTCGCGTCCTATCCCCTTCTTCTTACTTTGGGGTTTTTTTTTCCAAGTGATCCACCCGGCTGCCCCCCTGATGTTTTTATTTTCAGGTTTTTGACCTCCAACTCTTTTCCCACCTGCCCGTTTTCTCATTTTGGTTTTTTCTATGTATTTCTTCTTTTCACCCCCAACCCCGCAGGCCCTTTATTCTTTGATGGTAGTAGATGTTCCCTGTGAATGTTGGTTGACCACACAGAAAGAGTTTTTCTCTGTCTGCGGTATTCTCTCTCTCTTTAGCGCCCTCTTTCCCTGGATGGTTGAACTCCTCCTTTGAGTCCCCCCTTCTTCGGAATTTTTTAAATTATCCTCGCCTTCTATTTCCTAGGGTTTTTCTTTTTTCACAACCGTCCTCGACTCCTTCGAATTTGACAAAAATTCATAGCTGTTTTTTTTTATCCCCCGGCCTTATTATATTTCTGCGTTGGCAGACCCCCCTGTCTCTTCCCCTTAAATTGCAAAATTTTTCCCCCTCGCATATCTTTTTTCATTTCGATAGCTTCCCACCTTGCCGGCCATTGCATTGAATGGTTTTTTCAACCCGACGCAAAGTCCATCTACTCTTATACGCTGTTTATCTCTATTTCACGTCGCAGTTGCAGATGTTAACCATTTTTGAGTTCCTTTCCCCAGAACTCTCAACAACCCAAAATCACCCAGATGGAGTGCAATCAGCTTCAATGACTTAGGTTCCCTTTAGCTCCTCATGCTCCCCTTCACAGTTTTAATTAATTTTCCGTGATGGCCCACGTCATGTCCCTCAATTTTTGCAATACATCCCGCGAGGGCCTTGAGATACCCTTTTCAATTTTTCTTTCACTCCTTAAGGTTTTTTTGTGCTCATTTCTCCCCCGGCACTCAACTAGGCCCGATACTCTTTTCTTTTTTCTGAAGTTTATCCGGTTCGTAACTTCCCCCCAATAGTCGCGATTTTTGAAGGCGTGCCCATCTCCCACCCCTTTCTTTTTTTTGTCTGAGCGCCGTCTACTCGCTCTTTTAGCCTTCTTTAGGAGCAGATTCCCTTCCCCCTCCTTTTCCGGCATGCATCTTGAACTTGATTTAACTTTCTTTTTTTCCTAGTTCAGATGACCCCCTTCCGTTTCTCCCGTTTGTCCAATGGATCTTTCATCCCGGGGAAATGATGCTCCTCATTTTACATGGATTGATTTCTTTTATTCCCCCCCTTCTTTTCTCCTTTTGTTTAGACCTGCTCCTTTTTTTACCGTAAGCCTACTTTCACTTTTTCTTCTTCCTATCTATTGTTCCTCTCCCTTTGCTCCTTGGGAGAACTAACTGCTATTTTCCCCCCCCCCCCCCACCTCATGCAGCCAATGCCTACCTGACCGTCAAAAGCTCTTTTGCATATGCAAGTTTTTGTTTTTGAGACGGTTTCATCCTCTCCTCTTCTTTTTTTTCCCCTTCTTACGTTATTGTTTTCTTTGCTGCCGTCCAACCCAAGCGGGGGTGGAACAGCCTTTTTCTCATGTTCCTCAGCTTCGTAAGGCGATTTTCTACCCTCTTCAGAAGCTTTACAACCCTGAAATTGACCCCCGGCATGTGAGTTCCTCGTTTTTGTCCAAACCAGTTTTCCTCCCCCCCCCCCCCACTTTCAAAAGTGGTATATTTCCTATATCTTTCTTTTTTCTCCGCTCGAAGAGGTTTGGTTAGTGATTCTACGAGTGGCTTTTTCTTTACAGATTTTAACCCCTAATTTGGCCACAGTAATTAAAGCTTTTCTTTAGCGTGCAGTGTCTCCTCCTCACCTGTTTCAATTGGTTCACTTTTCACGATGGGATTTTTTTCTTTTTTCTCTCGCCAGGATTCCCCCTACTACTTATTCCCCTTTGGAGCCGCGCAACATTTTTTTTATCCAGAACGACCCCTATATCTCCCTCCCCTCTTGTTTTTTTAGATTTTGCGCGGCTGATGAACTTCTTTTTCTCTTCTCACCACATGTTCACTGGTAGTCGGGTGCATTTGGAATAAGTGCAAACCCTGCCCTCTCCCGCCCCAGACTTTTTGACAATTCCCCACCTGGGTTTACTCTTCATCATTCTCCTTCCCCACTATTACCCTGTTTGTTTCCTACAGCAGATTTTTTTGTTTTTTGAAGGCACCTCGTAGTCCCCTTCTCCGTTTTGGGGAGAACACCCATCTTACCCCCCCCCCAAGAGTTTTAAAGTTGGTGTCTTCTTTACGACCCGCGCTGTTTGGTCTTATAGATCCCCCCTTTGTCCGGTGCAGTGAAGAGTTTTGATCCTCTCTCTTTTTTCCAAATTTTTCTTATTCCTTCGTCTGGTCAGTCTCGGAAACCTTTTTCACCTGTAAGTATTATAAAGTTGGTTTTCATGAATTTCATTTAAGACCCTCCAGAAACTTCATCTCCCTTCACTCCTTGACGTGATGCAAACTGTTCGTCCCCCCCCTTTCTATTTTTGAACGATGTGGCATTATCCTCAGTAAGTTTGCAGATTTCAAAGATTTCTGTCTCCCCAACTATTGCTTTCATAAATCTCGTATCAAAGAGTTTATTAGTTATTTATTTGAAACCCTCCCGTTCTTTCCAAACCATGTTAGAAAAGGTCTTGCCAATCCGCTCAATCCATTACCCCATACTGCTACGCCCCATCTCCACCTCCTTCCACTTCCTTCCGGCAGTCCTTCCCTTCCGATCCCCCCACCCCCAAGCCCCCCCCCTCCTAAGCTCCGCCCCCACCCTCCTTAGCCTCCCCCCCCCCCTCTCTCTCCACTCCAACCCACAACACCCCACCTCGTCTCCCGTCCTATCTTCCGCCCGCTCAGCGCTCCCCCCTTCCTCTGTACCACGCTTCATCCGCCCTCTTCCCCCTTGATCGCCCACCTCCTTCTTTCCCTTCTTCCCCACCCCCTCTACCCCATTTTCTTCCTTCCCTTACTCCTCCTCCCTCCTTTTGCCCTATTATCTACCCACCCCTACCTCTCCCCCCCCCCCCTCCCACTCCCCCCTCTCCTTATCCTTAGCCCCCGTTCCACCCCCCCTTCCTCCCCGCCCTTTCTCCCCTCACTTCATTTCCTCCCCTCACCTCGTCCTATTCTACTTTGCTTTCCCCTTGTACTAGATCATTTCCACTCTCCATTTTAAGCGGTTTTCGACTTAGGAGTTGTTCTCTCTTTCTTTTCTCTGGACCCGACAGAAACCTCCACTTTTTGTGCCCCCCTCTTTTTATTGGGCCTGCTTAATTTTTGATCCTTCCTACCGGCCCTTTATGGGACAAGATACCCGCCTCCCTCTATCTTTCTCTTAGCTTATAGTGGGCTATTACGAGGCCCCTTCCCCCGCAGAAATCCGGTGCCCCTTATCCACCCCGAACCCCCTTACCTCTTAGGCTTGCCCCTTCAGATGAAGAAACACATTATAGTATTTGGCATCGTGTATTGATTTTCTCCCTCCTTGATAAATTTCCTTATGGCCAAGAAGGTTGACCCTTGATCCGTTGGAAATGTCCAGTCCGGTTTTTCCCTTAACGGTAAGTGTAGGTATGACGAGTTACAATCCTCTTTTCTTCTAGTCCTTTCGAAAGGGCGTTTCATTTTGGTGATTTATTTTTAGCTTCACCCCAATATTTTTCCCTTGTTTTTTCCTTTTCGCAGTTCTTAACCCACGTAATGATTTTTTTTTTAGGTTTAGCTTGGTTACAACGTTTTAGGCCGGTAATTCCTTCCTCCTCATCTTAATTACCCCTCAACCAAAAATTGGGTTTTCTTTACCCGGGATCTCTTTTTTTTTGTTTTTTCAACATGTTTCTACATATCGGCTCGCCCCCACAACTTTTATTCCCCCTCTTTTGTTCATCCGGGTAGCGTGCCTGTTTTCAGTCAACCAGATTAGACCCGGAGAGGGTTCCTCGGATTTTTTGACAGTTTAAATTCACCATCGGACATTTCGAACTCCTCTTCCCCTCCCGAGCGCCGTTCCCACCTCCTTTATTGATCACCACGACCCAGAGTTTTCCCCGTGCACTCCGAATATGACTTCAGCCCCTCTGTGTTCATTTTGCCCCAACTACCTCTCACACCCCCCATTTAAATTTTGCACCTGGAGTTTGTAAACGACCCCCCTCCCCCTTTTTCCTTGCGATTGGTTTCCTCTTTTTTTTTTCCTCAACTCGTCAAGCAAAGGCCGGTCTACTATCCCCCCTTGATTCCTTCTCGAAAGTTCCAGTCGACTGAGGCTTGCTTGTTTTCTTTTCTCGATCAAATAACTTTTTTTTTTTTACGCTTCGCGGTCTATCTATCAATCTGACGCCCCCAAAATCTCCTTTCTAAGAGGTTGGTTGTTTATTCCTCTTTCCAATCACTCTTCTACTTCCTAAAAATCTCTGTAGTACATACTCCTGTTTCAAGTTTCTACCTCTAGCGGTCGCGCCTTACCCTCCTCTTTCCTCCCACCCACACCCTACCTGAGGGTTGACTCTTCCTGTCTAGTTCTTCAACCCCGTTTCGAACATTTTCGTTCTTTATGTTGATCTTTGTTGTCCCCTCCAACGTCCTTTTCGTGCCTTAAGAAAAAATTCTCTCCTTTTTGCTCGCTACCAGATTGGTTTTTGCCACTCATTTGCATTTTTTTAGGTCCGAACGTTCAAACCCCCCCCGACAAAGACTCTCCCTCGTTCCAACAGTGATAACTTAGACCCGATGGCTCGTTTTTCTTGCCCCCCAAAAGGTACTTGTGACTGCAGCATCTTCTTTTCATATACTTTTTCCCTCCCTTTTTTTTTTCTCTAGACCCGAAGACGCCACGTTAAAGTGTCTTGTCTTCTGCCGACCGTTACCTGCAACCTTCACCTACATAACTTTTTTTTTTTATAGTTGTTGGTCGCCTGATTTCGCTTGTCTATTTTGCTTGGTTGACTATCCCTTGCCCTTCTTCCTCTCCCTTCTTGCAAATTTCTTTTGAAAAACCCCTTTCTTTTGTATCTTTGCCCTCAACCCAGCACTTTGTCTTAAAGGACATTTTCGTGTACTTTTCCGGAAACCTCCGTTTCAACTTTTCACCCCCCCAGTAAATTTTGTTTCATTCAGGGTTTGCCCCCATAGGGAAGAATTTTCCCTTTCTCCAGTTTTATTGTTTTTTCTGCTTCCATCGCGCTATCCTCGAATCGAACGTTCTTTCCGTTGACCCTTCTTCAAGACCGATCTTTCCAGAAATATCGTTTTTTTTTCTTTTTTTGTTCTCATTCTGCTGAGTCTTGCTACACCCCTGACACTTTTTGATTCCTGTTATCTTTATTTTTTTTGTCGCTGCCCCCCATCTTTACAGCATCATACAGCTTAAGCCGATTCCGGTTCCTACGATCATCCTCCCCTCCGCATCGGCGGATGCCAATTCTCTTCCTTCCTTCACTTTTTCGAGGCAGACCCTGCCTTTTGCTTTTACTCGGTTAGGCCCCCTCTCTAACCCGAGCATGACCCCCTCCCCATGTTCTTTTCAGGTCTTCTTCAACCGCCCACAACGCCCCTCCTTTCGAGGCCGTGGCACCCCCCCAACCCTTCCCCTGCTGCCGGCACGCCATTTTTTCTCCTGCTTAATATTTGAGCTACGGCTTTTAGTCTATTTTGGTGCCGACCCTCCATAAAGAGTTTCCCGTGAGTGTACTTGGGCAATTAGCTGATTGGCTTCTACGTTCTAGACCGTAGTTTGTTACCCTCCCGGAATTTCCCCTTCCGAGCCCACCTCCTCTCCTGTCCTTCGGTGACGTTTTTATCTTTTTGTCAACGGCTCCGTAAAGGACTCTATGCAACCCCTTTCGTGTCATTTTGTGTTGTCTCCCTCACCTGCGACGTTTCCCCCCTCGCCCCCCCACTTGAAATAGGCAACTGCCACCTCCGCCTTTGATGCGGTTTTTTCCTTCCAAGGCTCTTCAATTCTTTTCCTCAATGAATCACTTTTTTTTTCCCCCCCTCAGCTCCACCGTCTATCTAGCCTTTTTCCTCGGGTTAGCGATCTGTCACTCTCCATGCTGAGTTGAAATATTGGTGTCCAAGAACCACCAAATGCCCGCTTCCTCGATCCCAGCCCTCCCCTTTTCGGTTTTCGTTAGTCGGCGCATGTGCGAACATTAAAAAAGTTTCCTTCCCCTAACGTTTTTTTTCCCGTGATGCACCACTTCTTCCGTTGCCCTGCCCTTTTTCCTTTCCCAAGATGGCCTGGGGTCAGATCCTCCCCTATCCAGTTTTTTTTCCCTTTATTCTAGGTCGTTGGTTTCACCTGCTCCGGCAGAAAATAGGCCCTTTACTGAGTTCTTTGATCCGTCATTGTATCCGTTTCCAACGTCGTCCCTTCTTTTTCTCCTTCTTTGCAGAGCCACTTGCAGATGCGCGAGATTTTCTCACCTCTTCGTATGGACTTTCCCTCCAAGTGGCTGTTTAGGCGCCTTTCTTCTTCCAGTTTTTAGACCTTCCCGAAACTTAAGATTCCCACAATTGTCGGTTTTTTTTCAGGAGGCGCCCCCCTTCTTTTCCTTTGGGAATCGTAAAACCCTTTCCCTTCTTTTGAGACTTCCCAAGTTTGACCTTATTGAGCAGCAGCGTACTGTGGCGTATTTGGCCCCGTCGAATGTTTGTGTGGAATACTTTCGTGTTGGAGTCCCCTCAAACCTTCCTTCCCATTTGATGTGATACTTTAACCTTCCCTCTTCTTTGAATAGATATTTGGGCTCTAATTAGCTTTGAGCTCCTAGAATGACTCTCTACTGTCCTCCCTTCCCTCGTGACACAGACTCTTGGCCTTGAAATGTTTTTTTTGACAGGCCCCCTGTCTTTTTAGTTGCGTTTTTTTTTTTTTCTTTTCCCCTCTTCCTGACCTTTCCCGCTCCCTGCATGTTTTCTTCTGGCCTCAGTCCCAAGCCGCGAAGTCCGCCCAAGATTGTACACTAACGGGCACTTGGTCCCCCCCTTCCTTGTTACGCATCCCCCCCACTCCTTGTCTTAAGTTTTTTCCCACCACCCTTTGGTGGTTTTATCGGACTGGATCCTCTTTCTGGCGGAAGATCGTGGGTGAGCAGATTCCTTACGATTTCTAAAAAATAACTCCCCCACCCCTCCATCCTTGTTGACAGTACTTCACGCCGGCTATCGATTGTGAATTTCGCTCCCCTCCGCCAACCCGGTGTCAAGTACCTGACCCTGCTTTGACTTCGGGCTTTATGATCAACATCAAGGATGCAGTCCGAATTTTAATTAGCGCAACAATCATCCGAACGTTTAGCCTCTCCCTTTTCTTCCTCCCCCTCGTGGTGTCTCTCTCTTTTCCCCGTTACCCGTCCCTTTCTTTTACAAAGTGCATAGGCGGACTTTTATCATTTGATGTTGGCCCTTGATACCGGCCTTTTCAACTCCCACCTTTTGGGGAAGTACCTCTTCCCCCTTCCTTGAAAATACCCCTTTTTCGGCTTGAGTGAGGCAACCTCAATCCTCTCCTTCCCGGAGACCCCGAGACCCTTCTCTTTTCGTTTTTTTGAGTATTTGAGAAGGCACCCCTTCGCCACTTACTCCGTTCTCCCAAAAAGTCTTATCCCTTCTAAAAGCTGTTTTCAAGTTTGTGTTCTTTCTAATAGATGTTGCGCACCCCCCTTTTTCCGAGGTGCGCCCCTCCCTTTTCGCCAGAAGCTTTTTGGACAGCAGCGCTATATATGTTAGACCCCATAGTGACTCCGCTTGGTCCCTCTCGGCGACTCCCCCCCCCCATACCCCCCCCCGTTCCAAGGTGCTTACCTCCGTTGTTTTTCCTGTCCAGTTCATTTTAAGAACCCTCCTCCCCCCTCCCGCGCTTTCACGAATATGTATGAGCCCCCCCCTTTTCCTCGCTTACAACCCCTTAGTCCCGCTAACTATTATTTTTCTCCCTTCTCTTCGGCGAATTTTTCCCCAATTTCTCGTATTTCTGTCTCCCAAGAGCTTCGATTCGTCCCATCCCTCCTTGGTTTCACGCGAGCACCCCTCCCCCCGGTTTCTTATTTTCTGTCTCGGAAAAGGTACTGGTTTTTCCCCCCCCCCTGCCTTCCAACGCAAATCCGCTCAAATCCCCATTCCTTGGATCACTCCACACTCCCTTTTCTGATTCTCTAAAATTTCCCCCCTCCCCTTTCCGCCAATAAGGAGTGGGTCCCCTCCCTGGTTCCGTGAAGAGCCACCCCTCCAATGGTTTTCTTTTTTTTTCGTTTTGCCCTATGCCACGCCCCGTCCTTCCTCCTCCTGAGAATTCCCCTCCTTGTCTTCCATTCCACAAGCAGACTTTTTCTACTCTCTCGTTCACTTCGCGTGTTTTTCCCTTTAAGACCCCCCCCCGCGACCTTTCTTGATTCTCCCGGCTTTCCTCTCAACCCCTCCAATCAAAACTTTTTTTCTTCGTTGTCGTAATTTTTACGAGCGAAGACCTTCATTCATTTTCCTCCATCTTTGCGGTCCCCCCCCTATACTCAATTAGAGAACTTCCACCTGACGTTTCCTTCTCCAGTGGACCATCAAGTCCAAGGTTAGTTCCTGAAATTCCGGACTTGACGATACTCATCATTATCTAGGCCCTCTGCTTGGGGTATTTTTTTTGCTTTCCTTTCTTGTATCTCACAATCTTTACGAGCCGAGAGCGGTGAGCAGTCCTATACCCCCTCCTACAAGACTTCCTTCAGGGTTCTCGGTCCCCCTAGTAATATGCTTGCCTCGCTCTTCCCTCCCCCTAATTCCCCCAGTCCTTAATTTTATTTCCTATTTTTCCTTTCCTATTACTTTTCGGATTTGGCCCAACATGTATTCCTCTTTTTTCCCTTCTCGCAAACCCTTATTAAACACTCTGTTTCGATCTCTTTCTGTACATAAGGGTGTAACCCCCTCCCTTTCCCCAGCTAGGTTTCTCTTTTTTTAGTCCTTTCTTCACATGCTTATAAGTTTTAACGGATCTTCCAATCCCTTTCCTTTTCCTCTCAAGTAATCCCCCCTGTCGTCGTTTTACAAACGCTTTCTTTATGTTTTAGCCCTATTAAGCCCCGTCCCCATCTATCCATCAACGATCTATTTTTTGAAGCTAGGGTATGTTTTTTTTTTTCCCCTCCTCTCCCACAAAATGCCCCTTCTTGTTATTACACGTTCGTTTTTTTCCTCCCCTTCTAATAAAGGTATCCTGAGCGTGGGTTCTCTCTCTTTCTTTTGAAACCGATTCCCTTAACTGGGTCTTTTCTCCTCTCTCCGAGCCGTCGTCGCCCCCCCTCCCCGTTCCGTTCTTTCTCTTCCTCTTGGAGGGTCTTGATTGCTCAAATCAACAGCAGATTTTACTTTTTATTTCCAGATTTATCTCCAAAAGATCTGACTTTATTTTCACCGTCCTTTTGTAGTGTTTCTTTTATATTCACGGCTCGAAGTTTGATCCAAAAAGAGATTGTAAAATCGGATCGTTACGCACTACACTAGTAGCACCCCTTATGTCTCTCCCGATATTTACTTTTCCACTCCTTCAAAAACCCTGTCCACGACTTACTTTTTGCATATAAGTCCTGCCCAGCAACACCCCTTTGCCCCCTTTCTTGGTGATATTTTTCCCCTTCTTGTTTTCCGCCCTTAGAGTTCCCTTTTCCTCAAAATTGTTTTTTGCTGCGATCCCTAACTTTTTTTTTTTTTTGCTGGGTCTGTGCATTAGCTTCCCACAAAGCCCACCCGAACGAACTGCTCATTTCACCCTCCTCTCTACGCGCTTTATATTCGGTAACTCGCCCTCATCATTTTTTTTTTGATTTTTTCATTTTGATATCTTTTTTTATAGCCCAGTGGCTTATCCGAGATCTGCCGCCTCCAATGTTTTCCATGGACGGGGTACTTCCCATCCTAATAAATCGCGATTTCCTCTACGGTTTACTCCCTAGTTCCGCTTTCTCGAGTTTTTTTCTCGTTCACTCGCTAGCAAGATTCCCCAGTGCCCCCCCCCCGTTCGGCGGCGCTTCCTGCGCCCTTTTGGTTCCCTCCTCTTCGAGTTTTTTCGTTCCCCCGGCAACTAATTAGATGAACCATCACGTTGGTCATGTTGTTGCTGGCCACGTCTGTTTTCATGATTTCAGTATGCTTTTTTTTTTTTGTGTGGACATCGCGTCTCCTTCAGACCCCGCTACCACTTTGTATGAGTTAAGGTAACTGTATTTTATCTAAGATTTTTTTCTCCCCGTAGTGTGTATGGAGCCCTCGCTGCCTTCCTATCCAGCTCCCCCTGCGTGATACAAGTCTTTCTTTGCGATCCAATTCTACCCAGCATGGACGCCCGGTCCTCTCCGATCAAACAAGAAACTTCCCTTGAGACTGAACTTTCGCTCTCTGCTACCTTTTCTCCCTTAATGACCTTTTTTCTTCTCGTTCAGGACAATATCCTTGTACCCCTTTATTTTTCCATTTTGCGATTTTCCAACCGAAGTTCTTCCCCTCCCTTTTTCCTTGGGACCGTGCCAACCCCATGGGCACCCCCCGCTTCATATATTTTCTGCTTATTTTTCGGATCTCTTTTTTTCCTCCCTCAGAACAGTTTGTGAATTTTTCGCTATTTCAAGTATCGAGGGCTTCTTGTTCGCAGACGCTACCCGTTGTTTGTTGACTCTTCTTTACCTCCGTTTGCAGCTCCGAACACGTCCTTCCCTCGTATCGATTTGACGGTGCCCCTTTGACCCCATCTGATTTCACCCCTCTCGAAAAAACATTTCATCGCCGTTGTTTACCGAGTCTGCGAGAATGTCGATGAACAGTATCTGACCTGAACTAAAAGTTCCCCTTCCCGCCTTCTTTCTGTTACCCCGCTTCCCTCTTTCCCCCTAAAGGGCCTTGACTCTTTTGTTTTTTACAACAACTTCAACACACCGTCAACTGCTAGAGAACTCCGAGGGTTTCGCCCTATCCCCCTGCCTCACCGACCTAACGGTCCTCCCACAAGTCACCCCCCCCGCCCCCCCCCAATTCGCTCAAGACTCTCCGCCGCGGCGGGGAGATTCGTGCGCCGGACGAAGTCAACGTTCCGTTTAACTTATGCAAACTGTTCCTTTTTGTCAGCAGGTCCGTGGTCCCCTCTCTTCTCTAAAGCCTTCGGGCGGCCCCTCAATCCCTTCTTCATGCACATCATGTCTTGTCGTTGGCGTTTGTTTTGCACCCCTACCCTCGTCCGAGATCCCTTCTTCGTGCTCATTCCTCCTAAACAAGTTCTTTCCTTTTTTCCCAGCGACCCCAGGACGAGAGCCCGCTCCCCAGACTCTTGTGACAGCCCGTTTTTTCGGAGTCAGTCGACTCCGGACCTCGTAAGCTGACAAAAGAACGAGCCATTTCCTCAACCCTATTCCTTTTCTTTTGTCCCCCCGGCGACACACTCCGCCTGGACCGCTTCTTCCCTCTCTCTAACCATTCCCGTTTCCTGAGTGCTCCAAGTCTAAACTTTGCTTTTGCTTGTCAAGGGACTTGGCTTTGACATTCCGTCAGTGTCGAAGAACCCTGCGTCAAAATGGTCTTTTTTTTTCTTGAAACGCATCTTTCCTGGGCGACCGATATTTTGGGAGACTTCCTGCCTGCGGATTTTTTCGCCCCTCCCTTGCTTACCCGAGACGCCACAGACGGTTCCTTGCCCCCACGGTTTTTGCACACGCTCTACCTTTTGTAGCTTACCGTTCTTGTTTCCCCCCATGAGGCATACCCCCGCTCCCCTCCCTGGTATCTTTGACCCCTCCCCCTGCGCACCCGGACGCGCCTTCCTAGCCTTCTCAACTCTCCCTGATTCCCACCGTTCCTTGGTTTCGTACAGAACAGAGGAGTTCACTTGCTTCGTACCACTAAACGCTGGTATACGGTGCCAGTGGATTGGTTCTGCTACGAGCTGGGTTCTACTGATTTTCTTCTCAAAACCTACGCCCCTCTGACCTCCACTCCCCTTTGCGGTCCTGTCTGCGTATTAATTCTTTTGCCTTGCGCCGATTCCGAAACCCGGTAAAATTCCTTCTGGGAACGGGATGCTTTTTGTTTTGACTCCAATGCCCCGACCTTCTCCATTCGCCAAGAGCCCAACTCCTTTTACCTCTCCGCAGG
>Ga0179591_1270606_pt1 | contig 17635 bp, 23 predicted proteins | sample CZOMad2_1_08_16f_FD_182891 | JGI IMG/M metagenome (GOLD analysis project Ga0179591, IMG submission 182891) | Vadose zone soil fungal communities from Angelo Coast Range Reserve, California, USA - CZOMad2_1_08_16fungal (PacBio error correction) | ecosystem: Environmental > Terrestrial > Soil >... | reverse complement strand
CTCATGATCCTTGAAAGCTAGGTTAGTTTCTTTTTTTCCCTTTCTAGCTGCTTGTTGCCCTTTGATGGTTGGTCGTGTGACTCTTGGGGTTTACCTCTTTGGGTAGCTGAACGTCGTGCTCGAGGAGAAGCTTTTTCGCAGTTTTTGGGACCCCCCCTACTTGAATGACTGCATTCCCGGAAAGGGGTACATAACGACGAAGGTGCTTTCTCGGGCCCCCTACTTTATTGCCTCTTCCCTTTTCAGTTTTATGAGGAAGAGGACTCCAGAGGATGGTCCTGCTGTTCCCCCTCCTATTTTACAATCCTCCCGCGGGGACCTGCCTTTTTTCCGAGGGAGTTCGACTGAATTTCAAACCCTGATAGCAGGCCCCTCCTTTTGTAGGAGTGTCACTTCCGTATTCATTGTTCGCGCCAGTTAACATATGTGTAATTCGTACGCCCCTCCTTTTCTAAAGAGTTGCTTTTTACGGGAAGCTGACCCTTAATCGCGCGCCCTGGACCTTGCCTTACTGCTATTGGTGCGACGGTATTGTTCCTTTTTTCCTTTGTGTGCGCCCGTTTTCTTGGCCTGGTTCTTTCGAAATGTCTGCTGCCCCCCGATCTTCCGGCGGATTTTCCCCCTTCAGCTTGAGTCTTCCGCGTGCCTGGGGAATCAGATGACCATGTTCTGTTTTTCACCCAGTTTTTAGTTACTTGTCATAAGTTTCCGGCTCTTGGGTCTTGAAGGTCCTTTCTTTTTTGCGGGTAGCACGACTGGAAGCGTTTTTGCCCCCCGTGGACTAGTCGGTCGAACTTCCCGTTTTCCTTTACTAATCTTGCCGTCTTGTCAGCTTAGACTTTTTTATTTGTTGCCGGCGCTTTTCTCCGGTGATGCCTTTCTTAATGATTTAGGGCCGCAATTCTACTTGACCAAGAGGGTCATGGTTTGGTGGGATAGTCTTTCTTGAGGCGGCTCGAACCGCGCCCTACCATTGCCGCTCTTGAACTCCTTAGTTTTCTCCCTTATTCACTTGCCTCTTAAGCACCTTTCGCCCCTTTTTTTGATTTGTAGAAGATGCCGCTCTATCACGAGACTCCCCCTTTTGCTAACGTTTCAAGATGGAAAGAATTGACTGATCTTTCCCCCCACTCTTCCTTGAGATCTCCTTTTCGAAGCTTTGATCTTTACCCTGAACGCTTGGCCTTGTCATTTGTTATTCCCCTCCCTTTGTGTGAGATCGATGACCTTCGAAGTGAACCACTTTTTTTCCAGGGCGAAAAATCGCTATCATTCATTCAAGCATGTCCTTTCCTCAAAATTCCCTCCTTGGTTTCCCCTTCTGTCCCACATGAGATTAGGCCCAGTCCTGGCCTTTATATTAATAACTTCACCTTTTTAGAGTCAACCCCTGGGTACTTTCCTTCCCTTTTCCCCCCCCGCCGTTTCTCATTGTTATCCCTTTCTGCCTCCGGAACTTTTCCTGGGCTGTCCCAGACTTCAGCCCCTCCCCCTCCCAATCCCCCCCTTTCCCCGCATAACCATCTTCGAACCAGTTTGCCGCATTCATTTCGTCCTTCCGGAATTCGGTCCCGTCGTCCCCGAAAGGAAACACCTTCTTTAGAAAGCCACATAAGCCCAAGTCTTCAATCCCACCCCGAACCCCCTATGTCCAGCCGTTTTCTGGTAGAGGTGATAGCTAGGGACCCCCCTTTCTCACCTTTTAAATTCGATATCCGGCCCCCCATTCCGCTTGCCATTTTTCCCCCCCTCACCATAAAAGGAACATTCTCCTGGACAACCTCTTTCAAACAGAACACCCTTCTTTCCTTTCCCCCCCCCAGCATCCTCTTCTCCTACGAAAGATGCCAACCGATTCACAGCCTCTCTTTCAGATTCTTGTAGTTGAACTTGAATTGCGTTTTCTCGCACGCCCCCCCCCCCCTTAGCATTCTTACCCAGTAATTTATCGCCTCATAAAATTCAACACTTAAGTAAGCAATGTCAACTTTAATCGCGGTAATCTCCCGTCCGTCCTCCTTTTAAAGTCCCGCTGGTAGAGAGGCGTCGTCCTCAACACTTATTATCTAATGACGATTATTTCTGATATGATAAAAAAAAGGGCCTTCTCATCACCGGCTTTTCCTTTTCTCGTATAATGATTGCATTATGGTACCACTGATGCTACTGGAGCTTTCAAACTGCTTGAGGCTCTTTTCCTTTCTCTACTCCTCGACGTGCAATGAATAATGAGCTGCAAGATTAGATCCCCTCCACCTTCTTTGGCCCCCCCGCAGATCCTTCTTTTCCTTGCTTAGCTGCAACCCCCCAGATTGGGTCCTCCCCCCCCCTTTCATAAGCCGGTCAGCAGCACTCTCCCCTTTTCCCTTCAAAGTGAAACCCCTTTCTCCCCTTTTAAGTCCACCCCCACCCGCCGAGAAGTCTCCCCCAGCCGACTTTTGGAATCATCCCCACCAGTAACCCAGTCTCCCCCCAACCCTCCCTATCGTGCATTTTTTCGCAAACTGATTCACTGTGAGCTGCCATCCTCCCCCCAGCGCGACCATCAGAGCCCTAAGCCACCTCCATCAAGTTGATGGATCAGAAGCTTCTGGCCCCAAAGCCGCAAACCTTCTCGGACCAGAAGCCTACACAGGACCTTTCAAATCTAATTTGCTTCAAAGGTATTCCTCAGTGCCAAATATTACACCGCCCTAGACAGTCCTCCTTCAATTACACCTAGAATTTTCTGGTAGCCCTCGCAGATTCAAAGACTTACAAACCGAACGAGTGGACTCATCGAGAGCTACTAACTCCGACCCATATCAAAGGCATCCCCATTCCATCTTTCTCAGCAGACTAAAGACACATCCGAAAGCACCTTCTCCAGACAACACTAATCCAGATAAGTAGTTCCCGAATAGAACCCAACTAACCCAATACCTCTGTCATTTTCTCGCCTTCTAAATAAATGAGCCAATTATATGCCTCTTCCTATCCTTTCCTCGAAGCCTCCCTTGTAGTTCCACAAGACACCACCTGATGCCCTCAACCTTACTCACACACGAATTACCCCTTAACCCCCCCTTTGCTGAACACTCACGAGTCCCCCCTCGAAGAGCACTGCACTGACCCCCCCTCCCCCTGCCAAGCTCGACCTTTCTCACGTCCGGGGGCCCCCCGCAGCATGGACAAACCCACCTCCCCTGACCTCCTTCCCCCCCTATTCGAAGACGGATATCTTTTCTGGAGTCCAGGGTTGATTACTCTGCGCTATTCGCCAACCGAAGACCTATTCTTCTTTGAATTCGGGAGGCTCCCTTCCTCCTTTTTAAAGCGAGGTTTGGCTAGAAACTACGTCCTAGCCCCCCACGCCGGGCCCCGGCGGCCCCACAAAAGCGCGCCGCCCCCCAGACAACTCCCCGCCTTCGCCGCTGCAGAATCGCATCTTCGTTAGTCATCGCTTCACCACGCCCTCGCTCCTATCCACCCACGTAGACACTTACAGCACCGATAGACAAAAGATAGCGGGCACGCTTAGCAAGAATACAGCGCAGGACGCAACCCCAATTCCTCCTCACCTTGCGGCAGAGGTCGGACACATGCCCTACACTCCCCCCCGGACCACCAAGGCTTCCGATGGCCCACTCCTTCAAGGGTTCCCCTCCCAACACCCCGATGCCAATCGACTATCTTAGCACTCTGGACGTGTCCCCAATCTTCTTACAGCTTATCCACTCCAGAAACGTTTACCCTTTTCCGCTCCCGGGCCACCTTCGTACGACCGCGCCCCGTTTTCCGTTCGCACACCTGACTCGCCTTTCCTCCCCCCATACTGAATCCCCTCGGAGTCCCACCCAGCCTAAATCTTCTAAAGAACGTCGACACCGAGCCACTCTCTCTTTCTCCCCGTTTTTTTTTTCTCGAATTGTCTTTGTAGTGCTTTTCGTTCCGTGAGGGCCTTCTTTTTCCGTTAGCGGGGGCTGAGAGGTCTTGCTTAGCTTCTTTTTTCTCCTATTCTTGAACCTTCTGCGTTACTAGGTACGTGTTTCCAGGTTCTGGGGATTTTTTTTTCTGTAGGGGAAGGAATTTCTTTTTGTGACTGCCCTCGGAGCATTGGTAGGTCCCCGCGGTCGGGAATCTTTGTGTGGGGCTGATAAGAGGCATGTGGTGGATTAGGATATTGTTGTAGGGCGTGCCGTTAATAGCTTTCTCGGAGACCAGGTGAGGATGACGGGAGTTTGACTAGAGCATTCCCGGGCATGGACTATTTTTTGGTCGCTGGGGCGCAGTTTTTCGTTGGGACTTTGTTAGGGAGGATGCTCTTTGTTTGTAAGCAAGCATTCGTTTTAAGGGAGGCCTTCGGAATTCTTCGGGGTGCACTCTTTCCTTTGCGCTTGGTGGATTCGCCATCCTGTTTGTTTTTTCCAAGCATTTAAGTCCGTGAGGAGAGGAACCGCTTTTCTCCTCCATCTAGAGTCGGATTACTAGCATGCGAGGGAGAATAGCCCCTCTACACTTACCGAGGTGGGCGGCTAAGAACGCAATGTACGTTCCTTCCCCAATGATTCCTTTCACTAAGATTTATTTCTCCCGCCCTCTTTTACTCTGGCGCCTCTTGCCTTAGTCCCCATTTCTCTCCTTATCCTACGGGGAAGATGAGTACCCTCCGAGGGGAATGGAACTGATCTTTTTTCTCTATGTTTTCTCTGCGGTTTCCTTCGCAATTATGCGGCTAGACTACTTGAGGGAGGCCCTCTGGGATGGCCCCTTTTTCCTTTCTCTTTCCTTCCTATGAATCGGAAGCCTATGTGGCCTCGCTCTCCAGTAGAATATTTTTTTTGACTGGTCGATTCTCAGAGTGAGGTTTTTCTTTTTTCCCGACTTCTCTTCAGAATACTAATGGAGTCTCTTCGTCTTTCTTCTGTTGAACCAGGTAGATGTTTTCTTCGTCCGACTATGATGGAGATGCTTTCTTCTTATGTCTGGAGGTCGTCTCGCGGTCTCGAGGCTCATGTTTGACCGTCCCGGAGATTGTTTATCCCCCCCATATTTGCTGCCTCCGAGAAGACCACTTGACAGGCTTCCCGGGCATCCTATGCTCCTCTGTCCTCCTTCGAGACCCCGGAGATTTTGATGACTCCTTTTCTGAAGGGGTATGCTGTGCGTCGGTGCATCCTAGAACCCTTGTCACTCCCCTGCGCATTTTGCGGTGGCCTTGTTTTTTCCGGGCTGGGCGAGGGCGGTGGTCATTCCTCTAGAATTCATGATGGTGCCCGAAAAAGGATCCGTATAGTTTTGTCTTCTTCTGGCATCTTTTCTGAACGTGTGAGGGTGTCCATCCTCTTTTCGGAGGCGCTCCTCTGTTGGTGGTCTGTTTTCTTTCGGCTTTGCCCTTTTTTTGCCCGGATGAGTGTTTTTCCTTGGCATGTCGGTCGAGCTTCAAAAAAGTGGGGGGTTTGGTGGGTGGTGTGGTCCGGCCCTTCTTGCTAGTCCCCAAGGTGTAACTGCCTTCGGGTATAAGCGGTGCCCCGACACGATGAGCTTCCCTCTGTGCCGATGCTCGATTTTTACCTTCAGCTTCTTTCTCCTTCGGTCCGATTTTCAATTCCTAGTGCGTGCAGTACCCCAGTCCAGTGCCATCGTGTTCTGACTTTCCCCCCCTGATTCTTCCCCGGGCAAAAGGAATTGTAAGACGAGTACTGGCAGAAAGAAGCTTTCCTGTACGCAGTACAGCAATTCCCCCCTCCTGCCCTCATCTCAGCTTGTTGTTTGACAGTTCTCTTACTTTCCATGGGCAGTGCGCAATATGACCCGCGGCCTGAAGTATTTGTACTTTTCTGCGGTTATTGGGGATTACGTTGGGTTCTCCCCTTGTTGTAATGACTGAAGAGTCATCAAATGTTGCCTCCCCCTCTCTGATGCGCTTATTGGCGACTGCTTGCTCTTGAGTAGGATATAGGGTCTTCTTGTACCAAGAGGACGGAATATGTGATTGCCCTTGCTTATACTCCGTTTCCCCCCCCGGTGGGGGTATGGTGGGATGATGAAGGCTCCTTATGGGTTGCGTTGAAAAAACCCCGAACTGAATTTTCCTGAATTGGCGCCTCCTCAGCCTAACATGATTGATTTCCCCAATGATACTCGTTTCCTTTTTGCCGATTGATCGGCTTTCTTCCCCTCCGCCCGTGTTGAATGTAGGGCCCTTCCCGGATTTCCAGCTTGACTTGCCTCCCTGCTCAAATGAGGTTCTTAGCCTGGACCCTCTTTCTTCGGTTTCCTCTTCTTGAAGACTTGATGAATGAAGCCCACCTACCTCTTATTATCCTTAGGAAACCGCCTTTCGCCCCTAGTCCCTTTTTCTCTTTCTTCCTTATACGACCTTTTTCTTTGTCTTGGCACTAACCTCACTGGGTGAAGAAGTATTCGAACTTTCCTTCATCTGAAATTTCAATTATTACTTCTGACATGTTCTCCCGACCCTTCCTATTCGGTCTTTCTTTGCTCTTGATGCCGGCAGAGGAACGGTTTTCCATCTCTTCATCCTCTCGTGTTTTTTTCTATGATGGACACCAGAGCGTGGGTACCTTCCCCACCCCTTCTAAAAGAGCGTTCTCCATTCTTCCGCCTCCCCTTTAATTGCCAGCCCGGGACTCAACTTAAACCTTATCCCAAATTTTTTTAGGGGGGCGGGAGAGCATCTGACCAACTCCCCCAAGCTAGTAGCTAATTTTCTAAGGTCAGTTTCCTACCAAGGCCGAATTCTGTTTAAATAGACAGTCTATGCGTCTTTCAATCCTGCACCGTACTAGAGGGTACCGTAGCTGAGCCCAATATAAGCCTCTACCCCAGACCCATCCTTCTAAATCCGTTAGACGCTATTCTCACGTCCATACTGCAAGCACCCTTCTCACCCTGAACAGGAAACAGTCCGAGCCTTCTTTTTCCCCCCCCTCCCTGCGAATGTAGAATTTTCCCCTTCTTTATCAGGAACGCAGATAAACCTTCCGAAAGATTCGTCTCGATAACAGCCCACCTACCGGCGCTTCAATCCCCCCACCCATCCCCCCCTTTTCACCCGGTCATCTCATGCCCCACTAAACCAAATCACCTAGGAAGACCTGGCTTTTTCCTTCCCGCAGCTCTCTACCTGAACCATCCTTCAACAGATTCACTCCGCTCACCTTAACTTGTCGTAGACCTAATCTAATTCTCCCCTTTTTTCACCCCGCATTCTCCACACCCGTAATTACAATCCAATAAAAATTTCCCCCACCTTCCCAATGTCAATGTTCCCATGACGCCCTTTAAATGGTCCTTCGTTTCTAAATTCCCCCCCCTCCCACAGCCTGGTCTCAAGCCGTAGTCCCCAACCCTTCTTTTTCATCGCCCGCCTCAGCTTTAATGTCTTTTTTTTAGCCTACCACTCCTTGTACCTTTCTTTTTATCACGGTTATTTAGAAAGCGGATGACCCATTTGGTCTCTTGTGCCCTTTGCCAATCTTTACCACTCTCCCTGCGCTCCTTTCCCTTTCAACTCCTATTCCCAGAGGCCTACCTTCTTCTGGTCAGCCTACTACTGCTTCATTTTCTTAAGCCGGAGCTCCGTCTTCGTGCTCCTCCCTCTCGACGAACTCAACCTATCCTTTCCCCCCAGTGACACCTTCGGAAACAGGAACCCGCACGAGCACCCCCCTCCCCCCCCGTCTTTCAGGACCTCCTTTTTAACTTTAGCGCCTGAAAAGGCTCCCCCCCAAGCATGCATACCTTGTTCGAACATCAGGATTTACCACTCGATGCGCCCCCCCCCCTCCCGCCAGACTCTGACGAAACGGCACCCTCAAGAAGAGGAGCACTCCTCCTTCTGAAAAAGAAACGATCATTGCATACTCGAACCTTTTTGCTCAATCGAATTTTTCCCCTACTCTCAAGCCAGAGCTCTACAAAGTTCGAAGAAGCCATTTGTATCCCTTCCGTAGCAAGGCGCCGGAATACCCGAAGAAGCCGCTGCCCCGAGCTCCCTGAAGTGACGCATCCAGCATTGTGAAATAGACATCCTGCCACAGTAACACCCCTTCCCCTCTTCAAAACAAGCCCAGGAAAACCTGCCCCATAAAGGCACTTCTCTTCCCACTCGCTTCCCCCCGACCAACCCCCCCCTCCCTCATGCGACTCTCCAAGTAAGACGCCCAACCCCTCTATTCATGCAACGCTCTGATCTAACGAAGCCGAAGTTTTCCCTCGCACACCAGACCCCTTGCTTCGTCCCGTAAGAAAAGAAAAACGAACAGACACCCGACGGCCATCACTTCCCATCCCCTCCCCCTCCTTCAACTCTCCTCCCTTCCTCGTCCACCTCCATCCCCAACCTTCCCCCAGCACCCCCCCCTCCCCCTTCCCCCTACTCCACTCCTCCCTCCACCACCCTTCTCCCCCCCCCTTTCCATTAGACTGACTTCCTACCTGTCCCCCCCCCGCCCCATATCCCCCTCACCCCCCTCCCTGTACCGACATCCCCCTTCACCCACCCCCCCATCCCCCCACACTCGCTTACTTCCCACGTCACTTCCAACCCCATTTCTATCCTCCAACCTCCCCTCCCCCCCACACCGCCCCCCGCCCTCTCAATCCCCCCGTCTCCCACTCCTCAACCCCCCTCCACCTCCCCTTCCCCCCCCCCCCCCCCCCCCCCCGTCTTTCCTACCAACGCAACCCCCACTCTCCCCCCTTCCACCGCCATACCACCAAACTCGCCCCCGCTCCATCCAGAGACCTCGCCTCGGAACGGCCCCGCCCCCTAAACCGCCCGTTGCCTTCCACCCCTCCCTTCTCCCTTCCGCTCACGCCACAATAGACTGCTCTCTCTCAGGCAAGCCCCTTCTTAGCAGTAAGACATCTTCTCCCCGCCGTACTATCCTGTTGTGTAGGAGACCATCCCTCCCTTTCCCAGATGTATTAGATTTTGAGGCGTCCTCTCTCTCGCCACGCCTCTTTTGGTTGGACCCTACCTCCTATGCGACTTAAAGGAGGCAACCACCCCCTTCTGGGCTCGACCAAAGCCGAGGTACTTCCCTCCCCCCTCCCGTTCCAGTCTCCCCTCTAATGCCCCGAGTCCTTCTGCCCCAGCCGAGCTTCTTTCTACTTCCAAACCTCGCCCCAAGCGCCCCGAACGCTCTCCCCACTCAGTGTTATCCTTGACCCAGAATTTCCCCGATATTACGAACCCCCCCAGAAAATAATCTTGTCCTAACGGCGGCATAACCCCTCCCCCCTAACGCCCTTCTCCCTGCCACAAAGGCGCCTTCCCGTTCCGCCCCCTTCGACCTCGGCTCCATCGTTCAAGCCGATTTCTTCCCACGCACCCCCTCCTCCTCACCGACATCCAAAAGGACCATCCCAGAACTTCTCTCCCTCTTCCCTTTTTCCCAGAAATCCTTCTCCTCGCTACGCCAAAAACCCCTCCCCCGAAGAGAAAGACCCATCCCTCCTCCGTCTAAAAGAAATAAACCCCCTTTTATTTCTCCTAAGAAGTTTGTTTCTGTATAGAGATGTTTTTTTTCTTTCGCCTGTTGAGTGCCTCTTCCGGTTCTGCCTTCCTAGGGGGGCCTTGCGAGGTGGTTTGAGGATCCTTTTTTTCTTTCTTTCTCCGCGAGCGGAGTGACGAGGTCCAGGTTCTGTGCTTGTGTTCCCTGGGGCCAGTCGGTGTGGTCTTGGAGATTGATTGACCAGAGGGACAGCCAGGCCTATGTCCTTTTGGGTTGTCGCCTAGTGCCTTCCTGGTGGCTGCTGCGAAGGCCGTTTTTTTTAGGTTCTTTTTTCCCCCCCGGAGCGCGTTCCGACGGTTTTTTCTTTTTTCGGCCTGCCTTCGGAGAGGACTTCTTCCCCTTCCCCTGCGTTGAGATGTAGGGTGCGTTGTACTTGGGCTCTTGGGATCCTCGTTCTCTCGTGTGCTTTGTGTTCCTCCAGGACTTCGTCGTAGCGTCCCTGTTTCTTCTCAGGAGTCCTTTCCCCAGGGCTTCTGCGCTGTGCGCCGCGTTTTTTTTTTTTTGCCCGTCTGGGCCGTCTTCTGAGGCACCCTTTTCGGTTAGAACCGCTCCGGTCTTCGAGAGCTAGGGCGCCCCGACTCGCCTTCTTGTTGAGGCGTCCTCTCCATTGGTCTCACTCCACCATGCTATCCTGAGAGATTTCTTGGCGATTTGTAGGGGCATCGGCTCCGCTTTTTTTCCCCTGGCGGCGAGGGGCTCTAGGGATGTTTGACTGCGTCTCTTCTACCGGGCCGAGCGTTCATTTTCTGGTTCGGCCTGGTTGTCGGGGGTGTTCCCCCCTTCTCGGTGTCCTCCGTGAGATCGGGTTTGCTTTAGCCCCTTGTGTGAACTGAGGTCGTATTCTTATTTCGGTGAGTTTCCCGCATAATGGTTTTTCGACTGGAACCTTTTGGCGATGACGATCTTCCTGTGCGCTTTCGAATATCAGCCTCGTAGTCCAGTAATCCTGTGAGATTGGTTGGGCCTGTTTCCTGTCGACTGGAGGAGTTGAGGGTGGTTTTGGCGTGATGATCTCTCCCTGCATCTTTGAAGCATCTGCTCTTTGTTTTAGAGTTGACTCCCGGTTAGATGTTCTTCCCAGATGCGGGCGACGCTGACTTCTATATTGACTCTTTCGGAGGTTTTTTTCTCGTATTCTTTTTCGAGGTATTTTAGCTGGGTTTTCATTTTTTTTTTCGTTTTGAGTAAGGCGGGCGGAGGGCGTCTCTGTGTTTTTTCCGGGGAGGTCTATACAGTTAGGCCCCGGCGAAGAAGGCCGACTGGGGCTCCGAAAGTCCATGCCAGGATCCCTTCTCCGTGGTTGGTAGTTGCTGGCATGTTGTCTCGTCAGAGACTGCTTTCTCTGCTGCTTGCTTGCATTGCCCGGTCCTTTTTCGGCGGGTTTTCTTCATCTCACCTTTCTTAATGTGGCGTCACCCCCTTGTCCGATAGGTTTTGGTAGTTTGGCCTTTTTTCGGCTTAAATGAAGATCTTTGTTTTCCGTCTGCTGATGTGGTTTCTGTCTCCTCTTTGGGCAATTGCGACCAGTGCTGCTGTTTGCTCCGTCGTTTTTCGTTCTTCTGCCCCAAAGCCCTGCTTTGCCTTTTTCTAAAGGCAAGGGGAACCTCCTGTCGGAATAGCGCGGTGTACTGATTTTTTTTTTTTGTTTCCCCGATGGCTTCTCTCGGTCCTGGAAGTCCGCGCATTCTTTATTTCGATCAATCTCGTTGCGGCCCTCGCCCTGGCAAACATTTTCTTCGCTGTCGCTAGCATGAAACACCCTGTTTCTCAGATTCACCGGGGCAGTTTCCGCTCTGCCATGGTCCCTAATCATGCGTGACAGGAACTGCCGATTTTTCCCGGGACCTTTTCTCCCGCAGGGGCGCTTTGGACCGGGCGACGGATTCTGGTGATCCCCCGTTACACGATATTGAGGACCCTTCTCTGTATTATGCGCGGGGCGAGACTTCCCTTTGGATTTTGTTTTCGCTCTCTTTTGGGGTTCTCGCCCATGAGTCGCCCTCCCAAAACGTTACGTTGGAGCCTCGTAGGCAGGCCCCCCCCCCCCCCCTTTTTTTGCAGCTTGCGTTCTGATCTCGGGACCCTTTTCTCCCGGGCCTATTGTGGGGACAGTCTTTTTTTTTGCGAAGTTTCTGTTTATTTGTATGTGTGTCGCGCTTATGTGTGTTGATCTAAGCACGATGGAAAGCTGGTGCCTTGCCGGTGTTGACTTTCTTTCGACCTGATGCCCGTCTGTTACAGTTGTCCGGACTGGTTCGCTCCTACATCGTTGACCGGTCTTTGCGCTTGCTGCTTTCCGTTTTGGAGCCGAAATCGGTGACCTGAGGGTCGCCGCTGTTTTCTGCTGGTGACCTGGATGTTAGGAGGTTGCGCGCTCTCTTCCTACGGGATCCCTTGCTCAGACGGTTTTTTAGTTCACGCTTATCATTTCCCTGGATCCCCTTGACATCCGTGAACCCTTGGTGGGGTCCTCTTTCTGAATACAGCTGAATGTCCTTGAGAATTTTTCCGCTTTCTGTCTCCATTCCCCTCTTCCATGCCTCGAAGGCTGGTCTTCCCTCCCCTTATTTGCGTTTCTCTACCGACGGACTGTTCATCCTCCTTTTTTTTTTCTTTATCTCCTTTTTGCCGTAAAGATCACCTCATTTTGAAAGATCGTATCCCTCCCCCCCTTAGAAGGTGTCACGCCTAAGCCTTTCCCAGGGCATTCAACGTTCGCAAAATGCTCTTGGCGTTCTTTCGCCGCATCTACACCTCCCCTGCTTATACCCCGGTAGAAAAGTTTCGTTTTTTAACCAGGCCGCCGTTCCTCCCTACCCAGCGTTTTTCCCCGGCCAGGTGCCCGTATGCGCGTCGTTTTTTCCTTTGCGCGCCAACTCCCCCAATCCACCCTTTCAAAACATCCCCGGTTCCTCAGGGTCCGGTCTTCGTCTTTTAATAGGAATCCCGGCAACCGTGCCCCCCCATGGCGTTGCAACCCACCTTTTTTAGTACCCCCCGCCTATGCCGGCCTGTCCCTTTGCGTTGGGGCATCCGGTTTCGCCTGAACGGGGTCCTGAGAAAACTCCCCTCCCCTGATCGGCTCTTCCCCCGGACACACATACGCTCCCCCCCCCTCCAATCCCCCCCCCATACAAAGCCCTAAATTGACGTCCCCTCAAATCTTCCCCCCCCCGGTTTTTTTTTTTGTATTTCCCCAAGAATCCTATTCAGCTGACCATTTCCCCACCCCCGTGCCCCCAACGGTCAGACGTCTTGCTTTCCCGCATTTTCTTCATTCCCCCGCACCTGTGGTTCTACATTAATACCACCCCTTCTCCAAAAGTACAACCTCTCAGGGTCGCAAATTGTTTCCATAGTTCAGGTCCCTGCCCTCTCGTGATCACCGCCCGCTGGAGACCCCTCTTTGCCTTCTCCGCCCTTCTCCTCTTGCATGAAGCTTCGATCTTTTAAACATTTTTTCCCCGTCTGGAATCACCGCTTTTTTTTCATTGCTTTTGTTTTTTTTTTCCCCCTTCTTGATTCCGCCCCGTGCGGATTGTCACCTCGGTGCCCATTAGGATAGCTCTGATTCCCATTCCTCACTGAGTTCCCCTGCAGCTTCTCCCCGATTCGGCCGCTCTACTTCCCTCCTCCGTTTTCCGCTTTCTGCCGGCTCTCCCCCTCGCTTCTCCGCCCAAGTCAGCACCTCGTCTCTCCCCAGAACACCCACTCGGGATCCCTGCACCGCTGCTTTCCTTACGCGCCCCCCCTCGTACTTTCTTCATGGACGTAATCCCCCCTCTTAGGTGTGCCCCAGATAGGACACCCATTCCTTTCATCCCTTTTGCACAACATGTAAATAATACTATTTTAAGCCCGCCGCCGCCCAGATTACCCGTCCCAAGGGCCCCCGCTCTTTTGATTCTAATGCTCCCTTTATGCCCCATTCCCCGCGCAGGGAAACCGGCTTACCCATAGACTTTGCTGCACCCTAAGTCGGTCATCGTTTGCCCTCTTCGTTCCGTAAGTCCCCCTCACGATCCCCTGCCTAAATAGACGGCATCCCACTCCCCAGCAGTGACACCGTCGACCCGTCTTTTAAGAGGAACTTTTTCCCCACACACAATTTTTTCCCCGCCAAGGGGCAATCACAGCGTCTTATCGCCCGCTAACCCACGATCTCAACCCTCTCCCCCTTCACCCTCATCGCCATTTTCCTCCTCCTTGGCCTTCGCCAAGACACATATCGACTTCCACTTTTTCGCCCTCCTTTTCCCACTTCGACCCCCCCATTCTTCTACGTCCTCCTCTGCTGAACCACCCGCCGCGCTCCGGGCTCCCCATCGCCCCGGTCCACCCCTCTTTCCATGATGTTGCCTCCCCACGAACCCCCCCCTCCAGGTTTCCTTCCTCCCACAGCTACCCCCTTCCCCCCGTCACCGCCGCGCCCCCGCCAGCACGGCCCCCCCGCCCTCCCCCAGTCCTTCGCTTTGATCCTATCAAAGAGACGCAATGTCTCTGACGTCCCCCTTCTCCCAAGTCCGGCGATTACCGACTCCCTCCTTTCTTCCCTTCTCCCCCCTTGTCGGAGACTCCTTGAATTACATTCATTTGAGTAGTCCCCCTCCTCCCCGACTCTTTCGTGCGTTGCGCCCCGCTTCTCGAAGGCCGAGCTTGTGTTCGAACCTACCTTCTCCTGCCTACCCGAAGGCGTGCCACACAACGCGGCGACTGCAACCCTCTTCAAAGCCCTCTTAATTTATGACTTCCTCTTTCATTCCAGAAGAACCTGCTCCCCCGGAGTACCCCCCCCCCTCAGAAGCTCATCTCCCCCTTCCGCCCTCGACAAGCAAGCCTCTCCAAAACTAGCGCTTCCGTCTACGCTAATTCCCCCCCACCCATCCTCCATTCTCTCTCTTGTCGGGCCTTAACAGCACCCCTACCACACCTGCCTCCGACGCCACCCCCCTGCGCCTTCCCACTGGCCTGCCCCCCCCCCACCCCCTCCCCTCCCGCGGCGGCTTTTCACCCAGCGGCCTCTTCCCCCTTCCATGATTCTTATCCCCCTTTCTTACACCAGCCCATCCCCCATTTTACTTGGACCCCACTCCTCCGCCAATTCCGCTCCGTCGCTGCCAACGCATTCGGTATCCCCCGAAAACCCCCCTCGCTCCGAGTCCAACACAAGATTCCTCCCAAGCACGCGTTCCAACCTACACTCTCTCTGTTCATCTTTTTTTTTTTCTAGAGAGGGTTTTATTTTTGTTGTCCGTGATGTTTCAGAGTCGTTTTTTCCAGATTGAGTGCTAGTGTGTTTTTGGCTTGGTCCCTGTTTCCTCTCCCCCTTCCCGCGCCGGAGATTTTTTTACTTGCTGTACCGTGAGGAAGTATTTTCCCTTTGCTAGTGGCTCTTGGGGTGTCGTGGAGTCTGATTGCCAGGTTCTGACTTTGTGGTGTTTTACCCGATTAGATGGCTTTGCAGCTGATACATCCCTTTATTTTCCCCCTCGTTTTGGTTTTTTTGTTCCAGTGGAATTGGAGTGTGGATGCTTGGACGTCGTTGTGTGCGGGGTTGTTTGTTTTTTCGTCGTACCCCTCTTTTAGGCTTCTGGGGTGTTCCCTTTTATTGACGTATACGCGTCCTATGAGAAGTTTCTGCGAGAGGTTCGTGTTTTTGTCTCAGTGGTAGGAGAATGTGATTTGTGCCGACCCCGCGACCCGAAGTGAGGAGGAGACCTGCCTTTTCAGAATATGCAGAGGGATGCTTTTTTCCTATGTTGTGGTCTCTTATCACTCTTGTTCTTTTCCGCCATTTTCTTTGTGAGGAAGATCAGAGGAAATCTTGTTCCCTGCAAAGCTCTTGAGCTTTATGCGTCTGCTGCAGTAGGACATATAGTAGTATGCCGCGATACTCCCCCATTAGTTTCCTGCCATGAGTCTACGATAGATGGTATTACCTTGACGTTTCCGTGGGTGGTGCCGAGGTATTCTCCGGTTTGTTCAGAGAAGTGGTTAGACCGGCTTGCTTTTTAGAATGCCCCTCCTTCCCTTTGCGGTTGGATGTGGCCGGCAGGGGAGGGACGTTCCTTAGACTGTTCGCTGGAGGTGATCGGGTTGGTGCTTTACGCCGTTTTTGGGAGGCGTTCGGCTTTTTATTTTGCGGTATTTAGTGCGGTCGCGTCCCGGTCAGTATCTACGTGGACACTGGACCTCGGTCCCGTCTAGTAGGATCGAGAACTCTCTTTACCGCCATTGTAGAAGCGTTATTTGGGATTCCGGTTTCTGATTTCCTGGAGTCAGTGATTATTTTTTCCGGGGTTGAAGGAGTTCAGGTCGCGGTGGAGCATTGCGATTTTGTGGCCTGTTAGCTTTGAAGCTGCTTTTTCCGTATTCTTGTTTTTTTACTTGATGGCTTGATTGTTTTTCGCTTTGGAAGCGGCGCGTCTCTTTTTTTGTTCTTTCGCGTGTTACATATGGGAGTCTTTGTCTTGGCAGGCGTTTCTTTCGGGTTTCTGACGGGTCAGAATTGTGGCGTGCCGCCCCCTGGTCTTTTTTTTGGGTTTTACCTCAGAGGCCTACTTCTTTATTTTCCCCCACCCTTTTATGTATGTTTCCTTCACGAGTTGGCGGAGGGCTTTTTCGTGAGTATTGTTTTGATCTTGACCGTGTTGGGAGCAATCAGATTCCCTTTCTGTTGACTGTTTTCAGATCGTTTTTGTTTTGAGGTTGGGGGGCCTTCCTGTAAGATCACAGTTTTTCTTCTGCTTTTCTCGTTCCAACTGGATGAAGTTTTTGTGGGTCGTGTTTTGGTCTTATGCTTGACCTACGAAAGATGCGTTTGAGATTAGCCCAATATTCTGTTCTTTGTTGCGTTGAGTGCTGGTGGTTTTCGGTTGCTGTCGAGGTTTTGCACTTTTTTTTTTTTATTGATCCCGAGTGATTCTTTCTTCTCCCCTGCGGGGCTTTGCTGAGTCCCACTGGCCCGGAAAAGTGTGCTGTTTCGTCTCCCGGCCTTTGGTCCCTCCGGCGGAGCGGGGACCCCGCAATACTTAGATGATTTCTGCTTTTATTGACCCCCCCCCCGCTCTAGATGAGTGAGGAAGGGTCAAACAGTTTTGATTTCATGATTTGCCGAAGATTTTAATCCTTGTGTTTGCATCAGCTGGACACTCCGGGGATAGTTCGATCTCCCTGAAAAGCTTGCCCCTGCTGACGAAGGACCTTTGTTTCCTTTTGAAAGAAGATTTTCCTTTTCGTTCAAACATCCCTGTGAGCCCTCCATCCCCTTTTCGACGCGTGGCGTGTGTTTCCCCGTTTCTTCCGGCCGTTCAGGTGCCTTCTCCCCGTTTGAAACTATGACGGGACTGACCTTTTCCCTCCTCTGCGCCGGGATTGTGATCGGTTTTTTCGCGTCCTGTTGATTTTTTGGGTTCTCCCGTTTTTCATTGTTCTCCCAGACGCTTACCTGTCTTCCTGGGCATCCCCCCTTTGGGTGCAAGAGGAGATGGTTTTTTTCCCCTGAATCCCGAGGCGGCCCCTGCTGGGGATTCTTTATTTTATGGTTGACTTAGAATTTTTACGGTTTCTTTGTAGGGGGTTTAGTTGCTGAGATATGTGTGGACGGGTTTTCATCTAAGAATAATGTCCCTGCGGTTCCTGACTGGGGAGCTCCCCCCACCTCCGACCTTCCTCCAGTATTCAAAGTTTCCCCCCCCATTCTGCGCTTGTACGCGTTTTCTTTCTTGGCTTTCTCCTGTGGGAGGTCAGGTTTCGGGTGATTCCTGTGTGTTCCTCTCGCGTACCTCTGAGTTACCCGTTCCCGGAGGTTTTATCCCGCTGTTTCTTTATGGAAATTTTTTTTATGTATTTCGGACCGGTGGTCGATACCTCCTCTTCAGACGTTCAGCAGCAGCCCTGAGGGATTGTCGAAAGTCACGGCGTAATTCTTTTGACTTTTTGACCCTTTAAGTACTTTTTGTCTTTAATACTCGCTCGACCAGACCCTGGCAGTCCGTTTTGCGCCCCCGGTTGACAGCTGGAGCCCTTCTTGGGATATATCTGGAAACATTTCCCCTGACTTCCTGTATAGATTTTTCCTCTTCGAGATTACTGTTTTTCTCCTTCCGGTT
>Ga0179591_1367001_pt1 | contig 17637 bp, 16 predicted proteins | sample CZOMad2_1_08_16f_FD_182891 | JGI IMG/M metagenome (GOLD analysis project Ga0179591, IMG submission 182891) | Vadose zone soil fungal communities from Angelo Coast Range Reserve, California, USA - CZOMad2_1_08_16fungal (PacBio error correction) | ecosystem: Environmental > Terrestrial > Soil >... | reverse complement strand
GCGGTTTCCTCCACCTTTTGGACGAATCACTTTCCATCCCCCCCCCCTTTTTATTTTTTTGAAGATCTCCCTTTCCTCACCACCCCTGCTGACTCCCCTTACCCACTTGGCTCGGAACGGCGTCAAAAGGGACCCATTTTTCGCACCCCGTAGTCGACCGCTCCCCACTGCCCCTTTTTTTTTTTCATTTAGGTTCCCGTTTCTTCCCTACCCCCCCGCTGTCTCTGCCTTTGGGAAACGGCTAGCCAGGGTTGCAATCTTTTCTTGTTTTTCCTTTTTCCTTTTGTCAGCCTCTTTCTCAATGCTCCCTTGTCAACCACTTTGGGTTGTCAAAAGTAGGAGGTTCACATACTGAAGTCAATCCACTCTTGCCTTCTTTCTAAGGATCTGCGCCAGGCGTTTTTGGTATCGAATTTCCCCTTGCCACTACGTCGGTCCTTCCGCTTCTTTCGAAGTCTTTGTCGTCGTTCCTAGACACTTTCCTCCTGCAAAAAAAAGGCCAATGCTTCTTCTTCTTCAGTTTTTTTTTTTTCCACATCCTGTCTCTGAACCGGTGAGTCCCTTCAAGGCCGTTCATTCCCTCCCCCCCCCACCACCTCTTTTTTTTTACGCATTCTGACGAGAAGACTAGTTGCCGAGAACTTGACCTTGAGTTGTCGGGTCCTGGACGAAACCCCTCTTGATCTTCGACCGGAACTTCCGTTCCCCCTGGTCCCAACTCTTTTTCTCCATGAGATTTATAGGAAGGCAGTTTTGGACCTACCATCGGGTCCCACACTTCCCCGATTTTTTTTCCAAATACCGTGCTTTTGGGTCCTTCCGGTTTTTAGTTGAGTAGGGACTGACCTTCGGCCTCAGGGGCGTTTTTGGATCCCCCCCCCAAATGACCTTCATCCCCCCCTTCGAAGTTCCCGTTCAGCTCCTCTGGTTTTCAACAAACCCCTTTTTCGCGCCTGGCGGCTACTCTTAGATTGGTTTTCTTTGGGCTGGCATCCCCAATTTCGTCTTTGATCCTTACGCCTTTTTCGTGAAGTTCTTTCTCCGAAAGACGAGGCCACGTGTGATTTACTTTGCGACGACGGGTCTTGTCCTTTTTCTTTTTTTTTCCATGGAATTCACCAACATCAAGCATTGGGAGAGAGGCTGTCTTGCGGGTTATCCCCCCCCTCCCCATCGTGACGCCTACCCACAAGGTTAGAAGTGTATTCCTGGGAAACTAAACGGTAACCCCTTGGTTTTCCCCGCCCCCTTCGTGGTCAGGTAAAGTAGCAGGGCTCGAAGTTGTTTTCCGACCTCAGGTTTTTCTAGCTTTTGTCCCCACAGATTTTCCCCCCAGCTCCCCCGGTAATCACGTGGATAGACCGTCGAACCCGAATCCGCGTTTTTCTCCCGCTGACGTCTTATTTGAGACTTATTCACAACCAAGCGATTTTGTCCTTCAAAACCGCTTTTTTGACCCTCCCCCCTGTTGGATTGTCGAAGCCCAAAGGGTTGTCTCGGAACATCGACACTTTTTGGGCGGAAGTAAGCTTTTTCTGCTTTAACCCTTAAGCGTTGAAAGTACGTTCTCCAAAGATTGCCGGTAGGGATCTTGGTGTTGGTTCCAGTTTTCTTCCCCCCCAACCTTTTACAGGGTTTCTCATTCCCCCTTCGGTCGTTCTCAGTAGTTGAGTAGATCCTTTGCGATTTTTGGCCCCTTTCAGTCCGAGTTCTTTCCCCGTCCCTAAACCTTTGGCCCCGACACAGGCCCCCCCCCCCTCAACCCCCGGACTCGTCGGCGTCGTTTTCTTCCACCATCCACCCTTGTTGCCTCGTTGGAAGTTTACACACGTCGGTGTTCCCGTTTGGCTGCTTTTTAGTATTCGAATTCAGATTCGCCCCTCTGTGACTTCGCACCGTCCGCCGTATGGCCTTCTTGCCTTTCTTTGTTGGGGTTCTTTATTTTCCCCTGAAACTTACTTGGCGGAATCCAGGACGTCGTACTTGAGCAGCACTTTGCTTCATCTTTCCCTCTCCGCCCTGTGGCTTGGCTGTTTTTTTAAATTGGTTCACCGCCGGACCCCCGGTCCTTTCCAACCCTGCTCCGCGGTGTATGGAGGGATGCAAACCGTTCACTCCCGCGGTTTTTTGCAAGGTGATGTCCGAGCTGCGGAAGCCCCAGAGGTCTAAACCTCTCACCCACTGAGTGGTCGCCCTTTCGCTTTTTTCTCTTGAAATTGCACGGACTTTTTCCCTCCTTGGGGAGAATTTCCGGAAGTTCGAAGCAACGCGGAATTTGAGTGACCTTCATTTTTTTTTTTTTAGTGGTTTCTTAGCCCCAGTGTCCCAGAATGGGTCTTACTGAAAAAAAAGGAGGCTCTCCGTTCTCTTTTCTCCTCCCTTTTCAGTTTCAGTTTTCTTAGTTTCTTCCACCGGTTCGGAAATCCTGATACTCCCGGAGTTAAGGCTTTTCTGTGATCTTCCGGACTTTTTTTTTCTCCCTTTCAAACCGAGACCCCCCGTTTTCGATGTCCCCCACCCGGTTTTAGGTCTTAGAGTTCTTCTGGTTTCAAGATCCTCTGCTTCGCTCCACCCCCCCCCTGTCCCGCTTTCCGAAGCCTTTCGGACCCGTGATTGTCTTTGGGACTGACGGGACTATTTGCACCCTTCCTTTTTTAACGATCCCCTTCCACCCGGCTACACAAAAACCCCCCAAGAGGAAGTTTGCTGGCATCCGCGGCGACGTCTCGAGCCGCACTTGGTTTTGAAGGTGTGCCTTGGTTTTGAGAACTCATCGTGACCAAATCCTCTTCTTCCTAATACCTTGACGTTTTTTTTGCGTGCCGAGATGGCTGTCTCTCTTTCCCCTTGCACAACCCCCGCCGGTTTCGCCGGGGTCTTTCTGGCCTTCTTACCTCCGTCTGAAAAACTTTTCGCCGGCGTCCCCGTTCTGGTGGAGGCTTCTAGTCCCAATCTGCGGTTGCCAGCGTGTATCCAAAAGGCAACCTATCACAGGCTCGCTCCGCCCTTTCTCTTCGGATTTTCTGCGGGAGACCCCGACTAGTATTTTTTCCCTCGCACGTCCAGACGCGAATATCTTTTTCTATCGACAAACCGTTTTTCCAAGATAGATGTGCATTCGTTTCCTGGTCCGAGACATCCTGACCGTCGTAAGGAATTTTTTTTTTTTTATTCACGGTACAAGTTGGTTCCAAAGCAAGTTTTTCAAAGGGCGCACTCCAACACCAAGTTTGGCGGCCGTCGACCCTTTGTGGATTTCAGTTTTTTCTTTCCGCACAGGGAGGGGACCCTGGAGAAGAGGCGCTTTTTGAAAGTTCGCCAGTCGTTTGTTTTCGGACGTTGTTCTGAGACCTTTTGGGCCGGACCTGCTCCCCAGGAGGGTTCGGCTCTCCGCACTTCCCCCCTTTTCTCTTCACACCAATTCCGAAAAACGAGCTTTGTACTTGCGAGGGGTTTGAACCTCCTGGAAGTCCCTTCACTTACTATCGTCTCAACAGCATTCAGCATAGACCCGTTGCACTTTTTCAAACACCCCTCCGTTCTTCTTTGGTACCGATGTCTGGATTGAAAGCCGCCCCAGGTTTGACACCCTCTGTGCGGGTCCCCCGATTTTTTCCGGAATGTTTCTCAATCAGTGGTCCAGGAAAGGAGGGTTTTGCCCCCCTTCCTTCTTTTCCCCTTTCCCAGCGACCGGCCGGGGCCCCCAGGCAGTTAAAGAAACGAAGAAATACCGGGATGGTCACTGGTTTTTTCTCAGTCCCCCCCGATTATTCCTGGTTTTCAGGAGGAACCCGGACTTCTCGACAAAAAAATTCCCTTTTTCGGCTTTTTTACAAACTAGGCCACCAGGTGGAATGTTTCAGTCAGAGATGCACCCCACCCACGGTTCCTGAGCCTTTTCTTTTTTTTTTTCGTTGTTTTTTTCTTTCGACGTGGACGGGACCCTTTCAATGAACCAGCCTGTGCAACATAGGTTTTCCTGCTTTTCGGCGGCGACTTTTTTCCTTTTTTTTCCACATCTTAACTTCCCCCTAAGACCGTCAACCTGGGTTCCTTCCCTTTAACCAGTCCAAGTAGTTCAACTATTTACCCTTTTTTCCCATTTCCCCGATCAACTCAATGCAGAAAGCCTCACAATGATTTAGGTCGATCCCCTTCCACAAGACCCCCCCTTTGTAGCTCAAACAAAGTGATTTTTTTTTCGGGTCGGTCCACCTCCACTCCATTACTTTAAGCAAACAAACCCCACTATTGTTTTCTCGCCATCGGACAGAACTCTGGGGGGATGGCAGCCCTACCGTTTGAGACTAACAGTCCGGGTCTCTCTCGGAAAGGTTTTTTATGTCAATTCGTCCCACCAAATGCTCTCCCTGACTTTCTCCCAGATTGAGAGATTGACCAGTCCTAACAAAGCGGGTTTTTTGTGCCGCGGTTAAAATGCGAGACTCTTATGTGTTGTGCTAGTCCCTTCTTTGTGGTTCTCCCGAAGTGACCCCATGGCTTTAGCAGCCCTGACGCCCCGCTCCACCCCGTGCAGAAGTTCCAGGTTCGCTAGACCAAGGACGTCGCGCTTACTGTGGAGCACACTTTTTTTTGGCTTCCCTACCCTTCTTTTCTTCCCGAGTTTGCCTTTTGTTGTTCCCTTTTGGACTTGGCTATCTCCTTACCCGTCCCCTGACCTTTGAATGGAGTCAACAGTGTTTGGACACTCGGACGGCGGCTGTGTGACGGTCGTTTGTCTGCACTTTTTTCCGTTTGGGACATGTTCGGAAACCGTTTCTGACAGTTCACACTCATCCTTCATCTCCCACATTTACTTCCGCCGGCTTTCCCCACTTTTATCAGTAACCTTTGGCCGTGACCCTTTATGTGAAGCCTGTCTTTTACACCATTCCCCGACTTACTTCCTTCCCGAATTCCCCGTCATATGTGGTAGTAGAACCTTTCGCCTCGACCGGCCTGCCTCAGAATTTTTCTCGTTTTTAGCGTCGGATGTTTTAGTAAATATTTCAACCGCGTGTTTTTTTCGCGAATGATGTTTTTGTTCCCCTTTCCAGTAAGTAGTCGGTCTTGTTTTTCCTGGTCTTGCTTTTCCACGGATTTATCTAAATGTTTTCCTCGAACACATCACCATTACTTGATTGCCTCCTGTGCACCTTCTCCTCTGTCCACCCTCTCCTGTTGACCTTTTTCTTTAGCCGACAGTTTTTAAGGGTCGCTGTCTCATGAAGCCAACCTTTCTTCGACAAGTTTTTTTTTTCAGACGCTTTTTTTTGTGGAACAAGTTATTTTAACCACTCCATTTTTTCGAACTTTACGAGTCAACCCTCGACCCTTTTTATGGTAGCATTAGTTGCTACATTTGGCCTTTTCACCATTTTTCTTTTTTGTAACCTCCATCGGTGGAAACCCAAATTTTTGGTTGTAACTGCTCAGGCAGCGGCCCCTTTCTTTTGCACTCATTTCAGAACCCTTCCGATGGTTGTCCACGGGATGCCGTCCTCTGTCCGTTTCTTTTTTTCGATCCCGAGACCTTTTGGTTTCGGGTTTTCCCGAGACCTTGCAAAGGGTGGAGTTTTTGTCATTGTGTTACGACTTTTTTGACCCCCCTGACTTTGGGATGCGGTCGTTCCCCGTTTGCACGTCGGCCGTGTCCCCTGTGTCCTTGATTTCCGTTAAATTTGTTGATTGGTTGGTCTTTCCTTTCAGATCATGGTTTGGTACTTCGTAGACCTGGCATCTTACTTCCTTTTCCTGCCTCCCCTTTTGTTGTTTTATTCTTTATTACCCGGAGTAAACACTTCCAGAAGCACAATCAAACCCTTTCAAAGTTAAGTTTCCCCTTTGATTTCCGAACTTTGACTCACCGTTACGTACGTTTTTTCTCTTACCTCATCTACTGTCACACCTGACTTTCCTCGTCGTAGAAACGTCTCTCACAAGTCGTCCACAGAAACAACGGGTCATCGGTTGACCACTTTGATTCCCAACCCGCATTACACCTTCCGCTTTAGGAAGGCCTGTTGGTGGACACACATATAGCACTCGACACGGTCAGCCTCACATGCTCTGGCTTTTCCCAGGTGTTTGTTTCGATGAGTTCCATTAAATGAAACCGGCAATTCCCCCACTGGTTTTGACAGCCCTTCGAACCTGCTTTTCATATGTCTTGTTAGGATTTTCGAATTTCCCCCACATACCCTGGCGACCTTCCGGTTTCCTACTTTTTTTTTTTCCCTCGCTTCCCGAGACTTTCGAGCACGCAAACACCTTCTCACCAATTTGAGGGGCGGGCACCTATTGTCCAACTTCCCCCCGCTCCTCTTTTTGATGTAGTTCAATTTGATGATGAGGGTCCACAGTTCTTAGTTGCAATTTTTTTCCCGACCCCCCCTCACCTCATTCTCATATTTGCTTGCTCCCGTTGCAATTCATCTGTAGTTGTTTTGGGGAGTGAGATGCCTCCAGTTCTCTCTTGACGACCTCTCACTTTCTCTCGTTTTATTAGGTACTCTAGTTCTTTCTGCAGATGTCCCCTTCGTGGGGTTTGATGAAAACGACTTCTCCCGCCCCCTATTTTCATCCCTTTTTGCTAGCATTTTCTTGGAGCTCTTCACGAGCTTCCTCTTCGTTTGGAAGGGGTCTCATCCCCCGGTCCCAATCCCCCCCGATTCCCCCCCCCCCCCACACTTTACTCCACTCAGCTCACCTTAAACACTTGAGCTGCTTTATAGGATTTTCCGGTTTTTTTTCTTGATTTTTTCCCACTACTATTCCACCAACGGCCAATAGGATCATCTGAGGTTCCCGTTGCCTAATTCAACCTTTCGTTTCGCCCCCCCTACTTCTCAGGTCCACTGAACTGTTTTTTCAGAGCGTTCCCAAGGACGGGACCAGCTCTCCTGAGTGTCAACAGTCTTCCCCTTCTATCGTTGTTTTCTCTCAAATCAGTTTTCCCACCCGAGCATGAACAACACGTCCGGAAAACAAGGTCCCTTGACATGACAAGGCTCAGTGTTTCCCAGCGGCCTTTTGTTCCCTCCTTCCGTTGCCAGCGCTCCCCCCATATCAAAGGTCCGAAAGATCTCCCCAGTTAGTCTGACACCTGAAATTTTTTTTTTTTTGCTGATCGGCTCTTCTCTACTCGTTGAGACTTCCCCCACTCTATGTGTTGGTTGTTAACATTTTGCGGTGTTTTTCTTGTTCCTATTTCCGCCCCCCCCCGCGATCCTTTTTGCTTCCCCGCAAAAACAGGTTGTTCTGCGTAACATCTTTTGATTTTCTTTTGTACCTTCTGGACGCTTTTGAATAGTTGTAGACCACGGCCCCCCGTGTCGCCCGTTATTTTCCGGTTTCCAGGTGAGTGGACGTGGGACGGTTTTTTACGATACAGCAGTCGGGTCCTTTTTTTCCCCCTTTTCTTTACTTGCAGCTTTCCTTCGGTTCCTTTTGGCAAAATCTGCAAAGGGCGCCTCTCCCACCGGCTCAACCTCCCCGACCACAGGATCGTCTTGTTCAGTTTTTTCTGCTACTTAAATGAACACACTTTTAAGACGCTGGTTTCAAGGTGCCCAGTTGTGATTCTCCCTGGTTTACTAATCCGAACTTGAACGCCTGCTTTCTTTCGGCGGGCCCGATTTTTTCCCCCTTTGATCTTTTGCAAGTCCTTCCTGTGGCATCCTTATTTGAACCTGCCCCCGAGAAAAGTTTGCCATCCCTCATTTTTTTCTGGCTTGAAGCGAACATCGTTTTCGAGCCAGTAATCTTTGCTTTTCCTTTCGGACCGCCCGTTTTTCTTTTGTCCCTTTTTTGGACCCTTCTTTGTCAGCGATCAAAAATTTAGCGTCGATTGGCGTGCAGCCGGTTATTTTTTCTTGCTCTGGGGCCGTATGCGGCAGACTGTGCGTGCCACCCAGGTTTTTCCCCTTTTTTTCAACGCCCCGCGCTTAGGTTACTACTTGTCCGTCGTCTCACTTTTTTTGGCCCGGTTCACGACGCGAAATAATGGTCTCTTCATTTTGGGCCTCCCCAGTCTCAGTTTCTGCTGCCCTTCGAAACTCCTGCCCCTCCCCTAGTTTCTGCCCCCCAGTTTCCCTCAGGGATGACTGCCACGACCCCGGGTTTTCTAACTCGATCCTTTTCTCAGGAGCGGGGGTTTTTCGGTTTTTCGGCCGTTCTCCCTGTGCCCCCGGTCCCTGGTCATCGTTCCCGTGAGACTTTGGTGTCGCCGCTTTTTTTGGACATTCAAGTCCACACCCCCCCCCGCCGGAGCGGTCACATTTGTGATGCGTCCTTTTTTGTTTTTCTCTCGTTCCGGTAGGATTCACCCTGAGATCTTTCGCTACACGGCCTTGCTTTCCCCGCTTCTAGCTGAAGGATAAGTGTGTCCCGTGTCGTGTTCCTCTCACAAGGCTTGCCCCAACCTCCTGTCCTATAGTGAACCATCAAAAAGTCACTGTCCAGCTTCATGTTTTTTCCCAGCCTTTTTCTTTGTTAATGTAAGCCTAGGCCCGCGGGCGACCTGGTTTTTGAGGTGGCCTTAACAAACCCCCCTTTTTTACCCTAATCCCTGTGTTGTTTTATATAGATGGGTGTGTATTGATTTAGCTCCGCACCACATCACGAATTTTTGTTTCTTCCGTTTTCACGATTTCTTCTAGGGCAGATCTTTTAAGCCGGCTCTCAGTCTTGCTGTGTAAGTGAACGCCTGGTCTCTTTCTTCCTCCTTGCCTTCCCTTTGTTGGAATGTCCAGTTCCCAGCCACCTTTGTTACTTTTTTTTTTTTCAACATTTGGCTCGTTTTTCCTCTTCTCCTGCATTTGAATGATTGGTCCTGGGTCTGTGGAGGCGTAGTCCTAGGCTTCTTTTCCTTTGAACCCCTAAAACGTAGCCCCTCTATAGAGTGGTGAGCCCCTTACTTTCTTTAATACTCTCCTTTGTTAAGTTTCTACCTGGTCTTCCTTTTTTTTGAAATTGCATAGTTCGTAGAAACTTTCTCCTTTGTTACGACTATGGGCCTAAGACATGGGTGTTTTTATGTTTTTTTTTTTACAGAAGGTAGGGAAACTGAGCTGTGCACCGCACAGTTTTTTTTCCCCAGCCCTCTTTTCCCCTTAGAATTTGAAACAGGATGATCTTTTGCTTTGTGCTTCTCCCCTTAACTCTTCCCTTTGACGTACTTTCGACCTCCTTCTGAATGCTTGAAACTCTCCCGCCTTTGTGGGGGGGGTCAGAGTCGGAGGCCCTGCTTGTCCCCTGACCAAATTCTTCTGGCCCCGTTTTTTGAGTTTTTTGCCCGAGGTCCGTTCCGCCGCCCGCTGGTTCCTTTTTTAGTTTGACTCCATTTCTTACACCTCCTCAGGCTGTCTGGGGAGATGGTGTACTTTTTCTTATTTTGGCCTGCAGTCCTTACATTCTCATGAAAAATGAGAGGCCAACGCTCTTTTTTTAAGGCCCAGAACTTAAAGAGGTTTTTTCTTGAGCCTCAATTTTTCCGGTCCCAAGTTGCAAAGCATGGGATCCAAACCTTTGCGATGGACTATGACTAGTCGACAGATGTTGGGACTCTCTGTTTTGGGCCTCCACCTTTTTCCTGGTCCCCCCGGTTGACTTTTAGAGTGCTACAGGAAACGGAGGTCGGAAAAGGAACGTAAAGCAGGGACCTAACTTACACCCTGTGGAACGTTACTGGGTAGAAGACACTCTTGATGCCCTTTTTCTCAACCCCTAATTTTCTTTTGCTCCAAATGACCGCTTTTTACTTGCCCCCTTATTTTAAGTAAAAAAGGTTTCGTCGAGACATGGTTTTCCCCGCACCCCCCCCTAACGTACTTTTAACGCAGGCTGTCGAAGGTGGGCCCGGGATTAATCCGTCCCCCCAGCTTCCCCTTTATTTCCTTTCTCCCCCTCGTTAGGAGCCTGCAAGCCTACTTCTTTTTAAACCCTTCAGTTTTTTCTTCTTTTCGATCCTTTTTCCCCCCAAGCCGGGTTGCACCGGGGGACAAGAAAACAGTTATTCACAGAGGTTTCACTCGCGCCCCCCCCCCTCGTGTTCAACGTTCTGCAGACCCTGCCGTGCACTCCCCTTCCCCTTTTACGTTGGCTGCAAATCCCCTTTTTTTCTGTTTTTAAACTTTTTTCCCCCTCGTTTCCTATCGTTTTTCCCGTAAAACTCAGGGCAAACTGCCCCCAAGCCCCCCCCCCCACCACATTTTTTTTGTGCTACGACGCTCAGCAACCTTTTTAGCATCAACCGTCTCCCCCCTTTTTTTTTTTTATTTGTTTTTCAGAGTTTCGAGAACCTTGTATTTGGGTCAAGATCTCCCCCCCCTTGAATCTCCCTCGTGCTCCAAAGCTTCGAGATGCGGGCTACCCGATTGCCAGTTCTTCCTGGTTTTTCCTTGGTTTTTAGATTTCCTTCTGACGCGCTTCTTTGGGACGTTGTTACTCTTCCTGATCGAGTAGATTTTTGTCCCCCCCCCCAGCGTCAAATCGGGTTCCTTTTCCCCCTTTCTTTCTTTTACCGAACAGAAGTCCTTTAAGGGCCCGACCATTTCGACAACCCTTGACTTCGTCCCCCACTATTACAGTTTTTTGACGTTCTCAAGGCGTGTCGCCCCATGTTTTGCTACGGTTTTTTGCCGGGATCTCCCTTTTTACGTTCCCGTAGGGAGCACGCTTTGACTTTCCCCTCTCTGTCTTTTCGTCACCTCCAAACCTCAAACCCAGGGAGAAAATGAAGCACTGGATTTTTTTTTTCCCCCAAACCCCTTGTTTAACGAGTTCTTGATTTTTTTGGTTGTTTGTGTCTACTGTCTTCGGTTTCGTAGGCCCCCCCTTTTTTACCCTCTTGACCTTATGCCCCCTCACATTTTTTTTCGTTTCCAGTGTTAAGAAACTGACTTCCTTCCCCACTATCCACGTTCCCCCCCGGGCTTTCACAACTCCAGTGGGTCGAGAAGCTTTGTCGGCAATTTTCAACCGGCAAGGTCCTTGAAGAGTGGTGGTCGAAAGTAAGTCTAGACCTGGCGGGCGTCCCTCGGTCGTCCCCTTTTTTTTCCTTCATCATGGGCTTATAATTTCCGCTCCCCCCCCCAGGATTCTGGTGTCTCTCTGAGGCCGAAAACTAGGGAGAGTGGGTCGTTTTTTTCCCCACTTTTTTTTCTTTCCCATAATTTCCCAGGTCTCACCAAGTTAGGGGTGGGGGGTGAAGGAGGGACTTGTGCCGTACTGACATCGTGAACATCTCCCCCCCCCCCCCGGTGAATTTTTTGGCCGTTCATGCGTTTTTTCTCTGATGAAAGTCCGCCAACCGATTGCAGTTTTGAGAAAAGGTTTTTTTTCTCTTCACCCTAGCGTGTGGTCTCCTGCCCGTAGAAACAGTTTCTTTTTCCCCCCCGTTCCTTTACCCCCTCCTTTTTCTTTTGTTATCCCGCTTTTGCTTTTTGATGATTTTTATTGCTGCCCCCAGTCTTGGGACACCCACACCTTCGCGGTTTTTATTCTCCGGAGTTTTCTGCAAGTTTCCGATGTCGCAGCGTCGGGTGCATGTAAAGAGCGATGCTCCTTTCCCCCCATATTTTTTTTGACGTCCGGTGTAAGAACTCTTTCCCAGAAACTTTTTTTTTCTTTCCCCATGTATTTTTCTTTTTTTTTTTTTCTTTCTTGTTTGGTCCAGAAGGACAGCCTTTGTTTACTGGTCTCACCCTCGCTGGGGCCTTTTTATGCTGTCCTTGACATTTCAATTGATCGAACGTTTTTTTGATTTTTTTTCTTGAAGATGGATCTTCTTTTCTTGAAAGACGACGGAAAACTTTGTTATGTCGTCGAGCCGGTGTTTTTTTTTAGTATTTTTTTTTTCCCTTTTTTCGCTTTTCCTTCAAGACCCCCTGTTTTCAGTCAGAAGATTTCTCCTCATTATCTAGTTACAACAGGATCAGAACGTTTTCCACCCTCATCACCCCAGTCCGTAGGCGGGCGAACTTTTTCCTCGCGAAGCCTGAAATCCTTTTTTTTTATAGTTTCAGAGGTGCCAAGACCCCCTTCCCAACCGAGAAGGGACCCTGGTAGCAAAAAGGGTTTTTACCTCGAAAACGTTTTCAACCGTGCTCGATTTCGGTTTCCACGTTTTTTTTGCCTTCGCTTTTCGCTGCATAAAGTCTCTTCGGCCCTCAAAGTTGGTTCCCCCCCATCTTGATCGCATCGACCCCGCTCAACCCCTACGTTTTTTTTGAGGCCCGACTTTGTTTTTGTCCCCAAAAGCCTTTGGGGAGGCCCTTTCAATAACCCGTTCACCCCTCTAGCTATGTGATTACCTTTTCAGGAAAGCTGGAAAGGTCTGCTGCTGGTTACCTGGCGAGGTCGACCCTACGTGCGGCGTCTGCTTGCTTTTTTTTTTTTCCCTTGTGTCCCCTCCTTGTGGGGTCTCTTTCTCCGCGGGACTCTTCCCTTTTCTAGCTGAAACACGGGCTTCCTTTAGTTTTGATTGTTGGCACGCGGCTCGACGGGGCCTCGATTTTGGTTTTTTTTTTTTTAGTCCCCCCTTGGACTACTTAATTAGGAATTTCCAGGAACGTCCCCCCCCCCCATCTATTTTTTTTGTTAATTTGGACGCAATTCTCCCTACAGCAGATACTTGCTGCCTCCTTTTTTTTTTTGTCCAGTCTTATTGAACGGAAACCCGATCTGACCCGCCTCGTCAGGACCTTTTTTTGATTCTTTCTGATTCCGGACGCACCCCCTTTTACGCTAATGGTTCGTTTCTCACAGGCGGTGTCCGATCATCCGTCTTTTTTTTTCCAAATTATTTTTTCCCCCCGGCCAATTTCCCTTGATCTTTGGAGGAATTTTGATCGTTTTTTGTACGCTGGGACGGTTTTTCGTTATATTTTTGCGTTGCCTTTCCCCCTTGTTTTCCCCCGGCTACCCCCTTCAAAGCCATGGAAGAAAAAACGCCTCCCTCCCAACCGGCCTCTCAACTTTTCCCAACCCCCGTCTCTGTTGGGCTTGCGAAGGTTGAGGTTTGATGGATCATTGCCAGGAAAAGCCCAACCCCCCCCCCCTTCCCCGATTTCTTTCCCCGGCGACCCCTCCCTTTCCCCCCCTCCGAGTTGAGGCCCCTTGTGATCCGGTTTCCAACTGCGAAGAGTTTTGTACCTCCCCCCCCCATGTCCCCTTTTTTAAATCTTTTTAGTCACGGAAGGTCCTTGCTTCGGACCTTAGGATTAGGAGGGTTCCCACGCCCGTTTTTGAGATCTGGTCGCCAATTTTTTCGAAAGAACCCCTCCCTTTCCCAAATGGTCCTGAAAAACGCAACCCCCCCTACCCCTGGAAAACCCCCTCCCCCCCCCTAGGGTGGCTTAGAAAGGAGAAAGCTCTATTTTTCTGACCCCCCTTTGCCATTTCCGAGGCTTTCACTCGCCTGTTACCCAAGACCCCCCCCCCCCCCCGTTTATGTACTCCCCCCCATGACTTTTTCTCGTCCTTTTTTAGTCGACACTTTTTGATTCCTCTTTTCTTCCCCCCCCCCCCTTCGATCCCTCCCGTAGAGTTTTCTCGCCGACTCTTCTTTTCTAACCATCTCTTTTTTTTTGTTTTGCCAAATTTGGTGCAGGGTCGTTTTCCTCCCCCGTTTGATTTGCCGCGACTTTCGCCCCTGTTTTGTTTCTCCCATCTTTTTGTTTTTTAGATAAGCCTTCCTTTAGGAGTCGTCGCGTCGTTTTTTTTGCCACTCTTTTGTAGTCTTTCAAAATTTTTTGTCTTTCCCGGTGAGTTACCTCGGTGGGTTTTTTTCTGTTCCAACCCTGTGTCCCTTTCAAACTGGGGATATGAGGTTTCAGCCCTCATTACCCCCCTTCCCTCTTTTTTCGTATGTTTTATTTGTTTTTCCTTTTTCCCTGCAGTCAATTGGTTGAGGAATAAGTTCCCCACTCTGGGACCCGGCTCTTTTTTTTTTTTTTGGTTTTTTTCCCCCAATTTTATCCGCTACCCCTTTAGAGCACCCCGACCCCCCTCTCCCTCAGGCTTTCTTTCTTTTTTGCCTTTTGGAAGGCTCCCTGGTACCTTTCACCTGGTGAACTCTCCCCCTGACTTTTTTACAAAGTAGGTGATGTCTTTTCCCCCGTTTTTTGTCCTTATCTCTTCTCGGGCTCCTCCTTAAGTTCCTGCCGCCCTTTAGGTTTATGGCAAGTAGACAGGACCTAGGTCTTCCCCATTTTTTCGTTTTCCCACGCCCTGTTTTTCCCCCACTGGGACTTCATTTTCCTGAACCCTGTATCCCCCCGAAATGTCTTTTTTGGCAAAGGTCCTTCATGAGGTGTTTGACACAATTCTTTGTCTTCCCCCCTAGATTCCGACAAGGTGGGAATGGGTTGCTGGAAAGGGCTTTGGCTTTGACGCCACTCGGTGCGCCTTCTTTCAATCCCCTTCCGTTTCTGTCTTAAGGATTTTTTTACGATGGAGTGATGTCTGTTCTTCCTGTTGCGATTTTTGCTGAACTTTTGCCTTCCCCCTGCTGTTTTTCTCCCCCCTTTTTGAAGTCCCCCTTCCCCAAATTTTGATATTTTTTGGTTCCTTTTTTACCAAGGCGCTCGCAGGACCTGTCTGCGTTGCAGGGACGCGACCCCTCCGGGAGACGGAACACTCCCCCGTTGTTCCCCCCTGATCCGACCTTTCGAATCGAAGATTGTAAGAGCCCCCCCCTCCCTGGGAGTTTTCCCCTGCCTCCCCGGCGGACCGGCCATAGAGGTTTCAGACACCCTCCGGAGTCGTTCCCTTTATGATATTAGTTGCAATGTTTTTTTTTTCTGCGATTTTGACCTTGCTCTTTTCTTTTTTTTCCCCCCTAGGATAGTCCCCTCTCCCCTTCTTCACGGCCTTTTTTTCAACGAGAAAGTTCACAACCCGCTGATCTTGCACCCACCTTAATGCGGCCCGGTTTCTTTTGATCTCTGAGTTTTCAGCGTGATTTCCCTCAGGTCTGCTCGCTAAAAGCACCTCCCACTCCTGTCTCTGAGAAGACGGTCACGTTCCATCCCCTTTGCCCTCGTTCCTTTTTTCCAGCCTTCCCATCTTTGTCAAACTAAAGGAACTTGGAGGAGAATTCCTCCAATACAAAGGATACCCCGCCTAATGGGTTTTTTTTCCAGGACCCTTCGTAGTTTCCTCCCCCACAATATTTTTCTTTTTTCAATAGATTTGAGGATGGGGGTGGACGGGTGATTTCCATTAACTCCGCCCACAAATATATATCTTTTCCTCTCCTGTTGTTTTTTTTGATCTTTATCTTTTTATTCCCCCAGTTCCCCTAAAGAACCTTTCATACGGGGGAACTTGAGGTTGGATTCGTTATTCTTAAACAGGACCGACGTCGTGGTTCACCCCCCCTTCTCTTTTTTTGTTGTTTTGTAGGACTATTTCTTTCTTTCGTCCCTTGAAGGCTCAGTCTGTTTTTTTTAAACCACCTCCAAAACGTTGACGGTAGATTTCATTTGGTCAGGTCCTTCGTGATGAGACCCCTCTCTTCTTAGCCCTCTTCCAGTCACATCCGAGAAATCCCTTCTTACCCCCTTTTTGGCGGGTTTTTCTCTGCCCCGACAAACCCGGTGTGCCAATGCCTGATTCTTACTCTGTGTTTGGTCCCCCCACAATCTTCCTGCGTATTTCAGTTGGGGCTCACGTTTGTGATGTTGCCCCAGGCCGCCTGTACGTCTTGTAAATTTTCGGGGTTTGATACGCTGGACAGTTCCTTCTTCAGGAATTTTGTTTGGTTCCATCACCTTTCGCGGCGAACATGGCGTTTCACGGTTCCCCTCCGTTCGTTCTGGTTCGTTACTACCGTCGGGAAAGCAGGCGATCCCTCTCGGTGTGGCGGACGGCTTCCCTTGCGGGGCCCGTCCCCGTTGGCACTCCGCCGACCGCATTTTAACACTCCTTTTTCGCTGCGCGTTTCGGGCGCTTTGGACTGGAAGGGTTTGCAGCAGAATCCTTTGCACCGCATCAGTTCCTTGGATTCCTTCTGCCGGCCCGCCCTTTCCACGAGCGGGTGAGGAGGCGCACGAGGCTGTGGTGAAATTCAACGGGAGAAATGATGAAGGATGAGCAACGTAGGAGATCAAGCGTCAGTGGGCCAGACCCCCCCCCCTTTTGAAGTGTGTGGCCACACAAATTAGACGTTATTGGCCCAGAACGAGCGGGCCGTTGCCGGTTGGGGGTGTCAACGGAAACCGTGACGCCATCCGGGCGGACTTCCTTTTTTTTCCCTTTCCTGGCTCGGCGATCAAAAACCCGCTTTTGCCAGCCACACTGACGTCCGAACGGTGTCCCCAACCTGCGGCCACCATTCCTTGGACGGCTACAGGCAACGGGCACCCCGACGGTTCCGTTTTCGTGGGGATCTTTGGTCGGGTGTTTTCCGGTTGCTTTTTCCAAAATTGCAACTTAGGTGCACTTCGACTAGCCTTGCGGCCCGCCCGCACTTAACTAGGCGACCAGCGGACGGTTCGGCTGGACAGACTTTTTTTTCCCCTAAAACCCCGAAACCTCGTCTCACCCCCCCCCGGGGACCTCGTTTTGGTCGAAACCTAGGGGCAACCCACTACCTCTGAATCCCACCCCTCATGATTGTTCGCTAAAAGTTTTCCCTGTACGGTTTTTTTTTCGAGAACCCCACCTGGAGGATCAGCCTTTTACCTGGCATCTTTTTCACCGTCAACGCCCTCCCCCCCTACGTTGTCAAGCCCCCAAACCCCAAACTCTCCTTGGTTTTTTTATTTTAGAACCTCCTTTCTGAAGCGATCTCGAAGAAACTTCTAAATTAGGTGTGCGTCCGAAGACACTTTCCTTTTTTACGCTTCCCCCTCGACCGGGTGATCTGGGGTCCGTTGATGGGCACAACACAGTGCTTTCAGCTTGCTTCGCCCCTTTTTCTCTTCAGTTTTCTTTCCAAAACCGGATGGGCTTTACGATCGGGTTCCGGGTTTGGGTTCTTGGTTTTTCCATTTTTTTGTCTCGCCTTTCCCCCTCCCTCATGATATGCGCGTTGAAGATGTGTTTCAACCCTCTACTCCTTGGTTCAACTTTCCCTCCCGGACTTGACTTAATGATATGAAACAGCAGTTTAATTGTATTCAATAGGGGTCCACCTTCCCCCCTTCCCTTTTTTGTTCCCTTTTTTTTTTTTGGTTTTTTTTTTTCTTTTTTTTTTTTTTCGAAAGGAAACACGGGCCTTCTTCTACAATCTTTTATGAAGCCCTAGTTGAATGTTGGGAAGAAGTTCGCTTTCGACACAAGGTCCCCCCGATTTCCCTTCACATTCAGGGGTTGCCCAAACTTGTTTTAAAGTTTCCTTGAGGGCTTTTTTTGTGAAGTGTAGCCGGGTGTTTGCATGAGCGGTTTTCCTTTGGGAGCCTCTTAAACCGTTTGTTTTTTTGGACCCAGGTCTCTTCGGATCTCATGGTACCGTGATTCCTCAGAACGAGAAGGGGATGCCACAGAATTTCACCTCCCTTTCTTCCACACCCTTTTTTGTGGGACGTTGGGTCGATCCCCCCCCCCAGATTCGTTCCTCTCTTGCCCCTTTTCGATTTGACCATCATTGACGTCCCGGAAGGTTGGTCTTCCTCCGTTCCCCCCGTATTT
>Ga0179591_1331066_pt1 | contig 17638 bp, 22 predicted proteins | sample CZOMad2_1_08_16f_FD_182891 | JGI IMG/M metagenome (GOLD analysis project Ga0179591, IMG submission 182891) | Vadose zone soil fungal communities from Angelo Coast Range Reserve, California, USA - CZOMad2_1_08_16fungal (PacBio error correction) | ecosystem: Environmental > Terrestrial > Soil >... | reverse complement strand
CTTCTCAAAGTTTGAGTGTATGTCCAGCCCCCGATGAGTTTCGCTCCCTCCTAATAACTTTGATTGGATTTTCCCCTTATTAGTAAAGGGTTTAGATGGGATAGACTGGGGGACGGTTTGGTTGATAGAACCTTTTTTTCTCTCGCAGGGGACCCCCACCCCCCCCTATTTAGGGACTCATTGGTCGAACTTGCGTTTCACCTCGTCCGACGTTTTTTCTTATTCCTCTTTTGCCACCTTCGTTATTGTTTGGTTTTGTTTGCTTTTTTTCACTTGGAAAAATTTCCCTGACTGTCTTCATGACGCCCCCCCCCCTACTTAAACAACCTTTCTTTCCCCCCCCTTTTGGGGGTCCCAAATCCCTTGGAATCAGTTTTGGGGTGCTGATTTTCTTCCTACAAAAATTTAACTAATGATCCATGTCTTTCCTCTTTTGTTTCTGAGGATCCGACTTTTCAAGACCCTAAAAATTTCCCCCCCTTGTAAGACACCCCCCCGTGCCGCACTCTCCGCTTTCCTTCGCCGGTTCAAATTTTTTAGCTTTTCCTCTTATCGTTTCACTTGGCAGTCCCCCGAAAATTGGATAAAAGTTCGTAGTCCTTGTAATAGACAGACCATAGAATTTTTTCCCCCCTCCTTACTTCAAAGTTTCGGGTTTTCTTTTCTATGCCTAATAACAAAAACCGCGGCATGGCCTTTCAACGACATTCTGCCCCCCTCTTTTTTGTAAATCACCGCCTCCACTTGGAGTTTCGCATAGGACCTCTTTTCACATTTCTTTCTGGACCGATTTCCTAGACCCCCCCTTTTTTTTAGTCCAAGTCCGAATTCTTTTCAGATTAAGCTTTGGCTGCACTTAAACCAGGATTCCCGTGAGAAGTTTCCTTTTAGGGCATGACTACCCCTCCCCCTCCCCCCCCCGTACCCAACACTTTAACTGAGAACAGTCCCCCGTTCCCAGTTCACTTTTCATCGTCATTTCCCCCAACCCGCCAACACGAATTCGGCAGGAGAGAATATTGAATTGTGTAAGTCCGAGACGTTACGACCCCACCCCCTCTATAATGAGGCAAACCTTTTTATAAAATGTTAATAGCTTGTGTCCCCCCCTCCCTTCACAATGCGCGCAACAAGTACCTCTTTAACCCGGTCCCCCTCTAGCTTGAATCTCCCCGCCCCCTCCAGTGGAAAAACAGCGCCCGAATGTTCGTTTCTCACTCAGCGTTCCCTCCGCCCTTGATCCCCCGTTTAGAAGAACGTCAACATCTAAGGCTGAATTATGATAATTGATCTGTCTCTCCCCAGAGGCCTTAATTCACAAATTGAGTGTTTCGTGAGTGAATAATTTAATGTAGCTCTGACGTTTTCCCTGTTGCTGTCGGCTTCTTCCGGACCCCAAATTGCCCAAAGAAGTTTCCCCCGTTTTTTAAGCTCAACTTGCAGTTTAATTTTCCCAATAAGTTTGAGAGGAATCGCTTACCGCTAAACAGCGAATGGTTCTCTGAAACTCCCTTTTAATTTGGTACTCCCCCCCCCAGAACAACGCTGGCTGAGGTTTTCACAAGAGCTCTTTTTTTTGGTTTCTGACTCCCTCTGGTGCGACGGTTACCTTTTTTGATCTAAGGACCCTTCCCTTCAAGGACTAGCAATCAACCAGAAGGTTCCAATGGATTGGCGGTCATGCTCCCCCTCAATTATTTACCCTACGTAGATTTCCCGGTGTCACCTTCTTTTTACTCCACCCCCCCCCCTTCAGTGTTTCTGTTAAGTTAAGAGAACCTTTATGTCTCTGAAGAGATGACGATCCCCGGGATTTCTATCCCCAGAGATTTTCTTTATTGATGCCCCTCACCCACCCTTGGTCCCCCCCACACCAGATGCAATTTGTTCTCTTTAAAAATTTTTTAATAAGTCCCTTCCCCAGGTGACGCATTTTTCGTAGGACCCTCCATAGTTTGGGCTCTACCTCCTGCATCCGCTCATGCACCCACTTTTATTCCTTTCCCCCAAGTTTTTGGTGATGGTCAGTCTTGGAGAGTTAGGTTCTTGCACGTCCTTTATCATCGCCCTTCTTTCCGGTCAAACCTTTCCCTTTAGTATCAGCACGATTTTCTTTCCTCGCCTCCCCCGACCTTTCTTGCCCTTTTAGCGTGACTGAAAAAGCTCTTTTCTTTTTCCAAATCTTTCGATAGGGATATTTATCGAATTGTCACCGTATGGGTCTTTTTTCGATGAATTGACATCCTCTTTTGCAAGCCCCCTCCCAAAACATCTCCGGCCCTCCCAAAAGCTGTGGGTTTGGGCTCGACGGTTCCCTCATAATCCCCCTTAAGGTTGAATTCCCCTCGGTAACGACAATCGCATTAAAGGTGGGAATCCCCCACTCTCCCCTGTCCGGCTTTAAACATTTTTTCCTTTTGATTTTTCCCCTCCAGAACCCCTTTGTGGTTTTCCTTAGAAGATCGTGCCTTAGGTTTCTTTCGGACCCAAAGGTGGTCCCCCCTGATAGCAAATTCATATTCCTTAATAATCCTCTTTGGTGTTTTTATCTACGATTTCTGTGCTCCCCCCTTTCTTACCACGTGTCCCTGCCTCCTCCAGGTCGACTGCCCTTCCACAACGAAAAACCCCTTTATCCCAACCACTTTCGACCGGCTATTGGGTCTTCATAAGAGGCAGGGGTCCCCCCCTTTTCAGGAATCCGATAATGAATTCTCAATCCCCCCTTTCCCCCTTCCCTTTGGACCACCCCAACCCACGCAGATTCTTGATTTTTTGTGACCCCTGCAAAGTTTTGATTTCATGGATTGTCAACTACTAAACCAATACGTGTGAACGAAGGTTGCCTCATCAACTATCGCCCTTTCAATTCTTCTTTCCCGAAGAACCCTTTCGCCTTTTTCGTCTCTCTCCAACTCCCCCCCCTTTTTTTCCTGCGGTCTGAACATCTGGCTGCATGATTTCGCCAAGCGTTGGATTAGACTCCTTCGATACTTTCAATGCGTTCCACCCACTCTCACCAAGCCGACCAAGATGCCACGAATCTTTTCCCTTCTACGATTTGGGAAGGGATCCTAGCATTAAGGAGACCCCACCAAAAACCCCTTTTAAGTGACGGCACCATAGACCTTGGCTTTCGGCTGCTGCCTTTTTGTCACTTTTTTCCCCCCCAAAATTTTTTTTCCTGGTCTTCCAACTGTGCAAGAACTAATCAGGACACGTCGCCATCTCGTTGTCCCCCCCCAAAATCCCTCCCTCCCTTTCCTAATACATTTTTTTAAGTGCCTGAACACTAACAGAAACGTGCCCCCCGGGACTTTCGATATGAAGACTTGGCCCGGAGCTCGAGGACGTCCGTCTGTGACGAATCTTTTCCCACCAACTCACAGTGGGCAGCACTTTTTGACTTTCCTTCGAGGTATTAAATCCCAACCAGAGTTAGGGTTGTTAGCTAAAACATGAACCGTTTCTCACCGAAAGTTGATCTCTCCTGATGTCAAAAGATGCGTTTTAAAGAACCAATCTCCCAAGCTTGTACACCCCCACACCCCCTTTTACCCCCCCCCCCCCCCCCCCCCCCCCAATTTAGCAAAAGACTCTGATGACGACTGGTTCTGTTCCCTAATCCCAATTAGCCTTGCGACCGGACCCTTCTTTAATCCCCCCCTGTTCAAAAGTCTAGGACTCTGATGGTCATGGCTTAACCAGAATATTGGGTAAATGAATGAAGAAACTCCTGCCTAGAAACCGAACGTCAGCTAAGACACCACTGATGTTTCTTTCTTCTTTTTTCCCCTTTTCCCCCCGGAACGGTAAAGTTTTAATACCCCCCCAAACCCCCTCGAGAAAGAGAAGTCGTCATTTTCTTCATGATTCCTTCTTCTCTTTTTCAACGAAGGTTGGATTCCTAAGTTCAGCCCAGGAGTTGGACTAGTAGTTTTCCCTCCCCCCCCCCCCATACTGAGAGATCCTCGTCGGAAACCTTCTGATCGTCTTCTAAATCCCTCAGAGCAATTGGTCCAGCGTTGGACATTGATTAGAATTTTCGTTCGTCCCATATCTTCTAACCTTCCCCTGGTTAGATTCATATTGCTTGACCCCCCCCGTTGGGACTGAACAAGGATGCGAAGGGAATTAGACGCATTTCGATTTTGTTTCTCATAGTCCTATCTCCACCTTTTTTTTTCCTTCTTTTTTTATCTTTCTCCCCTTTTTTTCTGGTGATTATGGAGGAAGTCGCCCTTCCTCCTTAGTGAAGGATAATGTTTTTAAACAGGTGCGAGACTATTCCTTCCCAAGCTTTTTTTTTTTTTTTTTTTTTTTTTTTTCCTGGTCCTCCCCCCCCAGTTTCGCTTTTCCTATGGATGGACCTGGCACGTGTGGCCTAACAGCCCCCTTATGTTCATCACTTCTCTCATGTTTTAAAATCTTCCATGGTTTAGCAGGTCCCCTCCCAACACATGCTCCCTCCCTTTCCTCCTTTTTGGACCATGGCCCCCCCCCTAAATAGTTATCCATAGTGTCTTGGGACTCTTAACTAATTTAGTCCCGAACAAGGCTAACCCCCTTGGGTCCTGTCCTCTTCGCTTGAGGCCCCGAAATTTGTCAAACCTTTTCTATGGTCTGTATGAATCATCAGAATGCCCCCTACCCTACTATTTGAGGTCATGGTTTTAAGAGATATACCACCAAATTTTTTCCTAACCATTTTAAGATCCCCCCCCCCCCCAAATTACTACCGGTTTTGTTCCTCCGTGTCCTACCCCAGAATTTTCAGAATTTTCAAAAGTTTGAAAGCCCCAAAGTCAACCCAAAAACTCCCCCCTCAAGGTGGAAAGCAGATTTTGTCATCCCTGTTTACAACCCACGGCGGCTGACTGCAAGCTGAAGTCAATGACATTGAGTTGGAGTTCCCCGTGTCTACTGCAGTTCTTCTTCCCTCACACAGGACTCTGCAGACACCCTCCTTTCCCCCCCATTTATTGGCCCGAGAAGTGTCTCATCAGCAGGCTGACTGAGTGATTTCCCACATACGGGCGGATACAGACCTGTGCGACTTCCTCAGTCTTCCTTTTTTTTAGCGAGTTTATTTTTTTCTCTCTGTCCCCCTAAAGGCGTAGCGTGCGCATTCTAAGGGAAAACCAATCGGGAGTTGGGCCTTGAGGTCAACTTCCTTGGTTTTACTTGATGTCCCTCCTGTTGACTTTTGTAAATTTAATTGAGTTCCCTTATCCGAGGTATCCCCCCCCCTTTTCCCCTCTTAGCACGTTTCCTCCCCCTCCTTTGAGCAGCTGCATTCGGCGAAGCTTTGGAGCGACACCACAAAGCCTGCGTGAGCGTTTTCCTCCCCCCCCTCCCGTCCCCCCCCAACCAAACAACCCCCCAAAACCACCCCCCCCCCAAACCCCAAAAACAAAACCCACCCCCCCCACAACCCCCAAAAACACCCCAAACCCCCCAAAGCCCTGGTCTCGTTCCCCAGGGAATCTTGTTCTGAAAATACTTCTCTGTTGAACCTATAGTTTTGGGTTGTTTTCAGAAGATATTTGTTCCCCCCGTTGCCTTTTTTTACTTCTACGGGGTTAAATGGAATGTACCTTGACTGTCAAACGCCCACGCTCCCTGGTGGTTTTTTCATCTTTACGGGTTGGTATCCCGCCTGCGATCTTCGCTTACTTTTCCTCTCCCCCCCTTCTTGGTGAACTTACTCGAGCAAAATAACGGTTTTGGACCCCCACCAATTTCCCCTCTCTGTCACCACGGGTCAGTCACCCCACCGAATTTTGCCCACAATTGCCCCAGATGGTGCTGTTGTCCGGAAAGCACTCCTCCTTCTCCAGTGTCCCCCTTTTACCAGTTTCCGTCCCCCATTGACTTCATTCCCCAAAGGTCATTCGAACGTTTTTGCGTTGAAAAGATGCGATGCACCAGTTTTCAGCTAGGATTTTCTTTTGAACTTCTGGAAGAACGGGGAGCTCTTTCCGCTCCCTTTCTTTTGATTGGCCACCTCACGCAGAGCCCCCTTTTACAATGTGAGATTTCGGTCCCTTACTCTTAAGTAACCGCCCGCTCCCCGTTTTTTTTTCTTTGTTTTTCTGATTTCCCCCAATTTTTTTCTGTTTTTTTTTCTTTTGATTCCAACTTTTCAAGGCGAATTGTTGCAGGCAGAGCCCTGAAACACGTTCCCAAACCCTTTCCCACAATTTTGGTTGTTTTCCCTCCCCCCAATACTTTGTCAGTTTTTGAGTGTGTCTTACTCAGAAAACCATTCCCTCGCTCGCTTTTAACTTTTTTTTCTTCCCAGATTTCAGCTACCCTACACCCCCCCCCTTGGCCGAATGTCTGTCTCAAAGCGGCAGCTTCGGCCCCAAGGGTGTCTGTACACTTGTCTTGTGCGTCTAGCTCGTCTTTTGGCCCCAGTCCCCCCTAATTATAACCCGGAGGTCTTTTTTTTTTTGCAGGGGTTAAGGACCCTTCTCCATAGAATTTCCGCTTTTACAAACTTTCTCAGTGGTTTTATTTTTACCTGATGACCCACCCCCACATAAAAGGTGTCTGTACGACTTTAAGGCGACATTCGAGTTCAACACCACCAGAATCACAACAAACCCCTTTTTACGGGGCTGAGACTCCCCTGCGTTCCCACTAGTTAAAAACCGCGACGCTTGGAGACAGAATTAGGAATATACCTATTCTTTCCCCTGGTAAACAGGATCGGGTCCCTCCGGTGGTTCGAATTCCGCCCCAGAAGTTTACAACCTAAAAAAACTCACTGAGAACGTCATTCGTTACCAAAGTCAGTTTTCTATTTCTTCTCTTTCCCAACCCCCCTCTGAATCATTCTCTTATCCCCCCTTTTTTTTCCCGTCCTGAACATTGTTCCCCGAGCCGGGAAGAACCATCCCCGCATACCCTTCAACAAATTGACTTCCCTTTTCGAATAGCGGTTGGACCTCCCTTTCCCTTAGCCTCAATCCCGTACACGTTGACGGGTACCTAGTAGATGTCGAAAGACTAAGACGTTTCATCCTTCGAGATAGCGGGGGGACTTTTTATACCGTATCCCCCCCTTCTCCCAATGCTGCGTTACAGAATCCGTTTTTTTCCCAAAGTTTAGTAGACAGCAGCTCTGTCTCTGAGTCAAGACGTGGGGAAGGACCTTACAGCGTGATCCCCGTTGAATCCATAGATGTTTTCTTTCACTGCCTCTAATTCCTTTTGTTGAGGTCTCAGGTGCTTGCATTGCACTCAGCTTCCCAGGTTCGGAAGACTGCCTTTTTCCCTTACCTAGACCTAAGTTTTTGCTCCGTTAACTGACCGTTTTTCGTTTTCCCAAATTCCGAATGGTTCGTGCTACTATAGAATTTTTCCCCAAATCCTACAAATCCCCCGTGCACTCTCCTTTTTGCGTTCCCCCCCCGCATTTGGGAAACCCCTACGTTGATTAGGTTAATGTTTTTTTAGAACCACCTACGGTTTCCCCTTGTCCACTTGTCATAACTGATCCTTTCCCCCCATCAGGCTGACTGGAGGTTTTTCATTGTAAGAAAAACTTTCTACTCTAATGAACGTTCTCCCATCTTAATGAACCCCCCCCTCTTTAGGTTTTTTGCCTTATTTATTTTTTTCTTCCGAGGCCTTCTTTTGGAGAACGTATGTTTTTTTTCCCGAGGCAGACGATCCCAAGCATCCCTATCCCTTTTCCGCAAACAAGTGGAGCCAAGACCCGTCCCCTTTGGCCTCAGTGAAACTTAATCCCCCCACTTTTTCCCTTAGCGGCTTTTTCTGACTTCCCCTTTTCCCAGAGTCCATGAGAGCTACTGCTACCATGGGAGTCAATATTGCCGACTTTCCGGTGTGGTTTGGATGTCTTGGAAGAGTTGTTTATTTGATTCCTCAGATTTTAAAATCGTCCTTGAGCGGGTCACAACCGCCCTTCTTCAGACATGTTCGTTTCCGCGCGCCACCGTTCTTTCAACCTGTCTTTCCTCTGCTCTCCCCCCTCAAAAATTCTTTCGAGTTCGTCTTGTGGCTCCCCCCCTCTTACGATTACTTGATCTTTCCTCGTGCACCACGTTTGGGATAGAGGAATTGCAGAAATCTCTTTACTCCCCGCCCACAAAATCCTGAGCCCCCTTGATGCTGGTTTCCCGATGGCGTTTCCCCTCTTGAGATCCAAAAGGTTATTTTCCATGCTCTTCGTTAACATGGACCCCTTTTCTACGGTTGTGTACCCCCCCCCCCCTCCCCCTTTCGTTGATTTCCTCCCAATTTCTTTCCGTTTGTGGTTTTGTATTGCCCTTTCTTTGTTCGGAGGAGGCGCCCCACGGTGGTATCCGTTTTCCCTCGAGCCCTTTTACTTCCCGGTTTTTGTTTGCTTCTGACTCCCCCTTGTGCTATCCCTTTCCCTGTCTACCATTTTCGTCCTCTCCCTTCCACGAATGCTACGGTTCCATACCAAGAACCCTTCACAAAAAAATTGAATGAAGCCGACCTTGCGCTTCCCCGCTAGGGTACACTGTGGAAATAGGTTCTGAATTGAGGGAAGTGCTGCAAAACCTGACACTTTGCCCAAAAACCTATCTTTACTGACTTTTTCTTTTTGTCTGGGACCCCTGTTAAATTCTCCCTCCCCCCCCACGTGTAGACTCCAGGACCTAAAGATCCTATCGATCCCCTTTGGAAGGTATTACAAGACGATCTCAAGCTTCTCCTCTCCAATGAACCTCCATGTCTCGCCACTCCCTTTTTTTTCGAGAAGAATTGAGCGGTTGCGTTTAGCCTGGGCGATTAGTCAACAGGCTTAGATAAATTTTTTTCCCCCCCAACTACCCCTCTTACAAGCAAGACCCCCAATGACCGGCTTGTCCAGATCGCCACCTTTTTTTTTTTCAATGAGCCGTAGCGAACAAACATCTCAAACCCAACCCAAGGGGTTGGCCCGCCCTGACCGGTCACGGGATCGGTATGACTTTTTTCAATCGGCCACCCACCCTCCTCGTTTTACAAAACCTTGGTGCGAACGAAGTCAATATCGTTGTTGAGCTTCCCTTGAGGATCCGTTCGACACCCTTCCTCCTTCAACGTTCGTAATGCCTTCTTACGCATTCCCCCCACCCCCACCGGCAACACAAATAGCTGACTTTGATTCTTATGTGAAGAATTGACGGCGCTTATTCCGCAGGTTTTCTTGCATAACAGACAACCTTTAGTCCCATCCTTGTTGAAAAGTTCCCTAGCCCTTTTTTTTATTCCCTCCCCCCACGGTCGTTCGGGTGACCTTAGGACCCCCCCCCCCCTTTGCCAGTATTCGATGATGCACCATATTCATTGTTTGCCAGAAAGTCTCCCTCCCTTTTCTTGGACACCCCTTTTTCTTTAATGCCCCCTCCTCTTGGGTTTTCCCCAAGGAATTCCACCTTAGCACGCCGGAAAGGTTATTCCTTTTCCAAACGTTTTCCGCGAGGAAACTTCATGCTGAAATTTTTTTCACAGACCCCGGACTTTTTTTTCTTCTTCATTTCCTTCCGCCTCCGCATTTTTCATTTTGAAAGGCGCTCCCCATTTCGGTATTAGTAAAGAAAATCCTTTTTAAGTGGGCCTTTCCAGAAGTCTTCATATCGATCTATCCCCTTATCCCTGGCTACGTGAAAGAGGTTTTTACTTCATTTTTTAGTTTCAAGGTCTCTGGGAAGTTCTACAATACCCGGAGGAGTCTCGCGGACACTGGCGTCCGTTCTTCTCCCCCCCCCAGAAGACTAAGATCCCCTAGTTTTCAGGGATGCCCCCAAATTTGAGTGTTTTTTAAACAATTTTTCCCTCATTGGCACTCATGTTGTGCTTCACTCATGATTTGTGCCCTTTTTACTGGAAAAGTTCCTCTTGCCCTGTCGATTTATTCTCAGATTAGCTCCCCTACACTTTCATCCCAACTGTGTTTCACGATGAAGTTTTTTTTTTATGTCATGGATGGTGACTGTTGGAATATTTATACTCTTTTTTATCGTGCCGATAATGTTTAAAGGGAAGGGCCGTTTGACCCCCCCCTCTTTTTCTTGAATCTTCAAGATTCTTTCTCCCCCCAAAATGTTTTTCTAGAGGTTGACATGGCCCGACTCCGCAATTTCCTTTGTTTTTATTAAATAATCAAGATTCTCCTCATGTCGACGCTTTTCCCTCCCATTTAGTTTTATAGTCATCCCTGGCCCCACCCCTTGTCTTTTCTTAAGTGGAACCTCTTCTCTCCCATCACCTCCTGGTTACCAAATTAGTTTGGGATTAAACGAGATTTGAGTTCCTTTTCCCCATTGTAACCTGACGAGTCGCTTGCCCCTCGGCCCCTAACTTTTTTTTTTCTATGTCGTTTAAGTTCAGGCAGAACCCCATTAACTCCCTTCAGGTTTTCTCTTGTCACCTGGTTTTTTTTTCCCCTGAGAATAGTCGCGACCCTCACACCCTTTCGAGTCCCCCCTTTTGTCCATCCCACCAAAAACTTTTTTGCAACTTTTTTTTTATTTTTTCTGAGCAACGCAGGCCGAATGGTTCAACTTCAAGAACACCCACCCCAACCCCAAAAAAATACCGAATGAATGACAACACTCCCCCCAAGGAGTGAGGTGTACTTCGTCTTTCCCGGTACCAAGGAGTTTGTCCGTGACCAATGCCCTGTTAGTGAAATCACACCGGCCGTTTTAGCGATCCACCCTCATTGAAAAGTTATTCTCCCTCTGAAGTGCAGTAATCATCCCTGGAGTTGATCCCCCTTGAATAGACCCTAGTCGATCACTCCCTCTTCTGAAACTTTATTCCGCGCGACAGGTGGGCGAGCTGAGATTAATCTTCCCTCTTTAGCGGATGCTGTAGGTGTACGGGCCTCCTAACAATAGTTTCCGGGGTGCTAGTGGAGCCGAAAGTCTTGGAACATTCCTTTTCCCCCTCCTCGGTCTTTTTGGCCTTAACCCCTTAGTTTTCAGCCTGCCTTTAAAGAAGTTGTTAGAGGTTGAGTGCCGTAATCGCTAGCGCTTCCTTCCGATTTTCACCCCTTCTTTAGATGGAGCACCCCCAACCAAGGCTGACGTTTTGATCTGTAACACCCCTGATACAATAAAGTGATATTCCGGAAGAGTTTGCCTCTTGTTTTCCAATATCTAGCCATCTACCTTTAAGTTTTTTGTTGAGATTTATCTGTAAGCAAAGGAGGCCCGCGAGAGTTCCTCCAAGAGGAAGTGTATGTTTATCGACATCTTGTGGGTCTGCTCCCCATAGAATGGAGTGGGATAGCAGAATTCGTGTCTTTGGCTTCCCTTTCCCTCCAACCCGCGACAGTAGTTTCCCCTAATAGAGATTACTGGAACCTCGTTGTTAAGTGACTTGCCAGGATTTCTCCTTCCTTTTGCAAAATGCTCTTCCTAAAAGAAACTTTTACTTGGCCTGGCGTGTGTGTCCACCTCTTTCCTAACGCTCCTGTCCTCTTCAATTGCTCCCGATCCGCGCGCATTCCCTTTAAAAGGGCGGAACTTCGAACATTTGTGAGTCTCCGTCCTATTGGTCCTGTGACCTCCCGTCCCTTCCGGGCTGATTTTCGGCAATTCTTCCGACCCCCTTTTTGAGATGGGTCCGGCCGGTGGTGCGGGTTATCCCCCGCAAGCTTTTTCCGAGGCACTTCCCTCCTGGGAGTCATGGCCTCCGCAGTTCACAGCCGACTCCCACGTTTTTTTCATTTCAGTTTCATCTGTTCCAGCCTTTTTATGTTTTTTTTTGCCCTTTAAAAGGTTAACATCGGCCCCGTGCTGTGGGCCTGCCTTTCCCCCCCCGGTTATCCAAAAAAGTTTTGGACAAAAAATCCTTTGATCCTTTGTTTTGATTCTTCTAAATGGATTCATTCTCTTGTTGTCTTTCCCTCTCTAATCGATTGCGTCTATTCCCCCTCCCTCCCACCCCTTTCGTAGTTCCCTCCGCAAGCGTCCCTTGCCGGGTTGGAGACTTTTTTCGTCCATTCGTTTCATTGCAGTCCCCGAAACTCCGGATAAACTTGCCGGTTTTCAAGATGCATCCCTCTCCTTTTCCAACCTTCTTCCCATTCTGCAGGTTTTTCTTTTCCCTACACACCAACGACCTGCCTTTGTAAAAACTACATGACTGTTCGACATCTTTTTCTCTGTCACCCACCCCCCGACTCCCTGCTTTGGGGTTCTCGAGTTCTCCACAATGCCCTTCCCCCCCACGCAATCATCCAGCGCCCATGTTGCGTCTTGGCCGGGTTTTCGGATTAGAAGATGGCTAAAACCCTGATCGTCCGAAGGTCTGCTTCGACGCCTTCAATCCCCACCCTTCAACAAATTAAATCACTACTAATAATTACCAATTTTTTCTACGTGGAGCTCCCCAACTGACTCCCCCCCTCCTCCAGAAACTCCTCTCAGTCCACTGGTGTGTCCACTTCTTCGAAAATCACAAGCATATCCCTTTGGCTGACCCATTTTACCAATTGAACCTATGGACACTAATGAAAGTTTTGCACTTTTCCCCCCCCAATAAAGTCACCGTCTGGGAATTTGCCCCTCCCTATGGTCTTTAGAAGAAGCCTTGGCCACCATAGAGACTTTAGAGCCGGTTTTTTTCCCTTTTTTCTCCCCGACGCAACCCCTCAACGTCAACGTTTTGTCCCATCTTAGCCGAAGCCGCTTATCTGCTGGTTTCGCCGAGTTTTCGGCAACAACATTGCCGTTTTTGAGGTAACTCCCAGACCGACGAATTGCAGGACAGTTCCCCCCTTGACCGTGTGAGCCTTTTTTTCTTAGATTCGTGAAGTAACCTAAAGAAGATTAATTTCTTGGAAGCCATGGAACATCAGTAAAACTCTCCCTTTCCCCGGTTTTTCTAGGAAGCTATACCCGTTCCTTTCGTTCCCATAGAATTTTTTCTCCTCAGAATTTCTCCTCCAATGGGTTTCTCCACAAAGAACCCTGCGGTTTCCCCGGTGAGTTGGCCCCCCCGCATATTTTTCCCTCTTCTCTGTTTGAGCCCTTTTTCATTGTTTCTCCTCACACTAACTTACCTTTTTAGTACGGTAATATAGACCCCACTCCCGGGTACCGAAGGCTGGAACTAATTTCATGGCCCACGCGCTACTCGTTGCTGGTTAACAGAATGAAAAACGCTAGGGGTTTCGTCCCCCTCTTAGTTCTTGCTTTACTAATGAATGGAAACGTATTTTTTCCGGAGATATTTTATCGTGAGGCATATCACCGATTTGCCTCCCAAAAAGTTTTCCCTCCCTCTGCAGTTTGTGGACGTTGTTCCTCTAACTATTGCATTCATTTAGATTTTTGGTTTTTCCATCCCTTCCCTTTTGTGATCTCTTTCCATGAGCCTATGATATTCAAATGGGTTCCCCCCCGATCTTACTGGTGATTTTTTTTCAGGCTTGGCAAGCTGTTAGTTTTCAGTACTGATCTTTCTAATCGAGCTATTTTCCCAACGCTCCTCCTCCCTATGTTCTGTTTCCAAGTTAGTTTCAATTTATCGCGACCCTCGAGTTCTTTTGTCCAGATCCACTTCCCCCAAATCTTCGAGGGGTTTTCTACTTCGGCACTTTATTGGTTGATCCCGTGAAGTCCACCCCCCAAATCTTTTAAGACCCAACCTTCCCCGAAATTCGTGGGGTTTTGAGTTCCGTTTCGATTTGCGCATTCCCCTTACCGGTTGCATCTTTCCAGGACCCTGGCTTCTACAGGGGTGAGCCCTCGCCAGGTCGGCCCTTAGCCCAAAAGTTTTTCTTCCTTCGATAAAACTTGTTTTTTGTCTTGGCCCCCTTCCCCGGGGGTACTTTTTCTTTTTCCCTTCCACGGTCTTGGAAGCGTTTCCTCTGAGAGGGGCCGTCCTCAGCGTTTTTTTTTTGAGTTTCGAGCCACAAACCCCACCCCCCCACAACAGGGTGTTTTGTTGTTGTGTGTTTTTGTGTGTTGGGTGGTTTTTTTTTGTTTTTGTGGTGTTTTTTTTTTGTGTGGGACCCCCCAAAAAACCCCCACACCCCCCAACAAAACACACCAGGACCCCCCCCCCCCCCCGACACCAACCCCACCCAGCGGCCGCTTTTTGGGAGAACCAACAAAAACCAAAAAAAAAAACCCCAACCTCTCAAACCAACCACCACACCACAACCCCCCCCGCCCCCTAACCATCACACCCCAAACCAACCCCCCCCCCAATCAACGCCCCGGGGGCCAACCCCCCCAAACCCAACCAACCAAACAACCCCAAAGGGGGCAACCAACCACCTGGTGGGGTCCCCCCCCACCCCCACACCCACCCCAACACAATACAAAAACCTAACCATCCGGGGGGGGGGAAAAAACCTCCCAACACCCCCCACCAGTTTGTTTTGGGTCACCAAAATTTTCCCCAAACCCAAAAAACCACCCCCCCCCCCCCCCCCCCCCCCCCCACAACCCCCCCCCCCCCCACAAAAACCCCCAAAACCCCCACCCCCCCAAATTTTTTTCAAAACCCAAAAAACCCTCAACCCCCCCCAAAACAAAAACAACCACCCTCTCGGGTTTTCCCAAAAAAAACCCAAACAAAACAACCCACCAGGAAACCACAGTTTGAACCAGGACCCCCCCCCTCCCACACTTTTGCGGGTTGTTTTTCCAACCCCCCCATTTAAACCCCAAAAACCCCCCAACGGGTTGGAACCTCAAAAAAACCCCCCCCCCCCCCCCCACCCCACCTTAACCTTTTTCACAAAACCCCCCCCCCCCCCCCCCAAAACCCCCCCCCCAACCCCGATCCCCCCAAATTTATTTTTTTTTTTTTTTTTTTTTTTTTTTCCCCCAAAACCCCCCCACATCAAACACCCCCACCCCCAAACCCAAAACACGTTGTTTTCTTGATCACAGTGGTCTCCCCCCAGAGGATAAGGGCAATCCAAGAACCCCCAAGTTGCGCTCCCCCCCCCCAAGGAACCTTTTGATTAGAGTCCCGGAGAGTTGGGTCTTTAACACTGTTCGACTTTTACCCCCCCCTTGGAACTTTTGAGGAAATGTGACCAACCCTTCTCCCCCTTGTCTTTTTTGGCCCATCTCCCCGGCCACTTTACCCCCTTTAGCTGGTCTTGTTTTGAGTGTGATTCATCAGTGTACTTAAATTTTCTAGACCCCCCCCCCCCCCCCCTGTGCCAAGTGCCGAAATAACACACCCCTTTTTCCTCCCATCGACCTCTCCTGGTCTTCAAAGACGTCGTAAGCATTTTTAGTCTTCCCACAGGAAAACTCCCTTGGGCTGATCCCCATTCCACCCCCCACTTTTCTCCTCCCTGATCTTTTCCGTCGCCTCCCGAAATCGTACGGGCTTTTCAAATACAATCTTACAACTGACAAGATCTGAAGGTTTACAGTCCCATTCTGACCGGAGAGATTCCCCTCCTTAGTAACACACAGGACTTCCGCTAGCTGGCCACGTGCAGTGCGGCCCCCCCCCCAAAACTTTTCTGGTGTGCCAAAACTTTGTCGGCACTTAAGGACCTTTATCAGTTTGAGAATCACGGAGAATTTTTTTTTCTAGGGTTAAAAAAATCACGTCTTGCCTTGTACGTCCCCTCCATAACAAGTTTGCAACTCAACGTGAGATGGGGCTGATTCCCTCTGGAAGCAAAGTGCAGATAAGTCTCTTTTTGTTCTCTGACTGAAAAACCAGTGGGACCTTGAATAGTTTTTCCGGATCAGTTCTCGGTATTCCCTGGGTACCACCTTCCAGTTCGTGATTAGCAAACATGTCCCCCCCTCCAACCGTGCGGTAGAGATTCCTGGGTTTTCACGCCAAGAGAAGAAGTTTTTTTCTGTTCCTACACATTTTCTCCAATGGAGAGCTTGTATGTGAAATGATAACCCGACTTCGAACGCCCCTGTTTTAAGCTCAAACCAGTTTAAGGATTAAAAGGATGATTTTGCAAATTGTCTCCATACCCCATTTTCCTCAGGCTGGATTTATTCCCCAAATTCTCGACTCGCAAATCAAGTACGTAAAATGCTAGTCTGACTTCAAATTTTCCGACCCACCCCCAGGAATTTTTTGACCTCCCCTTGAAAGAGAAGCCCCGGGGATCCTTCTAATTTGACGACTTGTTTCTTAGACGTGTCAGCGGTCCCTCTTACGCTGATTTACTAAACGTTTTGCGATATCGAGGTAAAAGTTGTAGTAGGCCTTTTTTTTTCGATCCTTTTCCGATCGCCCCTAGTCACTTCGTTGATGGATTGTTCCTTCCGTCCTTTGCACCAAAAACCGGCCCCTTGTTTTCAATGGTTTCTCTCTCTCCCCCTTTGATAGGGCACGGCGTTTGAACCCACTTCAGCTTTTCCGCTTCGACTTTTTCCTTTCTCTTGTAGTCCTCCTCTATGAGCAACTTACTGGCGGAGACTTTTTCTTCTACTTTGGGATGTGTCCTTTAGTGTTTTTCGGTATCTCAGAACTCGGTTCTTCCCCTGTTTTCATCAGGTGCCCCATTCATGCTTCCCCAGATTCTGTCCCCCCCCCCTTTGCGCGCTCTTTTCTCATGGATGGACAGTCCCACGTTTTTCTCTTCATTAAGCACCTTCTTCTTTCTTGTGTGATTTTTCTCTTATGTTCTCCCAGATCACACCTTCGCGGTCATTCCAGTGTCATAAAAAAAACCTTCTCCCCTTTGCAGTATCCGTTTTTCCCATTCTATGGATCTTTTTACCTCGTTCTCCCCACTTTGAGGGGATTCCCTTTTTTTAACTTCTTCGCACCTTTTTCCCAAATTGGTTTCAACGTTTATGAAGAGTTTCCCCCTCTTCCCATTGTCGGCCCCGATGGTGATATGTTCTTTCGATTCTAACGTAATGCCTTACCCCTTCCCCAATCATCCCCTTATTTCTCCTCCTTCTGACCAACGTCAACATACGGTCTTGCATCTTCCTTGTTCGAGAATATGCCCGCACCCTCCCCTTCGATTCATTTCACCCCAAACATTTTTGACCGGTTGTGTCCGACCGGTGGTTTTCTTCCGCAACTTTTCCCGGGCCTCATTTCCCATTTGAAGACCCCTCCACACCCACCCCCCCCCCTAACGGTTTTCCAAGAAGATGACAACTCTTTCCCACAACTGGCGGCGCTTGCACCATTAGGTAATTACTGAGTTTTTCTTAAGTGCTATCCCTGTTTAGTGCCCCCCTACAAACTTCCAGTAAAAGATCTCTTTCCCCCCTGTGAGCGACTTGTTCCCCCCCACGGATGGAAGGAGGCCCCCCTCACCATTTTCTTCGCTAAAGCCCTTTCAATCCGTATCCTTCATGCGAGCACGGGTAGTGCTTTTCCTTACCCCAGAGGAATCTGGAGCGAGTCTTACCCTTTCCCCCCCCTGACCGCACCATCTTCCGTTTCTTCATCTGTTGGGCTCCAATGAAGGTGCCCTGCGACCCCCCACGGGTGGTACATTACACTTCTTTCTAAGTTCTCCGGTCGATTCTTCCCCCCGTACTTCGAGTGCCTCCTGAGATTCTAGGCAGGCCTGCCAAAGAGACCCGGGCGAGGCCTTACACAACAAGGCCTCTTCTTCCGGTGTATTGGAGAATTTACGGAAGGGCGTTTCAGCTGACCTGGAATCTGATGCCCCGCT